>Ga0164243_10001211_pt1 | contig 44445 bp, 25 predicted proteins | sample OricompcompostOP_FD_108781 | JGI IMG/M metagenome (GOLD analysis project Ga0164243, IMG submission 108781) | Organic Plus compost microbial communities from Emeryville, California, USA - Original compost - Organic plus compost (OP) | ecosystem: Engineered > Solid waste > Mixed feedstock >...
AATGGAAGAGACCCGGTGAATAGTTGCCAGCTCGTGCACTTTGCGCCGTAGCTGTTCATCGGTCTGTTCATACAGCCGACCATTCTCGATGTTGAGCGCGATGGTGCCTGCCGTGACCTCGACGAAGTTGACCTCTTCAGGGGTAAAATCGCGAGGCTGTTTGCTCTGGACGCTGATAACGCCGATCAGACGTTCCGCACTGCCAAAGAAGATGATAGGAAGCGCCATAATGCCGCGATAGGGTTCGCCATAGGCGCGAGCCTCGGAGGCATAGTTCGGGTCGGTTAGCGCATCATTGTGCAGAAGCGTACGCCCTTTATCGGCAACCCATCCGCTGTAGCCTTCTCCCAGACGCAGGAGAAAATGCATACTGCCTAATGGACGCGGGCCATTGGTCGCGCGGAGCGTCAGCACGCGCTGTAACTCGTCATACAGGAAGATGGAACAGAGATCGGCCTGAAGCTCCTCCGCAACTACCTGCGCAATGAATTCCAGGGTCTGATCAAGATCGGTTGCCGAGTTGCTGACACCGTTGATTCGTTGCAGTGCGTCGAGGCGGTGTTCCAGCCGCTGATTGACATGGGAGTTCTGGTTTCGCTGTTCCTCTATTCCTTGCTGATAGCCACGTGTCACGGCCAGAGCAAGCTCTGCCTGAAGGTGATTGAGATCCCCGATAATACTGATGAACTGCGAAGGCTCGGCAGCAAAAATGGCTTGAAGCTCAGTCTGAAGGGCCTGAAAGTAGGCCTGTAGTTCGCTGAGCTGTGTATCCAGTTTCCCCCCCCCTCTGGCAAGCGTGTTGCCTTCCTGCTCGAAATGAGCGATAGGGACGGACTGCTCATCAGGCGCGGTGAGTGCCTGTAGCAGTATGTCTGCGTCGCTGCCAGGTGTCAGCTCAACGCCTTGAATGCGCTGAAGTGAGGACTGTAGGCGGGCAGCGTGCGGCGTTAAAAGTTGCTTGAGATTGGCGCTTTGAGTCACTTCCTCTTCTTCCTGCTAGCTACTATTCCTGAGGGGTAAGGTGATGAGTGGTCATGAGTCTCTACGGTTTTCCCACGTAATTGACCCTCTTCACGCACCTCTATTATAACAGCGGTCGGGCAATTTGATCCAGGGGTCAGGCCGTTATGGGTGCAACACTCAATGAATGAAAAACACACCCTGCTCTCTGGAACGAAACAGGGAGTGGATCGAAAAACAATCATCTTTTTTCATCCGTGTGTAATTGTAAAAGGGCTGTATAGTAGTGTCAAGTAGCGAAGGTACCTCCCCATGCTCCTGAAAACAAGGAAAAAAATCCTATCCATGCGGACAAAGGTTTACTATATCTTCCCTATTTCGTCATAAATTGTGACTCTTTAAGGAAAAGAAGTAGAGTTATCATTGTATTCTTTGAATTGAGGGGGGCTTATTTCTATATGACATGTACTCATTGTGGTTTTTCTGTCTCCCCCGCACGTTCACACTGTCCTCGTTGCGGGTTGCCGGTTGAGACCGGACAGGCGCATTTTGAGGGCCAGCAGCCGCTCGTTCTGACAGCACCGGATATGACCGAGGGTTCCTATCCTTTGCCGATGAGCGAGACGATGTTAGGGCTGGAAGAGTATGCTTTATCACCTGAGGCGGCTGTGCATACTGATGGGCAGCTAGTGCAGCCGTTTCCGGAATTTGAATTCCAGGACCCCTCATCACGCCAGCCAACCAGCGCAAGGCCGTTGCTTGAGCCAAAGACTGGCTTTTTGGGTGGGCCCCATTCGACACGTTTTGGCTTTACACTTTCCGCTCTCTGTCTGCTGGCCGGGGCAATGATTCTTGTCTTTGTGGCCGTAATGGCCCCTGGACTGTCAGGGAAGACTGGAAATGGGCCTAATAACAGCCCTTTAACGATTGAAGAGAAGCCAACGAAGGTGGCTGATCATCCCACTGCGACCACCATTCCAACGGAGGTCAGCGCGTTTCCTGGCGAAAAATATATAGATAACGTTCAGCTCGGGAGCTCAGTAGATCGTACTTCTGCACGCATTACGGTTCCCGCAACGTCTTTTCGATTAGGGCAAACGGTCTATATTACAATGGCTGTCCACCCTGAACGCCCTGGCGCTCTGTGCCTGTACTGGTATATCAATAATTCGTTGTTGCATTATCTCCCGTATGAGGCAAGTAATGCGTCTATATCGTACTGGTTTGCGGTCAAGCCTGCGGTGGCGGGGAATGGCTCTGTTGAGGTCTACTGGGCAAGCACGCCCGCCTGTATCGATAAGCAGCTTGCCTACAGGGGAAGCTTCAATATTGGCTAGAAAAGATGCCTGCCAGAAACGGCAGGCGTTCTTTTTTCTCTGCTATTCCTCTTCCAGAACGACTTCTAAGTTTTCCTCAAGCTCTGTGGCTCGCAGTAATTGAGCAAGTTTGTCGCGCTCTGATGAAGGGAGTGGTTGCAGGGGTCTGCGTGGTTTGCCGCCATAGCCAGCGATCATCTCAAGGGCGGCTTTCAGGCCTGCGACGCCGTAGCGCGTGGTCACCGCCGTGTTGATGGCGATGAGCTCCGTTTGCAGTGAGCGAGCCTCAACGTAGTGACCGGTGTTAAAGAGGGTCTGAAGCAGGCAGATTTCACGCGGATAGAGGTTTGCCAGTGCGGCGATCGTTCCGGCTGCGCCAATCGCAAGAGCAGGGAAGAAAAAGCCGGCACTGCCTGCAAAGACGCGGAAGGTCACTGGTGTGTTGGCGGTGATGAATGAAAGTTTGGTGATATCGCCGCTGCTGTCCTTCAGCCCCAGAATATTGGGATGCTCGGCCAGGGTGCAAATAAGTTCGGCATCAAGATCAATTCCGCCGGTGCTGGCTGGCATATTGTAGATCAGCACAGGAATCGGACTTCGTTCCGCAACTGCCTGATAGTGTGCAAGCAGAGCCGGTTTATCCATATTCCCTTTATAGTAGGAGGGAGGGAGCACCAGGGCCAGATTTGCACCATGATTCGCGGCTCGCTGACATTGAGCAATGGTTCCGCGGGTTGATTGCTCACCACAACCGGCAATGAGCGGTATTCCTGTCTCTTCATCGCCTGCTACTTCTCTGGCTGCGCTGATCACGCGGGCTCGTTCTTCGTTGGTCAAATGGACTGCCTCGCCATTACTACCCAGGACCACAAAGCCCGCGATCCCACTGTCTTTCAAGCGTTGCATATGGCGTTGCAGCGTTCCCAGGTCAAGTTCTTCGTCGGCATCAAAGAATGTCGGGAGAGGGGGATAAACGCCACCAGGTAAGAGATTTTGCATGGCTTACTCTCCGAAATTACAGAATAAATAACGCTCTCTCGCTATTATAGCATAACAACGGGAGAGTATTTCTTGATCTGTGAAGTGTAAGTCTTATCTCACTACGCCAGCAACAAAAAGTACAGAAATGAGAAGAGCAAGCAAGAGAATGCTGAACCAGAAAAAGCGAAAACGAGTCGCTCGGCGTTGAAGCGCGTTGACGCGCCGATTTTCGGAGGGGCACCAGCGGGCTGCGCCACAATAAGGACAGAGCGGAAATAGCTCATAGGGATGACAGAGGGTGTTCTTTTGCTTGCCATAACTGATAGAGCCGATCTCATTGCGAAGCTGCTCGCTCTCAAAGACTGCGGAGCAATGGACACAGCGGAGCAGCAGATATTCCTGCCAGTCGCTGGCATGGCATTGCGGGCAGAATAGAGGCGGTGTCTCGGTTGACCAATGGTGATGACAGCGGTGACAGTAGTAGCGTCCATCGGTTGTACGAGGCATGGTTCCACGCACCAACCCATCGAGCACCAGCATCCGCGTCTGTGCGGGTGTCAGAATATAGCTGCATTCGATCAGGTCAATGTATCCTTTTTGGCCAACATGAAACTCAGGAAAGTCATAATACCGTTGTCGATCCCGACGGGCCTCAGGCGTTACTTCACGCGTTTTCTGTCTGGGAGGTTGGGTCTGTTCATATGGTGTGTGGGGCACAAAGGAGCCCGTGGTGTGTTGTGCCCGTTGCTCGTCGTATTTTTTGCGCATAGCCGGATCGTTCAAGGTCTGGTATGCTTCTAAGAGCAAGCGCATGCGGGTATGGGCGTCTTCACCTTTGTAGACGTCGGGATGGTATTTGAGCGCCAGCTTTTTGAATGCTGCCTTGATGGCCTCAGGTGATGCATCTTGAGGGACACCAAGCAGTGTGTAATAGTCAGGAGAAGTGTGCATCAATGGTACTCGCGAAACAGTGAGTGTCTGACCAACTCTTTATTGTATAGACGTTCGACCGCGAGAAAGGTTGTAAAAGGATAAAGGGTCTACAAGCAATGTATGATTACCGGGAACTGGAACGTGCCTGTACGCAGGAAGGATGCCCTCTGTGTCGGCTGATTGCTGAGGGCGTGACACGCTATCTGGAATCGTGGAAATATGAGCATTTTACTGATGTTGAGGTTCGCGAAGAGTTGCGGCGCTCACGAGGCTTTTGCGGCCAGCATACTCGGCAGCTGGTGCAGATGGGGGCTGCTTTACCGCTGGCTCAGTCCTATCACGATATTGTCACCGACACGTTGGAGCAACTGGAACAGACCAACGGATCGCCCGGCGCCCGGGGACTGCTTTCACGCATTTTCGAGAAGAGGACGGGGCGGCATCTCTGTCCTGCCTGCCATCAGGAAGAGAAAATAACAGCGCGCACGATTGATACCCTGCGGCAGGCGCTTGGCAATGACGAGTTCTACGCCTGCTTTGAAGCCTCTGACGGCCTCTGTCTTGACCATTTTCAGGAGGCGTGTACATTGCGTGTTGCGGAGATCTCGGGCCACTGGCTGTCTCGCCTGCGTCAGGCTCAGCTTGCCTGTCTTCGTCGGCTGGAAGCGGAGCTTTCCGAGTTTATCCGCAAGCATGATTATCGTTACCAGGGAGAAGCCAGCGGGTCTGAGGCTGGATCATGGAAGAAGGCGGCTGGCCTTGTTGCCGGCTGGGAGCAGCTTCAGCAGAAGCTATAAAAAAAGGAAGCCTTTCCCTCTTTGGAAAGACTTCCTCGACAGCACGTTAATGGGAGGCGTACATACGATTTGTGTCGTAGTCGCCCGCGACAAAATCGAGAGCACTGGTACTGGTATTATGGGGCTGGACGCGCCAGAAGGCCCGGCTCATAAAGTCCCAGTGTTCCAGGATCTCGGCTGCATGCGCGCTATGCGTCTTGCGTGCATGCCATGTGATTACCTGACGAAGCGCCTCACTCTCGGCGTTGTCTGTAATGCGCCCAAGCGAGACGAACGAGGTATTGCAGTTTGCGCTAAAGGTGTTGGTTGTATCAAGCACATAGGCCACGCCCGAGGACATACCGGCTGCGAAGTTGCGCCCGGTCTCGCCCAGGACTACAACCATACCACCTGTCATATATTCACACCCGTGGTCGCCAATACCCTCAACAACGGCCAGAGCGCCGCTATTGCGTACTGCAAAGCGCTCACCGGCCCGACCAGCCGCGAAGAGTTGACCACCGGTGGCCCCATAGAGGACCGTATTACCAAGAATGGTATTGCTCGCCGAGTGATAGGTGGCGTTTGTCGGCGGCATAATCACGATCTGACCGCCTACCATGCTTTTGCCAACATAGTCGTTTGCTTCACCCTGAAGATGCAGGCGCATACCAGGTACACAGAAGGCGCCGAAGCTCTGACCTGCGGAGCCTTCAAATGTGCAGGTAATACTGACACCCGAGAGGCCGCTGTTGCCATAACGGCGGGCAATTTCACCGGCTAGCGTGACGCCAATGGAGCGATCATAGTTGTGAATGGTATGCTGTGTAATCACACTGCGCTCAAGATTGAGGGCAGGGGCTGCCTCCGACAACAACTGATCTTCCAGGGCGGAGCGTTCCGGCGAGACATGTTTGCTGGCATCAGAGCGCACAGGATGGGCAACGAGCAGACCGGAAAGATCGAACTCGGTCTCTCCCTTTGTCTGAAGGAGATCGGCGCGTCCGATCAGCTCTTCAAGGCTTCTGAAGCCAAGCTGCGCCAGAAGTTCGCGTACCTCCGTCGCGACCAGGGTCAGGTAATTAATCAAGAATTGCGGGCGACCGGTAAACTTCGCCTTTAAGTCTTCGCGCTGGGTAGCTATGCCCGCCGGACAGGTGTTCAGGTGACACTGACGCGCCATATCACAGCCAAGCGAGACCAACGCTGCTGTTCCAAAGCCATACTCTTCCGCGCCAAGCATGGCAGCGATGACGACATCACGACCAGTTTTAAAGCCGCCATCAACGCGCACCTTAACGCGCTGACGCAGGCCGTTTTTCACGAGTACCTGCTGCGCCTCGGCAAGCCCCAGTTCCCAGGGAAGACCAGCATGCTTGATGGACTGAAGCGGAGAAGCACCAGTACCGCCATCATGGCCGCTGATCAGAACGTAGTTCGCATGGGCTTTCGCGACACCAGCGGCAATGGTACCTACCCCTTTACAGGAGACCAGCTTGACGCCAACCTTCGCGGTCGGGTTGACCTGATGCAGATCATAAATGAGCTGTGCGATATCTTCGATACTGTAGATGTCGTGATGTGGCGGTGGTGAGATCAGGGCTACTCCCGGCGCTGTATGGCGCAGGCGAGCCACAAAAGGCGTTACCTTGTGTGGAGGCAACTGACCACCTTCGCCCGGCTTGGAGCCTTGAGCCATCTTAATCTCGATCTCTTCGGCGCGCACAAGGTACTCAGTAGTGACCCCGAAGCGAGCAGATGCAACCTGCTTGATCTTGCTGCTGACCGGGTAGCCTTCAAGCGTCTCCTGATACCAGGCGGGATCTTCGCCACCCTCACCGGTATTGTTGCGTGCATTGATGCTGTTCATCGCGGCTGCGATCGTTCGATGTGTCTCTGCACTAAGTGCGCCGACCGACATTGCCGAGATCACAAAGCGCGCGCGTATCGACTCAACCGATTCTACCTCCTCAACCGGGATCGGTGTGCGCTGCGTGAAGTCCAGCAGGTCACGAAGGGTGGTTGGCGGACGATTATAGACCAGATTGGTAAATTGCTGATAGTCGGTGTGTTCGCCACTCTGGGCGGCCTTCTGAAGCGCCCGGACAATCAATGGATTATAGGCGTGGTACTCCGCATCACGCCGGAAGCGATACCGGCCCAGATCGGCCAGTTTCCGCCGTCGGACAGCAGGCTCGGGCGTGGCCGGGGCCTGTTGCAGCGAGGTACAGTGCTGGATAATCTTGCTGGCAACCTGTTCTAGCGTCAGACTTCCCGGGTGATAGGGCGAGCCGGCGAAACAGCGTTCCACAAATTCGGGAGCCAGACCAATAATCTCGAATTGACCGCCACCGATGATGTTATGCAGGGTTGAGATTCCCATGCGTGCCATGACCTTGCACAGGCCGTCCTCAATCGCGTGGAAGTAGCGCTCGACTGCGATTTCAGGGGTGACATCTTCCAGTTTGCGTTCACCAGCAAGGGCACGGACACTATCGAGCGCGAGTGTTGGTACAATCGCTTCGGAGCCGTAGCCAAGCAGTACAGCAATCTGGTGAATATCACAGACAGTGCCTGTTTCGCAGACCAGAGAGGTGCGGGTGCGCAAGCCATGCTCAATCAAGAAGCGGTGCACGGAGCCAACCGCAATGACCATCGGGATGGGGGGCTGTTCAAGGGTTGCCTCGCGATCGCTGAGCACAAGCAGGGTTGCCCCTTCATTGATCGCGGTGAGAGCCTCCTGTTCCAGACGATCAAGTGCCCCGGCAAGAGCCTCCGGTCCCGCGGCAACCGGGAAGATAGTATTCAAAACATGGGTCTGTTGCCGCCGGGATAGTGCCTCAAGTTGCGCTTCTGTCAACAGCGGTGAGGGAAGGTGAACCAGACGAGCGTGTTCGGGTGACTCGGTTAGCAGACTGGATTGCGTCCCAAGATAGCTATCAAGCGACATCACAACGCGCTCGCGTAACGGGTCAATAGGCGGGTTCGTGACCTGAGCGAAACGCTGCCGGAAGTAGTCGGAGATGGCACGAGGCATCCGGGAGAGCGGTGCAAGCGGGGCATCATCGCCCATACTCCATGTAGGCTCTTTCTGCTCTGTCAGTATCGGACGCAGGACCATCTCAATATCTTCATGGGTAAAACCGAAGAGCTGTTGACGAGCAAAGAGCGCATCAGAATCTGGCTTCTCGATGGGCTGAGGCTGGATTTGCTGCTCAAGGTCATACAAATGCACGCGATTGTCTGCGAGCCACTGCTTGTATGGCTGCTTTTGTGCCAGCATTGTTTTGATTGCCTGATCGCGGAGTACCTGCTTCTGGATGAGATCAACCGCGATCATTTCACCTGGTCCCAGGCGTCCCTTCTCGGCGACTTCAGCAGGATAGAGAGGAATTACCCCGGCCTCGGAGGCAACAATTAGCAGCCCGCTTGTTGTCAGCGTGTAGCGAGCCGGGCGCAGGCCATTGCGATCGAGTGCTGCACCGACAATCTGTCCATCGGTAAACACGAGCGCCGCAGGACCATCCCAGGGCTCGGTCAGGCCCGCATGATACTCACACCAGGCGCGAAGCTCTTCTGAGAATGTCTCGTCGTTCTCCCATGCAGGAGGTACGAGCATCTGTACGCTATGAAGCAGGCCACGACCCGAGACGGAAATCAGCTCAAGCGCATTATCTAACTGTGCTGAATCGCTGCTCCATTCCTGAAGTACCGGAACAAAGGCGTTAACGCGCTCTCCCCACAGAGGCGAAGACAGCGACTTTTCGCGGGCTCGCATCCAGTTGCGGTTTCCTTGCAACGTATTGATTTCGCCGTTATGCGCCAGCAGGCGGAACGGCTGAGCCAGCGGCCAGGACGGGAACGTGTTGGTGCTGTAGCGTTGGTGAAAGACGGCGAGTGCGCTGGCGTAGCGTGGGTCTACAAGATCAAGATAGAAGCGTGCGAGTTGATCAGGGGCCAGCAATCCTTTATATACAATGGTGCGATGCGAGAGCGAGGCGATATAACAATCAGAGATCCTGGCTTCATGCAAGCGTTGTTCCAGCAAACGGCGAGCGTAGTAGAGGGTTTGTTCATATGCAGAGACATCAAGGGATGCCGGACGGCTCACGAGCGCGTGCATGATCTGAGGCATTGTCTCGCGTGCACGGGTGCCCAGAACAGTTTCATCAAGCGGGGGAGTGCGCCACCCAAGCCAGAGAAGGCCAAGCTCACTCAGAGTCTGCTCAACCAGTTGACGACTCTTCTCGTTGTCAGCAGGGGCTCTCTCGGGATGTGGTAAGAAAAGCACGCCTACAGCGAGATCAGCGGGATCAAGGTCGGGGCGGTTCAACTCGGCGGAAAGAAGCGCTTGAGGAATTTGAGTCATGATGCCTGCACCATCATACGTCTGGGCATCGGCGTCCTGGGCTCCACGATGGGTCAGGTTTGCAAGAGCCGATAAGGCCTGCTGAACCAGATCGTGGCTGGCATGTCCGGAAACATGGGCAATAAAACCTGTGCCACAGGCGTCGTGCTCCTGGCGGGCATCATACAGCGGGTACGGGGAAGGCAAAATATTGTGTTCGTTATGCATGCAGTGTCCTCCCAAGAACTAAATGCTACTGAAGGGATCGGGCACCGGCGCTGGAGCCAAAAAGGTCGACGATCAAACAACGTTCGTCGGTATTCGTTACTGTGGTTCAAGCCAGCTTACAGGCCAAAGTGGTAGCACTGGGAAGGTGAGCAGCATAGCTCATGTGGAGAGGCGACATCACCTGCTTTTTACAAGTATAACATATCCGTTTAAAAACAGGCAAGGCAGTTCGGTTGAAGATCAGCAGGGAGAAAATTGACAGTATTCATATTGCTCTATGTAGCAGTGAGAGAGGAGTCACGAAATACGCCTGGAGGGATTTCCCCTCCAGGTACAACAGCTTCATACTGGCTTTTCGAGCATCTCACAATAGACCTGATAGGTCTGGCGTGCGATCTGTTCCTGCGTGTAGTGGGTTAGCACGCGCTGACGGCCCTTGCGTGCCAGTTCGAGGTACAGGTCCGGATTGTCAAGCAACTGCCGCAAACGGTTGGCTAACTCCTGCGCATTGCCTTCCGGGAAAATCAGCCCGGCGTCACCGATCACATAAGGAATCTCGGCAGAGTCGGAACCGACAACCGGCACCTCGCACGACATCGCTTCAGCCAGCACGCGACCGAACTGCTCTGCCCAGTTGGGGCGTGTCAACGAGGGCAGAACCAGCACATCCAGCTTCTGGAGTTCGGCGGGAATCTCGCGGGTGGGCACACTTGCTTTAAAAGTCAGCCGGTCACTGACTCCGAGCCGGCGTGCCTGTTCTGTAAGCACCTCTTTCATCGGGCCAAAGCCTATAAGGACGACACGGCACCGTTCCGGTAAGAGGGCCAGCGCGTCGACGAGCGTGCTGATCCCTTTCTGCTCCACGAGACGACCAACGTAACCGATGACAAAGGGGCGCTCTGGTGCTGGTGGCTGAAGTGGTACGGTTCGCTTGAAGATATCGGTATCAAAGCCAAACTGAGGGATAACATGCACGCTTTTGCGGTAGCCCTTGCGGCGCAACACATCCGCAGCGTCCTGGTTGCCAGCGATTGCGGTCGTTGTGTGCGTGTAGTTGTACTGCTCGAAATAGCGGAACGGTTGCGGATAAGCACGATACAGATTCTGGTAGGCAAAAAAGAGCGCTCGCGCCCGATATTTGCGGCTCAAACGCATGGCCTGATAAGTTGCAAGGTTATACGGCTCTTCATCGATGTGCACAATATCCGGTTGTACCTCGCGAAAGATCTCACCTAATTTAGGATAAAAATGAATATGAAAATGACCGTTCAGCGCCATAGGCGTCACGATCATGCGATAGCCACTCAGATAGAGTTTTTCCAGCACCTGCTTGCTTCCGTCATCGGCTTTCCAGTATGGTGGAGTGGCAAGAGTCAGTTCAACATCCGGGCACTTCGCCAGCTCTTCCAGCTTACGCTGAGAGGTGCCGGCGATAAGCGCTTTAGAAATCATCAGTACTCGCATCATCTCTCTCCCTGGAGCTACTTTCGTCGCTTTGTGGTTGCATAGACCTCTTCGTACACTGCTAGCGTTGCCTCGGCCGTCTTCTTCCAGCTAAATTGCTGTGTTTGATAGCGAGCCCGTTCGCGCAGTGTTGAGCGCACGGTTTCATCGGTCAGGCCGCGCTTCATTGTCTCAACAAATGCATCCAGATTATCGGGATCAAAGGTCAGAGCAGCATCGCCGACAACCTCTGGCAGCGAGGTTCGGTTCGAGCAGGCAACAGGAGCGCCACAACAAAGGGCCTCAAGTGGCGGCAGACCAAAGCCCTCATATGCGGAAGGATAGACAAACAGACTGGCTCCGCTCATAATCGCTGGCTTATCTTCATCCTCAACAAAGCGATAGAGAATCTTTCCCTTTGCTTCCAGCTCGGCCCCAAAAGGGCGTGGGTCCGGGAAAAGCGGCCCCTTCTGCTTCTCCGGATTGCCCGAGACAAGTAGTTGAAGCTGTGGGTCTCCAAGCTCCTGATACAGGCGGACAAAAGCACGTACCAGTTGTGGCACGTTTTTTCGGTGATCGAGGCCCCCAAGATAGAAAATGTAGCGTTCACCGATACCATAACGCGCCCGCACACGAGCCAGGGTGTCGGGATCAGTAATCGGGCGGTACTCGTCACCGGCTGCCTGATAGATCACGCGAATGCGCTCTTCGGGAATGTGCAGCCGGTCGATAATATCCCGTTTGGCATGTTGAGAGATAGTGATGATCTTGCTGGCGTTGTGCGTTGCGCGTGCGACCAGTTGCATATAGAGCTTAACGCGTATGTCTCCCTGATAGGCTGGAAGGCGGAGCGGAATAATATCCTGAACCGAGACCACTGTTGGCGTTTGCGGAAAGAGGGGAGACGCAAAGTAGGGCACATGAAAGAGATCAACGCCCGCGGCCCGTGCTGCGGCTGGCCCGGTAATCTGTTCCCAGAAGACTTTTTCAATATTCTCATTCTTGCGAGCAAGCGTCGGAACCTGCCTGACTCGATAGGGAAAGGTGGGTTGCAGCGTGATCGGCTGAGGCCCGAACAGGAGATAGACATTGTGCTGATCTATCTCTTGGAGTGCTCGGACAAGCTGTGAAAGATATTGAGCGCTGCCATTAAAAGGTTGCTGGTAGAAAAGGGCATTGATACCTATTTTCATATGCCGAAATCCTTATCCGCGAAATTGGTTTCTCCTTGAGCGAGTCGTTCATAGAGCGAAAGGAGCTTCCGCGCCGAGTGCTCCCAGGTATAGTGTTTGACGTGTTGATAGCCTTTGGTACGTAGCTCTTGCCGCAACTGTTCGTCCTGAAGCAACCGGTCGATTGCATGTGCGATCTCTTCAACGCTGTGTGGGTCGACCAGGAGCGCCGCGTCACCGACGACCTCGGGCAAAGATGAGGTATTGGAGGTAATGACCGGAGCACCGCAGGCCATTGCTTCAAGCGGCGGGATGCCGAAGCCCTCAAAGTATGAGGGGAATGCGAAGATATCGGCCATACTATACAGGTGGATCAATTCGAGATCACTGACACGACCCAGAAAGCGGACATGCTTTTCTAGCTTGAGTTCACTGACCAGTTTTTGGGTCTCTTCATAGAGCCAGCCCTTGCCGCCAGCGATAGCTAACATGGCCGGCGCTTTCTTCTGCTGCAATAAGTGGTGGTACGCCTTGATCAGACCGAGATGGTTTTTCCGGGGTTCCAGGGTGCCAACAGCCAGAAGAAGCGGGTGTTTCAGGCTAAACTTATGCCGGGTGGCAGCCAGCAGCATGGGATTGGTCTCGCGGCGAAAATAGGGAGCCACGCCTGCTGGGATGGTTGCCAGCTTTTCGGCGGGAGCCTGAAAGTGTTTGATCAGAGTGCGGCTCACCTCGTGGGAAACGGTTGTGATGACGTCGGCTCGCTGCACTGAATCGGCCACCACTTTTTGCAGGTAGGCAGCGAGCGAAGGGACCGCATATTCGGGATGTTCAAGGAAGGCGAGATCGTGGATGGTGACAACGGTTCGCGTTCGCCTGCTGAGCGGTGGCAAGGCAAAATCTGGACCATGATAGATATCGGTTGGTCCAGTAAACAGTGTTGCGGGTAAAAGGGGGATTCGCCAGCGATACCAGAGAATATTCAAATAACGATCGGGAATCAGGGTGGCTTTCCCTCTGACGTGTTCGCCCTGTGGGAAGGGACGTTGCGCTGTCGGACGCCCACTGGTGAGCAGGGTATACTGGTTGTTCTGATCCTGGTGCAGAAGCGCCGAGACCAGAGAACGGACATAGGCCCCGATGCCTGCACCCTGTCGAATTGCCGCTGTATAATCAATTGCTATACGCATAGCTGATACTTCCATCCAATCTCTGGCTCGTTTCCTGGATTGTAACAGAGGGTACTATGAAGCGGCAATGTTCTGGTACCCTCTGCTCTTTCTGGACTAGCCCGGAGGCCAGCCGAATTGTCGGCCACCCAGGAGATGGAAGTGTAGATGATTGACCGACTGTCCCGCGTCCGGACCGATATTGGTGACAAAGCGATAGCCGGAATCCAGCTTGAGATCACGGGCCAGTTGATTCGCAACAGTGAAGACCTTCATCAGAATGTCCCCGTGTTCGGGTTTGAGCTCGGCCATAGAGGCGATGTGAGCACGGGGAATAATCAGGATATGGTGCGGGGCCTGCGGGTGAATGTCGTTGAAGGCCACAACATCTTGATCCTGATAGACGATATCGCCGGGGATCTCGCCCGCTGCGATTTTGCAGAAAAGACAATCCGCCATACTATCCCTCTTTCAGAAAAGTAGAGGCAGGTGGCCAGGAGCTACTCTACCTCTACATGCGATTGTACCATGAATTGGGAAACGCTGAAAGCGGACAGTACCGTAAGCCTTATGCTTCGGTTGACTGTGCTGTTGCAGAGTTGACGCCCTGCTTCTCTTCGCTCTCCTCTTGTTGGGAAGCTTGCTGACGAAGAGCTTGTTGCTGTTCAAGCGCGTATTGTTTCGGGTCAAACTCTGTATGCAGCGACGGATCATTGTATTGAGGCAGGTTCATTTCAAGCCGAATGGCCTTAATTGCCTGATAGACAACGCCCGGCTTCAGCGAGAGCTGCTGAGCAATCAGTTTGTGGACACCAACAGGAGGTACAGGGAGCAAAGGCAAGTACTTATCTTTGATCCTTTCCAGTTCCTCCGCGCTACCCTTATAGGTCTGCACTTCCCACCAGCTCGGTATCTGCTGACGTTCGCGCAGATCCTTGATAATCTTCTTGACCGCTTTTTTGGGAACCCCAGTTTCTCGCGAAATTTGGGTTCGGATGCCATCAAACTCGGCTGGATTTGCCAGCTCAAGGTATCGAGCTTCAACCCGTGCAATTTGCTCCGGGGTTGGTATAAATGGCTGTGGTGGCGGTGTCTTCTCTTTCTGAACTTTAGGTTGCGAATTCGGCCTGGGGCCTTTTGCTTTCATTCCCTGGCGTGGGGCTCCCTGTCGAGGGGGTACGGGACGAGAGAACCGATTATTGGGCCGTGGTCCGCGTCCGAAACCGCCCTCCATTGGCGGACGCTGTCGCGGTCCGGGCATGGCAGGGCCACGGTCCTGACGGTAGCCACCGGAGGCAGGATATCCGCCCATAGGGTGACGATAACCGCCGGGCCCACGCTGGAAATTGTCGCGATAGCCGGAAGGGCCTCTGTTCCCCATTTCACGATAGTGAGACGGCTCGCGATAATACGGGTGTTCCCGGTAATTGCCCTGTTCACGATAGTGAGCGGGACCGCGCTCCTGGCGGTATCCGCTATGCCCTCCCTGTTGCCCGTAGGGGGAAGGCCAGACAGGTTTATTTCGGGTATCCCGTATGCCAGGGGATGGTGGTGCCTTTGGTCGTTGCTGTGGCGGCTGTTCGGGCTGGCTTACCTTGATATCATCCAATGAGTCTAGCCACTGGTTCGTTCCCCTCTGGGCCGGTTTCGGCTTGGGAGGAGGTGGTGCCTGGCGGTTAGAAACCGGCCCCATTGGGCTACTGGGGCGACTATGCATTGTTGGAGGATTCTTTGCCGCCAATTTCTCTTTTCTGGCTTTTTGCGTGCAATCAGGGCAAGTTACTTCTCTCGCATTGGCCGACTGAAACCACTTGCCGCAGGTAATGCAGCGCATTTTAATTTTGCTCATGCGCGAACTCCCCTGTACCATCAGAAGATTACAACACGTTCTGCGTCGGAATGCACTTTTTAGTATAACAGGTTGTACCGATGGTGTCACCCCGTCATGGTATGGGTCAGTAAATCTCAAGATGGAGTCTTTTGCGGTGCATGATGATACGCATCCCGCCTGTTCATGCGCTTTGAGGGGCCTGAGATTCCTGGGAAAATAGGGACTGCGGGGTACTAAAAGATTGCGACGTCCTGCGGGAGAGGGACTCATTGGAGCCCCCTCTCGGTTTAACTGTGCGCCTTGTCCATCTCACGGAAAAAGCGCTCGACATCGCGCACATTTATGGTCTTGCGGGCCGGGGGGAGGGCGTTCAGGACCAGCCGCCCATAGCCTTTGGTATGGAGGCGTGTATCAAGAATTGCCATCACGCCTCGGTCTGTGCGTGTACGGAGCAGGCGACCTATGCCCTGTTTCAGTCGTAAGACAGCCTGCGGCAGGACATAATCGCCGAACCAGTTCTCGCCATTGGCTTTCATATGAGCAACGCGGGCTTCGTGGACGGGATCATCAGGCGGATCAAAGGGAAGCTTGTCAATGACGACCAGCGAAAGAGCATCACCGGCTATGTCAACTCCTTCCCAGAAGCTTTTCAAGCCGAAAAGGACCGCGCCCTCTTCCTGCCGAAACCGCCGTGTGAGCTCAAGCCGTGTCATGTCACCCTGTTTGAGCAGCGGGTATGAGAGATGCGGTGCCATCAACTCATAGGCCCTGTCAAGCATGCGCTTGCTTGAGAAGAGCAGAAAGGCCCGCCCACGCGAGAGCTTCACCAGCCGGTACATTTCGCGGGCAATGGCTTTCATATATTCATCGGACCCTGCGCCATAGGCCGGGGCCGGGAGATCGCGCGGTACATACAGCAGTGCGTTCTGTTCGTAATCGAACGTTAATGGCAGAATGCTTTCGAGCACGTCAGGACGTTCTTCCGGTTCCAGCCCGATCCGACGCCGAAAATACTGGAAATTCGGACGCCTGTCCTCGGGGCGGTTGCCTCCGGAACTGACAGTTGCCAGCGTGGCGGAGGTACAGATGACATTGCACTTGTTGAAGAGCTTTTCCTTCAGCCAGCGGGTAATGTCCAGAGGTGAGGCCGAGACCTGAAGCTGTGTGTTGGCGCGATTCTGACGTGGACCTGAGCCCTCAACTCGCTCGATATAATAGACGTACCGCGAGGTGTCAGCGACCGAGAAGACCAGCCTGACATTTTCGGCAAGGTTCTGCGTGCGCTTCAACAGTTTATCGTACAGTTGTGCATCTTTTTCGGGCAGATCCTTCGGGCGCTGCCGCCGGAGTGAGCTTCCCAGGTCTTCCAGGGCGCTTGCGAGATAGAGCCCCTCTTCAAGCTGCTCCTCAAGGTTCACACGGCCTTTATATCCGGTTTCCATGATCTGCTCAAGCCGTATCCACATCTTTTGAGCTGCATTGAAGACCTCGGCTTGCAGGCTTTGCTGGCTGTGGTCTTTAAGCATACGCTGAGCCAGCAGGGTCTGAATCTGGTTCGGCCCGATGGTGACGGTAAAGGAGCGCGTTGCCTCCTCTTCCAGATGGTGTGCCTCGTCCACTATGATGACATCGCGTTCGGGGAGCAAGAAGCCGTCCATCAGTGTGTCAAGCAACAGAAGCGTGTGGTTAACGATAATTACCTGTGAGCGCTCGGCGCGCTCACGCATCTGCCGGATATAGCAATCACCAAAATAATTACATTTTGTCCATGCGCACTGATCTCTATCAGTCGCGATTCGCCCGCGAACGTCGGCAGGAAGTTGGAAGCCAAGTGTTTCAAAGTCGCCGGTAAAGGAGCTTTCTGGATCGTTGATGACATCAAGCAGCCGCTGGAACTCTTGATGCTTTGTATAGACCTGCATGCCGAAACGCTCCTGATCGAGGCGGTCGAGGCAGATATAGTTGTTAACGCCTTTGACCAGTGCCGCTTCAAAAGGCTTGATATGCTTTTGAACGAAGGGAATATCTTTATAATAGAGTTGTTCTTGCAGGGCTTTATTGGCTGTGCTGACGATAGCGACTTTGCCGGAACGTACAACCGGAATCAAATACGCCAGTGATTTACCCGTGCCGGTTCCAGCCTCAATGATCGCAGGCACATGGTGCGAAAGAGATCGCGCGACCAGGCTTGCCATTTCAAGCTGTGCCGGACGCTCTTCGTAGCCTGGGAGACTGCGTGAGAGTGAGCCGCCCTGACGGAGATCGGCGCTGACGATGCGCTGCAATGTTGTTTCAGGTATTGGCTCTGGTTCAGCCTCCTTTGGGGCCTCCGGTTCAAGTGAACGCTGCACCTCTTCGGGCTTCTCAGATTGGTATGTGGGCTGCGAATCGGGCGGTTTGATTGTCTCAGGCTCGCTTTTTGGCTCAACTGGCAGAATTGGTTCAGGAAGGCGCGGCGTTGCTGGTGGGGGTGAGGCAGGTTCTTGAGAGACGATCGCACGAATCCTACGGACGGGCTTGTTGAGGTCCAACGGCAGATGCATCAGGGCATGCAAATAGTTATTCGAGAACGCATAGGTATCTGGAAAGCGATCCTGTGGGTCGCGAGCCAGGGCCTTGAGCAATACCGTTGCGACATCCTGGGAGAGTGCAGGATTCAGGCTGGTTGGATGCGGAATCTCATTTTCCACTTGTTGGCGTTGCAGCTCTTCTCGCTCGCTGGCCTCATAGGGACGACGACCGCAGAGCCATTCATAAACGATGGCCGCGAGGGCGTATTGATCGCTGGCTGCTTCTGGCTCGCCACGAAGTTGTTCGGGTGCCATATAAGGTATGGCAGCTGTCAGATCATCCAGCGAAACGCCAGGAATAGGAATGGTAAAGCCGGTGAGGAGTGGGCCTGCTGGCGTTTTGATAAAAACCCGGGGATGTAGATTCCCATGAATGATATTGCGGGTATGGGCATAATTAAGCGATTGGGCGATCGGGGTCAGGATCTGTTTGACCTCAGCGGCTGTATGCAGTTGTCCGGGTTGAAAGATCCAGGCGCTGTCGGGATCATAGTACTCAAAAACAAGATAAGGGCGGTCACCCTCAAATGCTTCGGCCTGGAGACTGGCAATTCCGCGATCCTTCAACTTATGTAGCTTTTTGGCATAGGTAAGAAATGCGGTTTTTGCTTCATCGGTAGTGAGTGGTTGGTGATAGCATTTGAGAAGAATCTCTTTTTTACGATGCTGTCCACGATAATACGTATATGCTGTATCGGTGCGCAGCAGAGCGGAGATCGTGTATGACCCGATCTGTCGCAGCTCTACCTCCGTCATGTTTTCCTCGCTTCCCCCTGAAAAACTGAACATCTGTTTTGGCCTCTGTGTGCCAGTATAGCATAGGTGCTTGTGAGGGGACAATCATTCCCAGCTTTTGGGCCGGGTGATCGGGGTCGTATTTCGTGATTGAGGTGAGAGAAGGCTGTTTTTTCTTGCCTACTTGACAGTACCGTTTGGGTAGAGTATCATTAGTGTAATGATTACACTAAGTGGCGCTCTGGCAGGAAAATGATGGTATTAGTTGCTGAGGCAGCAATGCTATTATTATACTTGAAATGGCAAAAAGTGTCGAGGCGGTAGAGAGCGACCGCTTCTGGTTGGTAGAAACCATAGTTCAGATTGAAAAGAGCTTGTGAGAGTAGATGGAAGAAGTAACAAGCAAACAGCAAAACAGGGAAGCGTCGAAGAAGCCGCAAACAGAGGCGCAGGCGCATGGGTATGACCCGAACAAATATGAGCGGCCCTCTGTCACTGTAGACGTCGTAATGATGAGCGTGCGACAGAAAGATCTACAGGTTTTGCTGGTTAAACGGCGTTCCTGGCCGTATGAGGGCATGTGGGCAATTCCGGGAGGCTTCGTCAATATGGACGAGTCTCTAGAGGATGCGGCAAAGCGAGAGTTGCAGGAAGAGACAAACGTTGAGAACGTTTATCTGGAACAGCTCTACACCTTTGGTGATCCCGGACGAGACCCTCGTACTCGCGTGATTACAGTCGTCTATTTTGCTCTACTTGACTCCGAACGTCTGCACGTGAAGGCGGCCAGTGATGCAGCAGACGTGCGGTGGTTCTCGGTCTATAATCTGCCACCGCTGGCGTTCGATCATGCCAAAATCCTTGATTATGCGCTATCACGCCTGCGGGGCAAGCTGGAGTATACGACGATTGCCTTTAGCCTTTTGCCTGAACAGTTCACGCTGCGGGAATTGCAGCATGTTTACGAAATTATTCTGAACAAAGAGATGGACAAACGAAATTTCCGCAAGAAAATTCTTGCAACAGGTATTCTGGAAGATACTGGAGAGCGGAAGATGGAGGGAACGCATCGACCAGCACGCCTGTACCGTTTTAACCCGGCAGCTGAGCATAAGCTATAAGCCGGTACTGAGGAGATCAGAAAAGATGACACAATCAACGCTTCCAGAAAATGTGATCGAGCAATCCATCCCTTTCTTGCAGGAATTGGTTTCCTGGGAAAAGCAGCTGCCCTCGCTGGCATGGAATGACTTCGTGCTTGAGGCACAACAGGGAAAGGTCGCCCTGTTCAGCGTGGATATGCTGAATGGCTTCTGCTATGAGGGACCGCTTTCCAGTCCGCGTGTCAAATCAATTGTACCGCAGGTTGTTGAGGCAGTGAAGGGGGCCTTTGCGCTGGGAGTGCGTCATTTCGTGCTGGCGGAGGATCATCACCCCGCTGATGCGGTTGAGTTTGCGGATTTCCCTCCTCACTGCCAGATTGGTTCCGTAGAGGCGCAGACTATTCCAGAACTGTTGGAACTCCCCGCCGCCGAGCTCTACACAATTATACCCAAGAACTCCTTGAACGCTTTCCATGGAACCGGGCTCGGCAAATGGCTGGAAGAGCATCGGGAGCTTGAAGTTGCCGTCATTGTTGGTGACTGCACCGATCTCTGTATCTATCAGATGGCAATGCATTTAAAGCTGCATGCTAATGCCACGAATCGCAAGCTCCGCGTGATTGTTCCCGCCAATGCGGTTCAGACATACGATACGCCAGTTGAGACCGCAAAGGAGCTTGGTATCCTGCCCCATAACGGCGATCTCCTGCATCTGATTTTCCTGTATCATATGCGGCTCAATGGGGTTGAGGTCGTTCGCGAGATTCGCTAGTCAATCGAGAGAAGCGGGACGCAATAAGAGTGCGTCCCGTTATTCTTTTCGGCCCAGCCGTGCTGTGCAATAGGAAATCTGCGAAGGCGTCCAGCCAATATAGTCAATCCTGGTGCCTATGGGCGTTTCAAGCAACGTTCCTTCTGTTGTCAGGGGAAGATCTTCATGTGCATCCCAGAGCACCGGAAGCTCGGTTGCCTCGTGCTCTCTCTCCTGTGGTACCGGAACCGGGTAGAGTCGCCGGGTGAAGGTGTCGAAGAAGTGACGTGGCACATGCAGGATCTCGCGTCGCCAGACCAGCTTTCCGCTCTCGTTGGTTGAAGGCGTCTCCTCATTTGTGGGCACAGCGGCGGTATGAAGTAGCATGGCGAAACGTTGCGCTTCCTGGGGGGAAAGGGTGAGCCGCTCTACATAGCGATGCCGGGGATTCAGCGTTGCCAGCACCTGGGCGCCATAATGCAGAAACCTGCGCATCCAGGGAGACGGATCGACCAGATAGGTTCCCCACTCGTGGGTGACAATGGTTTCTCCCTGCCGCTGATGCTTACTGTTCCACACCTGATAAAAGCTGTGTTTCTCTTTAAAGTCACAGCGACACTCATTCCAGGAAGGATACCCCCGCCGACGAATCTCTTTTCGGACATATCCAGTAACTGCTGTCAGCGCTGTTGTTACACCTAATGCAACTCCTGCCAGGAGGAGACGGTTGGATAGGCGACCATTATTGTTCATATTGATTGTGCGACATCTCAGCCCCGGTTGCTCTTGCCAGGACAACTCCGGGACAGGTGTGCCGCCCTCCTTTCTTGAACATATAGCTATCAGCGCATGATACAGGTGGCGAGCCTCGATCGTGTCAGCCAAAGGATCTGCCAGTAAGGTGTTCTCTGCCCTCTTTCACGCTCTGAGTGGGGCGGGATGTTTCCAGAAGGTGGCACCCTAGAGGGTAAGCGCATCCGATTGATATGGTATTTCTAGCAGATCAAGCAGGCCGAAGAGCGAATGGATCAGCAGACAATCAACAGACTGCTCGTTGAGCTGCTTCCGGCGATCGAGAAGAATGGGTGTTATACCTGCCGAACGGGCTCCCAGGACGTCCTGTACATAAGTATCGCCGATATGGACGGTATAATCTGGAATAGCGTCTGCTCGTTCCAGTGCCATTTGATAGAGCATCGGTGATGGTTTGGCGTACTGAGCCGTTGCGGAGATGAGCACACAATCAAAGTAGGGAATAAGTCGCAGCTCGCGCAGGATTGGCCCCAGGCTGATCCCCCAATCTGAGATAACTCCCATCGTGTAGTCTCGCTCTTTAAGCGCGTTCAGGGTTGGAAGCACATCGGAATATGGTTCCCAGTGGGTGTGCTTATCAAATTCCTGAGTGATCTCAAAGGCAAGTTGATGGAGCCGCTCTTCGTCGTCTTCCTCGACAAAGGGACGGAGCAAATTCTGATAGTAATCGACCCAGAACGCCTGAATCGCTTGCTCACTGGCCCAGGTATGACGATTCGCTCGCTGTTGCTGTAGAAAGTAGCCCTCTGCCTCGCGCATTCGTCCCTGAATCTGTTCAAGGTGAATATGCAAGCCCAGTTGCTGTGCTACTTCCTGGCAGATTTCAGGAGTCGTGCGGGTGGGGCGTAACAGCGTAAAGCCTGCATCGAAAAAGATGGTGCGGATAGATTGTGGATGCTCAATCGGCATAGCTCTAAACTTTCCAGGTGGTTTGCGTATTCTTTCGTTGTTGCGTCGAGTGCTGCTGCGCAAGGCATCCCTCATAGTGAGCGTTCACAACAGGATTTTTTCCTGTTTTTGCGAAGCAGCGGTTGCTGAAAGTCTAGCATGTGCCCGGGATACGTGTCAATAAGCACTCGTGCGTTCTGTGAGCACAGCTTTCAGAAAGAGTGCTGGCATATTTAAGAGGAGGGAAAGGTGCTGTGTCTGCTTGACTCGAAGGGCTATTTCATGGTATGCTCATCTGTATGAACCGCGATTATGAAGCCGCGATAGACTACATTCTATTCGCCGACCATCCCACAAAACATATGTCGCATGGTCTGGCCGCATAAGCCTGGAGACGCTCTGCTTATGCGGCGGATAAGTGGCGTCATGCGAGCCATCGTACCTGCTACAACTCCTCTTTGGGCAGGGTTGGTTTTTCGTGCACTGCTTTTCCTCCTCTGTTCCTGAATCCCAATATACATGTTTCCCCTCTTTTGGGCGCTCTCTCTGCCTGCATGGGCAGAATATCGGTTTCCAGGTTCTTCCCTGTTTTTCATGTTTCCATGTTTTGCTTTGGAGGAATATATGCTTTTGGTGAACCTGGCAAAAGTAACAAAAGATTTTGGCGGAAATCCCGTTTTTCGGGATATCGATCTTGAAATTATAGATGGAGAGCGCATCGGGCTGGTGGGTGAAAACGGCAGCGGGAAATCCACGCTGTTCAAGCTGATCACCGGGCAAGAGCAGCCAACCTCTGGCACGGTTGCACGCAAGCGGAACCTGACCATTGGCTATCTCTCGCAGGAGGTAGACCCGGCACTGTTGAACCTGACGGTGTTTGAGGCGGCCTCGGCACTTTCTCCGGAGCTCCTGGAGCTTCCGGGGCGAATGCAGATGTTAGAGGCATTGATGTCTGATCCCGATGTCGCCGCTGATGCTGACCGTATGGAACGCGTGCTTGAGGAGTACAGCACCTTGCAGGAGCGCTATGAGGCACTAGGAGGTTATACGCTTGAACATCGAGTGGCTGCTGTTCTGACCGGGCTTGGCTTTGCTCCACATGAACATAGTCTGCCGATGAGCGCGTTAAGCGGCGGTGAGAAGAAATTAGTCAATCTGGCGCGGATTCTGGTCCAGGCGCCCGATCTGCTGTTGCTTGATGAGCCCGATAATCACCTTGATCTACATGCGAAGGAATGGCTTGAACAATATATCAGGGATTATCCCGGTGCTGTACTGCTTATCTCACATGACCGTCATCTGCTGGATAAGACGGTGCGCAAGATTTTCCAGCTTGAGGATGGCACTGTGACGGTTTTTGCCGGAAACTATAGCGCCTATGTTTTGGAGCGCGATAATCGGCTCCAAAAGCAAATGGAGATGCATAACTTGCAGCAGCGCGAGATCAAGCGTCTGAAGCAGAGTATGTATCGGCTGAAGCAATGGGCGAAGATCAATAGCGACTTTGCTTCGCGTGCACGCTATATGGAGCGCCGGGTTGAGCAGCTCAAACAGGACGCTGTTGATCGTCCAATTATGGAGCGTGATCGGATCAAGATTCAGCTTGAGAGCGAGCGAAGCGGCAAGAAGGTGCTGGAGGTGCAGGGGCTCAGTCAGGAGGTCTCTGGCACCCTGCTATTTCAGCCCTTTGATCTGACCGTTCTCTATGGGGAACGGGTTGGCATTATCGGGGCGAATGGCAGCGGTAAAACGACGCTGATGAAAACGATGATGGGTATGTTGCCACCTGCCAGCGGGACAGTGAAAATTGGGGCCAGTGTCGTTCCCGGTTACTATTCGCAGGAACAGGAGACGCTCCCCTTTGAGAGCACACCTCTGGAGTTTGTGCGCCGTTTGAAGAAGTTCACTGAAGGGCAGGCAATTGCATTCTTGAATCGCTTCCTGTTTTCGGTCAACGATGTGCATACACCCATTGGGCGCCTGAGTGGTGGGGAGAAGAGTCGGCTACAGATTGCGCGTTTGATGCTGACAGAAGCGAACTGTCTGCTGCTGGATGAGCCAACCAACAACCTTGATATTGCTTCTACCGAGGTCCTGGAAGAGGCGCTGCTTGATTTTGAGGGTACGGTGCTGATGATCTCGCATGATCGCTACTTTCTGGATACGATAGCAACCAGAATTGTCGAGATCGGTCCGGATCGCAAGGTGCGTGTCTACCCGGGCAACTATTCTGAATACCTGGAGATGTGTGGCTGAGATGGAACAACAGCAAGGATTTTCTGCACTCCCGCAGACATTACAGGAGCTGCTAGAGCCATATAAGACGGCTGGAATGATTGCAGACGAGATCGGCTGCTCGCTTTCACGTGTCTTTCAAATTGGCCCTTATTACCTGAAGATGACGCCAGAAAGCGCTGCAATCAAGTTGCTAGCCGAAAAAGAACGACTTGAGTGGCTACAGGGAAGGCTGCCTGTACCGCAGGTGCACTTTTATGGTCAGGATGAGCGCTTTGAATATCTGCTGCTCTCGACGGTTCCCGGCAAACTCAGTTGTGATCGCTTGTTTCTGTCGGATTTACCCGCACTGGTTCGCCTGCTGGCAGAGGGTTTGCGCCAGATCCATGCCATTCCTATCGCGGATTGTCCGTTTGATATGCGGCTGGAACAGCGGTTGAGCCGGGCTCGTTCCTATGTCTATAGCAATCGAATCGCGGATGCGCCTTCGTGGGCGTTTCGGAGTGCGGAGGAGGCACGAGCGCTCTATGAGCGGTTGGCTCAGACGCAACCGCCCGAGGATCCGGTGTTGACGCATGGTGATTATTGTCTACCAAACATTCTGATCCAGTCATGGCGCATCAGTGGCTTTATTGATCTGGCTCAGGCAGGCGTGGCTGATCGCTACTTTGATCTGGCCCTGGCCTGTCGCAGCTTGCTCTACAACTTTCCCGAGGCGGAGCCGCTGCTTCCTGAGTTCTTCCAGACGTATGGTATCTCGTCGGTTGACCGGGAGAAGCTGGACTATTATCGGTTGCTCGATGAGTTGACCGAGTTGTGAGATGGTCGGGGAGGCTTTCCCCGCCATTTCGCTATTGCGCTGCTCTCCTTTTGTAGGATATAGTGCAAAAGGGAAGAATTCCTTCTTTCAAGGGGGTCTTTGCTGTGTGGCCTGACCGAAGCGCTACAAAGGAGAAGAGACGATGGTATATGAATGTATTGAGGTCACGTATTCCGATACGTTTGCAACCCTGACGTTGAATAACCCGAAGCGGCGCAATGCGCTCTCGCTCAAGTGTATGCAGGAAGTAACTGCGGCGTTGCGTGAGATTGGTGATAGCTCGGCGCGTGGCGTGATACTGGCCGCGAATGGACCCGCGTTCAGTGCCGGGCATGACTTCGCCGATATGGCTGGCGCTGATCTGGACTTTATGCGCAAGCTGCTGAAGACCTGTACCATCATGATGGACACCATTCAGGAGATCCCACAGCCAGTGCTGGCGCGAGTGCATGCGATTGCGACGGCCGCAGGCTGTCAGCTTGTGGCGACCTGTGATCTGGCAGTTGCCTCTACAGAAGCCTCTTTTGCGACACCGGGCGGAAAAGGTGGCTGGTTCTGTACCACGCCAATGGTGGCGTTAAGCCGCAATATCGGACGCAAGCGGGCGCTGGAAATGCTGCTGACGGGTGACCCGATCGATGCTCAGACGGCCTATGAATGGGGGCTGGTCAATCGGGTAGTGCCGCCCGAGAAGCTGGAAGAAGAGTCTCTTCGTTTGTTGGGGGCAGCGACGCGGGGAAGTTTTTTCTCGAAGGAGATGGGCAAGCAGGCATACTATGCGCAGATTGAGATGCCACAGCCGCTTGCTTACTCCTATGCAATTGAGGTGATGGCGGCGGCCTCACAGACGCCTGATGCACAGGAAGGGATGCAGGCGTTTCTGGAAAAGCGGAAGCCGCGCTTTCAGGAGCGCTCATAAATGGAAGCAAGGCCGTGCTACGCGCATGGTCTTTTAGATAAAAAAGGGGTTGGAAAACCTGACAATGGCTGAAAATTGGCAACTGTCACGAGGGCTGGAGAGACTGCCGCATGACGAGGTCCATGTCTGGCAGGCCCGTATCACGCTTGCCGCAACGGCAAAAGATCCGCTTGTGCAGCCGTTCCGCGCTGTGCTTGCGCCTGATGAGCGCGAGCGAGCAGACCGCTTCTTCTTTGAGAAAGACCGGGTCTGCTTTACGGTGGCGCGTGGGCTGTTGCGCATGTTGCTGGCGAACTATCTTCTGTGCAGACCTGAGGCGATCCGCTTTTCCTACACATCATATGGCAAGCCGTTTCTGGCCGAGCCTCGCTCTACGCTTCAGTTTAATATCTCCCATTCGCGAGACCTGGCGCTTTTCTCATTCACCCATGAACGGGCTGTGGGCGTTGATATCGAATATATGCGCGATGTCGAGTTCGCTGCACTAGCCGCTCACTCCTTCTCGGCACATGAGCAAGAAACCTTGCGCTCCTTGCCTCCTGAACTGGTTCGACAGGGGTTCTATAACTGCTGGTCGCGCAAGGAAGCCTATATCAAGGCGCGTGGTCTGGGGCTCTCGCTGCCGCTTGGTTCTTTTGATGTCTCCCTGCGTCCCGGAGAGCCAGCCCAACTGCTGGCCTCGCGAGAGGAGCCACCACAGGATATCACGCGCTGGCAAATGGTCGCGCTGGATGTAGCGCCGGAATATGCGGCTGCGCTGGCTGTTGAGGGTCAGGACTGGCAACTGAGATGCTGGTGTTATGAGCAGTAAAAGAAACGGTACCCGCTAGAGCCGCGGGTACCGCTGCGCTTTCAATCATCGTAGTGAGACATCGGGCCGGTCCTTTCTGTAATGCTGCAAGCGTTTTTCGGGTGGACTGCTACAGAGACGGCCTACGAGGGTGCTGTTGAGCATTCGCGCGCTATGTGTAGGGGCAACTATAAGTGCGAGAATGCATGGCACAGGTAAAACGATTCTCCTACTATTGTTATACCTGAACTTCACTGAGAATCAGGGGCTTTTTCACGAGGAAATCACATTGTGTCCCGAGGAGAAAGAAGCTGTAATCCGCCCGCTCTTACGATCAAGTAGGTTGCAGAAACAGTAATGGGGTCGCAAGTTTTATGGATGGACTGTAGAAATGCCTGCTCTACAGCATAAATCGTTTGTATAATAGTGTGGCAAGCAAACCTTGAAAATCTCCCTTTCTTCATGCTACACTTCCCCTTATCCGGTAGAGTCTTCAGAGATGATACCTTCTCTCTTCACCCGCCTTTTTCTTACCTTTTTCTATTACTTATATTGCGGAATCCGCCCGGTGTAGTTGATCTCTTCGTCACTGAAAGCCGGAAAGGAAGTGGCTTCTATGGATGTTGCAGAGAAACGCGTAACGATTGCAGCTCGTATGGATCGCCTGCCGCTCTCGCGAATGCATCGGCGCCTGACAGTTGTGCTGGGAATTGGCACCTTCTTTGACCTCTACGATATTTTCCTTGCGAGCGTCCTGACTGCTATTTTGACCTCTGCTTTTCGCCTGGATACGGTACAGCAGGCTTTACTGCTTAGTTCGGGTTTTATCGGCATGTTCATTGGTGCGAGTGCCATGGGAATTGTCTCCGACTATATCGGACGCCGTACCATGTATATGGTGGATCTGCTGGTCTATTCGGTATTTTCGCTGGCGGCTGCCTTTGCACCTGACTTTCTCTGGTTGGTGCTCTTTCGCTTTCTTGCGGGCATTGGCCTGGGAGCCGAGCCGCCCCTGACAGATATCTATATGGGAGAGATGATTCCCCGGTATGCTCGTGGCAAATATACCGCCTGGTGCTATACCGTTGGTTTTCTGGGGGTGCCGCTGGCCGGTTTTGCTGGAAATCTGCTGGTCAAAGTGCAGTTCCTCTCATTGCCCGGGTGGCGCTGGTTGCTCATTATTGGTGCTCTGGGCGCAGTAATTGTCTGGTTTCTACGGCGTTCGCTGCCAGAATCACCCCGCTGGTATGAGATCCGTCATCGGTTCAACGAGGCGGAAAAGACACTCTCCGTTCTTGAGGAGGAGATAAGGCGTGAGCATGGGTTGGATCGCTTGCCTGAGCCTGTGCCGGTCGTTGTTGAAGAGCAGAAGAAGGCTACCTTTGTTGAGATCTTTAGTGGTCAGTATACACAGCGTACGGTTATGCTCTGGATCTTTCAAATCTTGCAGACGGTCGGGTATTATGGATTTGGTTCGCTGGCAACGTTAGCGTTGAAGGAAAAGGGAATTGATGTAGTGCAGACGCTTCAGTATACCGGCCTGATTTTCCTGGGGTATCCGCTTGGCTCGCTTGCTTCAGTGCCAGTAATCGAGCGCTTTGAGCGGAAGTTTGTCATCATTATTTCGGCGGCTCTGATCGCGATTTTTGGGCTGGTCTTTGGTTTTGCGACCGCAGCCCCGATCATCGTCGTCTCAGGTTTTCTGGTGACGGCGGTCAGTAATCTTTTCTCCAATGCGTTTCATATCTATCAGGCGGAAATCTTTCCGACGCGCATGCGGGGGACCGCGGTTGGCATTGCCTATAGTCTGAGCCGCATTACTACGGCTGTCTTACCGTTTATCGCACTTCCTGCATTAAAATTGTATGGTCCGGGTACCGTCTTTATCGGGTCTGCGCTCATCATGGGGCTGGTTTGCCTGGATGTGGGCGTGCTTGGACCACGCAGTACTGGACGTGCGCTGGAATCAATTGCCCATTAAGCCGGGAGGGAAAGCTTTCCCTCTCTTTTATTAGAAGAGAGGATATTTTATGTGGTTTGAGAAGGTGAAAAGCTATACTGAGCGTCTGGTGGCGATTCGGAGCGTGAGCCCGGGGGCCGGTGAAGTGGATGTTGCCCATGAGATTCTACGCCTGCTGCATGCGGAAGATCTGGCCTCTGCCTATACTGAAAGCGGCCTCGATCCGCTTGAAGGAGATCCGTTCGGGCGCTGCAATGTCTATGCTTTTGTGCGCGGGGTTGCGCCCGCAACGCTGGTTCTTCTCGGTCACTTCGACACGGTTGATACCACTGATTATGCCGCGCTTGAGCCTCTGGCACGGAATCCGGCAGCACTGGCTGAACATGCCCGGGAACTGGGCTACACGGAGAGCCCCGAGGGCTGGATGTTCGGACGTGGAGCTGCTGATATGAAAAGCGGAGTCGCGGTCATTCTTGCTCTGATACGGTATCTGGCACAACAGGAGACACCGCCTCCGCTCTCGGTCCTGATGCTGGCGACCGCGGATGAAGAGAACGAGTCAGCCGGAGTGTTGCAGGCGGTTCACTTCTTGCAGCGGTTACGCCAGCGCTATGGGCTGACGTATCTTGGCGTGATCAATACCGATTACACCACGGCACGTTATCCCGGTGACCCTCATCGCTGTGTCTATGCCGGGACGGTCGGGAAGCTGCTGCCAGGTTTCTTTTGCATTGGTGGAGAAGGTCATGTGGGAGCGCCCTTTGCGGGCCTGGATGCGAATGTGCTGGCCGCCGAGTTGATCCGCGATCTGAGTATGAATGTGCAGCTCTGTGAGGAGGATCAGGGCGAGATTATGGCACCCCCGGTGACGCTTCACGCGACTGATCTCAAGGCGGGTTACAATGTTCAGTTGCCCTTTACCGCCTATTTCTATTTGAATTACCTGACGCTGACCTCGACCCCTGCCACCGTCATGAACACCCTTCGACAGCGAGCCGAAGCTGTGATGCAAGAGCTTTTGAAGCGTATCGAGCATGCCGAGAATACATGGCTTATACGCAGTGGTGTGACGGCAAAGGCTCCCGAACGGGTCGGTTGCGTGCTCACATACAGCCAGCTTGTTGCCGAGGTGCAACAGCGGCTAGGTGCCGACCATCTAAACGCTGAACTGGTCGCGGAATGGGAGTCCTGCCCGGCAGCGATGGATAGCCGGGAGCGCAGTGTACGGTTGGTGCAACGGCTCTGGCGGCTGAGCGGGTGTACGGGACCGGCCATAGTGCTCTTTTTCGCGCCTCCCTATTATCCCCATGTTCCTGCGGCAGAGGGCCTGCTTTCCCGGGCGATTCAACAGGTGATTGCGGCTCATCCTGAAATGCACCTGGAGTTGCGCCCGTATTTCCCCTATCTCTCTGATGTCAGTTTTCTCTGCTTGCCTCCGGAGTGCGATCCTGAGGCCTTGATTGAAAACATGCCTGCCTGGCAGAAGACGCTTCCTGATCGATCGGCACCGCGTATGTATCAGCTCCCGCTCCGCGAGATCCAACAGTTGAACCTGCCCGTGTTTAATTGGGGGGTCTATGGATATGGCGTACATCAGCGGGATGAGCGGGTGCTGATGTCCTATTCCTTTGAGGATTTACCCGCTCTGCTGCTGGAAGTGATGAACTGTCTGGCGAAGGCTCTCAAGGACGAGGTCCACTAGCCCCGCTTTGTGAGCGAGGTGAGTGCACGTGCCAGTTGTCTGACTCCGTCGAGAATCTCCTGTTCGTTGAATGCGGTATAGCCGATCAGCAGGGCCTGAAGATCGGTCGGAGTCAGAAAATAGCTCGCCATGTTCTGGGTCAGGACGCCATGCCTGGCTGCGGCTTGCATCGCCTGCTGTGCTTGCAAACCTCCTTCCAGTTTGCCAACAAGATGCATGCCGGTCTCAGCGTATTGCAGGGTAAGGAGTCCTGCGAGCTCACGTTTACTTGCCTCAAGCAAGCAGTGCTGGCGTTCGGCATAGACCTGCCGCATCCGACGAATGTGACGAGCAAAATGTTCCTGCTCGATAAAGTCAGTCAGTACCAGTTGTTCAAGCAGTGGGGGATGTCTATCAATTAATGCACGGGCCGTGGTGAAGGAATCGACCAGATGAGGCGGCACGACAATATAGCCAAGTCGCAGCCCGGGGAACAACACCTTGCTCATCGTTCCCACGTAGATCACCCGGCCCGCGGCATCGAGCCCCTGAAGCGAGGAGAGTGGACGCCCGGTATAACGAAACTCGCTGTCATAGTCATCCTCAATGATCCAGGCTCCGGTCTGTTGCGCCCATTGCAGCAGTGCCAGGCGGCGGGTCAGGCTCAGTGTTGTGCCCAGGGGGAATTGATGGGAAGGGGTAACATAGGCAAGCCGAGCTTGTGGGCTGCGTTCAATACCAAGAGAGACATTCATACCTTCCTCATCAACCGGAATCGGGGCAAGCCGCACACCTGCACCCTGAAGAGCTCCCCGCGTTCCGAGATAACAGGGTTCTTCGATCCACACGGTATCACCGGGATCAAGGAGCAGATGGGCTGTGAGATAGATGGCCTGCTGTGAACCCGAGACAATCAATACCTGTTCAGTTTCACAATGAACACCTTGTGCGGTTCGTAAGTAGTGGGCGATCTGCTCTCGAAGCGGCTTGTAGCCAGCGGGATCAGTATAGCCAAGTAGATGTATTGGTGGGCGGCGCAGGTGGCGGTTGATCAGCTTTCCCCAGAGAGTGAAGGGAAAGAGATGAAAGTCTGGAATACCATAACGAAAGGGCTGTATCGTGATCTGATCCCAATTGGTCTGCGCCTGTGGAGCAACATAGGCTGTTGCCAGTTGCTGACCGCGCCGCGAAAGACTGCCCTGTCCCTCTGGGGTGCAGGGCGATGCCGACTTTGGCTGATCAGTTTGTAGCAGATCATCTGGCAGGGTTGAAGCCACGTAGGTTCCGCTTCCGATGCGTCCGTAAATGTAGCCCTCATGCAGGAGCTGTTCAAAGGCGTTCATTACCGTGGAACGAGAGATCCCCAGTCCCTGTGCTAATTCACGGGTAGCAGGAAGCCGGGCTCCCGTCGTCAGTTCACCGGTGAGAATTGCATGGCGAATAGCATCATAGAGCTGGCGATAGAGCGGGCGTGGGTCGCGCTCATCCAGCGAAATCATCAGGAGGGTGCTGGTTGCGTTTTTCTGTTCCATATCGTTGGCGACCTCGTTGAAATTGGTATGCCTATTGTAACGGAAAATGGCGCTTGTAACAATACCAATCGTGCTCTACAATAGTACCAGAAATAACGAGAAACTTCTGCAAGAGAAGGAAGGAAGAAGAATATGCACTATTTTGCTCTAGATGAACAGATCGCATCACAACCCGCAGCAGTTCAGGCTGTATTACAGCGCCTCGCCTCACAGAGCAAGCTCCTTGATCCGGATCGCCCTTTGATTCTGGTGGGCATCGGAACTTCCTATCATGCCTGCCGTGTAGCAGCCTACTGGGTAGACGCGCTCTCTCAGGGCAAGCAGTATGCGCGTGTATACTCGGCTCATGAGTTCGCACTTTCGATTCCTGTCTCTGCTGAAGATCAGGTTGTAGTGGTCTCGCATCGGGGCACCAAAACCTACCCGCTCAAAGCGCTGGAGCGGGCTCGTCAGGCGGGGGCCTATACGATTATCGTGACCAGCGAGGAGACACCGCCGCCACCATCAGTTGATCTGATCCTGCCAACCTGTCCTGGAGAACGTTCCAGCACACATACTGTCTCATATCTCAGCGCGCTGGCCGTGCTGGCAACTCTGGTGACCCACTATACCAATGCAACAAAGACGTCGTGGTACTCCGCGTTACAGCGTATCCCTGAGGCGATCGAGCAGACCTTGCAGTTTCCGGCTCCTGTGACTGTTGCGGAACAACTGGCTCACTGTTATCCCATACTGGTCGCGGGCTATGGGATTGATGCCATTACCGCAGAAGAGGCTGCACTGAAGCTCAAAGAAGGTACATACATCTGGGCCGAGGGCTTTGAACTTGAGAATGTGCTGCATGGACCTCCTGCCGCTTTTCATGAGAAGCTTGGCGCTCTCTGTATCACTTCGGCTCTTGATGATGGCGGACGGATGCAGGAGCTGTATCACGAGGTAAAAGAACTGGGTGGAACCGCGTTTACCTGTGGCACGCAAGAGGCTGATTTGCTATTCGCTCCGGTTGAGCAGTTGCTGCGACCATTTGTCGCTGTTGTTCCCTTACAGCGCCTGGTTGCGGAGATAGCGCGTATTCGCCAGAGCAACCCTGATACGATTCATATTGATATGGAGCCCTGGAAAACAGCGATGGGGCGCGTTACGCTCTAATTGGTAGAGACCTGACACATGTCCTCGTTGCTTTCTCTGCTCTGTTTATATGCAGAATATACGTTACTATAGGGGTATTTCGGGCTGCGCCAGAAAGTCCCCGGGCTTGACGCGTGGGGATGAATGGCGCAAGGCCATACAGAGGCAGAGAAAATCAAAAGCCTCTTAACAGGCACATCTGTTGAGAGGGTGGGCGGCTTTCTGACGAGTACGGCTGAACTGAAGGGGGCGGCAGATAGCTGCTTTTACTTGCGGAACCTGTTCTTACCAGTTGTATCAGCAAAATGCTCATAGCTCAGGGCCGCCAGTCCACCCGCAGTCAAGGGCGTCTCTGATTTTGCCTCATCGCTGTAGATGATCGTAGTGTGGTATTGTGTTAGAATGGTGTTCTCTTTTGATACTGGTGATCTTGCGGCGGATATCGCCTGGATGTATGGCCGGTAACGTCGTACCTGCTTGTTGAACTGGCGGGTGCTATACCTGCAAGCAAGATGCCAGGTACAAAGCCCCGGTGTAGTGAAGAGGAAACGTGGGATGTATCCTCTTCTGACAATACTTCCTTTCTCCTTTTCTGTCAGTGATCCTCATGGTACAGTGAAAGAGCCTCCGGTTGCTATGAACGAGCTCACTCCTTGTCATAATCCACATACAACAAGATATCGACGACCACGTATATAAAAAGATGGGTATAGTGGGCCTGCTGTTGAAGCGCCAGAGAGTGTCGCATGAGCGGCGGATTGATTCGTTTTCGCAGCGTATAGGGGAGGAGAATTTTGTTCTATAATTTATTGCTGTGGTACAATAAGGCGTGATATCCGCAGACAAGTGGTACGAGCTCTTAAAGTAAGGAGTAGATATGCCAGCGAAAGGTTATATACGTTATCCGCATATTTTCCAGGATACGATTGTTTTTGTGGCAGAAGATGATTTATGGATGGTGAGCAGTGAAGGAGGGCGTGCTGAGCGCTTAACCGCTGGCGTCGGTGAGGTGAGCTATCCCCGGTTCTCTCCTGATGGGCAACTGCTAGCCTTTGTTGGACGCGAGGAGGGACCGAGCGAAGTCTATGTCATGCCCGCGTCTGGTGGTCCGGCACGACGTGTGACGTACCAGGGGGCGGCACGTTGTAAAGTGGTTGGTTGGACGCCAGATGGATCGGAGATTCTCTACGCGACAATCGCGGGGCAGTTCCACCGCAGTGCAACAGTGATTCAGGCCGTACGACCTGAAGGGGGAGCGCCGCGCACGGTGCAGGTTGGTCTGGCGAACGCTATTTCCTATGGCCCTGATGGAGGTGTTGTACTCGGACGTTTGAACCATCGAGAGCCTGCGCACTGGAAACGCTATCGTGGCGGTACCGCGGGGCATCTCTGGTGCGACGTTGAGGGAAATGGAACCTTCAAGCGCCTGCTTGATCTCCATGCGAATATTGTCGATCCCTGCTGGATAGGGGACCGCATCTATTTCCTGTCCGATCACGAGGGAATCGGGAATATCTATTCCTGTACGCCTATGGGTGAGGATCTGCGCCGGCACACAGACCATATTGATTTTTATGCTCGCAATCTCTCTTCCGATGGGTACCGTCTGGTCTACCACGCTGGCGCTGAACTGTACCTCTTTGACCCGGCCAGTGGCGAAGGACGACAGATCCCGGTCGAATTGCCAAGCATTCGTACGCAACTGAATCGGAAGTTCGTTCCCGCAGCGGCATTCCTTGATACTGCTGCCTTGCATCCACAGGGACATGCGGTCGCGTTGACCACGCGCGGTAAGGCATTCTCAATGGGGAACTGGGAAGGGGCCGTTTTACAGCATGGCAAGAAAGACGGCGTCCGGTATCGTTTCCTTGAGTGGCTGAACGATGGAAAGCGCCTGGTCGCAATCTGTGATGAGCCCGGACGGGAGGCGGTCGTCCTCTTTAACCCTGAGAGCTCGGGAGAGGCTGAGGTGTTTGCTGATATCGAGTTCGGTCGGGTTGTCACTCTGGCAATCTCTCCGGTTGATGATCGGCTGGCGATTGCCAATCATCGCAATGAACTGGTGCTGGTTGATCTGGAGAAACAAGAGGCGAAAGTGCTGGATCAGAGCAAGGCCGGACGCATGCGGGGGATCTCGTGGTCTCCTGATGGCCGCTGGCTGGCCTATGATTTTGCGCTTTCAAATCAGCAGACCGCAATCAAGCTCTGTGAGGTAGAGACTGGTGCGACGCATCAGGTGACGAATCCGATTCTGCATGATACGAAACCTGCCTTTGATCCCGATGGCAAGTATCTGTACTTTATCGGCGAGCGGATCTTTAATCCAGTCTATGATAACCTGCAATTTGAATTAAGCTTCCCGAAAGGCAGCAAGCCCTATGTGATCCTGCTGAGGCGTGACCTGCGTTCGCCCTTTATTCCTGAGGCGAAAGCGCCGGACGAGGAAGCGCCCGAGAATAAGGATGAGAAAGGCACGGATGCCGAGCAGAAGAGCAGCGAGACCGACGAGAAGAAGCCCGCACCGATCAAAATCGATCTTGAGGGTATTACCGAACGTGTTTTGCCCTTTCCGGTCAGCGAGGGACGCTACGTGGCGATTCGTGGCATCAAGAATAAGGCTCTCTTTCTCTCGGTTCCGGTGGTTGGTGTGCTCTCCGGTCATGATGAGCAACAGGCCAAAGGTACCCTTGAGTACTATGACTTCGAGCAGTATAAGACGGAGAAGCTCGCGGAAGGCATCAGTTCCTTTACGCTGTCGCGAACTGCTAAAACGCTTCTCTATCGCTCGGGACATCGTCTCCGTGTGCTGAAAGCAGGAGAGAAGCCCAAAGAGAATAATGATCAGCCGGGGCGTGAAAGTGGCTGGCTGGATTTGCATCGGGTGAAGGTATCGGTCAATCCTGTGGCTGAGTGGAAGCAAATGTTTGCTGAGGCATGGCGCCTCCAGCGCGAGCATTTTTGGACTGAAGACATGTCCGGCATCGACTGGGAGGCGATCTATAAGCAGTATGCGCCTCTGGTGGAACGGGTTGGCTCACGTTCGGAGCTCTCAGACCTCTTCTGGGAACTTCAGGGAGAACTGGGAACCTCGCATGCCTATGAGATGGGGGGCGAATATCGCAAGCCGCCGTTTTATCGTCAGGGCTTCCTGGGGATCGACTGGAAATATGATGCCCAGAGCGAGCGTTATCGTGTAGCTCGAATCATCAAGGGAGACCCCACAAATGTACGTGAGACCTCGCCACTAACCACACCGGGCATTGATGTTGCCGTGGGTGATGCGATCCTGGCGATTAACGGGCAACGGATTGAACCTGCTATCGGTCCTGATGAGTTGCTGGTGAACCAGGCGGGACAGGAAGTGCAACTCCTGATTGAAGATGCTGAGAGTAAAGAGACCCGCACGGTTGTGGTCAAGGCGCTCGATGATGAAATGCCGGCTCGCTATCGTGAGTGGGTGGAGACGAATCGGCGCAAGGTGCATGAGCTCTCGGATGGACGGGTTGGCTATATCCATGTTCCTGATATGGGGGGTGAGGGCTTCGCGGAGTTCCATCGTAGCTACCTGATGGAGTATGATTACCCGGCATTAATCGTCGATGTGCGCTTTAACGGCGGCGGCCATGTCTCGTCTCTGTTACTGGAAAAACTGGCGCGTCGTCGTATCGGCTATGATTTCCCGCGCTGGGGCTTGCCGGAACCCTATCCTTCTCAGTCCCCCCGAGGACCGATTGTGGCTCTGACAAACGAGCAGGCGGGCTCGGATGGCGACATCTTCAGCCACAGCTTTAAGCTGATGGGGCTAGGTCCCTTGCTTGGAAAACGGACCTGGGGTGGTGTGATCGGGATCAGCCCATCACATCGGCTGGTTGATGGAACGGTGACAACGCAGCCCGAGTATTCCTTCTGGTTCAAAGATGTGGGCTGGAATGTTGAGAACTATGGAACCGATCCAGATATTGAGATAGATAACGCTCCACAGGATTATGTAAATGACCGTGATCCACAGTTAGAGCGGGCTATTGAAGAGGCACTGAAACAGATAGAGCAAGTGCCGGTGCTTGAGCCGAACCCTGGCGAGCGACCGCGCCTGACACGTCCTACCAGTTTGTCGTAAGTTGTTCGGTGATGAAAAAGGATGTCGTCGGCTCTGGCGGCATCTTTTTTTCCGTCATCACCTGTTCGAGGGGAAGCCTCTATTGTGCTATCGGCATGTTTTGCCTGGAGCGGTATGATAAACTAGTGAAAATGCCTTTACTCGTTTGCGTGCGAGAACAGGTGGGTGAAAGTTCGCCTGTGCGCTCGCTGTTGGCACTCAAAATGTGGACGTGATAGAATTTCGGTACGGCTTATTCCATCTGGAATAGCAGTAGTGAACATATAGCCAGAGTCGATATTCAGCGAACACCATTTTCCTTCTCTTCTGTAGAAGGTTCGATATACCGTTCTTGTAATTATTTGTCGGATTCAGATGTGAGGGACCATTGTCGCTGTTTCTTCACCAGTGGAATGAACTTCAAGAGAGAGAGGAGGGCTACTGAAATGTCGTTGACACCGTTTCACGGGTGAATGTATAATCAAGCGGAACAGTAGCGATGTTCTCCCACCGAAGTCCTGAAATGTCTAGCAAGAAGGCTTCACTTGCCCTCTAATTAGGAAGCATTACCTTGAGTAAGCGTATTTCCATTCCAACGACTGAAATTTCTACATGGGTTGACCTGCTTCGTTGGAGAGTCGAGCGGCACCCTGAGCAGCGGATATACTCATTTTTGGCAGATGGAGAGTTTGAAAGGGACCATTTCACATATGCTGAACTGGATAGGCAGGCCCGCCGTATAGGCGCATTTCTTCAGGAGCATGCGCGCAAGGGTGATCGGGCGCTCTTGATCTATCCTTCAGGTCTGGAATTTATAGCTGCATTTTTTGGCTGTCTTTATAGTGGTATTATTGCTGTCCCGATGTATCCTCCTTCTGCGGCGCGTTCTGAACGTGCTGTGAGCAAGTTCCGTGCGATCGCAAATAATGCTCAACCGGCAATTGTTCTCACCACAACGGCGCTCTCGTCTAGAGTGCGCGGGTTGGTTCATAACTCTCCTGAAATTCAAAACGTGCCGGTCGTAGCTATTGAAGATGTGCCAGACTCACTGGCATCGGTCTGGCGTGACCCTGGCATCAGTAACGATGCATTAGCATTTTTACAATATACCTCTGGCTCAACCGGTCTCCCCAAAGGTGTAATGGTGACCCATCAGAATCTGCTCTTTAACTCAACAATTGTTGAGCAGTATTGCCGTCACCCGGAGGAGGCTCACGCTGTCACCTGGCTCCCTCTGTATCATGACCTGGGTCTGATCGGGGGCATCCTACAGCCGTTGTATGCCGGATTCCCTTCTACTATTCTGCCTCCGGCGGCGTTCTTACAGAAGCCGTTCCGCTGGCTCAAAGCTGTCTCTGACAAGAAGGCTACCATCAGCGGTGGCCCTAATTTTGCATTTGATCTCTGTGTTCGCAAGATCACGCCCGAGCAGAAGGCCGAGCTCGATCTGAGCCACTGGCAGACTGTCGCCAATGGAGCTGAGCCGGTCCGCGCAGAGACGCTTGAACGTTTCTCAGAGGCGTTCGCTGAATGTGGCTTTCAGCGGCGGTTCTTCTATCCCTGCTATGGCATGGCAGAAGCAACCCTGGTGATCTCGGCGGGTGAAAAAGGGGTCTTCCCGACCGTCCGTTCGCTGTCTGCGCGTGCGCTGGAACAGAATGAGGTACGCGACGCCGCCGATGAACGCGATACACGCACGCTTGTCAGCATCGGGAACAGCCTGCCTGTGCAGAAGGTGATTATTGTCGATCCTGAGCAGCGTGTGGAGTGCCCGCCCGATCGTGTGGGCGAGATCTGGGTTTCTGGTCCAAGTGTCGCTCAGGGCTACTGGCAGCGCCCGGAGGAAACGGAGGAGATCTTCCACGCTCATCTGGCGAACGGCGAGGGGCCTTATCTGCGCACCGGAGATCTGGGCTTTATCAGTCAAAATGAGCTCTATATCACCGGACGCCTGAAAGATTTGATTATTATTCGAGGCAGTAATCATTATCCGCAGGATATTGAACTGACAGTCGAGAAGAGTCATGCTGCAATCCGGCAGAGCAATAGTGCCGCCTTCGCGATTGAAGTGCAAGGCGAAGAGCGGCTCGTTGTTGTAGCCGAGATAGAGCGCTCGTATCTGAAGCGAGATCTTACCGAAGTGTTGACCGCGGCCCGCCAGGCTATCGCGGCTGAGCATGAGCTTCAGGTGTATGCGATTTGTCTGATTAAGACCGGCACACTGCCTAAGACGTCCAGTGGAAAGGTGCAGCGGCGAGCGACCCGCCAGGCGTTCCTTGATGGCGAACTGGAAACGGTAGTGATGCTGGTTCCCGAACAGGCACAGTCCATTCAGGAAGAGGAGCACGCGCAACCTGAAGAAGCGGTGCCCCAAAAGAGCAAACAGGAGATTCAGACATGGCTGGTGAAGCAGCTGGCTGAAGCGCTACAACTCCGGCCTCAGGAGATCGATATCCGTGCCCCCTTCGCCCAGTATGGCATGGACTCCTATCAGGCGATTAGCATTTCGGCTGATCTTCAGGACTGGCTTGGGCGCGAGTTGCCACCAACCCTGGTCTATGACTATCCTAATATTGAGGTGCTGGCAAGTTATCTTGCGGGAGAACGACCACCGGTTCAGCCGCTTGAAGAGCCACAGGAGACTGAGTCGAAGCCTGTGGCAAACGAGGCGATTGCTGTTGTCGGTCTGGGCTGCCGTTTCCCGGGAGCAGATTCACCCGAGGCATTCTGGCAGATGTTGCGCAATGGTGTGGATGGTATTTCGGAAGTGCCAGCGTCGCGCTGGAACCTTCAGGATTACTATGACGCCGATCGCTCACAACCAGGCAAGATGGTCACGCGGTGGGGGGGCTTCCTCAAGCAGGTCGATCAGTTTGACCCCTACTTCTTTGGTATCTCGCCAAGAGAAGCGGAGCGTATGGATCCTCAGCAGCGGTTACTCCTTGAGGTTGCCTGGGAAGCGCTGGAACATGCTGGCATTCCTGCGACATCGTTGGCTGGCTCGCAAACAGGCGTTTTTGTTGGAATCAGCAGTAACGATTACGCGCATTTGCAATTCCGCGACATCACAGCAGTCGATGCCTATACCGGAACTGGAAACGCGCACAGCATTGCAGCGAACCGCCTGTCCTACTTCCTTGATTTGCGCGGCCCGAGTATGGCAATTGATACGGCCTGCTCTTCGTCGCTGGTCGCGGTCCATATGGCCTGTCAGAGCATTCGTAATGGTGAGTGTGAGACCGCGCTGGCAGGTGGCGTCAACCTGATTCTGACGCCTGAGCTGACTGTGGCCTTCTCGCAGGCACATATGATGTCGGAACAGGGCCACTGCTATACCTTTGATGAACGGGCAGATGGCTATGTCCGTGCTGAGGGTTGTGGTCTGGTGGTATTGAAATCGCTTTCGGCTGCACAACGCGATGGTGATACGATTCTGGCTGTGATTCGTGGTTCGGCGGTCAATCAGGATGGGCGCAGCAATGGCCTGACCGCGCCGAACGGTCCTTCTCAGGAGGCTGTGATTCGTCAAGCGCTTCGCAATGCCAATGTCACGCCCGCTCAGGTCTGCTATGTCGAGACGCATGGTTCCAGTACGCCACTTGGCGACCCGATTGAAGTGGACTCGCTGAAGGCCGTGCTGATGGAACAGCGGGCACCTGAGCAGCAATGCCTGCTTGGCTCGGTCAAGACGAATATCGGGCACCTGGAGGCGGCGGCTGGTATTGCCGGACTGATCAAGACGATTCTCAGTCTGCATCGAGGTGAGATCCCGCCGCATCTGCATTTCCAGAAACTGAATCCGCATATCTCGTTTGAAGGCACGACGTTCGCGATCCCTACACAGCCGACGCCGTGGCCGGCGGATCGACGGAAGATCGCGGGCGTGAGCGCCTTTGGCTTTGGCGGCACGAATGTGCATGTGGTGTTGGAGGCGGCACCGGAACCGAAACGCACTACTCGTGAGCATGAGCGCCCAACGCATGTGCTGGAGCTTTCGGCGCGAAGTGCGACTGCGCTCAAGCAACAGGCCCGCCAGTACAGCGAGTATCTGGCAGCGCATCCAGCGCTCTCATTAGCTGATCTTTGCTTTACGGCTGCGGCTGGGCGGGTGCATTTCGCCCATCGGCTGGCGGTCGTTGGCTCATCGGTTGAGCAGATGCGGGCGCAGCTAGAGGCCTTTGCCACCGAGAAAGAGGCGTCTGATCTTGTTTATAGAGCGCTTTCGGTGCGTGAGCAGCAGACGAAGCCGCGTGTGGTCTTCCTCTTTACCGGCCAGGGGTCGCAGTATGTGCATATGGGACGGCAACTGTATGAGACGGAGCCGACTTTCCGCAAGGCGCTGGACCGCTGTGCCGAGATCTTACGCGCTTATCTGGAGCGTCCGTTACTCTCGGTCCTGTATGCTGAGAACGAGGCACTCTTACATGAAACAGCTTACACGCAACCTGCGTTGTTTGCTCTGGAATATGCGCTCTATGAGCTCTGGCGTTCGTGGGGTGTTGAGCCTGACGCCGTGTTTGGTCATAGCGTGGGTGAATATGTCGCGGCCTGTGTCGCGGGCATCATGAGCCTGGAAGATGGCTTAAAGCTGATAGCCGAGCGCGGTCGCCTGATGCAGGAACTGCCAGAGCGAGGCGAGATGGCCGCCGTTTTCGCCGCTTCAGAACGAGTGACAGCGGTGCTCAAGCCATATCAGAAGGTTTCTCTTTCCGCGATCAATGGGCCGCGGAATACTGTGATTTCGGGCGCATCAACAGAGGTGCAGGCAGTGGTCAAAGCATTGGAGGCAGAAGGGATAACCGTTCATCCTTTGACCGTGTCGCATGCCTTCCACTCGCCGTTGATGGAGCCAATGCTTGATGCATTTGAGCAGGTCGCGAAAGGGGTGCACTATGCACCGGCTCGGATACCGCTTGTCTGTAACCTGACCGGGCAGATTTTGCCTCAGGGAACAACGCTATCCGCCGAATACTGGCGTCAACAAACGCGCAATGCAGTGCAGTTCGCGGCTGGCATGCAAACGCTGGCGCAACAGGGGTATACACTGTTTGTCGAACTGGGGCCGCATCCTGTTCTGACAAATATGGGCAAACAATGTATTGAAGGGGCAACATGGCTCCCATCCTTACGGCGTGATCAGGAGAACTGGGGTGTTCTTCTGCGCACTGTGGCAACGCTCTATGTATATGGATGGGATGTACAATGGTATCGCGATGAGATGACGCGGCAACGACTGGATCTGCCCACATATCCCTTTGAGCGTGAACATTGCTGGCATGAGGTGAGAAACATACCCCATGATGCCGGACAGCCGTCCAGCCTGAAACAGAACGGGCATAAGCCAGCTGAGCAGAACGGGCGTCACCCGCTGCTGGCCTCCCATACGGAACTGGTGGTGCCTGCAAAGATGCATGTCTGGGAAAGTACGCTTGATCTGGAGCGGCTCCCTTTCCTGGCACAGCACCGCATTCAAGGGGCGATCGCTCTGCCTGTTTCGGCCTATGTAGAGATGGCGCTGTCTGCGATGCAAGAAGCTTTTGGGCCGGGACAATATGAGCTCACAGAGTTGGAGCTAAAGAAGCTTTTGCTGATACCGGAGCAGGGATTCCAAAAAATACAGGTTCTTCTCTCACCTGATACAAACGACCGGCTCCATTTCCAGGTCTATAGCCATGCTGTGGGTGCACCAGAACAAGAGCGCCAGGCATGGACGCTGCACGCCAGTGGAACGATCTGTCATTACAGGGAAGTTGCCCTGCCAACTGGAGGATAATGTGGCAGCTACACAACAAAAGAAGTGTGCTAAAGGGATAACATTTGGTCTCATTTACTTTGCCAGTAGTGAAGCGCCGTATCGAGGGGGGGAGAAGTACCATATGGTACTGGAGAGCGCTCGCCTGGCTGACCGCTACGGTTTCTCTTCTATCTGGATACCGGAGCGACACTTCACTAAGGACGGCTGGTTATACCCAAATCCGGCCGTCCTTCAAGCCGCTGTTGCGCGTGAGACCAAAAAGATTCAACTGCGCTCCGGTAGCGTAGTGCTGCCGTTGCATAACCCGATTCGGGTCGCTGAAGAATGGGCAATGGTGGATAACCTGTCCAATGGCCGCGTTGGTCTCTCCTTCGCTTCTGGCTGGCACCCGAACGACTTTGTCTTTTTCCCGGATCATTATGAACGCCGCAATGACATCATGTTCCAGGGAATCGAGACGGTACGGAAGCTGTGGCGCGGTGAATCGATTGTGACAAAGAATGGTGCCGGTGAGATGGTCGAGATCAAAACCTACCCGACACCGGTACAGAAAGAGCTTCCTATCTGGGTTACAGCCGCAGGTAATCCGAAGACATTTGCGGGTGCGGGGAAAATGGGGGCAAACCTGCTGACGCATATGTATAACCAGAGTGTTGAGGAACTCGCTGAGAAAATTCGTATTTACCGTGACTCTCTGGAAGAGCACGGGTTTGATCCCCAGGCGGGTCAGGTGTCCGTGATGTTGCACACCTTCCTGGGCCCCGACGAGCAGACGGTGCGTGAACAGGTGAAAGATCCATTCTGCAATTATCTGAAATCTGCATCGTATCTGTTGAACGCCATCGCCTATAGTCGGGGACAGAAGGTCGATCTCTCATCGCTATCCGAGCAGGATCTGGATGAATACCTTCAGTTTGTGCTTGATCGCATGATTTCGACGCAGCGTGTGCTCTTTGGAACGCCTGAAAGCTGCCTGAATCTGGTGTCACAGCTTCGTGAGGCTGGAGTCAACGAGGTCGCCTGCCAGCTTGATTTCGGCCTGGAAGTTGATGTCGCCCTGGGATGTATCCCGTATATCAATCAATTGAAGGAACTGGCCGAGCGCACCTTCCCGACCGATCCCGAGCCAGAGCCCCTGGTGCTGCATGCCACCTCTCAGGAGGCGAGTGAGGAGCGGGCACCCGAAGCACAGGTCGAAGCTGCCTCAGACCGTCTTGAGGATATTCAGCAGCGGTGTCGCGATGAGGTCAGTGTATCCACGTTCTATGCCGATTTGCAAACGCATGGCATCGAGCTTGGCGCTGACTATCGCGCTATTCGCCAGCTCTGGCGCCGAGATGGTGAGGCGCTTGGTCGCATTCAGTACGATGGTGATGCTACGGGTCCATATCAGTTCCCGCATGCATTGCTTGACTCCTGTTTGCAAGTGGTTACAGCAACCCTGCCCGATAGTCTGGTAAAGCGACAGTCCGCGCTCTATTTGCCTTCCGGGATAAAGAGCTTCAAGCTGCA
>Ga0164243_10001212_pt1 | contig 44438 bp, 21 predicted proteins | sample OricompcompostOP_FD_108781 | JGI IMG/M metagenome (GOLD analysis project Ga0164243, IMG submission 108781) | Organic Plus compost microbial communities from Emeryville, California, USA - Original compost - Organic plus compost (OP) | ecosystem: Engineered > Solid waste > Mixed feedstock >...
AAGGAGTCCGGCACCGGCCGCGAGGGCGTGCGGGCCGCGATGGACGACCTCACCGAGGAGCACGTCACCGTCCTGACCGGCATCCAGGTGTGATCCCCGCGAGGCCCCGGGGAACGAGCCGCCCGGGGCCTCGCGGATTTCCCGGGGCCGCGAGAGGGCCGGGCAGTCCACATCGGACGAGTCGGTTTTTCGAGCCCGGAGATCCGGTTCGCGGCGGAGTCTCCGAGCCCGCTCCTCGGCGAACCGGAGATGAGCGCAGCCGATCACCTCGCGCTGCGATCCGTCCGGCGGCTGGTTTTCCGGTGGCGGCGCCCTCGGCCCGGGACACCGGTGCCCCGACGGGGTCAGACGCCGGCCACCGAGCTGATCCAGTCGCGGTGGGCGGTGACGTCGACGTAGGAGGCGTTGGCCGTGTCGTCGCTGTGCGAGAGAAGGCCGGCCTGCACGTCGCCTCCCGGCCCGGGGACGAACAGCGGTCCCCCCGAGTCGCCGTTGGCGGCGATCCCGTCCCCGCGGGTGGTGCAGATGGCGGGACCCTGCAGGTGGTCGGTGCAGCCCGTGCCGGTGATGTTGACGGTGGCGACCTTCAGCGTCGGCGACTGGCACTGGTCGGCGGGACGGTCCAGGCAGGTCGCTCCCCAGCCGTAGATCCGCCCGGTCTGCCCCACCGGAACGGCTCCGGGCGCGGCCAGCGGCGCGTAGGTCGTCTCCACGGGGCGGTCGAGCTGGACGAGCATGATGTCCGCGGCCTCGTTCACTCGGACGCCGTCCGGGGTCGCGGCCGCCTCCACACCTTGGGCCTGGTCGACCTGCCCGATGCGGAACGTGAGCCGGTTGATGTTCTGCGCGCAGTGCGCGGCGGTCAGGACCCAGGTCGGAGCGATGATCGTTCCGGAGCACCGCTCCATGCCGTCGCCGTAGACCCGCGCCGCCCACGGCGCCGAGTCGGCCTGCCCACCGTCGATGATCATCGGGGCCGCGGCGGCGGCGACGTCGTCCGGGGACGCACCGGCCTGCCAGGCGATGCCGAGTCCGGCCGCGGCGGTCGCGGCGATGCCTGCCAGGGCGGCCGCGACCTGTGCTTTTCCTGTTGTCGGGAAAGAGGACATGGACACAGCATCGCCACTGCGCCCGCACCTTCGGGGGCGAGTTCGCGCGAGTGGCGCATTCTCGCCAACTCGCGCCGCCACTGTGATGACCACTGTGGACGGACGCGAGGGGAGGGGCGGTGGGCGGTCGCGCCGGAACGGCGCGACCGCCCGCGTTCTCAAGACCGGGCGAGGTCGCCCACGGCGGTGCCGGCCTTGTGCAGCACCCACTCCAGCGGGCCGCGCCCCAGCAACTGCCGCCATACCGTCGTGACCAGCATCGTGACGCCGATCAGCACGAGCAGGGGAAGGTAGAGGTACAGGGTCAGCAGCTGGATCATGCCGTCCAGCCCGAGCAGGTAGATGACCACGATGTGTCCCGCGTAGCTGGTCAGCGCCAGCGCCCCGATGGAGGACAGCGGCAGCAGCAGGACGCCCACCCGGTCCGCCACGATCAGCGCGACCCCGATGATCAACATCGCCAGCCCGCTCGTCGCCCAGATCTCCAGCGGTGCCCCGCTGTGCCCGGCGGTGGTGAGCAGGAAGCCGGGATCGGTGGTCGGGACCAGCCCGGCCGTGCTGCGCGCGGCGAGATCCACCTGCTCCGGCGTGGTGACGTCCGGGAGGTGGGCGATGATCCGGCGGTAGCCCCCGAGGGGGCCCATCAGGAGCAGCGATGCGGCGTAGGACGCGGCAGCCAGGACGGCTCCGGACGCGGCGAGCCGTACGCGGGTCGCCGTCGCGTGCAGGTCGAGGCGCCCGATCGCCATCCCCGCCAGCAGGAACGGCAACCAGGTCAGTACCGGGTACGGCCCGGTCAGCAGCAGACCCCGCGCCGCTTCCAGCAGCCCGTGCGCCGACGTGAAGTCGTCGAAGGACGGCGTGATCCCGATCCGGTAGTCGGTGATCACCGTGCTGCGCAACGCGAAGGAGGCGAGGGGGCCGGCGACTCCCAGCAGTGCGGCCGAACCGGCGAGCACGGCGGGCCGCAGCCGCAGCAGCGGGATCGCGAGCAGGAACAGCACGCCGTACACGGTGAGGATTTCCTTGACCGTGGTGCCGAGTTCGGACAGCGCCAGGCCCAGTGCGAACAGCAGCACCGCGCGGGTGGCCAAGTGGGCGCGCGTGGCCCGCATCGCGGCGCCGGACCGCGGCGTGTTCCCGCCGCTGAGCAGTGCGACCGACACCCCGGCCAGCAGCGCGAAAAGGGCAGCGGAACGGCCGGAGACGAGCCGTTGCAGCCAGTGGTCCGGCTCCAGCATGAACGGGTTGAAGTGCGCGGTGAACATCCCGATCACCGCGATGCCGCGCGCGACGTCGATGCCGACGAGCCGCCGCTTCCGGCGGCGTTCCGGGACATCGGGGGGCGGGTGCGTGACAGCGTGAATCCGGTTCGTCTCGGACATGCCTCGACCCTGCCCGCCCCGGCCCGCTCCCCGCGTCGTAACAACGTGCGACCTCGAGGATGATCCCTGCGGTGGCGGATGGTCCGGCCGAGGACGGCACACCGCCCGGTTTCCCGGGCACGAGCGTGCGGAAGGGCTCGGCAGGCCTGGAACCACGACTTCCGGAGGAGCGCCCGAGACCGACAATGGTACTTCCGGATGATTCGTGGTGGTCAGTCCGATGTGACCATGACCTGGGTCGGCTCGGCGACGCCGTGACACGACGACCGACTGGCGTTCTGGGTGGGGTGCCGGTCGCCGCCGAGCTGCGCCCGGGCGGTCCCGGAAGAGGGGTCAGCCCGACTGGGGTCAACTGGGGAGAAGTACGTCCAATGTCAGATGGTGCGGAGGGGCCCACCTTTTCGGTGGTTCCCGGAACCGAGGTGCAGCGCGCTCTGGACGACTGCGCGGACACCCTCGTGTCCATTGTGGAGGAAACATATCGGCGGCACGGCGCCGGCGGGACGGTGAACCCCGCGTCGTACTTCCTGCGCTTCCCGGACCGGCCTCGGTCCAGGATCATCGCACTGCCCGCGTCGCTGAGCGGAGCCGGCGGAACGGACGGGATCAAGTGGATCTCCAGCTTCCCCGGGAACCTGGAGTCCGGGTTGCCGCGCGCGTCGGCGGTGCTGGTGCTCAACGACCAGCGGACCGGGTATCCGTACGCCTGCTTGGAAGGATCCGTGATCAGCGCGGTGCGGACCGCGGCGTCGGCGGCGCTGGCGGCGGATGTGCTGAGCAGGACCCGCCGCCGGCCCGCGCGGATCGGGTTCGTGGGGACGGGGCTGATCGCCCGCTACGTGCACGACCACCTGCTCGCGACCGGCTGGAGGTTCGACGAGGTCGGTGTGCACGACGTGGTGGAGGAGTACGCCGCGTCTTTCGGCGCGCACGTGTCGAAAACCGGCCCAGGGGCGCACATCACCGTGCACGGCACGGCCGAGGAGCTCATCCGCGGCAGCGACCTGGTGGTCTTCGCGACCAACGCGGGGACTCCGCACGTGGCGGAACCGGAGTGGTTCGCGCACCACCCGCTCGTCCTGCACGTGTCGCTGCGGGACCTCGCCCCGGAGGTGGTCGGTGCCGCGTGGAACGTGGTGGACGACGTCGACCACTGCCTGAAGGAGAACACCTCGCTGCACCGCACCGAAGTGCGCACCGGTGGCCGTGACTTCGTCGCGGGAACGCTCTGCGATGTGCTGTCCGGGGAGCTGGCGGTTCCGGAGTCGGAGACGGTGGTGTTCTCGCCGTTCGGTCTCGGGGTGCTGGACCTCGCGGTGGGGCGGTTCGTGTACGAGCAGGTCTCGCGAGCCGGGCGGCTGCGCCCGATCGAAGGGTTCTTCTCCGAACTGAGCCGGCACGGCTGAGCCGGCGCACCGAGGGACTTCAGCTGTGACGATCATTTCCAGGGCGGAAGACTTCAACACCGACGACCTGTTCCTCGACCTGGGGCCGGCGCTGGGGGCGCCGCTGTACCTCAAGTGCGAGGGGTTCAACTTCGCCGGTTCGATCAAGCTCAAACCGGCGCAGGAGATGGTGACCGCGGCCGAGGACCGCGGGCTGCTGCGGGAGGATTCGATCCTCGTCGAGTCCTCCTCGGGGAACCTCGGGGTCGCGCTGAGCGTGGTCGCGGCCAGCCGGGGCTACCGCTTCATCTGCGTCACCGACACCCGCTGCAACGAGACGGCGCGCCTCCAGATGCAGGCGATGGGCGCAGAAGTCCACGTGATCAGCGAGCCGGACCCGGAACGGGGGCTGGTCGGTGCTCGGATCGGCCGCGTGCGGGCCCTGTGCGACCGGGACGACCGCTGCGTGTGGCTCAACCAGTACGCCAACGAGGCGAACTGGATGGCGCACCACCAGTCCACCGGGCCGGAGTTGGCCGAACGGTTTCCGGACCTGGACGTGGTGTTCATCGCCGCGGGCACCACGGGAACGTTGATGGGCTGCGCCCGGTACCTGAAGGAATTCCGGCCGGAGGCGCGGATCGTGGCGGTCGACGCGGAGGGCTCGGCGCTGTTCGGCGCCACTGCCGAGCCGCGGCGGATCCCGGGCGTGGGCAACAGCATCCGGCCCGCTCTGCTGGACGAGTCGTTCGTGGACGACGTCGTGCACGTCAGCGAACCGGACACCATCCGGATGTGCCGGCGGTTGGCCGCGAACGGGTTCGTCTTCGGCGGCTCCACCGGGACCGTGGTCAGCGGGGCGCTGTCCTGGCTGCGGACCGCCGATGCCGGCGCGCGGGCGGTGGCCGTCGCGCCGGACCTGGGAACGCACTACCTGCAGACGCTCTACCGGCCGGAGTGGTTCGAGGAGGCCGTCCCGGCAGGTCAGGCGCCCGGCCGGAACGGGCATTCCCATTCGGGCTCGGTGAATCTCCCGCTGTAGTGCCGCGCCTCGTCCTTGTACCGCACGAAGCTCGGGTTCACGGAACCGTGGAACGCGCGTTCGCGGTTGCGGATCTTGGTCCGGAGCTTGAAGAACTTGATGCCCAGCGCATTGAATTGAACGTGTGAATTGAACACGAGGGCGGGCTTGCTGAACCGCCGCCCGGGGCGGGAGGCGCCCGGGTGGAGGCCGACGATGAAGAACGGGTGCGATCCGACCGAGAAGGCGAAGTCCGCCGAGCTGGGGTCGGAATCGTACTGCGCATTCCACGGGTAGTGCTCAGCATCCTCGTCGTGCATGCTCTGGAGGTATTCCCAGAGCAGCCCTTCGAATTCATCCTCATCGGTGGCCGCGGGGTCGTCGAAGGTGGCGACGAACGACGTGAAGCTGCGGTCGGTCGGCTCGAAACCGACGAGGAAATCAAGCAGGTCCCGGTGGTGCGCGAGCATCGACCCGCGGTCCTGCAAGCTGCGGTAATGATGGTGCACGACGGCCTGCCGGCGCAGCGCCGCGCGGGCGCCCAGGCACACGAAGTCCTCCTGGGATATGAAGTCAGCAAGCGAGTCGAACACGTCGCGAGCGGTATCATCCGCCATGATCATCTCCAGTTCACCGCGAGTTCCGGGGAAGCGTCCGGCGCGTGGCGCGCATCGCCTTCACCGCCATTTGTAGCCGCCCGCAGCGGGCGCCGAAAGCGATTCGCGGGAATTTTTCCGGAGCGGCCGGTGCGGGTTGCTCCGGAGTCGCGCATTCCGCTGATCGGACTAGTCGGCGCGGCGTTTCCGCAATGTTGGCCGGTTCGCTTGACATCGGATTGCCGGCGCGGCTAGCTTCGTCGTCCAGAAGCCGATGAGCGCTGGATCTGGGGTGATTTTCCGGCGCATCGGGAAACTTGGGTTTGCACTGGGGTGCGTTGTGTCCGATGCCGTTGTGAACGGCGCTGTCCGCGCTGCGGAAGTGCCGCGACGTCCGTTCGCCGAGCCCGTCGCCGGCGAGTGACCATGCTCGTCGACGAACACGACCGGGAAAGGTCCACCGCCGAGTGCCGGGCGTTCGCCCGAGCGCTGCGCGAGCGAGGGGTGACCGGTGAGGACCGGATCCTGCTGTCCGCCGGGAACTCGGGGGACTTCGTATTGACCTTGCTGGCCTGCATGCACCTGGGGGCGTCGATCGGGTTGATCGATCCGCGGGCGTCCGAGGACCAGGTGGCCGACATGGTGTCCCAGGCGGGTGTGTGCCGGGCCGTCTTCGACGAGAGCGGCCGGGAGGCACTCGGGTCCGCGGACTCGGGCATCCCGTTGGCGGACCTGGCAGCGGAGGCCGAGCGGCTCGGGCCGGACGGGGCCGGCGGTGCCGCGATCGACCTCGACGCCTGGGCCGGGCGCGCCGACGGCTTGCTGGTGTGGACCTCCGGCACGTCCGGGGCGCCCAAGGGCATCGTGCGATCCGGTGCCTCGGTGCTGGCCAACGGTGATCGTTCGGCGGCGCGGATGGGCTACCGCGACTCGGACCTGCTGCTGCCGCTGCTGCCGTTCACCCACCAGTACGGGCTATCGCTCGTGCTGCTGTGGTGGCGCACCGGCTGCACGCTGATCGTCCGGCCCGGCAACCGGGTCGACCGTGCCGTCGAGACCATCTCCGCGCACGGTGTGACCGTCGTGGACGCGGTGCCCGCCGCGTACGAGACGATGCTGCGCCTTCTCGACAACCGCGGCGGCGACAGCGCGGTGCGCTCGGTGCGCATGTGGTGCGTCGGCGGCGAACCGCTGCGGGACGAGCTGCGCGAGCGGTTCGCCCGGCGGATGCGGCTGCCGCTGCTGGACGGCTACGGCAGCAGTGAGGCGGGCAACATCGCGCTGGCCGCCCCGGACAACCCGATCCACTGCGGGCGGGCGCTCGACGGGGTTACCGCGGAGGTGGTGGCCGACGACGGTGCGGTGCTGCCCGCCGGCGAGGTCGGCGAGGTCGTGGTGCGGACCCCGGACCTCATGACCGGCACCCTCCAGCCCGGCGGGCAGGTGCGGGCGGTCCAGCGGCCGGTGTGGCGCACCCAGGACCTCGGCTACTTGGACGAGTACGGGAACCTCCGGGTGCTCGGACGGAAATCCGCGGTGCACCGGTTCGGGCACACGCTGTACCCGGACGCGATCGCGGGCAAAGCCGCCGCCTGCGGCGCCCCGGTCGAGGTGGTTCCGGTCGAGGACGCGCGCTCCGGCACGCAGCTCGTGCTGTTCGTCGAAGACCCGTCGCAGCGGCCGGTGGCGCACTGGCGGGCGGCGATCAACGAGTGCCTGGCCGACCACGAGCGTCCGAACAGGACGGTGGTGCTCTCCACCTTCCCGTTGCGGAGCAACGGGAAGGTGGACCTGCGGCGGCTGCGGGAGATGGCGGGTGCCGCGGTCGACCGGGCCGGTGCCGCCGCCGTCGAACCGGCCGGGCCGATCCCGTTCCCGGAACGGGTCCCGCGGCTGGAGGAGTTGGCCAACCTCCTGCGCACCCGCCGCGCCGAGCTGCTGGAGGTGCTGACCGAGGTCAGCAACCACAAGACCGCGGCCGGCGAGATCGACGCCGCGGTGCAGGCGCTCGACGGGGCGGCAGCCGAGGTGCGGCGGTTCCGGCCGGGTCCGGTCGAGCAGCTCGCCGTGCTCATGCCGTCGAACATCCCGCTGTACGGCTACATCCTGTACCTGGTCATCCCGAGCTTGTACGCCCGCAGGATCGTGTTCCGCCCGTCGCGGCGCATCGAGGACCAGACGCGCAAGCTGCACGAGCTGCTCGGCGGTGCGCACGGCCTGCCGATCACGCTCAACAACGGCGACCAGCGGGAGTTCCTCGAAGGCGACGGCGCGGAGTCCGAGGTCGTGGTGTTCACCGGCGCCTACGACAACGCCGAGCGGATCCACCGCGGCCTGCGGCCGGACCAGCTGTTCTGCTACTTCGGCCAAGGGCTCAACCCGTTCATCGCCGGCCGCAGCGCGGACGTGGCGAAAGCGGTGGACGGGCTGCTGCGGGTGCGGATGCTGAACTCCGGGCAGGACTGCTTCGGGCCCGATGTGGTGTTCGTGGACAGCGCGATCAGCGCGCAGTTCTGCAACCTGCTGTGCCGCCGGGTCGGCAAGCTCCGGTACGGCTCGTACGACGATCCGTCGGCCGACTACGGCCGGATGTTCTACCTGGACGCCTTCGACGACGCCTTGGACTACCTCCGGCGGCACCGGGAGCATCTGGCCGCGGGCGGGGAGGTCCACTTCGAGTACGACCACGTCAGCCCGACCGTGCTGATCCGGCCCGCGGACAGCCGGATCAAGCCGCCGGAGCTGTTCGCACCGATCTTCAACGTCGTCCCGTTCACCAGCCGGGAGTGGTTGCACACGGCGGTGGAGCACCCGTACTTCGAGGAACGGGCGATGGCGGCCACGGTGTTCGGCGACATGCCGGACACGGTCGAACTGCTGCGGCGCCGGCACAGCGTGAGCGTCGACGAGACGCTGATCGAAGCCGAGGACGGCAACGCCCCGTTCGGCGGGACCGGGATCCGGGCGAACTACGCGGCGATCGGGAAGAAGCGGCACGCGCGCCCACTGCTGCTCAGCAAGGCGATCGCGGAGTTCCTGCCGCGCGGGGGCCGTCGTGCCGACGCCTGACGGGAACGCGGAAGCGGCGGGTTGCTGGCGGGCCGCGGTCCGGCTGCTCGGTGACGCGGGGGTGCGCGACCTGTTCGGGTTGCCCGGTGATGACCTGGCGGTGCTGGACGCGGCCGCGGAATCGGACGTGCGGTTCACGCTGTGCCGGGACCAGCGCAACGCGGCGTTCATGGCGTGCGGGTACGCGATCCAGTCCGGGCGTCTCGCAGTGGCCGTGGTCGGCAAAGGCCCCGCGGTGACCAACGCGCTCACCGGTGTCCTGGAAGCCGCGGGCTCGTCCGCGCCGGTGTTGCTGCTGTCCGGTGGGACTTCCGCGCGGAGCCGCGGCAGTGGCGGGTTCCAGGAGCTGGACCAGCTCCCGGTGCTGGCGCCGCTGGTGAAGTGGGCGGCCCGGGTCGATCACCCGGCGCGGGTGGCGCCGATGCTGCGCCGCGCGGTCCTGACCGCGCGCAGCGGTGCGCCGGGGCCGGTGTACCTGGAGCTGCCCGACCACTTGCTGGACGAGCCGATCCCGCTGCCCGCGCACGGGTTCCCCGAGGTGGAGGCCCCGCAGCGGGCCGGAGGTAGCGCCGGTGCGGAGGTGGTGCGCCGCGCCGAGCGCCCGATCGTCGTGGTCGGCGGCGGGATGCGGCACCGCAACGCGGATCGCGCCGTGGAGCGGTTCGCCGCGGAGTTCGGTGCTGCCATGTCGTGCACGGCCAGCGGGCGCGGCAGCGTGGACGAGGACCACCCGGCGTTCGTGGGCCTGTCCGGGCTCTACGCGCCGGAACCCGCCGCGGCGCTATGGGACGCGGCGGACTGCGTGATCGCGCTGGGGACCAGGTTGGAGGAGACCGCGGTCGACCACTGGCCGGAGCGGATCGGCACCGCGGTGCCGGTCGTCCAGGTCAACGCGCGGGAAACCGATCTGGCCCCGGAATACGGCGGCCCGCTGATCGTCGGCGACGCACTCGACGTGCTGCGCGGCTGGCTGGACCGAGGCCCGGCCGGCTCGCGCGGGAAGTGGGGCGACCGGGTGCGCGCCGTGCACGAGGAGCTGCGCGACCAACACCGGCGGCGCCTCGAGCGGTTGCGGGCGGCCCCCGGGCTGCACATTGAGGAAGTCCTCAGCGCCATCGACGAGGTCGTCCCCCGGAACCGCGTTCTGGTGCAGGAGAACGGGTTGCAGGACATGTGGTCCTACCGCTACCCGGCCTACTCGTGCGGCGCGGACGGCGGCTCGGTGGTGCCGTGCGAGCAGACGAGCCTCGGGTTCGGCGCCGCGGCGGCGGTCGGGGTCAAGCTGGCCGCTCCCGAGCGCCCGGTGGTCGCGTTCGTCGGAGACGGGGCGTTCCGGATGGTCGACGCGGACCTGCTGACCGCGGTGCAGGCCGGCGGCGTGCTGTACGTGGTGCTGCGCAACGGCGGCTACGGGTGGTTGCAGTCGCAGCTCGGGCAGGACAGGCCCGCCGCGCGGCGCTTCTCCTTCCTCGACGGCGAGGACCTGCGGATCCCCGAGCACCCGCGGCTGCACCACCGGGTCGTGCCGGACGGGTCCGCGCTCGAGCCGGTGCTGGCCGAAGCCTGGCGGCAGTGCGCGGACGGGGGAGTCGTGGTGCTCGAGGTGCCCGTCCGGTTGCAGGACGCGCTGTTCGACGCAGCCGGTGATTTCCCCGTCGCGCCGGAGAACGGCTGAGCGGAACGGGAAAGACCCCCGGCATGGCAGAAAGGGAACCGAAGATGGTCGTTTCGAACACGCACGGCCCGCGGAAGGCCGTGGTCACCGGGTGGGGCGCGGTGACACCCCTGGGATGCACCGCCGACGAGACCTGGGACGCACTGATCGCGGGGCGCAGCGGCATCGACAAGGTCAGCTGCATCGACGCCTCCGACCTGCCGACCGACCTGGCCGGTGAGGTGCGTGGGTTCGACCCGTCCGCGCACCTGTCGCACAAGCAGCTGCGCAGGATGGACCCCTACGCGCAATACGCCTACGTCGCCGCCGGCGAGGCGCTGGGCCGGTCCGGTCTCGCGCTGGACGGGGCGGACACGTCGCGCACCGGTGTGCTGATCGGCAGCGGCTACGGGCCGATGAGCTCCATCATCGAGCAGGTCACGCGGATCAACGAGAAGGGGCCGCGGGCGGTGAGCCCGTTCGCACCGGTGACCGGCGCCATCGACAGCGCCGCGGGCGAGATCAGCATGGCGCACGGCATCACCGGCCCGACCCGGGCCATGAGCAGCGCGTGTGCCTCCGGGGCCGATGCCATCGGCGAGGCGATGCGCTGGATCCGGCACGGGTTGCTCGACGTGGTGCTCGCCGGGGGCGCCGAGCACATCCTGACCAGGATGGATTTCGCCGGCAGCGGCAACGCCAAGGCGCTGTCCAAACGCACCGGAGACCCCGCCGCCGCATCCCGCCCGTTCGACGCGGACCGGGATGGGTTCGTCATGAGCGCCGGTTCGGTCGTGCTGGTGCTGGAATCGGCGGAGCACGCCGCCGCCCGCGGCGCCGAGCCCATCGCGGAGGTCGCCGGGTACGAGTCCACTTCGGACGCGCATCACTGGACCGCTCCGCACCCGGAGGGGCGGGGGGTGCGCGCGGCCATGCGCGGCGCCGTGGCCGACGCGGGGCTGCATCCCGGCGACATCGGTTACATCAACGCCCACGGGACCAGCACCGTCTACAACGATCAGTCCGAATTGGACGCGGTGCGCGCGGAGTTCGGCGAACACCTCGACAGGATTCCCATGAGTTCCACGAAATCCATGACCGGCCACCTGATCGGCGCCGCCGGTGCGCTGGAGGCGATGGCGAGCTGCTTGGTGCTGGAGCACGGGATCGTGCCGCCGACCATCAACTGCCACGACCCGATCGATCCCTCGGTGAACTTCGTGCCGTTCGAAGCCCAGGAGCACCGCGTCGACGCGGTGCTGAGCAACTCCTTCGGCTTCGGCGGGCACAACGCCGCGCTCGTGCTGCACCGGCCCCGCTGAGCGCGGAGCAGGGCGGACGGAAAGGAAGAGAATGCGCGAAGTGTCCCGCAGGCGGTGGCCGCTGTCGCCGGCGCAGCGAGGGGTCTGGTACAGCCAGCAGCTCAACCCGGACAACCCGTTCGCGGTGTCCGAGTACCTCGAAATCCACGGCCCCATCGACGTCGAGCTCTTCGAAGAGGCGCTGCGCCGGACGGTGCTGGAGGCCGAACCGGTGCAGGTCCGCTTCACCGAGGACGCCGACGGGGTGTGGCAGCACCTGGACCCGGATCCGCGGCTGCACTTCGTCGACGTCAGCGGCGGCGACGACCCGATCGCCCGCGCCGAGGAGTGGATGCGGGAGGACCTCTACACCCCGTTCGACCTCACCGAAGGCCCGGTCTCGGTGGACGCGCTGTTCAAGGTCGCCCCCGACAAGTACCTGTACTACCAGCGCAACCACCACGTGATCGCGGACGGCGTGAGCGGCCGGATCTTCACCGACCGGCTCGCCGAGATCTACTCGGCGCTGGTGTCCGGGGTCGAGTACACCGCGCCGCACTTCGGCTCCTTGCAGGAGTGCCTCGACGACATGGCGGCCTACCGGGAATCCCCGGAGTTCGAGCGGGATCGCGCGTACTGGCACGAGCGGATGGCGCATGTGCCGGAGCGGGTGGGGCTCACCGCGTCGACCGCCCCGGGTTCGGCGCGCACGGTGCGGCGCACCACGCACCTCGACGAGGGCGTGATGACCGGGCTGCGGGAGGTCGCGCGCCGCAACGCGGGAACCTGGTCGATCGGCCTGACCGCGGCGGTCGCGGTCTACCTGCACCTGGTGACCGGGGCGCGGGTGGTGCCGGTCGGGTTCCCCGTCCCGGCCCGCAAGAGCAAGGTGCTGCGCCGCACCCCGATCATGGCCAGCAACGTCCTCGCCGTGGTCGTCGACCTCGAACCGGGCCTGACGTTCGACGAGGTCGTGCGCCGGACGACCCGCGAGGCGCGCGGCGCGCTCAAGCACCAGCAGTACCGGCAGGAGGACGTCGTCCGCGAGCTGGGCATGGTCGGATCCGGCCGGCAGCTGGCCGACGTGGTGGTCAACGCGATGCCGTTCGACTACAACGTGACCTTCGGCGGGCACGGGGTGACCGCGCACAACATGTCCACCGGCGTGATCGACGATCTGGAGATCACCGCGTACGACCGGCAGGACGGTGGCCCGGTGCGGGTCGACTTCGACGGCAACGCGCACCTGTACGACCCGGAGGAGATCGCCGGCCACGCCGCGGCTCTGGAACGGCTGCTGGCGGAGCTCGTCGCACACCCCGACGTTCCGCTGGCCCGGTTCGCTCTGGTCGACCCGGCCGAGCGCACGACCGTGCTGGTGGACTGGAACGACACCGCGGCGCCGATCGACCCGACCGGTGTGGTGGAGCGGGTGCAGCGGTTCGCCCGCGACGCGCCCGGGGCGACCGCGGTGCTCGACGACGCCGGGAGCACGACCTACGGGGAGCTGGCCGGGCGGGCCGGCGCGCTTTCCGCGCAGCTGTGCGCGGCCGGGGCCGGGCCGGGGACTCTCGTGGCGCTGCCCACCGAACCCGGGGCCGGGTTCATCACCGCCGTGCTCGGTGTGCTCGGTGCGGGCGCGGCCTACGTGCCGATCGACGCCGACGCGCCGCTGTCGCGGTCGGCGGCGCTGCTGGCCGACAGCGGCGCCTCGTTCGCGGTGTGCTCGCCGGCGATGCGGGAGCGAACCGAACAGCTGGTGGCCGCCTCGCAGGCCCCGGTGCAGGTGCTCACCCCGGCGGCCGCGTGCACCGTTCCGGCGGAGTTGCCGCGGCCGCGCGGGACCGGCGCCGATCTCGCGTACGTGCTGTTCACCTCCGGGTCCACCGGCAAGCCCAAGGGCGCGATGGTGCACCGCCGCGGGATGCTGAACCACCTGCTGGCCAAGGTCGCCGACTGCGGGCTGACCGCTGCGGACACGGTTCTGCACAACGCGCCCCTGACCTTCGACATCTCGATCTGGCAGATGCTGGCCGCACTGCTGGTCGGCGGTCGGGTCCGGGTGGTCGGCCGGGAGGTCGCCGCCGACCCGGCCGAGCTGTTCCGCCGGGTCGCCGCGGAGCGGATCACGATCTGTGAAGTGGTGCCGTCCGTGCTGCGCGAAGCCGTGGCGGCGTGGGAGTGCGCGCCGGCCCCCGAACTGCCTGCGCTGCGGTGGCTGCTGGTGACCGGTGAGGCGTTCCCCGGCGAGCTGAGCACGCGCTGGTTCGCGCATTTCCCCGGCATTCCCCTGATGAACGCCTACGGCCCGACCGAGTGCTCCGACGACGTCACGCACGCGGTGCTGACGGGACCGCACGAGGGCGGCACGGTCCCGATCGGCAAGGCGCTGCCCAACACGCGCCTATACGTGCTGGACACCGCGCTGCGCCCGGTCCCGGTCGGAACGGCGGGCGAGCTCTACGTCTCCGGCACCGGGGTCGGGCGCGGATACCTCGGCGAGCCCGGGCGCACGGCCGCGACCTTCGTCGCGGACCCGTTCCACCCGGAACCTGGGCAGCGGATGTACCGCACCGGCGACCACGTGCGCGCCTCCGCGGACGGCACGCTCGAATTCCTCGAACGGCGCGATCAGCAGGTCAAGATCCGTGGCCACCGCATCGAACTCGGCGAAGTCGAAGCGCAGCTCGTGCACTACCCGGAGGTGACCGCGGCAGCGGTCGTGGCGCGTGCGGACCGACCCGGACGGCTGGTCGCCTACGTGGTGGCCGCCGCCGGGGTGGAGCCGCAGGCGTTGCACCGGTACGCGGAATCGGTGCTGCCCGGCTACATGGTGCCCTCGGACTTCGTGGTGCTCGACGAGTTCCCGTTGACGCCCAACGGGAAGCTGGATCGCCGCGCGCTGCCCGCGCCCGAGCGCTCCGGCGCCGGGACTGCGCCGCGGACCGCTTCCGAGCAGCGGCTCGTGGAGATCTTCGAGGACGTGCTCGGGATCTCCGATGCGGGCGTGCACGACGACTTCTTCGCGCTCGGCGGGCATTCGCTGCTGGCGACCCGCGCGGTGAGCAGGATTCGCGCCGCGTTCGGCGCCGAACTGCCGGTCCGCGCGGTGTTCGAGGCACCGACCGCGGCGGAGCTGGCCGCCCGCTTGGAGCAGGCCGCGACGGCGCGCACCCCGATCACCGCGCAGGAACGCCCCGCCGTGCTGCCGCTTTCGTTCGCACAGCAGCGGATCTGGTTCCTGGACCGGCTGGAGAGCACAGCCGGGCTCTACAACCTGCCGCTACCTCTGCGCCTGCGGGGCGAGCTCGACGTCGAAGCGCTGCGGCAGGCCGTGGGCGACGTGGTGGCCCGGCACGAACCACTGCGCACGACGTTCCCGGAAACCGCCGGTCAGCCGCGGCAGGAGATCGGGGACGCCCGGTCGGCCGCGGACTCCGTGCGGATCGCGCCGGAACCGGTGGATCCGGACGAGCTGCCGGGCCTGCTGGCCGCGGCCGCCGGGCACCGCTTCGACCTCGAGACCGACCTGCCGCTGCACCTGCGCTTGTTCCGCACTGCTGCGGACGAGCACGTGCTGCTGATCGTGCTGCACCACATCGCCGGGGACGGCTGGTCGCTGTCCCCGCTGCTGCGGGACCTGGCCACCGCGTACCGGGAACGCACGGTCGGCCGCGCGCCGCGGTTGCCGGGCACACCGGTGCAGTACGCGGATTTCACGCTGTGGCAGCGCACCGAACTTGAGGCGGGTCTCGCCGAGCGGACCCGCTACTGGGTGCGGGCCCTCGACGGGCTTCCGGAGGTGCTGGAACTGCCCGCGAACCGCGCGCGCCCGGCCGTGGCCTCCTACCGCGGAGGACGCGTGCCGTGGCGGCTCGATCCGGAGACGTTCGCCCGGCTCGCCGAGCTCGCGCGCGAATGCCGGGCCAGCACGTTCATGCTGCTGCAAGCCGCGGTCTCGGCACTGCTCACCCGTCTCGGAGCGGGTACGGACATCCCGCTGGGGACCGTGGTGGCCGGGCGCACCGACACCGCGGTGGAAGATCTCGTGGGCTTGTTCGCGAACACGGTGGTGCTGCGCACCGACACCTCCGGCGACCCGTCGTTCCGCGAGCTCGTCGAGCGGGTCCGGCACAGTGCTCTGGACGCCCACGCCCACCAGGACGTGCCGTTCGAGCACCTGGTGGAGGTGCTCAACCCACCCCGCTCGCTGGCCCGGCACCCGCTTTTCCAGGTGATGCTGGTGCTGCAGAACGCGCCGGAGCCGGAGGTCGAGCTGCCCGGCCTGGAGACGTCCCTGGTGCAGTGGCGCGGCTCGGTGTCGAAGTTCGACCTGTGGTTCGACCTCCGCGAGGAGTACGGCGCGGACGGCGTCGCCTGCGGGCTGTCCGGGGAGATCGAGTACTCGGCCGACCTGTTCGACCCGGACGCGGTGCAGCGGATCGGCGAGCGGTTGAGCCTGCTGCTCGACAGCGTGGTCGCGCGGCCCGACTCCCGATTGCACGCGGCCGACCTGCTCACCCCAGATGAGCACCGGCGGCTGCCGGCGGTGGGTGCCGGCGCGGTGCGGGAGACCGGCGATGCGCTGCCGGTGGAGTTGTTCGAGCAGCAGGCGCGGCGCACGCCGGACGCCTGCGCGCTGGTGTGCGGTGCGCAGCGCTGGTCGTACGCGGAGCTGGACGCGCGCGCCGAGCGGCTCGCGCAACGGCTGGTGTCCCGCGGAACCACCGCGGAGTCGCTGGTCGCGGTCGCCCTGCCGCGCTCGGCCGAGCTCGTCGTCGCGGTCCTGGCCGTGCTCAAAGCGGGCGGGGCCTTCCTGCCGCTGGATCCCGCCCTGCCGGGCGAGCGCGTGGCGTTCCTGGTCGAGGACGCCGACCCGGCGGCGGTGCTCACCGACCGGGTCACGGCCCCCGCGTTCGCCGGCGCGCGTTGCCCGGTGCTGCTGGTGGAGGACGCGGCAGAGCCCGCCGGGACCGCGCGTCGCACCGCGCCGGCGAGGAGCAACCTTGCCTACGTCATCTACACCTCGGGGTCCACCGGGCTCCCGAAGGGCGTGGCCGTCCAGCAGGGGGCGTTCGCCGACCTGCTGCACTGGTCGCGGGCGCACTTCGGTCCCGGACGCCTGCGCTCGGTGCTGTTCGCCACCTCGCTGAACTTCGACGTGGCGGTCTTCGAGCTGTTCTCGCCGCTGGTGTGCGGCGGAACGGTCGAGCTGGTCGAGAACCTGCCGGCGGTGGTCGAGCGCGGCGGCTCCACCGCTGCGCTGATCAGCGGTGTCCCTTCGGTGGTCGCCCAGACCCTGGCAGCCGGGGCCCGCTTCGGCGCGCGGACGGTCGTGCTCGCCGGGGAGGGCTTGCCCGCGCAGGTGTTCAACCAGGTCCGGGCCGCTCTGCCGCAGGCGGAGATCCACAACATCTACGGCCCGACCGAGGCCACCGTGTACTGCCTGGCCTGGCGCGGACCGAGCACCGGTGAGCTGGACCGCCCGGCGCTGACCGGGAAACCGCTGGAGAACACCCGGGCGTACGTGCTCGACGAGCACTTGAACCCGGTCCCGCCCGGCGTGCTCGGCGAGCTCTACATCGCCGGTACCGGACTGGCGCGGGGCTACCTGGGGCGGCCGGGGATGACCGCGGAGCGGTTCGTCGCCGACCCCTTCGGCACCGCGGGCGAGCGCATGTACCGCACCGGTGACCTGGTCCGCTGGACGCCGGACGGCGACATCGATTACGCGGGACGCGCCGATGACCAGGTGAAGGTGCGCGGTTTCCGGGTCGAGCCGGGAGAAGTGGAAGCAGCGCTGCTGCGGCATCCGCAGGTGCGCGGTGCGGTCGTGCTGGCCCGGCAGGACCACCTGGGCGGCGCCCGGTTGGTCGGCTACGTCGTCGCGGAGGGGTCTGCGCCGAGGGCCGCGGAGTTGCGGGACTCGTTGGCGGGCGCGCTTCCCGCGCACATGGTTCCGGCGAAGTTCGTGTTCCTGGACGAATTCCCGCTCAACGCCAACGGAAAACTGGACCGGAGAGCCCTGCCGGATCCGGAGTGGACGGTGCACGCGGGTGCCGGCCGGGATCCGGAGACGCCGGTGGAGACCCGGCTCTGCGAGGTGTTCGCCGCGGTGCTGGGCGTCCCGCGGGTCGGGGCCGAGGACGGCTTCTTCGACCTGGGCGGGCATTCCCTGCTGGCGACCCGGCTGGTCGGCCGGGTACGCGCCGAGCTGGGCGCGGAGCTGTCGGTGCGCGCGGTGTTCGAGGCGCCGACCCCCGCGCTGCTGGCGGCGCAGGTCGAGCGCGCCGCGGGGGCGCGTGCTCCGCTGGGAGTGCGGGAGCGGCCCGCCGAGCTGCCGCTGTCGTTCGCGCAGCGGCGGCTGTGGTTTTTGAACCGGCTCGACGAATCCGGCGGGCTGTACAACATCCCGGCGGCGATCCGGCTTCGCGGCGACCTCGACGTGCCCGCGCTCGGCGCGGCCCTGTCCGACGTCGTGGCGCGGCACGAGCCGCTGCGGACGGTCTTCCCCGAGGTGAACGGACGGCCGCGGCAGGAAGTCCGGTCCGCCGCGGAGCGGGTGTTCGACGCGCTGCGGCCGGAGCCGCTGAGCCCGGAGGCAGCCGGCAACCTCTTGGAGGGGGCCGCGCACCGGCGCTTCGACCTCGACACCGAGCTCCCCGTCGCAGCCCGGCTGGTGCGGCTGGGCCGGGGTGAGCACCTCCTGGTCCTGGTCGTGCACCACGTGGCCGCCGACGGCTGGTCGCTGCGCCCGCTGCTGCGGGACCTCAGCACCGCCTATCGCGCGCGGATCCGCGGCGCGGAACCGGAATTCGCGCCGCTGCCGGTGCAGTACGCCGACTACGCGCTCTGGCAGCGAGATCTGCTCCAATCCGAAGTGGATGGTCCGATGGCGCGGCAGGTCCGGTTCTGGCGGGAAGCGCTGGCGGGCGTGCCGGAGACGCTGGAACTGCCCGCCGACCGGCCGCGGCCGGACGTGGCGACCCACCGCGGGGACTCGGTCACCTGCACGATCCCGGCCGAGCTGCACGCCGCCGCCGCCGAGCTCGCCCGCGAACGCGGTGCGAGCACGTTCATGGTGCTCCAGGCGGCGCTTGCCGCGCTGCTGAGCCGGTCCGGCGCCGGCCACGACATCCCGCTGGGCACCGTGGTCGCCGGGCGCACCGATGCGGCTCTGGAAGACCTCGTCGGGTTCTTCACGAACACGCTCGTGCTGCGCGCCGACACCTCGGGGAACCCGGGGTTCGGCGAGCTCCTGGAGCGCGTGCGAGAAGCCGACCTGGCCGCGTTCGACCACCAGGACCTGCCCTTCGACCGGCTGGTGGAGATCCTCGCCCCGGAGCGGTCGCTGTCCCGGCATCCGCTGTTCCAGGTGATGCTGGTGCTGCAGAACGCGCCCGAACCGGAGCTGGACCTGCCCGGTGTCACCGCGGAGCACGAGCCCGCCGGCACCGGGCCGGCGAAATTCGACCTCTCCTTCGACTTCACCGAGTCCTTCGCCGCCGGTGAGCCCGCGGGCATCGCCGGCACGATCACCTTCGCACAGGACATGTTCGACCCCGGCACGGTCCGCGGCGTGGCCGAGCGCCTGACCCGGCTGCTGGCGGCGGCGGTCGCCGACCCGGAGCAGCCGATCAGCCGGATCGACCTACTCAGCGCGGCGGAGCGGCGTGCGGCGCTGCCCACCGGCACCCCGGTCGAGGCCGGGGCGGCGACGCTGGCGGACGGGTTCGCGCAGCAGGTGCGCCGCACCCCTGACGCGACGGCGGTGACCAGCGGGGCCACCTCGTTGAGCTATCGGGAGCTGGACGACGCGGCGAACCGGCTCGCGCAGCTGCTCGCCGAGCACGGGGCCGGTCCGGAAACCCTGGTGGCGCTGACGCTGCCGCGCTCGGCCGGGCTCGTGGTCGCGCTGCTGGCGGTGCTCAAGACCGGTGGCGCCTACCTCCCGATCGATCCGGACTACCCGGCCGAGCGGATCGAGTACCTGGTGCACGACGCCCGCCCGCTGCTGGTGGTCACCACGTCCGGAAGCCGGCCGCCCGTCGACGGGATTCCGGTGCTGGAGCTGGATTCCCCGCGCACCGCGGCACGGCTGTCCGAAGTGGGCGGAGAGTGCCCGAGGCCGGACACGCGCGGTGGCAACGCCGCCTACGTCATCTACACCTCGGGCTCGACCGGCCGGCCGAAAGGGGTGGTGGCCACCCACCACAACGTGCTGCGCCTGTTCGCCGCGACCCGGGAGTTCGGCTTCGGCCCGCAGGACGTGTGGTGCCTGTTCCACTCCTACGCGTTCGACTTCTCGGTGTGGGAGCTGTGGGGGGCGCTGCTGCACGGCGGGCGGTTGGTGGTCGTCCCGTTCGAGACCAGCCGCAACCCGCAGCGGTTCCTGGAACTGCTCGAGCAGCAGGGCGTCACCGTGCTCAACCAGACCCCGTCGGCCTTCCACCAGCTGGCCGCCGCCGACGAGCAGGACCGGCGTCCGCTGTCCCTGCGGTACGTCATCTTCGGTGGGGAGGCGCTGGAACCGGCGCGGCTGGCCGGGTGGTACGAGCGCCACGACGAGGACCGGCCGGCCCTGGTCAACATGTACGGCATCACCGAGACGACCGTGCACGTCACGCGAGCGCGGCTGCGCGCGGCGGACGCGGACCCGCGGACCGGCAGCCTCATCGGGACCGGGCTCGCGGACCTGCCGGTCTACGTGCTCGACGAACACCTCAACCCGGTGCCACCGGGCGCGGCCGGCGAGCTCTACGTGGGCGGCGCGGGGCCGGCGCGCGGGTACCTCGCGCGACCCGGGCTGACCGCCGGGCGCTTCGTGGCCGACCCGTTCGCGCGCGACGGATCGCGGATGTACCGCACGGGCGACGTGGTCCGGCGCGCCGCCGATGGCGGACTGGTGCACCTCGGCCGCGCGGACGAGCAGGTCAAGGTGCGCGGATTCCGGATCGAGCCGCGGGAGGTCGAGGTCGCCCTGGCCGCGCAGCCGGGGATCACCGAGGCGCTGGTCGTGGTCCGCGGGCAGCGGTTGGTGGGCTACGTGGCCCCCGCCGCGGCCGACACGGCGGAACTCCGCGACCGGCTCCGCGAGAAGCTGCCGCAGCACATGGTCCCGGCGGGGATCGTGGCCCTGCCCGGTCTGCCGCTGACGGTCAACGGCAAGCTGAACCGGGCCGCCCTGCCGGATCCGGATTGGACCGCGCTGTCGTCCGCGGCCGCACCGGTCACGGTGCGGCAGGAGGTGCTGTGCGAGGTCTTCGCCGAGGTGCTGGGCGTGGACCGGGTCGGTGTCGACGACGGCTTCTTCGACCTCGGCGGCGACAGCATCACCTCCATCCAGCTGGTCAGCCGGGCGCGCCGCCGCGGCCTGGTGTTCAGCCCGCGCGAGGTGTTCGAGCGCAGAACGGTGCGCGGGCTGGCCGAGGTCGCCGAGGCCACCGGCTCGGCGCCGATCGACGACGGCACGGGCGTGGTGCCGCTGACACCGGTGATGCACTGGCTGCTCGACGGCGGTGGGCCGATCGACGGCTTCAACCAGTCCCGGCTGCTGGTGGTCCCGGCAGGGCTCGGCGCCCGGCGGCTGTCGGACGGGGTGCAGGCGGTGCTCGACCGGCATGACGCGCTCCGGGCCCGCCTGCGCGCGGACGACCTGGAGATCGCCGAGGCCGGGGCCGTCCGCGCGGAGGAGATCGTGCGGCGGGTTGATGTCGCGGGCTTGGAGCGCGACGAACGGCGCGCGCTGCTCACCGCCGAGGCCGAATCCGCCCGGCGCCGGCTCGCTCCGCGCGACCGCCGCGTGGTGCAACTGGTCTGGTTCGACGCGGGAGAGCACGAACCCGGACGGCTGCTGATCATCGCGCACCACCTGGTGATCGACGGGGTCTCCTGGCGCATCCTCGTCCCGGACCTGCGCGCGGCGGTCGAGCGCGTGGCCCTGGAACCGGTGCGGACCTCGTTTCGGCGGTGGTCCGAGATGCTCACCGACGCCGCGCGGGAGCCGCGGTGGACCGAGCAGCTGCCGTTCTGGGAGGCGGCACTCGGCACCGCGGAACCTCCTGTCGGCGGCCGCCCGCTGGACCCCGGGCGGGACACCCTGGGAACGGCGCGTTCCACGACGCTCTCGTTGTCCGCGGCGGAAACGGAAGCGCTGCTGACCACCGTGCCCGCCGCCTTCCACGCCGGGGTGGACGACGTCCTGCTCACCGCGCTGTCGCTCGCGCTCGCGCACTGGCGCGAACCCGGCGGCGACCGGCCGGTGCTGGTCGACCTCGAGGGGCACGGCCGCGAAGAGGTCTTCGCGGACACCGATGTGTCCCGCACGGTCGGCTGGTTCACCAGCATGTACCCGGTGCGGCTGGATCCCGGGCCGGTGCCGTGGGCGGACGTGCGCGCGGGCGGCCCGGCGCTCGGGACCGCGCTCAAACGCGTCAAGGAACAGCTGCGGCAGGTGCCGGACAAGGGACTGGGCTTCGGTCTGTTGCGCTACCGCAACCCCCGCACGCGGGAGCGGCTGGCCGAGCTGGGCGCTCCGCAGGTGGCGCTCAACTACCTCGGTCGGTTCGACACCTCCGATTCCGGGGCGCGGAACTGGGTGCCCGAGTCCGAAACCGAGCAGCACGCCGCCGCGGGCGACGACGCGTTGCCGCTCGCGCACGCCATCGAGATCAACGCCGTGACCGAGGACGGGCCCCGGGGACCGCGACTGAGCGCCGCGCTGACCTGGCCCGGGCAGCTGCTCTCCGGAGCCGAGGTGCGGCGGCTCGCCGACGCGTGGGCGGCGGCGCTGCGCGGGCTGGCCGCGCACGGGGACGCCGCGGGCGGGCTCACCCCGTCGGACCTGTCCCTGGTGGGCCTCAGCCAAGAGCACATCGACCTGCTCGAAGACGAGGAAGCCGAATATGCCGAGGACGGCGACTGATGTTCCGGGAAAGGGCAATGCGATGAACAAGTCGGTCGTCGAGGACGTCCTGCCCCTGACACCGCTGCAAGAGGGGATGCTGTTCCACGCCCTGTACGACCGGGCGGGGCTGGACGTCTACGCGGTCCAGCTGACGGCGGAGCTGCACGGCCCGATCGACGCGTCGCAGCTGCACGAGGCGGCTCGGGCGTTGGTGCGCCGGCACGCGAACCTGCGCGCCGGATTCCGGCACAGCGCCGGCCACCGGCCGGTGCAGGTGATCCGCCGCAGCGTGCGGGTTCCGTGGCGGGAGGTCGACCTCAGCGGCTCGTCGCCGCAGGCCGCGGAAGCCGAGGCCGACGAGCTGCTGGCCGCCGAGCGCACCCGCCGGTTCGAGATGCACCGCCCGCCGCTGCTGCGCTTCGCGCTGCTGGCGCTGCCCGGCGGAGCGCACCGGCTGGTGCTCACCCTGCACCACATCCTCGTCGACGGGTGGTCCGTTCCGGTGCTGGTGGACGAGTTCTTCTCGCTGTACGAGTCGGGTGGCGACGACGCGGCGCTCGGTGCGGTCACCCCGTACCGCGACTACCTCGCCTGGTTGCAGCGGCAGGACTCGGAGTCCGCGATCGCGGCCTTCGAGCGGTACCTCGACGCGGCCGAACCGACCCGCTTCGGGGACGCTCCGCGCGCCGGCGGGACACCGGTGGCACCGGAGCACGTGTCCGTGCGGCTCTCGTCCGAGCTGACCGCGCGGCTGCACGCCGTGGCCCGCGAGCGGGGCTGGACGATGAACACCCTGGTCCAGGCGTGCTGGGGGGTGGTTCTGGGCAGTGCGCTCGGCCGCAGCGACGTGCTGTTCGGTTCGACCGTGTCCGGGCGCCCGCCGGAGCTGCCCGGGGTGCAGCGCATGATCGGGATGCTGATCAACACCGTGCCGGTCCGCGTGCGGTGGTCGCCCGGCGACACGCTCGCCGAGCTGCTCGACGCGGTGCAGCGTGACCAGGCGGAGCTGCTGGAGCACCAGCACGCCGGGTTGGCCGAGGTGCAGCGGCGGATCGGCGCGGGCGAGCTGTTCGACACCACCACGGTCTTCGAGAACTTCCCCGTGGACGTCGACCAGGCACCCGCGCTGACCGGCGGGGCGCGGATCGCGGACTTCCACGCGCGCGACGCCACCCATTACGCGATCAGCGTCGTGGGCCTGCCCGGGGAGGAACTGGCGTTCCGCCTGGACCACCGGCCGGACCAGGTGTCCAGGAGCGCCGTCGCCCGGCTGGGCAACCGGCTGCACCGGATGCTGGCGGCGGTCGCCGCCGATCCGGACCGGCCGCTCGCCGGGATCGACGTCCTGGACGCCGACGAACGGCACCGCGTCCTCGTCGAGTGGAACGCCACCGAGCGGCCGCTCGAACCTCGGACGCTGACCGGTTTGCTGGACGAGCAGGCCGAGCGCACCCCGGACGCGCCCGCGCTGCGCTGCGGGGCGGAGGAGTACAGCTACCGCCGGTTGGGCGAGGCGGCGAATCGGCTGGCCCGCCTGCTCATCGCGCACGGGGCCGGTCCGGAGCGGTTCGTGGCGGTCGCGCTGCCGCGCGGGCCGGGGCTCGTCATCGCGCTGCTCGCGTGTCTGCGGGCCGGGGCCGGGTACGTGCCGCTGGACCCGGACCAACCGGCCGCGCGGCGGTCGGCAGTGCTCGCCGGGACGAAGCCGGTGTGCCTGCTCACCGCGGAGGCGGCGGAGCGGTCCGCCGAGGGGCTCGCGACCGTACTGCTCGACGACCCGCGGTTGCGGGACCTGCCGGCGGGCCCGTTGACCGACCACGACCGGCTTTCCCCGTTGCGGCCGGAACATCCGGCCTACGTCATCCACACCTCGGGTTCCACCGGCCGACCGAAGGGCGTGGTCGTCGAGCACCGGGCGGTGGTGAACTACCTGTCCTGGGCGGTGGCGGCCTACCCGTCGGTGCACTCCGGTGCGCTGCTGCACTCGCCGGTGTCGTTCGACCTCACCGTGACCGGGCTGTACGCGCCGCTGATCTCCGGGGGGTTCGTGCACCTGGGAGAACTCGCCGAGGGCGGTGTGGCCCCGGGGGCGGCCCGGGACGGTTTCGCGTTCCTCAAGGGAACTCCGAGCCACCTCGCGGTGCTCGACCTGCTGCCACCGGAGTACTCGCCGCGGTCGGAACTGGTCCTGGGCGGAGAACCGCTGCCGGGTGCGCAGCTCGACGTGTGGCGCCGTGCGCACCCGCAGTGCCGCGTGGTCAACGAGTACGGGCCGACCGAGACCACCGTCGGCTGCACCTCGCTGTCGATCGAACCCGGCGAGGACGTCCCGCCCGAGGTGCTGCCGCTCGGGAAACCGCTGTGGAACACGAAGGCGTACGTGCTGGACGCTCGGTTGTGCCCGCTGCCGCCCGGTGCGGTCGGTGAGCTCTACATCGCCGGGGACAACCTCGCCCGCGGGTACCTGGGCGAGCCGGGCAGGACGGCGCAGCGGTTCGTCGCCGATCCCTTCGGCGCCCCCGGTGATCGCATGTACGCCACCGGGGACCTGGCCCGCTGGACCGAGCACGGCGTCCTGGAGTTCGCCGGCCGGGCCGACGACCAGGTCAAGATCCGCGGCCACCGCGTGGAACCGGGCGAGGTCGAAGCGGTGCTGTCGGAACACCCCGGGACCGGGCCGGTGGCGGTGCTGGCGCAGCCCGGCCCGGCCGGGGACGAGCGCCTGATCGCCTACGTCGTCCCGGCGGAGGGCGAACGGCTCGACCCACCCGCGCTGGCCCGGCACGCGGAGCACCGGCTGCCCGAGTACATGGTCCCGTCGGCCTTCGTCGAGGTGGCCGGGTTGCCGTTGACGGCCAACGGGAAGCTGGACCGCGCTGCGCTGCCCGACCCCGGCTTCGGCACCGGGGACGCGCCGGGCCGCGCTCCGGCCACGGAGCTGGAGGAGGCCCTGGTCGGGGCGTTCGCCGAGGTGCTGGGCGTGCACGGGGTCGGGGTCGACGACGGGTTCTTCGCGCTGGGCGGGCATTCCCTGCTGGCAACCCGGTTGGTCAGCAAGCTGCGCGCGGAACTCGGCGTCGAACCGTCCATCCGGATGGTGTTCGAATCGCCGACCCCGGCAGAGCTGGCGCGCGCCCTCGGTGGCGCCGGTGGCGCCCGGCCCGCGGTGCGGCCCATGCCCCGCCCGGAGGAGTTGCCGCTGTCGTACGCGCAGCAGCGGCTGTGGTTCCTCAACGAGCTCGCCGAGGGCGGGGACTCCTACAACGTCCCGTTCGCGCTCCGGTTGACCGGAATCGTGCGGCGTTCTGCACTGATGGCGGCACTGTCCGATGTGGTCGCCCGGCACGAGTCGCTGCGGACCGTGTTCGGCACCACCGGTGCGCGGCCCTGCCAGCACGTGCTCCCGGTGGAGGAAGTGCAGGTGCCGGTCACGACCGAGCGGATCGCCGAGGAGCGGTTGCCGGACCGGCTCGCGGCCGCGGCGGGACACCGGTTCGACCTTGCCACCGAGCCGCCGATCCGGGCATGGCTGTTCGAGCTCGCCGAGGACGAGCACGTGCTCGCGGTGGTGCTGCACCACATCGCCGGGGACGGTTGGTCGCTCACGCCGTTGCTCCGGGATCTCGGCCAGGCCTACCGCGCCCGCGCATCCGGCGTGGCGCCGGAGTGGGGGCCGCTGCCGGTGCAGTACGCGGATTACGCCCTGTGGCAGCGGGAATTCCTCGGCGACGAGGCCGAACCGGACAGCGTGGCCGCGACGCAGCTGGCGTTCTGGCGCGAGCGGCTGGCCGGGATCCCGGACGTGCTCGACCTCCCCGCCGACCGCGGCCGTCCGCAGCGCGCGTCGTACCGCGGTGGGCAGGTCGACCTGGCGCTGGACGCCGGGGTGCACGCGCGGCTGACCGAGGTGGCCCGGGACACCGGGGCGAGCGCGTTCATGGTGCTGCAAGCCGGATTGGCCGCGCTGTTGACCCGGCTGGGCGCGGGGACCGACATCCCGCTCGGCACCGCGGTGGCCGGGCGCACCGATGCGGCGCTCGACGATCTCGTCGGGTTCTTCGTGAACACGCTGGTGCTGCGGACCGACACCGCGGGGAACCCGACCTTCCGCGAGCTGGTCGAGCGGGTGCGCCGCACCGACCTGGCCGCGTACGCCCACCAGGACCTGCCGTTCGAGCGGCTGGTGGAAGTGCTCAACCCGGCCCGCTCGCTGTCGTGGCACCCGCTGTTCCAGGTCATGCTGGTGTTGCAGAACGCGCCGGAGCCGGACTGCGATCTGGTGGGCCTGGCGGTCGGTGCGGAGGCCATCGGCGGGGACGTCGCGAAGTTCGACCTGCTCTTCGACCTGCGCGAGACCTTCGACAGCGCCGGTGCCCCGGCCGGCATCGAAGGCACCGTGCAGTACGCGCGAGACCTGTTCGACCGGGAGACCGCCGAGTCGACCGGAAACCGCCTCGCCCGGCTGCTGTCGGCCCTGCTGGACGACCCGGACCGTCCGATCGGCGAGCCCGACGTGCTGTTCCCGGCGGAGCGCGAGCGGGTCCTGGTGGAGTGGAACGACACCGCCCGCCCGGTGCCGGACACCTCGCTGGTCACGATGCTCGAAACGCGGGCCGCCCGAACTCCGGGGGCCACGGCGGTGATCGCCGGTGCGGAGGCGCTCGACTACGCCGAGCTCGACGCGCGGGCCAACCGGGTGGCACGCGCGCTGATCTCCCGTGGTGTGGGCCCGGAGGACCTCGTCGCTATCGCGCTGCCGCGGACCGCCGACCTCGTCGTCGCGGTGTGGGCGGTGTTGAAGGCCGGCGGCGCGTACCTGCCGATCGATCCGGAATACCCCACCGGGCGCAAGGAGTTCCTGCTCGCCGATGCCAAGCCGGTCTGCGTGCTCGCGGACTCGGCGACCGCGGCAACGGTGCCCGCGGGGTCGGTGCTGGTGCTCGATTCCCCGCAGGTGCGGGCGGAACTCGCAGCGGCCCCGGCCGGACCGGTCACCGGCCGGGAGCCGCATCCGGACGCGCTCGCCTACGTCATCCACACCTCCGGCTCCACCGGAACCCCGAAGGGCGTGGGGGTGTCGCACCGGTCGGCGGCCGAACTGGTGAGCTGGGCAGTGGAGCGGTTCGGCCCGGAACGGCTGTCCTCGGTGCTGCTGGCCACCTCGCTGAACTTCGACGTGTCGGTGTTCGAGCTGTTCGCGCCGCTGGCGGCGGGCGGAACGGTCGAGGTGGTCGACGATCTCACCGCGCTGGTGCCGCGCGGCGGTTGGTCCGGTGGCCTGATCTCCGGGGTGCCGTCGGTCTTCGCGCACCTGCTGGCCGCGGAACCGGAACTGGACGTCTCCGGCGCGGTGCTGGCCGGGGAGGCGCTGCCCGCCCGCGTCCTGCACCAGATGCACCGCGCCGCACCCCGGGCCGAGATCGCGAACCTCTACGGTCCCACCGAAGCGACGGTGTACTGCCTGGAATGGGTTTCGAGGGGAGCCGGCGAGCACACCGGCCCGGTGCCGATCGGCACACCGCTGCCGAACACGCGGGCCTACGTGCTCGACGCCGCGCTCCGCCCGGTTCCGCCGGGCGTGGTGGGGGAGCTCCACATCGCCGGGACCGGGCTCGCCCGCGGGTACCTGAACCAGCCCGGTCGCACCGCGGAACGCTTCGTGCCGGACCCGTACGGCCCCCCGGGCTCGCGGATGTACCGCACCGGCGACCTCGCTCGCCGGCGCCGCGACGGCCTGCTGGAGTTCGCCGGCCGCGCCGACGAGCAGGTGAAGGTGCGCGGTTTCCGCGTCGAGCCGGGCGAGGTCGAACAGGCGGTGCTCACACATCCCGCGGTGCACCGGGCCGCGGTCGCCGCGCGCGGGGACCACCTCGTCGCCTACGTGACCGGTGAGTCCGAAGTGGACAGCACCGCGGTGCGCGCCCACGTGGCCGCGGCGCTGCCAGGACACCTGGTCCCCGCGGTCGTCGTGCCGGTCGACGAGTTCCCGCAGACCGCCAACGGGAAGCTGGACCGCGCAGCGCTGCCGGACCCGGACTTCGCCGGCTCGGCCGGGCGCGCGCCGGAGTCCGCTGCCGAGCGGGCGCTGTGCGCGATCTTCGCAGAGGTGCTGGAACTCGATTCGGTGGGCGCTGACGACGGGTTCTTCGACCTGGGCGGGCATTCGCTCCTGGCGACGGGGCTGGTCAGCCGGGTCCGGGACGCCTTCGGCGCGGAGCTGCCGATCAAGGCGGTCTTCGAGGAACCCACCCCGGCGGGGCTGGCCGGCCTGCTGCCCGGCGCGGAGACCGCCCGCCGCCCGGTGCGGCCCGGCCCCCGGCCGGAGGTGTTGCCGCTGTCGTACGCGCAGCGTCGGCTCTGGTTCCTGGACCGGCTCGACTCCTCCGGCGGGAAGTACCACATCCCGATCGCGCTGCGGCTGGTCGGCGAGCCGGATCCGGCGGCCCTGCACGCCGCGCTGGGCGATGTCGTCGCCCGGCACGAAGCCTTGCGCACGGTGTTCCCGGAAGACGGCGGCCTGCCGCGGCAAGAGGTGCTGGACCCGCGCACAGCAGCGGCCGAACTGCACCTCGACGTCGTCCCGGTGACTGAGCAGGATCTGCCGCAACGGCTGCGGGAGGCCTCGCTGCACCGCTTCGAGCTGGAGCGCGAACTGCCGCTGCGGGCCCGGTTGTTCCGGCTCGCACCGCGGCAGCACGTGCTGCTGCTGGTGGTGCACCACATCGCCGGGGACGGCTGGTCGTTGGCCCCGCTCCTGCACGACCTCGAAGCCGCGTACCGGCGGCGGCTCGACGGGCTCCCCGGCGATCTGCCCGCGCTTCCCGTGCAGTACGCGGATTACACCCTGTGGCAGCGCGAACTCCTCGGCGCCGAAGAGGACCCCGGCAGCATGTTCGCCGCGCAGGCCGAGTTCTGGCGGCAGCGGCTCACCGGAATCCCGGACGTGCTGGATCTGCCCACCGACCGCCCGCGTCGCGAGGACACCGGGAGCGGCTCCGGCGAGGTTCGGTGGTGGATCGGACCCGCCACGCACCGGAACCTGGTCGGCTTCGCCAAGAGGCACCGGGCGAGCCCGTTCATGGTGCTGCAGGCCGCGTTCGCGGCGTTGCTCACCCGGCACGGAGCAGGCGAGGACATCCCCCTCGGGACGGTGGTCGCCGGGCGCCGGGACGAGCGGCTGGAAGAGCTCGTGGGGTTGTTCGTGAACACGCTGGTGCTGCGGACCGATACCGCGGGCAACCCGTGTTTCGCGGAACTCGTGCGGCGGGTGCGCGAGGAGGACCTCGCGGCCTTCGCGCACCAGGACCTCCCGTTCGACCGGCTGGTGGAGCTGCTCGAACCGCAGCGGTCGGCCGCCCACCACCCGCTGTTCCAGGTGATGCTGGTGCTGCAGAACACCGCGGCACCCGCGCCGGAACTGCCCGGGCTGGAGATCTCCCCGGAGGACTGCGGTGCCGTCCCGGCCAAGTTCGACCTGTCCGTCGAACTCGTCGAAAAGCCCGCGGAGGGCGGCATCGACGGGCACGTCCGGTTCGCGGCGGAGCTGTTCGACCCGGAGACCGTGCAGCGGCTGGGCACCCGGTTCGCGCGGCTGCTGGCGGCGGCGCTGGCCGACCCGGCCGCCCCGATCGGCCGCCTCGAGCTGTTGGAACCGCAGGAACGGCACCGGGCCCGGCTGACCGGCACCGCGCGCGAGCCGGTCCGCATGGCCGTGGCGAGCGTGTTCGAGGCGCAGGCAGCACGCACTCCCGCTGCGCCGGCGGTGCTGGCCGACGACCGGACGGTGCGCTACGGAGAGCTCGACGAGCTCGCCAACGGCTGGGCGCACCGGCTCCGCGAAGCGGGGGTCGGCGCTGGAATCCCGGTCGCGCTCCTGCTGGAGCGCTCCGTCGACGCGGTCGCGGCGGTCCTCGCGGTGTCCAAGGCCGGTGGCGCGTACGTGCCGCTGCACGACGCGGATCCGGTCGAGCGGCTGAACCTCGTGCTCTCCGATGTCGGCGCACCGGTGCTGATCACCGATCGGGCGGAGCTCGCCGCGGAGCTCCGCGTACCGCCGCTGGTCCTGCGCCCCGCGGATCTCGGCCCGGGCCGCGCGGATCCGCCGGCTCGCGCGACCGGACCGGAGGATCTGGTCTGCATCATCTACACCTCCGGATCCACCGGTGCGCCCAAGGGTGTCGCCGTCACCCAGGCCAACGTGGCCGATTTCGCCGCGGACCGGCGGTTCGGCCGCGGCCCGCACGAGCGCGTGCTGCTGCACTCGACGATGGCGTTCGACGCGAGCACCTACGAGCTCTGGGTGCCGCTGCTCAACGGGGGAGCCGTCGTGCTCGCCCCGGCCGGTGACCTCGACCTCGCCACGCTGCAGCGCCGGATTCGGGAGTTCGGCGTGACCGCGATGTGGCTGACCGCCGGCCTGTTCCGCATGGTCGCCGAAGAAGCACCGAACGCCCTGGACGGACTCCACCAGGTGTGGACCGGCGGCGACGTCGTTCCCCGGGCCGCGGTGGCGAAGGTGCGGGCGAGTTGTCCGGGCGTGACCGTGGTGGACGGATACGGGCCCACCGAGAGCACCGTGTTCGCCACCTGTCACGAACTGCCGCCGTCGGAGCCCCTCCCGGCAACCGTTCCCATCGGCACGCCGCTGGACAACCGGCAGGCCCTGGTGCTCGACGCGCACTTGGCCCCGGTACCGCCGGAGATCCCGGGGGAGCTGTACGTCGCGGGCGCCGGGCTCGCCCGCGGCTACGCGGGCCGGCCGGGGCAGACCGCCGAGCGCTTCGTGGCCGACCCGTTCGGACCGCCCGGCTCGCGGATGTACCGCACCGGCGATGTCGTCCGCCGCAACCGGGACGGGCACCTGGAGTTCGTCGGCCGAACCGACGACCAGATCAAGCTCCGCGGCTTCCGGATCGAGCTCGGCGAGGTCGAGGCCGCGTTGACCAGGCGGCCCGGTGTGTCCGAGGCGGTCGCGCTCGTCCGCGAGGACGGCGGCAAGCGCCTTGTCGGCTACGTCGTGGCACAGGATGCGGACCCCGCGGCGCTCCGGGACGCGCTCGCCGCCGAGCTGCCCGCGCACATGGTTCCGGCGGACCTGGTCGTGCTGCCGGAATTGCCCCTGACGGCGAACGGGAAGGTCGATCGTGCGGCGTTGCCCGAACCGGTCCGCACCGCCCGCGCGCCCGCCGAACCGGAAACCGAGGCGGAGCACGCGCTCCGCGCGGTGTTCGCGGACGTGCTCGGTGCCGCGGACATCGGTGTCGAGGACGGTTTCTTTGCGCGCGGCGGGGACAGCATCACCGCCATCCAGCTGGTCAACCGGGCCCGGAGAACGGGCTTGGTGTTCACCCCCCGCGACGTGTTCGAGCGGCAAACGGTGCGCCGGCTGGCCACCGCCGCACGTCCCGCGGAAGGGGCCGGCGGCCCTCCGGAACCGGACGACGGGGTGGGCGAGATGCCGCCGACCCCGGTGATGGAGTGGCTGCGCTGCGGCGGCGGACCGGTAACGGGGTTCAACCAGTCCCAGTTCGTGGCCGCGCCCGCCGGCCTGACGCACCGGCGGCTGCTCGACGTGGTCGACGCGGTGCTGGCCGCGCACGACGCGCTGCGGCTGCGGCTGCACCGCGGCGATCGCTGGTCGCTGGAGGTCCTGCCACCGGAGGATGTCGCCGCCGCGGACCTGGTCGAGCGGGTCGACGTGCGCGGCGCGAGCGTCGTGCAGCGGCAGCGGGCCGTCGCGCGCGGCGCCGAAGCCGCGCGGCGGCGCCTCGACCCGGATCGGGGTGCGATGCTGCGCATCGTCTGGTTCGACGCCGGGTCCGAGCCCGGCCGGCTGCTCCTGGTGGCCCACCACCTCGTCGTCGACGAAGTGTCCTGGCGGATCCTGCTGCCGGACTTCGCCGCGGCGTGGCAGGCGGTCTCCCGCGGCGAGCGACCGGAGCCGGAACCGGTGCCGACGTCGTTCCGGCGGTGGGCGATGGCGCTGTCCGCCGCGGCCGGGCGGCCGCGCTGGACCGGGCAAGCGCAGTTCTGGGCGGACGTGGCCGCGACCCCGCAGCCGCCGCTGTGCGACGGCGAGCTCGACCCCGCCCGGGACACCCTGGGAACGGCTCGCTCGGTCGCGGTCGAAGTCCCCGAAGACACCACGGAGGTGCTGCGCACCGCGGTTCCGGCCGGGTTCCGGGCCGGTGTGGCCGACGCCCTGCTGACCGGATTGGCACTGGCGGTGCAGGAATGGCTGCGCAGGCGCGGTGCCTCACCGGCCGGCCCGCTGCTGCTCGACCTCGAGGGTCACGGCAGGCACGAGGACGTCGTGGACTCCGGCATGGACCTCTCGCGCACCGTCGGCTGGTTCACGACCATGTACCCGGTCCGGCTGGACGTACCGGCACTGGCCTGGGGCGCGGTGGCGGGCAGCGCGGTCGGTTCCGCGCTCAAGCGGGTCAAGGAATCGTTGCGGGCGGTTCCGGACCACGGCCTCGGCCACGGACTGCTGCGCTACCTCAACCCGGAGGCGGGCGAGAAGCTGGCCGCGCACCCGGCACCGCCGATCTGCTTCAACTACCTCGGCCACGTGCCCGCGCGCACCGGGGCGGCCGAGCAGCCCTGGGAACCCGTTCCGGACGCGGGCCCGCAGCAGGCGGTCGGAGACGCAGGCCTGCCCTTCGGGCATGTGCTCGAGGTGACCGCGCGCACCGAGGAACGCACTGCGGGAGCCCGGCTGGTGCTGGACTTCAGCTTCCCCGCGGCGCTGCTGACCGCGGGCGAGGTCACCGAACTCGGCGAGCTGGTGGGCGAAGCGCTGGCCGCGCTGGCCGAGCACGCCGCCGAACCCGGGGCCGGTGGGCTCACCCCGTCCGACGTGTCCGCGAAGGGGCTGTCCCAGGACAAGCTCGACCTCCTGGAGGCCAAGCTGCGCGGGGGAGGCGAGTCGTGACGCAGATCGAAGACGTCCTCCCGCTCGCGCCGCTGCAGCGCGGGCTGCTGTTCCACTCCTTGTACACCAGCGCGGGAATGGACCCGTACACCGTGCAGCTCTACGTCGAACTGCGCGGCGACGTCGCCGAAACGGCGCTGCACGACGCGGCTCGCGCGCTGCTGGAGCGGCACTCGGCGCTGCGATCGGTGTTCCTCCGCGAAGGACTCGACGAGCCCGTCCAGGTGGTGCGCCGCAACGTCCGGTTGCCGTGGGAACTCGTGGACCTGACCGCGGAGCCCGATGCCGAAGGCGCCTTCGCCGAACGCTACGACGCCCTGCGCCGGCACCGTTTCCGGCTCGACGAGGACGTCCTGCTGCGCTGCACGCTGTTCCGGCTCCCGGGAGGGGTGCGGCGCCTGGTCCTGACGCTGCACCACATCGTCCTGGACGGCTGGTCGGTGCCGGTCCTGGTGGAAGAGCTGCTGGAGCTCTACGAGCGGCAGGGTTCCCAGGCCGGGATGCCCGCCCCGGCTCCGTTCAGCGACTACCTGAAGTGGCTGACCGAGCAGGACCGGGCCGCCGCCTTCGCCCGCTGGGACGCGGTGCTGGACGACTCGGTGGAGCCGTCCCTCGCAGGTTCCGGGGAAACCGGCCGGGAAACGGGCCCGCCCGAGTCGATCCGCGTGTGCCTGCCCGCGGACCGGACCGCCCGCCTCACCGCCGTGGCGCGGGAACGGGGGTGGACCGTCAACACCATCGCCCAGGCCGCGTGGGCCTGGGCGATGGGCGGGCTCCTCGGCCGCGAGGACGTGGTCTTCGGCGGCACCGTCTCCGGGCGCCCGCCGGAGCTGCCCGGAGTGGAGCGGATGGTCGGGTTGTTCATCAACACGCTGCCGGTGCGGGTGCGCTGGAGACCGGAGCAGCCGGTGGCGGAGCTGCTGGACGAGCTGCAGCGCGCGCAGGCGGACCTGCTGCCGCACCAGCACGTCGAACTGGCCGAATTGCAGCGCCGCAGCGGTGCGCGGGCGTTGTTCGACACCACGCTCGTGTTCGAGAACTACCCGGCGGGTGTGGCCGAGCAGCGGACGCTCCGCGACGGGGTGCGGGTCACCGAGATGGAGGCGCGGGACTCGACGCACTACGCGGTGACCGTGGTCGGCGTGCCCGGCGAGGCGTTGAGCTTCCGGCTGGACCACCGCCGCGATCTGATCGACGGCGCGGTCGTGCACCGGCTCGGGCAGTGGCTGCGGCGGTTCCTCGACACCGTCGCCACCGAGCCGGACCGCACGCTCGGCACCCTGCACCGCGCGGACCCGGAGCAGCACCGGAGAGCCGTGGTCGACTGGAACGCCACCGCGCACCCGGTGGAGAGCACGACGCTGGACGCGCTGCTCGAACGGCAGCGGACCCGGAGCCCGGACGCGGTGGCGCTGATCGAGGGGGAGGTGCGGCTGACCTACGCGCAGCTGCACTCCCGCGCCGACCGGTTGGCGCGCAGGCTCGTCGCGCACGGCGCGAGGCCGGAGCGGCTGGTGGCCGTCGCGGTGCCGAGGTCGGCCGAGCTGGTCGTCGGTCTGCTGGCCGTGCTGAAGACCGGCGCGGCGTACCTGCCGGTGGACGTGGCGCAACCGGCGCGGCGGATCGCCTTCCTGCTCGACGACGCCGGCCCGGCGTGCGTGCTCGCGAGACCGGAGGACGCGCCCGCCCTGCCCGCGGATGCGGTGGTCGTCGATCCGGCGGACCGGCCCGACCAGTCCGGTGTGGACGTGCGCGGTGGCGCCGATCCCCGGAACCTGGCCTACGTCATCTACACCTCCGGATCGACCGGAACCCCGAAGGGCGTGGGCGTCCCGCATGCGGGCATCGTCAACCGGCTCCGGTGGATGCAGCACGAATACCGGCTCGCGCCGGACGACCGGGTGCTGCAGAAGACCCCGGCCGGGTTCGACGTGTCGGTGTGGGAGTTCTTCTGGCCGCTGATCGCCGGCGCCGCCGTGGTGGTGGCCGAACCGGAGGGGCATCGCGATCCGGCTTACTTGGCCGCGGAAATCCTGCGCAACCGGGTCACCACCGTCCACTTCGTACCGTCCATGCTCGATGCGTTCCTCGCCGAGCCGGCGGCCGCCGGCTGCGGCGCGACGCTGCGGCGCGTGGTGTGCAGCGGGGAACCGCTGCACCCGGGAACGCGCGACGCCTGCCTGGACCTGCTCGGCGTGCCGCTGCACAACCTCTACGGGCCCACCGAGGCGTCGGTGGACGTCACGCATTGGGAGTGCGAGCGCGGCGGTGGCGTCCCGATCGGTACTCCGGTGTGGAACACCCGGGTTCACGTGCTGGACGCCAACCTGCTGCCGATGCCGCCGGGCGCCGTCGGGGAGCTCTACCTCGCCGGGGACCAGCTCGCGCGCGGGTACGCGGGGCGCGCGGGCCTGACCGCGGAACGCTTCATCGCCGACCCCTTCGGTCCCCCGGGAACCCGGATGTACCGCACCGGCGATCTCGCGAGGTTCGGCGAAGACGGCGTGCTCGAGTACGCGGGGCGGGTCGACGACCAGGTCAAGATCCGCGGCCAGCGGGTCGAGCCCGGAGAGGTGCAGGCCGTGCTGGCCCGGCACCCGGCGGTCGCCCGTGCGGCCGTGCTCGCGAGCGCGGACCTGCCCGCCTACGTCGTCCCGGCCGAGGGCGCCGCGATCGACCCGGGCGAGCTGCGGGAGTTCGTCAAAGCACGGCTGCCGGGCCACATGGTGCCGGGCACCTGCACCGCGCTGGAGGAGCTACCGCTGACGCGGAACGGCAAGCTGGACCGCGCGGCGCTACCGAAACCGGAGGTGACCACCGGTGGCGGGCGCGGTCCCCGCACGGTGGCCGAGGAGCTGCTCTGCCGCGCCTACACCGCGGTGCTCGGCGTCGACGCGCGACCGGAGGACGACTTCTTCGCGCTGGGCGGGCATTCCCTGCTGGCCTTGTCCCTGTTGGACGAAGTGCGGCGGCTGGTCGGAACCGCCCCGCCGCTGCGCGAGGTCTTCGATGCCCCCACCCCGGCGGAGCTGGCCCGGCGGATCGACCCGGTGGCGGCCACCGAGGATCCGCTCGACGTGCTGCTGACGCTGCGCTCCACCGGGACCGCTCCGCCGCTGTTCTGCCTGCACCCGGGTTCCGGGGTGTGCTGGGGCTACACCGGGTTGCTGGGGGAGCTGGACGCGGACGTGCCGGTGTACGGGCTGCAATCGCAGGACCTGCGCGACCCGGACGCGCCCGACACCGCGGCCGGGAAGGCGGCGGATTTCGCCGCCCGCATCCGCGAGGTGCGTCCGTGCGGGCCGTACCGGCTGCTCGGCTGGTCGGCCGGCGGGAACCTCGCGCACGAAGTGGCCGTCCGGTTGCAGGAACAGGGTGCGGACGTGGACCTGCTGGTGCTGCTGGACTCCTACCCGCACACCGGGAGAACTCCGTCGCGGGAGGAGATCATCGCCGATGCCTTCGGCACCGCGGCCCTCGAACGGTCCGAGATGCTCACCGCCGTACGCGCGGAGCTGGGTGGCCATCGGTGGATCACCGACGAGGTCGCGGCCGCGGTGCTCGACAGCTACGTGACCAGCACCCGCGCGGTGCTCGGAGCCACCCCGCGGGAGTACCGGGGCGACGTGCACTTCTTCCAGGCCCGGTCCGCGGAGCGGCCGGCTCGGCTGTGGGACTCCCATGTGGACGGTCGCGTCGTGGTGCACCCGGTCGCCTGCGACCACGCGGACATGTCCCGCAGCGACGTCCTCGGCGGCATCGCCGCCGTGATCAACGAAACGATCAGTGGAGAACAGGAAGGAGAAAGGGCATGACCAACCCCTTCGAGGACGAGCAGACCGAGCACTACGTGCTGGTCAACGACGAGGGCCAGCATTCGCTGTGGCCCGCTTTCGCCGAGGTTCCCGCCGGCTGGCACGTCGCCCACGGCCCGGCCGGGCGGGCGGAGTGCCTGGACCACGTCGAGCGGAACTGGGTCGACATGCGCCCGAAGAGCCTCATCGAAGCCATGGGCGAGTGACATGAGCTTCTCCCTCAACACCAGGACCGACGCCTGGGTGCGGACGTTCCAGCGCAGGACCTCGCCCGCGATCAACCTCGTCTGCCTGCCGCCCGCGGGATGCGCGGCGAGCTTCTACCGGGCGTGGGGAGCTGAGCTGCCCGCGGACATCGCCGTCCGCGCGGTGCAGTACCCCGGGCGGGAGGACCGCTTCGGCGAAACCCCGATCGACGAGATGGCAGCGATGGCTGAGGCGGTCACCGAGGCCGTCCGGCCGCTGTTCGACCTGCCGGTCGTCCTGTTCGGGCACAGCATGGGCGCCTCGATCGCCTACGAGGTGGCCCGCCGCGGCGAAGGCGACGGCCGGGTCCCCGCGCTGTTCATCGCTTCCGGGCACCCGGCACCGCACCACCGCGATCCCCGCCGGGTGCACACCGGCACCGACGACGAGCTGGTGGCCGAGCTGCGGCGGTACCCGGACAACGGTGCCGGCGTCCTGGACAGCCCCGAACTCCGGGAACTGCTGCTGCCGGCGGTCCGCGCGGACTACAAGTTGATCGAAACCTACGAACTCCGGCACCCGGCGCCGATCCCGGCACCGGTGGCGGTCCTGCGCGGTGTCGACGACCCCGACGTCGACGCGGACAAGGCCGCCGCGTGGGGCGATCTCGCACCGGGCGGTGCGTTGTGCGCCCGGCACGACTTCCCCGGTGGGCACTTCTACCTCCGGGAACAGCGGTCGGAGCTGCTGCGCGTGCTTACCGGGATCGTCGGGGAACAGGTGCGGCGGCCGCAGCGACCCGGTGCACCGGCGAGCGGCGACCCGGCGGCCGGCAGGCCGCGGTGAACGAGGAGGTGGCATCCGTGAACGAGAGCAGTGCGACCACGTTCTCCTTGCAGGAGGACGAAGTGCACCAGATCGACCACCTCGCGCGCGAGCTGTGCTCCGCGGCGGACGGGACGATCGACGACCCCCGCTGGCTCGCGGCGGCCCGGCACGCCTGGCACGAGGCGCCCGTGCGGCTGCGCCGGGCGGTGCGGGAATTCCGGCGCGACCCGGGTCCCGGCGGCGTGCTGCTGCTGCGCGGCCTGCCGGTCGACGCGGCGAACCTGCCGGACACGCCGACCGAGAACGATTCGGTCGAACGCCGCGCCGCGGTGCCGGCCGCGGTGGCGATGCTGGTCACGCACGGGCTCGGTGATCCGGTGGCGTTCCGGCCGGAGAAGACCGGTGCGCTGGTGCAGAACGTCGTGCCCGTGCCGGGCAAGGAGGAGATGCAGGGCAACTCCGGCTCGGTCCGGCTGACCTTCCACACCGAGAACGCGTTCCACCCGCACCGGCCGGACTTCGTGCTGCTGATGTGCCTGCGCCCGGACCACGAGCGCATCGCCGAGCTCGGCACGGCCTGCGCTCGCCAGGTCGTGCCGAAGCTGAGTGAACCGGCACGCGCGGCGCTGTCCGCACCGGAATTCGTCACCACCGCACCGCTGTCGTTCGGCCTCGCGGGCGCGAGCGCCGAGCCGCACGCGGTGCTGCCCGGCGATCCCGAGGACCCGGGCCTGCGCGTCGACGAGGCCAGCACCGAGCCGCTGACCGAGCGCGGCGCTGAGGCGCTGCGCGAACTCAGCGAGATGTTCGACAGCTGCCGCGATCCCGTGCTGCTGCGCACCGGGGACCTCGCCGTGGTCGACAACCGCGTGACCGTGCACGGCAGATCGGCGTTCACGCCGCGCTACGACGGCCGGGACCGGTGGCTGCACCGCACCTTCGCGCTGACCGACCTCCGCCGCTCCCGGGACCACCGGGTGCACGACGGGCACGTCCTGGACTGAAACGGGGACGGGGATGGGACTGCTGACCGGGAAGACGATCCTCGTGAGCGGGGTGCTCACCACCTCGTCGATCGCCTTCCACACCGCGCGGACCGCGCAGGAGCAAGGCGCCCGCGTCGTGCTGACCGGGCACGGCAGGATGCGGCTGATCGAACGCATCGCGCAGCGGCTGCCGCAACCGCCGCCGCTGCTGGAACTGGACGTGACCGACCCGGAGCACCTCGCGTCGCTGCCGGACCGCCTGCGGGAGCACGTCGCCCGGATCGACGGCGTGGTGCATTCCATCGCCTTCGCGCCGGAATCGGTGCTGGGCGGGAACTTCATGACCGCCGAGTGGCCGGAGGTCGCCGAAGCGCTGCAGGTGTCGACCTACTCGATGCAGGCGCTCGCCCGGGCCGCGCTGCCGCTGATGACCGGTGGCGGGGCGGTGGTCGGCCTGGACTTCGACGCGGCCCGTTCCTACGCCGGCTACGACTGGATGGGAGTGGCCAAGGCCGGGCTGGAGTCGTGCACCCGGTACCTCGCGTCGTACCTCGGTTCCTCCGGGATCCGGGCGAACCTCGTGGCGGCGGGCCCGTTGCGCACCACCGCGGCGCGGGCCGTCGGCGTCGGCGGGGCGGATCCGGCGCAGGACGGCGCGGACCCGCGCGGAACGGCACCGCTGGGGTGGGACGAGCGGGACTGCGAACCGGTCGCGAAGGCGTGCGTGGCGCTGCTGTCCGACTGGTTCCCCGCCACCACCGGGGAAATCGTGCACGTCGACGGCGGCGCGCATTCCGTGGGGGACCGTCCGGGCGCGCTGCCCGCGGCCGCCGGTGCGCCCGCCCCGGAGGAGGCGAGTTGACCGCTGTTCAAGCACCCCCGGTACCGGCGGTGCGCGCCGCGGGGATCGTGAAATCGTTCGGAGCGCACCGCGCGCTGGACGGGGTCGATCTGACCGTGCCCGCCGGTTCGGTGGTGGGTTTGCTCGGCGCCAACGGCGCGGGCAAGACGACGATGGTGCGCGTGCTGACGACGCTGCTCGCCGCGGACGCAGGCCGGGCGCAGGTCGCCGGGTTCGACGTCGCGGCCGAACCCGACCGGGTCCGGCGGTGCATCGGGTTGTCCGGCCAGTACGCGGCCGTCGACGGCAGCTTGACCGGCTACGAGAACCTGTACCTCGTCGGCAGGTTGTACGGGCTGCGCAAGCGCGCCGCCGCCGGCCGCGCCCGGGAGCTGCTCGCGGAGTTCCGCTTGGAAGGCGCCGCGCAGCGGCGTGCCGGGACCTACTCCGGGGGGATGCGCCGCCGCCTGGACCTCGCCGGTGCGCTGGTGGCGCGCCCTGCGGTCGTCGTGCTGGACGAGCCCACCACCGGGCTGGATCCGCGCTCCCGGCTGGAGACCTGGGACATGGTGCGCGATCTGGTCGCCGACGGGACCGCGGTCCTGCTGACCACCCAGTACCTGGAGGAGGCCGACCGGCTCGCCGACGGCATCGTGGTGCTCGACCGCGGCCGGGTGGTCGCGCGCGGCACGGCCGACGAGCTCAAGTCGGCGGTGGGCGGCGTCCAGCTGCACCTGGTCGTCGCAGAACAGTCCGATGTGGACGTGATGCGGCGGGTGCTCGCCGAGGTGGGTGTGCGCCGACCGGTCGTGGAGGATCAGCTCCGCCGCGGTCACGTGCTCGTCCGGGACGGGCCGGACGAGGTCGCCGAAGCGCTCCGCCGGCTGCGGGCGCGGGGCGCGCGGGTGCTGGACGTGGGGCTGCACCGGCCCGACCTGGACGACGTGTTCCTCCGGCTGACCGAGGACGGCTCCGGGCCGTCGGGGAAGGGGGCGGATCGATGAGGGCGCCGGTCGCACCGCTCGTCGAGGGCGGCATGATCGCCTGGCGGAACCTGCTGCACGTGCGCCGCAGCGTGGACTGGGTGTTCGCCGCGGTGGTGCAGCCGATCATGTTCGTGCTGCTGTTCGGCTTCATCTTCGGCGGGCTGCTCGGCGGTGCCGCGTACCGGGAGTTCCTGGTGGCCGGGATCGTCGTGCAGACGCTCGCGTTCAACTCCGCGTTCACCGTGCTCGGCCTGGCCACCGACCTGCGTGAGGGGATGATCGACCGGCTGCGCTCGCTGCCCATTTCGCGGGCGGCGGTGATGGTCGGCCGGACCCTTTCCGACCTGGCCGTCAGCGTCGTCGCGCTGGTGGTGATGTCGCTGTGCGGGCTGCTGATCGGCTGGCGCATCCGCGGCAGTGTGCTCGACGCGATCACGGCCTACTGCGTGCTGCTGCTGTTCGCCTTCGCCATGTCGTGGATCGGGGCGCTGATCGGGCTGGTGGCACCGAGCCCGGAGGTGGCGCAGAGCGCCGGGCTCATCTGGCTGACCCCGCTGACGTTCGTCTCGTCCGGATTCGTCCCGGAGAGCTCGCTGCCCGCCCCGCTGCGCGCGGTCGCGGAGTGGAACCCGGTCACCGCGGTGATCAACGCCGTCCGCGGGTTGTTCGGGAACGCGAACCCACCCCGGATACCGCTCCCCACCGGGTGGCCCGCCGAGCACGCGCTCGGCTACGCGGTGGCCTGCTCGTTGGTGATCATCGCGGTGTTCATCCCGCTGAGCATGCGGGCCTACCGGCGGATCCGGACGCGGTAGCGCGGTGAACCCGGAAATCCGCGAATCCGGAACCCGGTCGCCCCGGCGAGGTGTGAACCCGGCGACCCGTGAAGAAGGCGGAACCCCGCGGCGGGACGCGGCCGCCACCGCTCGCGCCGGCCGGTTCCGCGCCGCTGCGGCAGGCTCGTGCTAATGCTGCTTCGGACCGGACAGCGACCGGTACACCGCGGTGATCACGAAGATGAGCGCGGCGACCAGCACCGCCGTGATCGCGATGTTCGCCGCCGCGGGGAACCCGTCCAGCAGCCGCTGCTTCACCAGGTTGCACCCGAGGATGAGCACCACGTAGACGTACCAGGGCGCCCACTTCTTCCGCTCGTCTCCAGCACGTTCGCCCACTGCTTGCGCTCCACTCCCGAGGCCCTGCTCGCTTGGTCCGCTCGGGCCGCCGCCCGGCACGTACAGAGTGGCCGGGCAGCGTCCGTGGCGCATCGGTGCGAATGGGGACCGGGCGGTCGTCCTTTCGCACGACCCGGGACGGGGGGCCGCATTTGCTACCGTGCGCCGGTGTCGGCTCTTTCCCGGAATGTCCCCGCGTTGCGGAACTTCCGCGTTCTCCGGTCGGTGTTCCGGAATCCCGCCGCGTGGCGGCGGGACGTGCTGCCCGTGGTGGTGTCGCTCGCGCTCGGGATGCTGCTTTACTGGCTCGGGCTGCGTTCGTTCTACAGCGGCGGGGCGATGACCCACCCCTGGCTGCGCATCGTGCTGTTCGTGGCGATCTGCGCGGCGGAGCTGTTCCGGCGGCGGGCCCCGGTCGCGGCGTTGATCGCCGGATTCGCCTTGCTGGCGGTGGACATCGCGTTCGGCGCGACACTGCCGATGTGGGTCGTGTTCACCGATCTGCTCTACGCGGCGACCTTGTACGGTCCTCGCCGGTTGAGCCGGGTGATGCTGCCCATCGCCGTGGTGGCCCTCTGCGGCACCGCTGCGGCGTCGACCGCGTTCGTCCCGGTGCCGGACTGGTGGGCGGTCGGCGTGGTGGGACTGGCGGCGCTGCCGTTCGTGGTGGTTCCGGTCACCTGGGCGTTGAACGTCCGCCAGCACCAGGAGATCGCGGAGGCCGAGCGCACCCACGCCACCCAGCTGGAGCGGATCGCCGAGCTGGACCGGGCGGCCGCGGTCGCGGCCGAGCGCGGTCGGATGGCACGGGACCTGCACGACGTGGTGTCCGGGCACGTCTCCGCGATCGCGCTGCAGGCAGAGGCGGCGCTGTCGTTGCAGGAGACCGATCCGGACACCGCGCGCACCGCGCTGCGCTCGGTCCGGGAGAACAGCGTGCGCGCGCTGGAGGAGATGCGGGCGATGGTCGACGTGCTCCGGGCCGACGAGCCCGACGAACCCGTCGCGCCGGCGCGCCTGGCCGAACTGCCCCGGCTCGTTGAGTCGGCGCGGGCCAGCGGGTTGCAGGTCGCCGTCGCGGTCGACGTGGACGGGGAGGCGCCGCTGCCCGCAGCGGTCGACCTCACCGCCTACCGCCTCGTGCAGGAGGCCCTGACCAACGCGATGAAGCACGCTCCGGGCGCGGAGGTCTCGGTCACCGCACGGCGCGCCCCGGGCGAGCTCGCCCTGGAGGTGGTCAACGAGCTCTCCGGCGAGCCGCAGGGCGACGACGGCTGGGGCCTGCTGCACATGCGGGAACGCGCGGCCTCGGTGGGCGGTACCTTGACCGTCGGCCCGGTGGGCTCGAACTGGGTGGTGCAGGCGGTGTTGCCGATGCGGGGGGACCCATGACGATACGGGTACTGGTCGCCGACGATCACGGAGCAGTGCGGGCGGGACTCGTGCTGATCCTCAACGGGGCCGCCGATGTCGAGGTCGTGGGGGAGGCCGCGGACGGGGAGGCGACGATTCGCCAAGCCAGGGCGCTGCGCCCGGACGTGACCCTGGTGGACGTGCGCATGCCGGGAACGGACGGCATCGCGGCCACCCGAACCCTGGTCTCCGAGCGGCTGTCCGAGGTCCTGGTGCTGACCACCTTCGACCTGGACGAATACGTCTACGCGGCGCTGCGCGCGGGTGCGGGCGGCTTCCTGCTCAAATCGGTCGAGGCCAACGACCTGGTGCAGGCCGTGCGCGCGATCGCCGCGGGGGAGGGAGTGCTGGCGCCGCAGATCACCCGCAAGCTGATCGACGCTTTCGCGGCCACCGAACCGCCGTCCCAGCAGACCCCGGTCGGGCTCGACGAGCTCACCGACCGGGAGCGGGACGTGCTGATCTGCCTGGGCCGGGGGATGTCGAACGCGCAGACCTCGGCCACGCTGTACATCAGCGAGACCACGGTGAAGACCCACGTCTCCCGGGTGTTGGCCAAGCTCGGCGCCCAATCCCGGGTGCAGGCCGCCATCCTCGCTCAGGAAGCCGGCCTGGTACCGGAACGCTGATGCGCGGATCCGGGCCGTTTCCCGCATTCCCGGATCAGCGGCTCCGCACCCCTGGGAATCCGCTGGGCGCCGGCGACGTGCCCAGTTTCCGCGCCGACCAGATGCCCTACGGCGGGGTCAAGGAGTCCGGCACCGGCCGCGAGGGCGTGCGGGCCGCGATGGACGACCTCACCGAGGAGCACGTCACCGTCCTGACCGGCATCCAGGTGTGATCCCC
>Ga0164243_10001214_pt1 | contig 44422 bp, 36 predicted proteins | sample OricompcompostOP_FD_108781 | JGI IMG/M metagenome (GOLD analysis project Ga0164243, IMG submission 108781) | Organic Plus compost microbial communities from Emeryville, California, USA - Original compost - Organic plus compost (OP) | ecosystem: Engineered > Solid waste > Mixed feedstock >...
CCGTCCTTGTACCAGTCCAGGTGCCCGGAGGTCTCGAACAGCGCGCCCTTGGTGATGTGCGGGGAGTTGACGAACTCGTAGCCGGCGGCCTCGTGCCGGCGGCGGGAGTAGTCCTCCAGCTCGCGGCGGACGATGCCGCCCTTGGGGTGGAACACCGGCAGGCCGGAGCCGACCTCCTCCGGGAAGGAGAACAGGTCCAGCTCCGCGCCCAGGCGGCGGTGGTCCCGGCGCTCGGCCTCGGCCAGCCACTCCAGGTGCTGCTCCAGCGCCTCCTTGGACTCCCAGGCGGTGCCGTAGACCCGCTGCAGCTGCCGGTTGCTCTGGTCGCCGCGCCAGTAGGCCGCCGCGACCCGGGTGAGCTTGAACGCCGGGATGAACCGGGTGTGCGGCACGTGCGGGCCGCGGCACAGGTCGCCCCAGACGACCTCGCCGTGCCGGTCGATGTTGTCGTAGACGGTCAGCTCGCCGGCGCCGACCTCCATGACCTCGCTGGTGTCCACGTCGTCGGAGTCCGACTTGAGGTCGACCAGCTCCAGCTTGTACGGCTCGTCGGCCAGCTCCTGCTTGGCCGCCTCCACCGAGTCCAGCCGGCGGCGGGAGAACTTCTGCCCGGACTTGACGATCTGCTTCATGCGCTTCTCCAGCGCCTGCAGGTCCTCCGGGGTCAGCGGCCGGGGCACGTCGAAGTCGTAGTAGAAGCCGTCCTTGACCGGCGGGCCGATGCCGAGCTTGGCGTCCGGGAAGCGCTGCTGCAGCGCCTGGGCGAGCACGTGCGCGGCGGAGTGCCGGATGACGCTGCGGCCGGCCTCGGTGTCGGCGGCGACGGCCTCGACCTCGACGTCGCCCTCCGGGGCCCAGGACAGGTCGCGCAGCTCGCCGTCGGCGTCGCGGACCACCACGACCGCCTGCGGCCCCTGCGACGGCAGGCCCGCTTCGAGGACGGCCGAGCCCGCCGTCGTGCCCGCCGGGACCTTCACCCTGGCGACCTGCGGGGCTTCCGGCGGCTGAACGGACACGATGACTCCTCGAACGCGAGCGGGTTGACGGGCACGACCGTGCGCGGCGTGCACGTTCGATGCTATCGACCGGCCGCCACCCGGTTCCCGCCCCTACCCGCTGCGCAACCGGCCGCTGGAGATCAGCTTCTCAGCAGCGGCCGTCGGCCAGCATCGCCTCGATCTCCATCGCCGAGGCCAGCCCGCCCGCGCACGGGCCGGTGAGCCCGCCCACCCCGAGCCGCCGCAACCGGTCGGCCTGCCCGCGAGTGCGCACTCCCCCGGCCAGCACGTGCAGCCCGAGCAGCCGGGCGGAGCCGACCAGGCTGGTCACCAGGTGCTCGTCCAGCGGGTCCGGCTCCTCAGCGGCGAAGCTGTCCAGGAAACCGCCGACCAGCCGCACCGCCCGCAGCGGCAGCCCGCGCAGCCGCGCCACCTCCCGGTGGTCCCGGCCGAAGTCGTGCACCGCCAGCCGCAGGCCCATCTCGGCGAAGATCTCCAGCGCGTCCACCGGATCCCCGCGGTGGTCGAACAGCGCCTGCTCCGGCACGCCCACCACCAGCTGCTCGGCGGGCAGCCCGGACTCGCGCAGCACCCGCTGCACGTCGCCGACCAGCTCCGGGTCGTGCAGCTGCCGCGCGGACAGCCCGATCCCGGCGCGCGGGGCGCGCTCGCCGAACCGCTCCCACCAGCGGTGCGCGTGCGCGCACACGCGCTCCAGCATCCACACGCCGAGCCTGCTGATCAGCCCGGTCTCCTCGGCCAGGCCGAGGAAGTCCTGCTCGCCGAGCTCGCCGAACTCGGGGTGGTCCCAGCGCAGCTGCGCCTGCACCCCGATCAGCCCGCCGTGCCGGGTGGAGACCACCGGCTCGTACTCGACGTAGAGCTCCTCGCGGCGCAGCGCGCCCGGCATCACCGCCGACAGCCGGAACCGCTCGCGGGCGTTGGCGTTGTGCTCCGGGTCGAACAGCGCCCACTGCGCGCGGCCCTCGCTCTTGGCCCGGTACAGCGTGATGTCGGCGTCCGAGAGCAGCTCGTCCCGGCCGGTGTCGGCCACCGCGGTCTCCACCACCCCGACGCTGGCCGAGGCGGTCAGCTGGTGGCCGTCCACCGACACCGGGTGCGTGACCGCCGCCAGCATCCGCTCGACGACCTCCACCAGCCGCGCCGAGCCCTGCGAGTCCGGCAGCAGCACCACGAACTCGTCGCCGCCCATCCGCGCGGCCAGGCCGTCCTCCATCGTGGCCAGCACGTGCAGGCGCTGGGCGATGGCGCGCAGCAGCTCGTCGCCGATGCGGTGGCCGAGGCTGTCGTTGATCGCCTTGAACCCGTCCAGGTCGAAGTAGCACACCCCCACCCGGCGGCCGGGGTAGGTGGTGTCCAGGGCTTCGTCCAGCTTGGTCTGCAGCAGGGTCCGGTTGGCCAGCCCGGTCAGCGGGTCGCGGGTGGCCTGCCTGCGGAACTGCTCCTGGAGCATGTGCCGCTCGGTGATGTCCTCGTACAGCAGCACCTGGCAGTCCGGGGTGCCGTCGGCGGCGCGCACCAGCGACGCCGAGATCTGCGTCCAGATGTGCGCCCCGTCCGGCCCGCTCAGCCGCGTCTCGGACTGGAACCGCTCCAGCTCACCGGCGGCCAGCGCGGCGACGTTCTCGGACAGCTCGTCCAGCCAGTCCGCGTCGACCAGGTCGAACACGCTGCTGCCGACCGGGTCCGCGCACACCTGCGCGAAGATGCCCTGCATCGGCGAGTTGACCTCTTCGATCGTGCCGTCCAGCGCGACGATCGCGATGCCCAGCGCCGAGGAGGTGAACACCGCGCGGAACGTGGCCTCGCTGGACCGCAGGGCCTCCTCGGCGGAGTCCCGGGCCTGCAGCACCGCCCGCTTGATGATCTCCTGCTCGTCCAGGGTCTGCTCGCGCAGCTGCCCGGCGTAGCCGGCGGCGACCGCGCCGAGCACGATCGGCAGCCGCTCCTTCCAGGCGTCCGGATCGGCCTGCAGGCCGGGCAGTTCCGCGGCCAGCAGCCGCAGCGTGCGCTCCAGCGCGCACGGGTCGGTGAAGTGCACCCGCACCAGCCAGGAGCCCAGCTCCGCCCCGGCCGCCGCGAGGGCCTCCTCGTCCACGGCCGCCAGCAGCGCGCCCAGCTGACCGTCCAACCGGGACTCGATCTCGGCGCGGCCCATCGGCACGTAGCTGGTGCGCACGATCTCGCGGGTCCAGCGGGCGACGAACTCGGCCCGCCCCGGTGGCTCGGCGGTCACCTCGGCTCACCGCCGAACCCTCGGCGAGCGGCCGGACCTGCGAGCTCAGCACCCAGCCGTTGCGGCCGGTGGTGCATCGTTGCCTCCTGCGCACGTTTACTCGACGAGCCCTGCGAACGACGGTAGTGCGGCTGATCACCATCAGGTATCGCCGCCGGTGCTGCACGTGATCGTACTGTGACCCTCCGCGTCCGGTAACCCGCCCGCGCAGCCTTCTGTCCATCTGCCGTTCGACGTGCGGCTATGACGGTTCTCACCGTCCGCATACCGGGATTGCCGGTTAGGGCAACCTAAGCTGGAGGGTGTTCGGATCGCGCCACCGTCGGCGAGCCACTCGCCGACCGGACGCGCGCGCCCGCACGGCCGGTCCGCCGGCCGGAAGACTCGAACGTTGAGCAGGAGGACTTGCATGACCCGCCCACTGCGAGTGGCGATCGTCGGGGCCGGACCCGCCGGCGTCTACGCCGCGGACATCCTGACGAAATCCGAGACCCCAGTGGACATCGACCTGCTCGACCGGATGCCCGCGCCCTACGGCCTGATCCGCTACGGCGTGGCCCCGGACCACCCGCGGATCAAGGGCATCGTCAACGCGCTGCGCCGGATCATGGAGAAGCCGGAGATCCGCTTCCTCGGCGGCGTCAACTACGGCGAGGACCTCAAGCTCGACCAGCTGCGCAGGCACTACGACGCGGTGATCTTCTCCACCGGCGCGGACAAGGACCGCCCGCTGGACATCCCCGGCATCGAGCTGCAGCACAGCTACGGCGCGGCCGAGTTCGTCTACTGGTACGACGGCTACCCGGAGGCCCCGCGCGACTGGACGCTGGACGCCCGCGAGGTCGCGGTGATCGGCGCAGGCAACGTGGCGCTGGACGTGGCCCGCGTGCTGGCCAAGCAGGCCGACGACCTGCTCAGCACCGAGATCCCGGCCAACGTCTACGAAGGCCTGAAGAACTCGCCGGTCACCGACGTGCACCTGTTCGCCCGGCGCGGCCCGGCGCAGGCCAAGTTCACCCCGCTGGAGCTGCGCGAGCTCGACCACCAGCCCGGCGTGGAGCTGATCGTGCACCCGGAGGGCTTCGAGCTGGACGAGGCCAGCGAGCAGGCCATCCGGGACAACAACCAGGTCAAGACGATCGTCAAGACCTTCCAGGACTGGGCGCTGCGGGACCCGCAGTACGACACCCCGCGACGGCTGCACTTCCACTTCCTGCGCGGGCCGGCCGAGGTGCTCGGCAACGAGCGGGTCGAAGGGCTGCGCACCGAGATCATGGAGCTCGACGGCAACGGCGGCGTGCGCGGCACCGGCGAGTACGAGGACACCCCGGTGCAGGCGGTCTACCGCGCCGTCGGCTACCTGAGCTCGCCGATCCCGGACATCCCGTTCGACCACGGCTCGGGCACCGTGCCCAACGACGGCGGCCGGGTGCTCGACCTGGAGGGCGAGCACATCAAGGGCGTCTACACGACGGGTTGGGTCAAGCGCGGTCCGGTGGGCCTGATCGGGCACACCAAGGGCGACGCGCTGGAGACGATCAACAACCTGCTGGAGGACCTCGAGGCCCTGCCGGCCGCCGAGGACCCGGACCGGGACAGCGTGCTGCGGCTGCTGGAGGAGCAGGGCGTGCGCTACACGACCTGGGACGGCTGGAACCTCCTGGACGCCCACGAGCAGGCCCTCGGCGAGGCCGAAGGCCGCGAGCGCATCAAGGTCGTCCCCCGCGAGGACATGATCCGCATCTCCCGCGGCGAGAACTGACCCCCTTCGCGCAGAACGGCCCGCCGGCGGGCCGTTCCTCATCTGCGGCGGTGCACCGAGACCGCGACCGAGGCGGTCACCCGGAACGGCGTCGGCAGCTCGGCGATGCGGGAGGCGCGCGAACCGCCCTCGTGCCAGGCGTTCGGGCCCATGCCGACCAGGGTGGTGATCTCGGGGCCCGTCAGGTGCAGGGCGAACTCGCGGGTCTCGGTGGCCAGCGGGGTGAAGTGCGCGGCGAGCTGGTCGGTCAGCCGCTGCCGCTTGTGCTCGTCGACGGTGAGCAGGCCCAGCTCGGCGACCAATTCCGCCAGATGCCCCGGGTTCGGGGTGACCACGACGAGGTGCCCGCCCGGCCGCAGCACCCGGTGCGTCTCGGCGGCGTTGCGCGGGGCGAAGACGTTCAGCGCGGTGCCGATCGCGCCGTCCCGCACCGGCAGCGCCCGCCACGCGTCGGCCAGCACCGCCGCGGCCCGCGGGTGCGCCTTGGCCGCGCGGCGCGAGGCGTACTTCGACACGTCCAGCGCGATCCCGGGCGCAGCGGGCAGCTCGTCGAGCACCCGGGCCAGGTAGTGCCCCGTCCCCGCGCCGATGTCCAGCACCGGCCCGCCGTCGTGCACCTTCGCGGCCGCCGCGGCCAGCGCCGTCGAGATCGGCGCGTAGTGCCCGGCCGCCAGGAACTCGGCGCGCGCGGCCACCATCTCCGCGGTGTCGCCCGGCCCGACCGCTCCCCGGCCGCCGAGCAGGCTCACGTAGCCCTGCCGGGCCTTGTCGAACGCGTGGTTCCCCGGACACCGCAGCGTCCGCCCGCTCAGCCCCAGCGGCCCGCCGCAATGCGGGCACGCCAACATCGGCGCGACGTCTTCCAGCACTTCTCCGCCTCCCCTGCCCGGGAATTCTAGGCAGCGCCCTCGCGGGCCCCGGCCGGTGCGCTGGGGTTCCGCACCCTGGGGGCGGCGGGTGCTTGCTCGCGCGGCGCGGTGGGCACACTGCGGGGAGACCCGATCGGGAGGAGGCGCCGCGGTGGGCTCGTGGTTCTGGGCTCCGGAGTACCAGCAGGGCCGAACCGTCGTGACGCACCTGCTCGCCGCCGTCTACCTGCTCGGATTCGCCAACGCGGTGCACCAGTTCCGGCCGCTGGCCGGCGAGCGCGGGCTCACCCCGGTGCCGCGGTTCACCGCCGCGGTCGGCTTCCGCCGCTCCCCGAGCCTGTTCCACCTGCACTACTCGGACCGGTTCCTCGCCGCGGTCGCCTGGACCGGGGTGGTGCTCAGCGCCGCCGCGCTGGTCGGCGCGGTCGGGATGCTGCCGCTGTGGGCGTGGATGCTGGTGTGGGCGGCGCTGTGGGTGCTGTACCTGTCGATCGTCAACGTCGGGCAGATCTGGTACGGCTTCGGCTGGGAATCGCTGCTGCTGGAGGCCGGATTCCTGGCGATCTTCCTCGGCCCGGCGCACACCACCCCGCCCGCTCCGGTGCTGTGGCTGCTGTGCTGGCTGCTGTTCCGCGTCGAGTTCGGCGCCGGGTTGATCAAGATGCGCGGGGACAGCTGCTGGCGGGACCTGACCGCGCTGCACTACCACCACGAGACGCAGCCGATGCCCGGCCCGCTGAGCCGGCACTTCCACCAGCTGCCCGGTCGGCTGCACAAGGTCGAGGTGCTGGCCAACCACTTCGCGCAGCTGGTCGTGCCGTTCGCGCTGTTCGCCCCGCAGCCGGCCGCCGACGTCGCCGCCGCGATCGTGGTGATCACCCAGGGCTGGCTGCTGCTCAGCGGCAACTTCGCCTGGCTGAACCTGCTGACCATCACCCTCGCGTTCGCCGCGATGGACGACCGGCTGCTGCGCTGGAACGCGCCGCCGACGGCGGAATCGCCGCTGTGGCACCAGGTTCTCGTGCTCGCGCTGACCATCGGGATGGTGGTGCTCAGCTACTGGCCGGTGCGCAACATGATCGGCCCGGGGCAGGTGATGAACCGCAGCTTCAACAACCTGCACCTGTGCAACACCTACGGCGCCTTCGGCAGCATCACCCGCACCCGCTACGAGGTGGTGCTCGAAGGCACCGCCGACCCCAGCGGCGAAACCGGCTGGCAGGAGTACGAGTTCCCCGGCAAACCGGGAGATCCGCGCCGCCGCCCGCCGCAGGTCGCGCCGTACCACCTGCGGCTGGACTGGCTCATGTGGTTCGTGGCGATCGCCCCCGGCTACGGGCGCACCTGGCTGCCCGGACTGCTGCGGGCGATGCTGCGCGGCGACCGGCACGTGCTGCGGCTGCTGCGGCACGACCCGTTCCGCGACCGGCCGCCGGAGCTGGTGCGGGCGCGGCTGTTCCGCTACCGCTTCGCCGACCGGGAGGAGCGCCGCGGGGGTGCGTGGTGGTCCCGCACCCCCGTCAGCGAGCTGATCCCCGCCGTCTCGCAGGACGAGCTCAGCCGGTTCTGATCACGCGCCCCAGTCCGGCCGCAGCGGCATCCGGGCCGCGCCGTCGTCCAGGCGCACCCCGAGCATCTGGTGCAGCTGGATGTTGTTCTTCTCGAAGCCCAGCCGCGAACCGGCCATGTACAGCCGCCAGATCCGCGCCCGCGCCGGGCCGACCTCGCGCACCGCCTCGTCCCAGTGCCGCTCCAGGTTCGCGCACCAGTCGCGCAGCGTGCGGGCGTAGTGCTCGCGCAGGTTCTCCTCGTGCCGCACCTCGAACCCGTTGTCGTGCATCGCCGACATGAGCGTGCCGGGGCCTTCCAGCTCGCCGTCCGGGAACACGTAGCGGCCGATGAACTTGCCTGCGGCGGCCTTGCGCCTGCCGTCGGGCCGGGTGATGCAGTGGTTCAGCAGCCGCCCGCCCGGGCGCAGCTTGTCGTGCATCGCGGTGAAGTAGCCGGGCAGCTCGTCCAGCCCGATGTGCTCGGTCATGCCGATCGAGCTGATCGCGTCGAACCCGGTCTCCGGCACGTCCCGATAGTCCAGGTAGCGCACCTCGGCCAGATCCGCCAAGCCTCTGTCCACAATGGCCTTCTGCGCCCACTGGGCCTGCTGCCGGGACAGGGTCACGCCCAGCGCCCGCACCCCGTAGTGCTCGGCGGCGTGCATCACCATGCCGCCCCAGCCGCAGCCGACGTCCAGCAGCCGCATTCCCGGCTGCAGCCCGAGCTTGCGCGCCACCAGGTCGTGCTTGGTGAACTGCGCCTGCTCCAGCGTCGCGTCCTCGGTCGGGTAGCAGGCGCAGGTGTAGGCCATCGAAGGCCCCAGCACCCATTCGTAGAACCGGTTCGACACGTCGTAGTGGTGCGAGACCGACGAGCTGTCCCGCGACTTCGAGTGCCGCCGCCCCCGCGCGCGGTGCTCCTCCGCCGGCGGGCGCACCGGCCACCAGAACCGGCTCGCCGCCAGGCGGCCGAACAGCTCCAGCTTGGTGCGCATCGGCACCTCGTCCAGCGCGATCGCCGGGAACCTCGCCAGCGTCTCGTACATGTCACCGTGCACCTCCAGCGCACCGGTGATGTAGGCGCGGGCGAGCCCGAGCTCGTCCGGCGAGGCCGCCAGGTGCGACAGCGCCAGCGGAGACCGGATCTCCACCGCGACGTCGGCCCCGGGCCGTCCCGCGCGGCTGCCGTCGTAGGCGCGGAACTCGACGTCGACCCCCTCGCCGAGGATGCGCGGGAACACCTCTGCCCAACCCATGCGGTTCTCCTCCCTGCTCGCCCGCTACCGCTTGCCCACGCACTTCTCGTACAGGCCGGGAAGGCGCTGGTCCGGGTCGTAGCGCTGCTTCAACTCCTCGTAGGCCGGGCGGTTGTACAGCCGCCAGAACTCGTCCTCGTCGTAGTACGAGTCGGAGTACAGCGACTTGTGCCCGTCCAGCTCGCCGACCACCCGCTCGATCGCCCGGTTGTAGTCCCCGAGCCGCTCCCCCGGCCGCAGGTCCACCGCCGACCAGAACCCCACGTTCACGTAGAGCGTGTCCGGGTCCATCGGGTACAGCGGCCAGCCCTGCCGGTCGCGGAGCTTGACCGGGCACAGCCAGATCGGGCTGATGCCGATCTCGCGGTGGAAGAACTCCAGGAACTCCGCCAGCCGGTCCACCGGGATCTCCACGTCCTGGATCACCGGCTCGCTGCCGGCCGCGCCGCGGGCGCGGGAGAGCCGGTCGCTGAGCCCCAGCCGGCGGTCCCAGGCCACGATCCGGCGGTAGGCGTCCGAGCGCCGGTACCGGCGCGGCCACAGCCGGCGCACCGCGGGGTGCTGCACCCCGAACGCGCGCGAGCACCAGAACCAGTCGGTGTCCCAGCGCCACAGGTAGTCGTGCGCGGTCAGGTGGTCGGTCTGCTTGCGCCGCAACGACTTGTAGTAGATGTCCTGGCCGGTGTAGTCGCTCGTCGACGGCACCTCCGGGACGTAGGTGCCCACCGACAGGTACTGCTCGTCGCCGGTGAACACGGTGCCGTCGAGGAAGTCGACGCGGTGGCCCTCGAACTCGCCGTCCCGGCAGATCTCGGCGATCGCGGCCGCGCACTCCTGCGCGGTGGAGAACCGCACGTGCCTCACCCGCACGCAGGGCTGGATCGGCTCGGTCTCGACCTCCAGCCGCAGCGCGTACCCGAGCGTGCCGTACGAGTTCGGGAATCCGCGGAACAGCGCGGCGTGCTCGTTGTCCGGGCGGGCGGTGACGACCTCGCCGGAGCCGGTGAGCACGTCCATCTCGCGCACCGACTCGTGCGGCAGCCCGCTGCGGAACGAGGTGGCCTCGATGCCGAGCCCGGCGACCGCGCCGCCCAGCGTGATCGTCTTCAGCTGCGGGATCACCAGCGGCATCTGCCCGTGCGGCAGGTGGGCGGCGACGACGCTCTCGTAGGTCGCCATGCCCTGCACCTGCGCGGTGCGCGTGGCCGGGTCGACCGACAGCACCCGGTTCAACCGGCCCACGTCCAGGCCGGGCCCGGCCGCGTCGCCGCGGAACCGGAACAGGTTCGAGGTGGGCTTGGCCAGCCGGACGGGTCGGTCGCGCGGAATGCGCCGGTAGCTGTCGACCACGGCGGCGACCTCGTCGTAGTGGCCGGTGATCGCTGACGAGGTTCCCGGATCGACTCCCATGCCCGTGACCATATTGCGCGGGCAGGGCCTCGGCATCCCACTTCGATCTACCGCTTCGGCCGAATTGTTCGGCCGCCCGGTCAAACCGGGCACTGCGGACTCCGGAGCAGGTTCGCGACCCGCACCCGGACCGATGCGCAAGATCGAATGAATCTCCTGGTCACCACCCCTGGATCACCCGCGCGGAGCAGCGCCCGCTAACCTCTGTTGAAAGTGATTTCCAACTGGCCGCGCGATCTTGCTCACATCGCCGGCGCGGAGGTGACATGCCCACGACGCAACGACTCGCCGTCGCCGAACGGTCCACGCACGGCTACGAGATCCGGCCCGCCCGCCGCGCCGACGCCGACGGCGCCCGGTCGGTCATGCTCGACACCTTCTACGAGGTCTTCGGGCACGGCTACAGCCCGCAGTGGCACCGCGACGTGATCCACATGGACGCGGCCTACTTCGACGAACCGCGGCACGCGCTGTTCGTGGCCACCGAGGGCGACGAGCGGGTGGTGGGCACCGCGGCGGTGCGCGCCGAGGGGCCGAAGAGCCCGCCGCACCCGCCGTGGCTCGCGGAGCGCTACCCCGCAGGCAGCACCGCGCAGATCTTCCGGGTCTACGTCCGGCCCGAGCACCGGCGGGCCGGGCTGGCCCGCGGGCTGGTGCGGATGGCCTGCCGGTTCGTCGCCGAAACCCCCGGCTACGAGCGGATCTACCTGCACACCAACGCGAGCATCGAGGGCGCCGAGCCGTTCTGGCGCAGCATCGGCGACGAGGTCTTCGACGGGCGCACCGACCCGCGGTTCAGCCCGGCGGTGCACTTCGAGATCCCGCTCGGCAGGTTCTGAACCCCGCGGAGTCGATCACGGATTATTCGACCCGGCGGTGATCGGTCGCGGACGGCGGGTCCACCCGCGACCGATCACACCCCCAGTTGCGCGGCCCGGCTCGGACGCGGCGTTCGTGCGGCCGCGGAAATCGCGGAACGGCGGCAGCGGAAATCGCCCGCGCGCAGTGCAGCGCGGACGCGGAATTCGGCGTCGGGCGAATCGTCGCCCGCAGCCACCCCGTGCCGAACCTCCGCTGACCGCAGCCCAGCGCTCACGCCGCTCCACCGCACGTCCGCTCGGCAACGCGGACACCGGGGCATTCGCCCGCAACCGACCGGATCCGAAGGCGCCGGTGCGCGGCGCTTTCGGAAGAACGCGATCGTTCGCGGGCGAATGCGCTCCCGGCGGTCCGCTGTTCCCCCCCGAGCCCCCCTCGAGCCGTCGGAATCCTCGATTCCGACCCGGCCGAAGCTAGAGGTGATCAGAACACCCCGGCAACAGATTAATCTGTTTCTCACTCGGACGGAGCAGCAGCGGGTCAGCTGTGCGCTCTGCGCAGCGCCCACGCGTGCAGGCCCCGGAAGCCCTGCACCTTGGTAGCCCCGATCGAGGTCAAGTGGTAATCCGGGTGCCCACGCAACGACGCCGACAGTTCGCGGTCCACCAGCACCGATGCCGGGCGGGCCACCGAGGTCAACCGGCTCGCGATGTTCACCGTCGAGCCGTACACGTCGCCGAACCGCGCCAGCACCGGGCCCTGCGCCAGACCGATGCGCAGCGGGGGCAACCGGCCCGCGCCGGTGATCTCCTCGTTCAGCGTCAGCGCGATCTCCGCGGCCTCCGGGGCGGTGTCGGTGACGAACAGGACCTCGTCGCCGACCGTCTTCACGATCCGGCCGTGGTTCTCCGCGACCACGCCGGTGGCCAGCTCCTCGAACTCGTCGATCAGCCCGGCCAGTTCGACCTCGCTGAAATCGCGGATCAGGCGGGTGTAGCCGACCAGGTCGGCGAACCCGATCACCTGCACCCGCTCGTCGGCGTCGCCGCCGCGCTCGGTGAGCTCGCGGGCCGCGGTGGCCGCCAGGTGCCGCCGCCACACGTAGCCCTGCAGCTGCTCCATCACCGGGGTGATCGCCTCGGCGAACTGGGCGGTGACGTCCAGGTCCTTGGCGAACCGGTCGCCGAGCACCGCCTTGAAGATGCCGACCTGCCACTCGGCCAGCCGGGACATCGTCTGCGCCAGGGTGCGGGCCACCGCGGTCTCCACCTCGGCGGTGATCACGTCGGCGGAGACCAGCTGCACCAGCATCCGCAGGGCCTGCACGTCGGCGTCGGTGAACACCACCGCGTCGTCCTCGACGTGCGCGAAGCCCATCGCCTGCCAGAGCCGCTCCGCGCGGGCCAGGTCCACCTCGGCCGCGGCGGCGACCTGCGCCTTGTTGTACTGCGGCGCGTGCCCCAGCAGGGCCGAACCGATCAGCGCCTCGGTGTCCGGGTTCCGCCCGGGCCCCGAGGCCGCGGACTCATCGCGCGGTTCGGACAACGAGCACATCGCAATCAGCTCGGCGGGACACGTCCGACGGCACCGAGCCCAGCAACCGCCCCTTGAGCGTGTTCAGACCCCGGCTGCCGACCACCAGCAGGTCGGCCTTGGCGCTCTCGGCGGCCTCGACCAGCGAGGTGACCGGTGCGCCCACCACCGCGACGGTGTCCACATCGGACGCACCGGCGCCGCGGGCCTCGTCGGCGGCCTCCAGCAGCGTCTGCTCGGCCGGAGCGGAGCCGATCACCTGGAACGCCTCGTCGCCGAGCTCGTCCTTGGCCTGCTCGACCTCGCGCTCGCTGCTCGGGTAGTACGCGCACACGATGACCAGTTTGGCCGACGAGTCGTGGGCGACCTCGGCGGCCCGGCGCACCGCACGCAGCGAGGGCTGCGAGCCGTCCGTTCCGACGACGACGCGTTGGTAGCTGGACATCTGCCGATCACCCTCCATCGCGTGACACGCACCTCGCGCGGATGTGAACACTAACGAGCGCGCGACCGCCCCGTCACGCAGATGCGGGGCACTTTTCGCGACGCCGCCCGCCCCGCCGGGCCGGGCTTGATCAGAACCGGACGAACGGCCTCAGCTCGGGGCGATCCGGCCGGAGCGGACATCGAACGGAGTCCGAGCCGAGACCGATTCTTGATCATCGTCGAGCTGCACAACGTTGCGCCGCGAACCTGGTGCCGCCCCACAATCAGCCGGCACCTGCGGGCGCGTAGGTTTCGCCGAAATTCGACGCACCATGAGGAGGACGGCATGGCGGCACCTGGGCTCGGCCCCGGACGGGGAGTGCTGCGGCGCAAGCCGATCGACTCGATCACCGACGAGGGCGGCGGTGAATCCTCGACCGGCCTGCAGCGCACCCTCGGACTCTGGCAGCTGACCGCGATCGGCGTCGGCGGCATCATCGGCGCGGGCATCTTCTCGCTCGCCGGGGCGGTGGCCAACGAGAAGGCCGGCCCGGCCGTGCTGATCTCGTTCCTGCTGGCCGGTATCGCCAGCGCCGCGGCCGCGTTCTCCTACGCCGAGTTCGCCGGGATGATCCCGAAGGCCGGCTCGGCCTACACCTACGGCTACGCGGTGCTCGGCGAGCTCGTCGGCTGGCTGATCGGCTGGGACCTGCTGCTGGAGTACACCGCCATCGTCTCGGTGGTGGCGATCGGGATCTCCGGCTACTTCAACGACCTGCTCGCCTTCCTGCACGTCGACCTGCCGCTGTGGATGATGGGCGCGCCCGGCACCGAGGCCGGCGAGGCGCCCCCGGGCAGCTACAAGGTCAACCTGTTCGCGATGCTGCTGTGCCTGCTGATCGCGTTCGTGCTCAACCGCGGGATGCGCAGCGCGGCCCGCTTCGAGACGCTGCTGGTCTACCTGAAGATCGCGATCGTGCTGGTGGTCGTGGTCGTCGGCGCCTTCTACGTGCACACCGGCAACTACACGCCCTACTTCCCGTTCGGCTTCAGCGGCGCGGTCACCGGGGCGGCCACCGTGTTCTTCGCCGTGTTCGGCTACGACGCGATGAGCACCGCCGCCGAGGAGTCCACCGACTCGCAGCGGCACATGCCGAAGGCGATCATCTACTCGCTGCTGATCTCGATGGTGCTGTACGTGCTGGCCTGCCTGGTGCTGACCGGCATGATCCCGTACCAGCGGATCAACTCCGACAGCGCGTTCTCCTCCGCGTTCGCCGACGTGGGGCTGCCGGTGCTGGGCGCGGTGATCGCCGTCGGGGCGATCGTGGGCATCCTGACCGTGCTGTTCACGTTCATGCTCGGCGCCACCCGCGTCGGGTTCGCGATGAGCCGGGACGGGCTGCTGCCGCGCTGGTTCTCCCGCACCCACCCGGTGCGCAAGGTGCCGAGCCGGTTCACCTGGCTGATCGGGATCGCGGCGGCCGTGATCGCCGGGGTGCTGCCGATCGAGGAGGCCGCCGAGCTGACCAACATCGGCATCCTGCTGGCGTTCGTCGTCGTCTGCGCCGCGGTGATCGTGCTGCGGTACCGGCGCCCCGACCTGCCGCGCGGGTTCCGCACCCCGGGGATGCCGGTGGTGCCGCTGATCGGGATCGTGTTCTCGCTGTGGCTGGTGACCTTCCTGGAGCCGCTGACGTGGCTGCGGTTCGGGATCTGGTTCGTGCTGGGCCTGGTGGTCTACGGCGTCTACGGCTACCGGAACTCGCTGCTGCAGCGCGGCCGGGTCGCCGAGGGCCACGACGAGCAGAGCTGAGCCGCGCGACCGATCCGGGCACCGGTGGCCGGCCGCGCCGCCGGTGCCCCGTCGCGCTCCCCGCGCGGGCGCAGCGGCCCCGGTCGGCCGCCGGGTTGAGGGGACGATCACCAGATCCGCAGGCCGTCCGGTGCAGTGCGTCACAGCATCCGCCCGCATCCCGGATCTAGGGTTGCGGTGCCGCCGACAAGGCGGTGCCGGTGCGGGATCGGCTCCGCGCGCCGTACCGGAGCCGGTCCTCAACGCTGAGGGGTGTGCGCTGTGACCCGTGTCCGGGAACTGAGCCCGTACGTGGAACTGCATCGACAGCACTGGCGGGAGCTCAGCGACGCCACGCCGCTGCCGCTCACCAACGAGGAGCTGGAAGAGCTCCGCGGGCTCGGCGAGCCCGTCGACCTCGACGAGGTCGCCGACGTCTACCAGCCGCTGTCGCGGCTGATCAACCTGCAGGTCGCCGCCCGCCAGCGGCTGCACGCCAGCACCACGACGTTCCTGGGCGAGGCCGCGCCCAAGGTGCCGTTCGTGATCGGCATCGCCGGCAGCGTCGCGGTCGGCAAGTCCACCACCGCGCGCATCCTGCGCACCCTGCTGGCGCGCTGGCCGGACCACCCGCAGGTCGACCTGGTCACCACCGACGGCTTCCTGCACCCGAAGGCCGAGCTGGTGCGCCGCGGGATCATGCACCGCAAGGGCTTCCCGGAGAGCTACGACCGGCGCGCGCTGCTGCGGTTCGTCACCGAGGTCAAGTCCGGGGCCGAGGAGGTCTCCGCCCCGGTGTACTCGCACCTGGCCTACGACATCGTGCCGGGCCAGGAGCAGGTCGTGCGGCGGCCGGACATCCTCATCCTGGAGGGGCTGAACGTGCTGCAGCCCGGGCCGAGCCTGTCGGTGTCCGACCTGTTCGACTTCTCCATCTACGTGGACGCGCACACCGAGCACATCGAGCGCTGGTACACCGACCGCTTCCTGGCGCTGCGCAGCACCGCGTTCGCGGACCCGAACTCGCACTTCCACCACTTCGCCGACCTGCCGGACGAGGACGCGCGGGTGGAGGCCAAGCACCTCTGGCACACGATCAACCGGCCGAACCTGGAGGACAACATCCTGCCGACCCGGCCGCGGGCGACGCTGGTGCTGCGCAAGGACGGCGACCACGCGATCAACCGGGTGCGGTTGCGCAAGCTCTGACGGGACCGCGGGCGGCGGTTTCGCCGGCGGGAGCGGCGGGACCTGCTCCGGCGCACGACGAGCGCGGCGCGGCCCGAACGGCCGCGGGAGCGGGGCGCGCGACAGCGACCGCGCGAGGGCCTCGAACGGCGGGCGAGCCCGGAACGATCCGCGGGTCAGGAACCGGGCACGCACCCGGAACGGTTTGCGCGTCCCGAACAGGGCGCGAGGCCGGAACAGGGCACGCACCGGGAACGGGGCATGAGCCGGGAACGGGGTTCGGCGCGGGGTCTGCGATCTCATGCCTCCACACTGCCCGCGTCGAACGCCCGTTCGCATCGCTTGATCAGGTGGTTCCGCTCGGATCCGGTCGCCGGCCGCGCTCCCCGCGCCGCCGCAGCAGCAGCTGCAGGTGCGCGCTCAACCGCTCCGCCGGATCGCCGAGATCCACGCCGCTGACCTCGGCGGCCCGCCGCACCCGGTAGCGCAAGGTGTTCGGGTGGACGTGCAGCCGCGAGCTGGCCGCGCGCACGTCCCCGAAGCACTCCAGGTACACCAGCAGCGACCGCACCAGCGAGCCCGAGTGCTCCGCGTCGTGCTCGACCAGCGCGTCGATCCGCGGGTCGCGGAACCGCTCGTTGCCGCCGAGCACGGTGATCAGCTCGCTGAGCACCACCCGGGACCGCACGTCGTCGATCGTGGCGATCTGGTTGTCCAGGTCGTGCGCCATCGCGTCCAGGATCCGGTCCGCCTCGGCCCGCGACTGCGGCACGTCGGCCAGCTCCGGCACCGCCGAGCCGACCCCGGCCTGCACCCGGTCCCGCAGGTGGTGCCCGGCCGCGCCGACGATCTCCCGGGTCATGCCCAGCACCCCGGACAGCCCGGTGCCCGGCAGGTCCGGCAGCAGCGCGTAGACCCGGGAGCCGATCGTGGTCACCAGCGCGCTGCGCCGGTAGGCGGCCGCGTGCACCGAGATCAGGCTGGTCATCTCGGCCCGCTCCAGCTCCAGCTCGGAGCGGTCGGACACGCCCGCGCGCCCGCGCAGGGTGAACACCACGACCACCGCGGGCCGCTGCGCGTCGGCCCCGATGTTGCCCGCGACCGAGGCCGCGTCGACCTTCCCGTCCAGCAGGCCGACCAGCAGGTTCTCCCGCAGCCGCGGGGCGGCGTTGGCCTCGGCGCGCTGCCGGACCAGCTGCACCGCCGCGACCCGGGCCGCGCCGAGCAGGGCCCGCTGGGAGCGTTCCTCGAGCGGTTTGGCGCCCTCCTGCACCCAGATCGTGCCCAGCGGCTGCGACCCGGCGTGGATGCCGACCGCCATCCGGCGCCGGATGCCCAGGTCGGGGCGCTCGTCGACGCGCACCACCTCCTCGCCGGAGCGCAGCCGCTCGTAGACGCCCCACTCGCGCAGCATCGCCAGGTAGGACTCGGGCCCGCGGCGGCCCAGGATGGACAGCCGCCGCAGCTCGTCGACCTCGTCGTCGGAGCGGGAGTAGGCCAGCACCCGGCTGGCGGTGTCCTCGATGCTGACGATCCCGTCGGTCATCGCCGCGACCGTCTGGGCCAGCGCGAACAGGTCGCCGGCCGCCTCCCCGCCGCCGGCGTCGACGGTCAGCCGCGCGTTGTCCACCACCGAGCGGGCCAGCGACTCCACCTGCTCCCAGCGCACCTCGGGGCGCACGCCGAGCAGCGCGATGCCCGCGTCGATCGCGGCGTCGCGCAGCGCGCCGGAGTCGTGCTCGCCGGTCACCTTCACCGCGACCGCGGTGGCTCCGCCGGCGGCGGCCGCGCGCACGTGCCGCACCGCCGAGCGCCCGCGCGCACCGATCACCAGCGCGAGGTCGCCGGGCCCGGCGCCGGAGTCCTCGTCCGGGTCGATGATCACCACGTCGCGCACGTCGGCGTCGAAGCCGCGGGGGGCGGCGAGCAGGTCGGCGACCGGCTCGCCGACGGCGGCCAGCAGCTGCCGCAGCGGCGCTCCGGGCAGCGGAATGGTCTTGTCCAACCGGACAACTCCCTCCCCTCAAAGATGGCTGATCGTACATCCGCCCGGGGCGGGAACGCTCCTACTCTGCCAATCACCGAGGTCCTCGAATTCCCCCGAGCAACCGGCGAAAACGCCGGTCGCGGCCCGGTGCACAGGCGACGACGAGCGAGGAGGCGGCATCCCATGGACGCCATCACCACAGTCCCCACCCCGGCGAACGAACCGGTGCGGACCTACGCCCCGGGCTCCGCGGAGCGGGAGTCCCTCCAGAAGCGCATCGCCGAGCTCGAATCCGAGCGCGTCGAGCTCACCTCCACCATCGGGGGCGCGCAGCGGATGGCCGGCGGCGACCGGTTCGACGTGGTGCAGCCGCACGAGCACGCCCACGTGCTCGGCACCTCCGCGCAGGCCACCCGCGAGGACGTCGCCGACGCGGTGCGGGCCGCCAAGCAGGCCGCACCGGACTGGGCGAACACCTCGTTCGACGAGCGCGCCGCGGTGCTGCTGCGGGCCGCGGACCTGCTGTCCGGGCCGTGGCGGGACACGATCAACGGCGCCACGATCCTCGGCCAGTCCAAGTCGGTGCAGCAGGCCGAGATCGACGCCGCCTGCGAGTTCATCGACTTCCTGCGGTTCAACGTGCACTACGCGCGGCGCATCCTGGCCGAGCAGCCGAACTCGGTGCCCGGCGAGTGGAACCGCATGGAGTACCGGCCGCTGGACGGGTTCGTCACCGCGATCACCCCGTTCAACTTCACCGCCATCGCCGGCAACCTGCCCACCGCGCCCGCGCTGATGGGCAACACCGTGATCTGGAAGCCGACGCCGTCGCAGCAGTTCGCCGCGCACTTCACCATGCGGATGCTGGAGGCCGCCGGGCTGCCGCCGGGCGTGATCAACCTGGTCACCGGGGACGGGCAGGCGGTCAGCGAGGTCGCGCTGCGCGACCCGGACTTCGCCGGGCTGCACTTCACCGGCTCCACCGGCACGTTCCGGAAGCTGTGGCGCACCGTCGGCGAGAACCTGGAGACCTACCGCAGCTACCCGCGGATCGTCGGCGAGACCGGCGGCAAGGACTTCATCGTCGTGCACCCCTCGGCCGAGCGGGCGCCGCTGGCCACCGCGTTCGCCCGGGGCGCGTTCGAGTACCAGGGGCAGAAGTGCTCGGCGGCCTCCCGGGCCTACGTCCCGCGGTCGGTGTGGGAGTCCGGGCTGCGCGAGGAGCTGGCCGAGCTGGCGCACACGATCAGCTTCGGCGACGTCACGGACTTCGCGCACTTCGGCGGCGCGGTCATCGACGCCCGCGCGTTCGCCAAGCACGAGGCGGCGCTGGAGCGGGCGCGCAACACCTCCTCCATCGAGGTGCTGGCCGGGGGCGGTTGCGACGACTCGGTGGGCTACTTCGTGGAGCCGACGGTGCTGGTCTGCGACGACCCGGGCGACGAGGTGTTCACCACCGAGTACTTCGGGCCGATCATCGCGGTGCACGTCTACGACGACGCCCGCTACTCCGAGGTGCTGGAGCAGGTCGACTCGGCCAGCCCGTACGCGCTGACCGGGGCGGTGTTCGCCACCGACCGGGCGGCGATCGACGAGGCGCACCGCAAGCTGCGGCACGCGGCCGGGAACTTCTACGTCAACGACAAGCCGACCGGGTCGATCGTGTCCCGCCAGCCGTTCGGCGGCAGCCGGGCGTCCGGCACCAACGACAAGGCCGGCTCGATGTTCAACATCCAGCGCTGGACGAGCCCGCGCGCGATCAAGGAGACCTTCATCGCGCCGACGGAGCACACCTACCCGCACATGGGCTGAGCGCCCGCGCCGGGCGCAGGAGATCCGGCCTGCGCCCGGCGAGCTCCTTCCCCTTTTCCCGCCGCACAAGAGGAGATCCCATGCTGCGCACGGCATTGCTGGCCGCCTCGCGGGCACCCCGCGTCCGGCAGGCGGTGGAGGCGAACCCGCTGACCCGCACCGTCGTCGACCGCTACGTCGCCGGCACCACCCCGCAGGACGCGGTGGCGGCCACGCGCGAGCTGGCCGCCGCGGGAATGCACGTCACGCTCGACCACCTCGGCGAGGACACCACCGACCTCGCGCAGGCCGCGCGCACGGTGGCCGCCTACCGGACGGTGCTGGGCGAGCTGGCCGAGGCGGGCCTGGCCGGGCGGGCCGAGGTGTCGGTGAAGCTGTCCGCGGTCGGGCAGTTCCTGCCGGCCGACGGGGAGAAGATCGCGCTGGACAACGCCCGGGAGATCTGCGAGGCGGCGGCCGCTGCGGGCACCACGGTCACGCTGGACATGGAGGACCACACCACCACGGACTCCACCCTGGACATCCTGCGCGAGCTGCGGGTGGACTTCCCGTGGGTGGGCGCGGTGCTGCAGGCCTACCTGCGGCGCACCGAGCAGGACTGCCGCGAGCTGGCGCACGCGGGCTCGCGGGTGCGGCTGTGCAAGGGCGCCTACGCCGAGCCGGAATCCGCCGCCTACCAGTCGAAGTCCGAAGTGGACCGCTCCTACGTGCGCTGCCTGCGGGCGCTCATGGGCGGGGAGGGCTATCCGATGGTGGCCACGCACGACCCGCGGATGGTGGCGATCGCGGCGGACCTGGCCGAGCGGGCCGGGCGCGGGCCGGACTCCTACGAGTTCCAGATGCTGTACGGGATCCGGCCGGCCGAGCAGCAGCGGCTCGCCGCCGAAGGGCGCCGGCTGCGGGTGTACGTCGCCTACGGCGACGAGTGGTACGGGTACTTCATGCGGCGGCTGGCCGAGCGCCCGGCCAACGTGGCGTTCTTCGCCCGCTCGCTGCTCGGGAAGGGCTGACCTACTCCCCCGGCCGCGGGTAGGGCTCGCCGCACACGGCGCGGTTGACGGCATCGGCGGCGGTGTAGATGAACGGCACCGAGCGCCTGCCGACGACGAACAGGTTCAGCGCCAGCGACACCTGCTCGCGGCCGTCCGGGGTGGAGAACGCGTAGGCGCTGAATCCCGGGATTCCGCCGCAGTGGCCCCACATCCGGATCCCGCAGGTCAGCCGCAGCTCCTCCAGCCCCAGCCCGTAGCCGCCGAACACCGGATCACCGGTGGGCACCGCGCGCAGCATCTCCTCGACCAGGTCGCGCGGCAGCAGCTCGCCGCGGAACAGGCCGCGGTAGAAGCGGTTCACGTCCGCGGTGCTGGAGACCACCCCGTAGGCGGCCCAGGCGAACGACGGGTCGTACTCGGTCAGCGGGTGCCGCTCGGGATCGCCGGTGCTCTCCGGCAGCAGGTGGTGGCCGGTCGGGTGCGGGCCGCCGATGCGGGGCTCGTGCACCGGCAGGTGGCTGTCGCCCATGCTGAGCGGGGCGAACACGCGGCGCCGGAACGTCTCGGGCAGCGGCTCCCCGGTCAGCTCCTCGACGATCATGCCCAGCAGCGCGTAGTTCGTGTTGCTGTAGCCCCACCCCCGGCCGGGCGGCGCGACCGGGCCGTGCTCGACGGCGATGTCCACCAGCTCGGCCGGGGTGAACGGCCGGTGCACGTAGTCGGCGGGGAACCGGAAGCCCGCCGAGTCGGTGTAGTTGTAGAGCCCGCTGGTGTGCTGCAGCAGCCGGCGCGCGGTGATGCCCGCGGCGTCCGGGATCCGGCCGGGCAGCACCTCCGCCAGCGGGCGGTCGAGGTCGAGCAGGCCGCGGGCGACCAGCTGCAGCGCGGCCACGGCGGTGACGGACTTGGTGAGGCTGGCGATGCGCCAGCGGGCCCCGGCCGGGAACTCGGCGCCGGTGCGCAGGTCGGCGACGCCGCTGCGCAGCACGGTCTCCGCGCCGTCGGCGGAGTGCCGCAGCAGCACGCCCGGCACGCCCTGCGCCACCATCCGGTCCAGTGCGTCCTGCACCCCGGATTCCGGCGCGGCGGCCGGGGTCAGCAGCGTCGGCTCGGCCATGCCACCTCCCGGAAAGCTCCGGCCGAGGCTACCGGCGGGCGCGGGCGGCCCCGCACTCGCCGCTGGTCGTCGTGCGGCGGCGGGGTTGCGCTCGCCGCGGCGGCCCGGGTGCGGCTCCGGAGCCGAGCCCGGGAGTGCCGCGCCATCGAGCCGGCCGCGCCACCGAACGCCTCGCCGGTCGCTGTGCGGTCCCGCGACGAGATCGCGTGCGCTGGCCTTCTCGTCCTGGCACTCGATGTCGCGCTGGACGGCTTCGAGGGCGCGTTGCTGCACGAGTGGTGGCGCCGGATCGCGGACGGTTGAGCCCGGCGGTCGCGGGCCGCGAGCGGGCAGTCGCGCCCGGTGGCGAATCCGGCGGTTCCGGGAGTTCTGCGCGGAAGTTCTCCGATTCGTTGCCCGCGAGTCGGGCGCTGATCGGCGTGTCCGCAAGCCTGATTTCCCGCTGTGCGGGCGAAAACGCTCTCACGAACCGGGCCGGCCAGGACGGCGCGCACGCTGCCGGAGTGACGACTCGGAGCGGTCCGTGATCACTCCTGTTGGCACCGGTTTTCCCTCCGTGCCAGCGCGATCCGGCTCCCGCGGGGCAGCGGCCGGAACGGGCGCGCAGCGCTCCGGCGCACGCGCGCCGCGACCGTCTCCGGAACCGGATGATCCGGGCCCGCCGAACGCCCTGATCACCGCATTCGGACCTGCACTGTCCGATTTGGACGACCTGGTGATCGTCTCCTATGCTCGCGGCGTGAAGGACGAGCGGACCCTGTTGCACGAGCTGGTCGACCAGCTTCCGGACGACCGCCTGGACCAAGCCACCGCGCTGCTGGAGAAGATGGTCGGCACCGCACTGCGCCGCGAATTCAAATCCACCGCGTCCGCGGGCGAATCCTGGCCGAGCGGCTTCGCGCAGAACAGCTGAGACGCCCGATCGGCGGCGTCCGGAACGGTGATCACCGACGCCTCCGCGCGACGCTGCGTGATCGACTAGGCGGTCCGCGGGACGCGCCCGCCGACGCCTCCCAGGCGCTCCGGCAACCCGACTCCGAGGGGTGATCCGGCGAGGCCCCGTCCGCTCCGGCCCAGCGGCGCCGTCACGCGCCCGCGGCATTCGGGTGATCATGAACTCACCCGTTCCCCCGGACAGCCGAGCGCGCTGCGCCGCCGAGCGGCCGGAACAACCGAAAAACTGCTGCTTAACCCGGTGCACCACGGTCCGTGACGCATTCTGGGCGCGGCGGTTCGCGGGCGCGCTCCGGAATTTTCCCGGCACCGCGATCTGGGATGCGCGGCGACCGCCCGGTAGCATGATCGTCCGCAGGACTCGAGCTCCAGGATCGGAGGCGCTGTGGGCGCGGCCGGCGGCACACTCGGTGAATACACCCGGAACCAGTTGAGCAGTTTGCACGACGTGGTGGGAACTGCCGGGGGCGATTCGGCTCAACTACTCGGAGAACTGCTGGGAACCGCCGCCGGGAGATCGCTCGCGGAACCGCCCGGCTGGCCCTCGGACATCGCCGACGACAGCACTCCGGTGGAATTCTCCATCGCGTTCAACGACAACGGAGAACGGCACCTCCGCATTCTCGGGGAAACGAGCCCCGGAACCGGATCGCACACCGATCACCGCAATGCCGAGCGGCTGCTGGAGAAGATCGCGGGCGCCCGCGGATTGCCGCTGGACCGCTTCCGCGCGATCCGCGACCTGTTCCTGCCGGCGGATTCCGGGGCGCTGTTCGCGCTGTGGTTCTCGTTCATCTTCCGGCCGGACACGCCGCCGGACCTGAAGGTGTACCTGAACCCCGCGGCCCGCGGCCCGGAGCACGACCGCGGCAGCGTCGCCGAGGGCCTGTCGCGGCTCGGGCTGGCCGGGGCGTACCGCACGATCGAGCAGCACGCGCTGCGCCGCGAGCAGGACCGGTGCGCGTTCTTCGCGCTGGACATCTCGGCCGAGCCGCGCGCCCGGGTCAAGGTCTACATCGCCCACGAAGCCGGCACCGCCGAAGACGCGGTCGCCGCCGCGGCCGCCGTGCCCGGCGCGGATGCCGCGCAGGTGCGGCGGTTCTGCGAGATCACCGGCGGCGGCACCGAGGTGTTCGACGGGCGGCCGCTGGTGTCCAGCTACGCGTTCTCGCACGGCGACACCGCGGTGCCGAGCAACTACAGCATCTACGTGCCGCTGCGCAGCTACGTCTCCGACGACGCGGAGGCGCGCGACCGGGTGGCCGCGGCGATGGCCGAGCGCGGCACCGATCCGGGCGTGGTCGACGAGGCGCTGCGGGCGATCGCGGAACGGCCGCTGGAGGCCGGTCCCGGACTGCTCGCGCACACCTCGCTGCGGCTCGGCGGATCGCATTCCGGGGTGACCACCTACCTGTCCTCGGAGGCTTACCAGCGCCCGTCCGCGCAACGCCGCGTGGCCTGAGCCGAACAATTCCCGACAGCATTCCGGGAGCGCGATTTCCGCGCGCCCGCGCACCAGCGCGCGATCTCGAGGAGAAACTGTTGCTGCAACCGCCTGCGGTGCTCGCCGCCACGGTCCGCCCGCTGCCCGCCCCGAGCGCGGCGGAACGCGAGGAGGAAATCGTGCGGGCGGGGTTCAACCCGTTCAAGATCGATGCCCGGAAGGTCAGCGTCGACCTGCTGTCCGACTCCGGGACCGGAGCGTTGTCCAGCGCGCAGCAGGCCGCAGCGCAGCAGGCCGACGAGAGCTACGCCGGCGGCGCATCGTGGTACCGGTTCCACGATTCCGTGCGGGATCTCGTGCCGTACCGCAACATTCTCCCGGTGCACCAGGGCCGGGCCGCTGAGCGGGTGTTGTTCGGCGCATTGTTGGGGCCCGGGAAGATCAGCGTGTCGAACACGCACTTCGACACCACGCGGGCGAATGCGGAAATGGTCGGCGCGGAAGCCCGCGACCTGCCGTGCGCGGCCGGGATCGACGTCGACGGCGACGAGCCGTTCAAGGGCGACATCGACCTCGACGCGCTGGAACGCACCCTGTCCGGGCCGGACGGCCACCGCGTCGGGCTCGTGCTGCTGACGATCACCAACAACGGGCTCGGCGGGCAGCCGGTCTCGCTGGCCAACATCGCCGCCGCCGGGGAGATCGCCCGGCGGCACGGGGTGCCGTTCTTCCTGGACGCGGCGCGGTTCGCGGAGAACGCGTGGCTGATCACCCGCCGCGAGCCCGGCTACGCCGACTGGAGCCCGCGGGAGGTCGCGCGCCGCGAGTTCGAACTCGCCGACGGCTGCCTGATCAGCCTGAAGAAGGACGGGCTCGGGCACGCCGGCGGGGTGCTGGCGATGCGCGACGACGCGCTCGCCGACCGGTGCAAGCCGCTGGTCATCGCCGGGGAGGGCTACCTGACCTACGGCGGCATGTCCGGCCGCGACCTCGAGGTCGTCGCCCAGGGGCTGCGGGAGGTCACCGATCCCGGCCACCTCGCCGGGCGGGAGCGGGACGCGGCGCTGCTGGCCGAACTCGCCCACCAGGCCGGAGTCCGCACCGTGCGCCCGTCCGGGATGCACGCGATCTACCTGGACGCCGGGCGGCTGCTGGCGCACCTGCCGCCGGAGCGGTTCCCCGGGCACGCGCTGGCCTGCGAGCTGTACCGGCGCGGCGGCATCCGCGCCGCCGAGCTCGGCTCGCTGTACCTCGGCGAGCTGGACGAGCAGCTGCGGCTGCGCACCCCGGCGCCGTTCGAGCTGGTGCGGCTGGCGATCCCGCGGCGCTCCTACGACGAGACGCACCTGCGCTACGTCGGGGCGGTGCTCGACGACATCGCCAAGGAACCGGAGCAGGTGCCCGGCTACCGGCTCACCCACGCCCCGCCGCTGCTGCGGCACTTCGAGTGCCGGCTGGAATACGCCTGACGAACGCGACGGCGCCGGGAGATCGCTCCCCCGGCGCCGTCGCGCGGAACAGGGCACTCGCGCCCGGCGCGGTCCCGGACGCACCGCGGAACCGCGCCGGGACGGTCAGCGGCGCGCGGCCGCCATGTCGCGCTGCGCCAGCGCGTGCTTGACCAGGGTCACCAGCACCCGCTTGGCCGACTCCCGCTCGCGGGCGTCGCAGAACAGGATCGGGATGTCCGCCGACATCGCCGCGGCGCTGCGGACCTCCTCCTCGGTGTAGCTGTACTTGGCGTCCTCGAAGCAGTTCACCGCCACCACGAACGGGATCCCGCGCCGCTCGAAGAAGTCGATCGACGGGAACCCCATCGCCAGCCGCCGGGTGTCCAGCAGCACCACCGCCCCGATCGCGCCGGTGGACAGCTCGTTCCACAGCGCGCCGAAGCGGGCCTGCCCGGGCGTGCCGAACAGGTAGAGCACGATCTCGGTGGATATGGTGATCCGCCCGAAGTCGAGCGCGACCGTGGTGGTGCGCTTGAGCTCGGTGCCGGTCAGGTCGTCGACCCCGACGCTGGCCTCGGTCATCTCCTCCTCGGTGCTGAGCGGGTCGATCTCGCTGACCGCCCCGATGAAGGTGGTCTTGCCGACCGCGAAGCCGCCCGCGACGACGAGCTTCACCGAGTCCGGCATCACCACCGCACCGTCAGAGCCTGTTGAGTCCGGCAAGGACTGCCTCCAAGATTTCCCGGTCGCGCGCCTCGACCATCCGGGAGCGCGCGAGTGATCCCTGGTCCAGCAGGTCCGAGCACAGCACCCGGACCACTCCCAGCGGCAGGGCCAGCCCCGCGGACAGCTCGGCGATCGACTGCGGCGACTGGCACCGCTGCAGGATCGCCTCGTGCTCCGGCGAGTCGGCCACCGCCCGGGACGGGTCGGCCACCGTCGTCACGACCTGCGTGGCGCGGTCCAACCGCCCGCCCACCTCGGGGGTGCGGCCCCCGGTGAGGGCGTAGGACCGCACCATCCGCCCGGCGTCTTCGTCGTACCACGCGTCGGCTTCGGACACCGTCAGTGCCTCTCCGCCGCGGGCTGGCGGGCGCCCTTGCCGATCCGCTCGCCGACGTTCTTGATCAGCCGCCGCATCTCGTACTGCAGCTGCTCGGCGTCCACGCTGCGGCCGGCCACCACCAGCACCGAGTTGCGCTGGTCGACCGCCAGCACGTACATCGAGTGCGTCTCGGTGGCCAGCAGGTTCATGTCGATCTCGCCGCCGCCGAGCTCGTGGCTGAGCGCCTTGCTGGTGGCCCGCAGCGTCCCGCTGGCCGCGGCGATCTTGTCGGCCCGGTCCTTGTCCAGGCCCTTGGAATACGCCGCGGGCAGCCCGTCGTGCGTGAGCACCAGCGCGTGGTGCGTGTCCGGCACGTTGTCCAGCATCTGGTCGAGGAACCAGGCCAGGTCCAGATCCGGCTTCCCGGTGGTCGTCGTGTCGTTCATGGAGTCCTCACAGGGGGTCGTGCCTGGGTGTCAGTTGGCGTCGGGGTCCGCGTCGGCCTGCCCGTCGCCGCGGGATCGCCGCTCGGCGTTGAAGAAGGTCATCAGACCCGGTGCGAACCGGGGTTCGCTGCGCCGGTCGGTGGGGGGTTCCTCGCCGAAGCCTTCGGGCAGGTCCGCGTACGGCACCCGCTGGGGAAGCGGTGGCCTCCCGGAGCCGTCGTCCTCGGCGGTCTCGGCCGGGGCGCTGTCGGGCTGCGGCGCCGCCGCCTCGGCGGGGGCCTCCGCAGTGGTGGTCTCGGCGCGTTCGGCGGTGGCGGTGGGGCGGGCCGCGACCGCGGGCTGCGGCTTGGTCGCCCCGGACAGCGGGACGTCACCGCTCCACGAGTCGCGGCGGTCGTCCTGCTGGCCGTCGAAGAGGTGCGCCTGCGGCACGAAGACCTCCGCCCGGGTGCCCTGGTAGATGGAGACGCCGAACTCGACGATCCAGCCGTTGCGCTCGGCCAGCTGCGCGACCGTGAACAGGCCCAGCTGCTCACCGCGGTCACCGGAGCTGACCAGCGAGGAGAATCCGGGCGGGTGCTGCATCGTGCGGTTGGCGCGCTCCCGGACCTCGTTGGTCATGCCGACGCCCTGGTCGGAGATCTGCACGACCAGCCCGCTGCCGAGCGTCACCGCCTCCACGTGCACGTCCGTGCCGGGCGGGGAGAACGAGGCCGCGTTGGCGAACAGCTCCGCGAACATGCGCAGCATGTCGCCGATGTAGCCGGGGGCGATGGACACCGCGGGCACGTACCCGAGGCGCAGCCGGCCGTGGTGCTTGGTCTCGGCGGCCGCCGCGCGCAGCACCTCGGTGAGCTCGCGGGCCTTGGTCCAGCGCCGGCCCGGGGCGGCGCCGCAGAGCACCAGCTGGTTCTCCACCACGTGCCGGGCCTGGGTGACCGACTCGTCCAGCGCGAACAGGGCGGCCAGCCGGTCCGGGTCCTCCTCGTGCTGCAGCAGCGAGTCCAGCCGCTGCGGCAGCGGGCCGAGCGCGGACTGCACGCGGCGGGTCTGTCCGATGTAGAAGCTCAACGCGCCCTGCTGGGTGTTGGCCTCGTTGATCGCGGCGGTGAGCGCGGCGTCCTGGAAGGCGCGGAACGCCTCGGCCACCTGGCCGATCTCGTCCCGGCCGTAGCCGCGCAGCGTCTCCTCGTCGATGGAGACGCGTTCGCCGGCGCGGACCCGGTCCATCATGGACGGCAGGGTCTCGGTGGCCAGCGTGCGCGCCTCCCCGCTGAGCCGCTGCAGACGCGGCAGCAGCGAGCCGTCGATGACCGCGCGGTAGCGGCGCCGCGTCCAGAAGAAGAACCCGAGGGAGAACACACCGGCCGCGACCGCCCCGGCGACGGCCGTGGTGATCGCATCGTTGCCGTTCTCCACCGCCTGCTGGGAGACCAGGTCGGCCTGCTCGCGGGTGAGCGCGGACAGCCGGCTGCTGACGGTCTCGGTGACCCGCTGCCACTCGTCGAGCCGCACGTCCGGCGGGGCCGCGGTCCAGCCGCCGGTCTGCAGCAGCTTGTCCTCGTCGGCGACGAACCGCGCCCAGTCCGGGTCGGTGGTGGTCAGCTCCTGGTAGTGCTGGCGCACCGAGGGCTGCAGGTAGTTGACGTTCTTGTCCAGCTCGGTGTGGTACGAGCCGTTCAGCCGCACCAGCTGCAGGTGCTGCTCGGGGGTGAGCCGGCCGGTGCTGAGCCCGGTGGAGACCAGGGTGGCCTCGCGCGCCATCAGGTCGGAGGCGCGGAACAGCGAGGTCGCCGCGATGGCGCGCTGCGCGGTGTCCGAGTCGGGCTGGATGCGGGACTGCACGTCGAACACCTCGGTGGCGGTGTCGAACAGCCCGTTGTAGTAGTCCACGACCTGCGGTGGGGCGATGGTGCCCGCGGAGACCTTGGTGCGGATCTCGGGCAGCCGGGCCAGCTCGCGGCTGAACCGCGCCATGGGCTGGCTGACCTCTTCCGGCGCCCCGCTGAGGCCGGTCTGCATGGCTTGGTTGAGCTTGTTCAGCGCGGCGTCGGTGCGCTGCTGCTGCGCCTGCAGCGGTGCGGGGCCCTCCCCGGCTCCGACCAGGTATTCCTGGGTGAGCCGCCGTTCGCTCTGCAGGTTGTCGAGCGCGGTGACCGCCGGCAGCGACACCTGGCGGACACCGGAGCCGATGATCCGGCTGTAGACGCCGTCGGAGACGAACGTCGCGCACCCGACCAGCCACAGCACCAGCAGCACGATCCACGGGATCGTGACCGCCAGCGTCAGGCTGGACCGGATGGATCTTTCTGAGTTGCTCTCGCCGCCACCCGGTGGCCCGGCGTGGTGGTCGGGATCTGTCGTGCTCACAGCGCTCCACATGGGTCGTTCGATCTGATGCGGCGTGCGCGGGGAGGTCGCTGGTCGTCGGGCGCGCCCGGGCGCGAGGGGTCCGGCTCCCCGGGGAGGCCGCGGGGGGTCTCGCGCGACGGATCGCCAGGCGTCTTCCCGGGAAACGGCTCCTTCCGGCACGTCGTCATCTCCCGCTCGCGCGGAAGTGCCCTGCCCCCTGCCGCAGGCAGCTTATCGAAGCCGGATCGCGGGACGATCTCAGCAGGGCCAAGAACTCCCCACCAGCCGATATGTGTCCACACCGGCCGGTCGGTCTTTTTCCGCGCCATGCAACGGATCCCTGATATTCCTCTGTGGACACCCGATAGCCGGGGCAGAGGACGGGTTCCGCGGTCGGCGTCCGGACGTCCCGGCGCGAACCTCGCCCGGGATCGTCTCCGCAGGCAGTGCCGATCGGACTCGGCCGACAGCGGGCCGGTCCACCGGCCGCGGCGGGGTGCGCGGAATCCGGGTGCCGGCGCGGCTCCGGAATCGATCCGCGAGGACTCGGCGGCAGTTCTGCGATCCACTGTCTGTCCAATGCGGACTCCTGATACGGGGCGCCGCGGGAATGCGCGCCGTGGCGATCACCACCTCATCGACGCGGGGTGCCGGCGCGGGCGCTCCGGGGTGGCCGGTGGCACGACCCGGCTCACTAAAGCTACAGTTTGTTGCATCTAGCCCTTCGTCCGGGAGGAACCGTGCCCCGCACCGCACTCATCTCCGGCGCCGGCATCGCCGGCCCCGTCCTCGCCCAGCAGCTGCGCACCCGCGGCTGGGAGGTCACCGTCGTCGAGCGCTCCCCCGCCGTGCGCGCCAGCGGCTACCCCGTCGACGTGCGCGGGCCCGCCCTCGACGTGCTCGCCGAACTCGACGTGCTCGACCAGGTCCGCGCCGCCCACGTCGCCAGCAGGCGCATCACGTTCCTGGACGGGCGCGGCCGCCGGATCGGCGCGATCGCACCGGAAGCGCTCACCGGCGGCACCGCCGGGCGCGACGTGGAAGTGCCGCGCGGCACCCTCATGCGCGTCCTGCACGAGCGGTCCCGCGACGACGTCGACTACCGCTTCGGCGACTCGATCAGCGAGCTGCGCCAGGACGACGACGGTGTCGAGGTCACCTTCCGCAGCGGCCGCCGGCAGGACTGCGACGTGGTCATCGGCGCGGACGGGCTGCACTCGGCGGTGCGCAGGCTCGCCTTCGGGCCCGAGGAGCACTACGAGCACTACCTCGGCCACTGCTTCGCCGGGTTCACCACGCGCGACCACCTCGGCCTCGAACGGGAGGCGGTGATCAGCAACCTGCCCGGGCGCGGCGGCATCCTCTACAACTCCGGAGAACCCGGGAGCGCGCACGGATTCCTCGTGCTGCACCGGCGCAACCGGCCCGACCTCACCGACCCCGACCGCGCGGTGCTGTCCGCGTTCGACGGACTCGGCTGGGAGTTCCCCGCCCTGGTGTCCGCCGCGCGCAGTGCCGACGACCTGTTCACCGACGTGGTCAGCCAGATCCGGATGCCGTCCTGGAGCACCGGGCGGGTCGCGCTCGTCGGCGACGCCGCGCACGCCCCGTCCTTCCTCAGCGGGCAGGGCTCCAGCCTCGCGCTGGTCGGAGCGCACGTGCTCGCCGGGGAGCTCGCCACGCAGCCGGACCACCGCAGCGCCTTCGCCGCCTACGAGCGGAAGCTGCGCGAGCACGTGCGCCGCAACCAGGCGCTCGCCGGCTCCGGCGGGACCGCGCTGCTGCCGCCCACGCGGGGGCGGCTGGCGCTGCGCAACGCCGTGCTCAAGGCCGCGCCCGCGCTGCAGCGGCTGCGGCTGTCGAAGCTGCTCGACCGCGGGACGGACCGGGCCATCAACGGGTTCCCGACGCCGAGCTATCCGTGAGGCCGCCGCTGTTCCCGGCCTCGCCGCTGTTCCCGGCTCGGTGCTGCGCGCGGCCTCGGTGCTGGTGCCAGCCTCGGTGCTGCGCCCGGACTTCATGCTGTTCCCGGGCTCGATGCCCAAGGCTCGGTGCTGGTGCCGGGCTCGGACTCGGTGCTGGTGCCGGGGCCGGTGCCGTTCCGGGGCCTCGGGTCCGGCCCCGGAACCACCCCGGCTCGCCGCTAGCCCTGTCCCCGGGTCCGCTCCCCCTCGGCCCGCAGCCCGGCCAGCAGCACGTCCACCAGCCGCTCGACCCGCTCGCGGGAGAACGTGCCGTCCACGACGTACTGGCGCACCGACCCCGCGAGCGGGCCGTTCAGGAACTCCACGTCCGCGGCCGGGAGCTCGCCCGCCTCGACGGCGCGGCGGAACCGCTGATCCAGCCGCTCCTGGCGGGCCCGGCGCACCTCGTCCAGCACCGGGCGCAGCTGCGGGAACTCCGGCGCCCCGAGCCGCCGCAGCTCGTCGATCGCCCGCCCGGCCGGGGTGTCCAGCGCCGCGGCCAGCGAGCACAGGAACTCCACCAGGTCCGCGCGCAGGTCCCCGCTGTCCGGCACCGGCACCAGCTGCTCGCCGTAGCGGGCCAGCGCATCGCGCACCAGTTCCTCGCGGGTCGGCCAGTTGCGGTAGACGCTCGTCTTGTGCACGCCGGAGCGCTCGGCGACCGCCTCGTAGCGCAACCCGCCGAGGCCGTCCCGCGCGACGAGCTCCACCACCGCGTCCAGCACCTGCGCGCGCACCCGCGCCGTCCGCCCACCGGGCCGGGTCGCTCTGCTCACCACTCCTCCACTCCTCGGCGTGCCCGCCAGCCTAAGCTCCCCACGGCAACTGCTTTCCGGCGGTTTCGATTCGGCACGTGCGCCGGAATTCGAAACCGGAACCTACTTCCGGAGTCGCCCGAGGAGCGGCTGGAACCCACCGGTCCACCCTGCTAGAAAGAAGATCACCGAGCGGGCGCGGCACGCACCGCGAAATTGTGCGACCGGGCGACATCGCGATCGAGGGGGAATCGCGAATTCCGGTACTGCGCGGATTTCGCGGAACGGCGGTGCGCGAACCGGGGGGATCGAGATGGGGGTGACCGACGTGACCGAACCGCTGTCGTTCCAGGTGCTCGGCCCGCTGGCGGTGCACGCCGGCCCGCGCCGGGTGGCCATCCCGGGCGGCAGGCAGCGCATCCTGCTGGCGGCCCTGCTGGTGCGGTTCGGGGAAGTCGTGCCGGTGGACGAGCTCGTCGACCGGATCTGGGACGGCGCCCCGCCCATGCACCCGCGGCGCGCGCTGCACGTGTGCCTGACCCGGCTGCGCCGCGCCACCGGCGCCGGGCCCGAACTCCTCCGCACCTCGGACGCCGGCTACGGCATCGAGGTGGACGCGCAGCAGCTCGACCTCGCCCGGTTCGCGGCGCTGCTCGCACGGGCCCGGCGGTGCGCCGCCCGCGGGGACGCCCCCGCCGAGTACCGGGCGCTGTCCGAGGCGGTGGCGCTGTGGCGCGGGCGGGCGCTGCTCGACGTGCCGTCCGACTCGCTGCACCGGGACGTGCTGCCGAACCTGCAGGAGCAGTGGACCTGGGCCTGCGAGCGGCGCGGCGAGCTGGGGCTCGCGCTCGGCGCGCACGCCGAGCTGATCGCCCAGCTGCGCCGGTTGACCGGCGAGTTCCCCTTCCACGAGCGGTTCTGGCACCAGCTGATGGTGGCGCTGTACCGCTGCGGCAGGCGGGTCGAGGCGCTGCTGGCGTTCGGCGAGCTCAGCGCGCACCTGCGGGACGAGCTCGGCGTGGACCCGGGCCCGCAGCTGCGCGAGCTGTACCTGGCGATCCTGCGCAACGAACCGGCCGCGCCCGGCATCCCCGCGCCGCGCACCGCGTCCTAACCCACCTCCGCGGGCTCCCTCCGGCACGCGCGGGCGCGGCGCCGCCACACCAGCACGCCGATCAGCACGACCACCACCAGCGCCACCACCGGCAGCACCCCGAACGCCCCGGACAGCCGCCCGAGCGAGGCCCCGGCCAGGTAGCCGACTCCGCCCTCGCCGCACGCCCACACCACCGCCGCGACCAGGCTGAACGGCGCCATCCGCCGGTAGGGCGCCCCGGAGGCGCCGAGCAGGTGCGGCACCACCGAGCGCACCAGCGGCACGAACCGGCACGGGATCATCGCCGGGCCGCCGAACCGCCGCAGCGACGCGCTCGCCCGGTCCCACGCGCCGCCGACGCGGCGGCCCACCCGCCCCGCGCGCAGCCGCGGGCCGAAGCGGCGACCGGTCGCGAACCCGAGCGCGTCCCCGAGCACCGCGCCCACCACCGCGGCCAGCACCACCCACCACGGTTCGAGCACGCCCGCGTAGCAGAGCGCACCGGAGACCAGCAGCGGCCCGAGCGTCGGCACGAACGGGCTCACCACCAGGATGCCCTCGACCAGCACCAGGGCCGCCAGCAGCGCGTAGGTGCCCAGCGGCGGCAGCTGCTGCAGCCACTCCACCGGCGAGGGCATCAGCCCAGCTCCGCGGGCGCGCGCAGGTGCCACACGTGCGCGGGCGGGAGGTTGCGCAGCACCGTGCGCCGCCCGACGCCGTAGCGCTCGACGAACTCCCGCAGCACCAGCTCCACCGCCCGGTGCCGCCGCGCCTCCGCCCGGCTCGCGCACGCCGAGCGGGCCGCGCCGGTGCCGACGTAGCCGAAGAACGTCAGGTCCCCGCCCGGCACCAGCAGCCCGACGTGCCGGTCCAGCATCGCCCGCACCTCGTCCGGGTCGAAGTTGGTGAACGGCAGGCCGGAGACGACCACGTCGTAGCCGGGCTCCAGCGCGGCGTCCAGGATGGACCGCTCGTGCACCCGGATCCGGTCCGCGGCCAGCGACAGCACCAGCTCCGAGCGCAGCGCCGACTCCAGCACCCGGGCGAACCGCGGGTTCAGCTCCACCACGTCCAGCCGGTCGGCGGCGCCGATCCGCGGGGCGAGCTGCCGGGTCACCACCCCGGTCCCGGGGCCGACCTCGAGCACCCGCACCGGGTTGCGCTCCCCCGGCGGGGCCAGCGGGCGGGCCAGCTCGGCGGCGAGGTACCGGCTGCTGGGGGCGAGCGCTCCGGTGGTCCGGAACGTGCGGAGGGATTCGCGGAAGAACGCGAAGCTGCCGTCCGCGGAATTGCGTTGCATCTGATCCACGAGAACGCACGCTAAGCGGCCGCGGCGGATGATCCATCGTCCGTTCTGCCACGCCGACCCGGTACGAAAGTAGGGGGTCGACGCATTCCTATACTCGGGAATCTCGAATGCGGCGCGAGGAGGCCCGGTGAGCACGTGGCAGCAGCGGGCCCGGCGGTGGGGCGAGCCGCTGCTGGCCGGCGCGGTCGCCGCGCAGGCCGCCCAGGAGGCCTACGTCGCCGAGGGCGGCGCGCTGCTCAACGTCCCGGTCTTCGCCGCGCTCGCGGCCGGTGCCGCGCTGCCCCTGCGGCACCGCGCCCCGCTGGTGCCCGCCCTGCTGGCGGCCGGGCTCGCCGCCGCGGTCGGTGCGGTGCTGCCGCTGGTGGTCGTGGTGTTCTCGTTCGCGGCCCGGGAGCGGGTGGCCGCCGCGCTCGCCTGGGCGGGTGCGGCGATGGTCGGGAACCTGCTGCTGCAGCCGCAGCACACGCTCTGGCAGACCCGCTCCTACGGCCCGTTGCTGCTGCTGGTGGCGGTGGTGGCGCTGGGCATGTGGGCCGGTGGGCGGCGCCGGCTGGTGGCGAGCCTGGCCGAGCAGGTCGAGCACCTGCGGGTGGAGCGCGAGCTGCGCGCCGAGCAGGCGCGGCTGACCGAGCGCGGCCGGGTCGCGGCCGAGCTGCACGATTCGCTGGCGCACTCGCTGAGCGTGCTCGCACTGCACACCGGCGCGCTGCAGCGCCATTCCGGCGAGCTGCCCGGGCCCGTCGCCGACCGCATCGACCTGCTGCGGCAGACGTCCACCGCGGCGCTGCGGGACCTGCGCGACGTGCTCGGCTCGCTGCGCGCGCCGGAGGCCGCCGGCGGGCGGCTGCGGGAGCTGCCGGAGCTGCTGGCCGAGGCCCGCGCCACCGGTCAGGAGGTCGACGCCGAGATCACCGGGGAGGCCGACCGGCTGCCGTTCAGCCACCGGCTCGCGATCTACCGGGTGGTGCAGGAAGGGCTCACCAACGCCCGCAAGCACGCCCCCGGTGCCGCCGCCGCGGTGCGGGTCCACCACGGCCCACCGGTGTCCACTGCGGAGGTCACCAACGCGGCGGGGGAACCGGGCGAGCGCTCCGACGGCGGGTTCGGGCTGGTGGGGCTCGCCGAGCGGATCTCCGCGCTCGGCGGCGAGCTCGCCCACGGCCCGACCGGTAGCGGCGGCTGGCGGGTCGCCGCCCGCCTGCCCACCCCCACCAGCGATGACCGGGAGGCGGAATGATCCGCACGATGCTCGCCGACGACGACCGGCTGGTGCGGCTGGCGCTGGCCGACATCCTCGGCGACAGCCCGGAGATCGAGGTCGTGGCGCAGGCCTCGGACGGGCTGGAGGCGGTGGAGCTCGCCGCCGCGCACCGGGCCGAGGTGGTGCTCATGGACGTGCGGATGCCGCGGCTGGACGGCATCGCCGCGACCGCCCGGCTGCGGGCACTGCCCCGGCCGCCGCAGGTGATCGTGCTGACCACGTTCGACCTGGACGAGTACGTGTACGGCTCGCTGGCCGCGGGGGCGTCCGGGTTCCTGCTCAAGGACAGCGACCCGGCCGAGATCGTGCGCGCGGTCCGCGTCGTGGCCGGCGGGCAGGCGCTGCTGCACCCGGCCGCGGCCCGCCGGCTGGTGCAGCGCTACCGCGCCGAATCCCGCCCGGAGGTGCGCGACGCCCGGGCCCGGCTGGAGCGGCTCACCCCGCGCGAGCGGGACGTGCTGACCCGGCTGGCCGCCGGGGACGGCAACGCCGAGATCGCCACCGCGCTCGGGATGCGGGAGAGCACGGTCAAGGCGCACGTGAGCCGCATCCTGTCCGCGCTGGAGGTGGGCAACCGGGTGCAGGCGGCGCTGTGCGCGTGGATCGCGGACAACACCGGCTGATCGACGCCCGCCGGCCGGGCAACCGCCTGATCGACCTGCCCGCTGATCGACCGACCCGGCTGATCGAAACCGGGGAACAGCCCGGGACGATTTTCCCGCCCCCGCCCGCAATTCCGCCCCACCGGTTCTGCGCACCGTTCCGCGAAAGCGGATTGAAGGCGCTTTGCAACCGCCCGCGCCTAGCGTCGCAAGCACCTCGGAACCGACAGAACGGGGCGTGCCGATGCGAAGCGCTGAAGAACCCACCATCTACCCGGGCGTCGACGCGATCCGGCGCATCCAGCAGCTGCTGGTGCTGTGCACCCTGCTGCCGCCGGACGGTGTGCTGCGCGAAGCGCTCGAACTGGCGCTGTCCGCCCACGAGGAACCCGCGCTGGCCCGGCTCACCCCGGCCACCGACCTGCACCCGCACGCGATGAAGGCGTGGCTGGAATCGCTGTGGCTGCACGAGGGCCTGCCCCCGGCGGAAAAGGAGTTGGTCACCTGGCAGAACAACACCGAGAAGATGAGCCCGGCGCTGGCGGAATTGCGCGGCGCCGAGCAGCAGATGGGATTCCACCTCACCGCGCGACTGCTCGGTGAGGCAGCACCACCGCACTGATGCTCGTTCTCACGTTGGGAGGAACACCATGTCCGACACCCTTCTCCGGAAAGCCGTGGTCGATCCCGAGTTCCGCGCCGTGCTGACCGCCGACCCGGCGGCCTTCGGGGTGGACTCCGCGGACCTGCCCGCGGCGGTCGAGCAGCCCGACCAGGAGTCGCTGGACTTCTGGGCGGAGGGGATCGCGGCGACCGAGATCTACGCCTGCAAGACCAGCTGCAGCTGGGGCCCGTTCACCATCGCGTGCGACGGCTCCACCAAGTGATCCACGGCGCGGTGGGCCGCCCGGCGGCTCACCGCGCCCCCGCGAACCCCGCAGGAGGAGTCCGTTGCGCACCACCCGTTTCCCGGTCCTCGCCGCCGGTGCGAGCTCGCTGCAGGAACGGCTCCGGATCGCCGCGCAGCTGCCGCCCGCGGAGCCGCCGGCCGATCCGGTCGCGGCCTGGCGGATCCGGCGCTCGGCGCAGCGGCTGGCCGACCGGTTCCAGCAGGAGGCCCGGTGGCTGGGTGCCGCGCCGCAGCACACCGCCGACGAGCTCGCCGCGGCGCTGAGCGCCTTCGACCGGTTCGAGCGCGGGCTCGACGGCGGGGACGACTTCGGCGGCCCGGAGCCGCGCGCCCTGCTCGAACAGCTGCACTCGGAGTGGCTGCCGACCTACCGGGCCGCGCTGGACTCCTGGGAATCGCGGCGGGATTCCCCCGCCGTGGCGGGGAGATCGTGGCGCGAGCACGAGGTCTACTACGGCCGCCTGGCCACGGTCTGCGAGCCGTTCCTGCTGGAGCTGGCCGAGCGCCTGGAGACCGCCCGCGCGGGGCTGCGCGCGCAGGTCGACGACGCGCTGCTCGACGACGTGCAGCGGCACCTGCACAAGCGGCTCACCGTCCCGGTGGCGTGGGCGGTCGAGACCGATGCCCACGTGCACTGCGCCCGGCACGGACTGGACCCGGAGACCGCCGCCGAGCGCGACTACCTCGCCTACCTGGACGGGGCGTTCTCCGACGCGGCCGCCTACGACCGGTTCTTCCGCGGTTTCCCGGTGCTGGCCCGCTGGCTGGCACAGCGGACCGCGCAGCTGGCCGAGTTCGGCGCCGAGCTGCTGCGGCACCTCGACGCCGATGCCGAGCGGGTCGGTGCGGAGTTCTTCGGCTCCCCGATCACCGGGTTCCGCCGGGTGCGGCTCGGCGACTCCGACCACCACGCGGGCGGGCGCACGGTCGCCCTGCTCACCGCCGACCTGGCCGACGGGCGGCAGGAGCGGTTCTACTACAAGCCCCGCTGCCTGCGCTCCGAGCTGGGGTTGCAGCGGGTGCTGGCGCGGCTGCGCGCCGACGGGGTGCTCGGCTTCGCCACGCGCCCGGTGCTGGCGCTGGACGGCCGCGGCTACGAGGCGCTCATCCCCGACGGCCGCAACCACGTCGACACCGCGGAGGAGGCCGCGCACGTCTACCGCGAGCTCGGCGGGCAGATGGCGCTGTTCCACGTGCTCGGCGGCGGTGATCTGCACTTCGAGAACATCCTGGTCTGCGACGGGCACGCGTTCATCTGCGACGGCGAGACGGTGTTCGGCGTACAGCCGCGCGGGCGCCGGCTGGCGAGCGGCACGCTGCTGGACTCGGTGCTCAGCACCGGGCTGCTGGAGTGGCCGCGCTCCGACGACGGCGGGATGCGGATCAGCGGCTACACCGGCGGCGAGGCCTACGACCTGCCGATCGAGGTCGCGCAGCTGACCGAGCAGCGCCTCGACTTCACCGCCGGGGTGCGGCACCGCACCGGCGTGCACGTCGAACCCGGCGGTGCCAACCGGGTCTTCCACGACGGCGAGCTGGTGCACCCGCAGCAGCACGTCGAGTCCATCGTGGACGGTTTCGAGCGGGTGCACCGCTGGTTCGAGCAGGACCCGCAGCGCGCGGTCGCGGTGCTGGCCGAGGCGTTCGACGGCGCCCAGGTGCGGTTCATCAACCGCGGCACGCAGCTGTACGCGCAGCTGCTGCTGGCCGCCCAGCACCCGCGCTGCCTGGCCGATCCGCTGGAGGTGGACCTGCTGCTGCACACCGTGCGCACCTTCCCGCGCACCTGGGACCACGACAGCCTGCTGGCGGAGCGGGAGCTGGCCTCGCTGTGGCGGCTGGACGTGCCGCTGTTCACCGCCGACCTGCGCAGCGACCGGCTCCGGCACGACCGCGGCGAGCTGCTGCCGCCCACGCTGGAGGCGAGCCCGCTGGACCGCGCCGCCGCGCGCATCCGCCGGTTGTCCGCGGACAACCGGGAGCAGCAGGCCCGCTACATCACCGCCAGCCTGTCGCTGGACGAGATCAGCAGCCCCGCGTTCGTGGCCACCTCCCTCGACTACGCCGAGCGCGTGGGCCGCCGGCTGTGCGCGATGCAGCGGCCGCCGGAGGCGCCGAGCCCGTGGACCTCGGTGCAGCTGGAAGGGGAAGAGCCGGCCGAGGTCGACGTCGAGGCGGACCTGCTGCTCGGCTCGGCCGGGATCGCGCTGTTCCTGGCCTACCTCGACGACCTGGTGCCGCGCCCGGAATTCCGGCGCGCCGCCCGCCGGGCCGCCGAGCACGCGCTGTCCGCCCCGACGCAGCGGCTCGGGGCCTTCGCCGGGCTCGGCGGGCAGCTGTACCTGCTGCAGCACCTGCACGCGCTGTGGGGCGAGCCGGAGCGGGCGGAGGAGGCGGAGAAGCTGTGCGCGGACCTGCCGGAGCGCATCGCCGCCGACATCCACCTCGACGTGCTGCACGGCGCGGCCGGGCTGATCCCGGTGCTGCTCGGCTGGGAACCGGTGCTCGGCGACCGCGCCGTGGACCTCGCCCGCCGGTGCGCCCGGCACGTGCTGCAGCGCGCCCGCGAGCGCGGCGAGGCGTTGAGCTGGCCGTCGTTCACCCCGGACGACGTGCACGACGACCTGACCGGTTTCTCCCACGGCGCGGCCGGAATCGGCTGGGCATTGGTGCTGCTCGGCGCCCGCACCGGCGAGGACGAGTTCGTCACCGCCGGCCGCCGCGCCTTCGCCTACGAGCAGCGGCACTTCGACCCGGACGAGCTCGACTGGTACGACCTGCGCCGCAACACCGGCGGCGTCGCCCGCGGCGACCGGCACTTCGCCAACGCCTGGTGCAACGGCGCCGCCGGGATCGGGCTCAGCCGGCTGGCCTGCTGGGCCGAGCTCGGCGGTACTGACGAGGACCTGCTGCACGAGGTGCACCTGGCGCTGTCGGCGACCGTGCGGAACTTCTCCCGGCTGCAGAACCACACGCTGTGCCACGGCACCGCGGGCAACTCCGAGCTGCTGCTGCGCTACGCCCGGCTCTGCGACGAACCCGCCTTCCAGCTGGAGACCAACGTCCAGGTGCGGCAGCTGTGGCGGGCCCTGGACGAGGCCGCGCACGGGCTCGGCGACCACAGCGCCGAGTTCTTCCCCGGGCTGATGCTCGGCATCTCCGGCTTCGGGATGCACTTCCTGCGCGTCGCCCGCCCGGACCGGGTTCCCTCGCCGCTGCTGCTGGACCCGCCCGCCCGAGCCTGACCCCGAACCGCGAAGGAGTCGGAATGTCCCTGGAATCCTGCAAGGAGTTCCTGCGCGCCGTGGAGGACCGCGCGGACCTGGCGCAGCAGATGAAGGCCGCCACCGGGCTGCCGGAGGTGCTGGCGCTGGCCGCCCGGCACGGCTTCGAGTTCACCGCCCGGGAGCTGGCCGAGACCTCCGCCACCACCGCCGGGCCCGAGCAGCCGCCCCCGGCCCCGGCCCGCCGCACCCGCTTCCACCACCACGAGTACGACCTCGCGGCGGTGCCCGCGCTGGCCCCGCTGCTCGACGAGCTGCCCGCCTTGAAGATCAAGCCTCCCGCGGTGGACCTCGCCGAGTTCGACACCCGGTTCCGCGCCGGCGACCTGCGGTCCACTTCGGACTCCCCGCGGGATCCGGAGTACCAGGCCTGGCACCGGCGCATGGCCGCCGCGCAGTGGCGCGACGCCCCCGGCGGGCACCGGCGGGACTTCCACCTGGTCAACCTGGACGAGCACGTCGACCACCCCGGCTACCCGGACTACTTCGCCGCCAAGACGCGGGTGATCGCCGTGCTGGAGCGCGCCTTCGGCAGCGAGGTGCGGTTCTCCGGCTCGCTGTGGTACCCGCCGCGCAGCTACCGGCTCTGGCACACCAACGAGACCCAGCCGGGCTGGCGGATGTACGTCGTCGACCTCGACGAGGAGTTCCCGCCCGGCGGCGAGACCTCGTTCTTCCGCTACCAGGCCCCGGACACCGGCGAGCTGGTCACGCTGCCGGAGCGGCGGCGGATCGTGCGGTTCTTCAAGGCCGAGCAGGACCCGGACCGGTTGTTCTGGCACTGCATCGTGAACCCGACGCGGCGGCACCGGTGGAGCTTCGGCTTCGTGGTCCCGGAGGACTGGGCGGACCGGATCGGGGTGGCCTGAGTGGGCGCGCTCCTGCCGCGCCGGGCCCCGTCCGCGGCCGGCGGAGCCGAGTCGCCGGCCATCCGCGCCACCGGCGTGCACAAGTCCTACGGGGACACTCCCGCGGTGCGCGGGCTCGACCTGACCGTGCACCGCGGCGAGACGTTCGGCTTCCTCGGCCCCAACGGCGCGGGCAAGACCACGACGATCGCCATGCTGTGCACGCTGGCCGTCCCGGACGCCGGGCGCATCGAGATCGCCGGGCACGACGCGGCGCGCGAGCCGCACCAGGTGCGGCGCAACCTCGGCCTGGTCTTCCAGGAATCCACTGTGGACAACGAGTTGACGGCGGCGGAGAACCTGCGGTTCCACGCCGACCTGTACGCGATGCCGCGGGCCGAGGTGCCGCCCCGGATCACCGCCATGCTCGACCTGGTCGGGCTGCGGGGCCGCCGCGACGACCTCGTCGGCACCTTCTCCGGCGGGATGCGGCGGCGGCTGGAGATCGCCCGCGGGCTGCTGCACCGGCCCCGCGTGCTGTTCCTCGACGAACCGGCCGTCGGGCTGGATCCGCAGACCCGCGCGGAGATCTGGGCGCACCTCGGCGAGATCGGCCGCCGCGAGGGCACGACCGTCTTCCTGACCACCCACCACCTCGACGAGGCGGAGAGCTGCGACCGCATCGCCATCATCGACGCGGGCCGGATCATCGCCCAGGGCACCCCGGGCGAGCTCAAATCCGTCCTCGGCGCCGACACGATCTCGCTGCGGACCGAGGACGACGCGGCCGCGGCGGCGGTGCTGGCAGAGCAGTTCGGGCTCACCGCCACCACCTCCCCGGCCGGGGTGCAGGTGCGGGTCGCCGACGGGGCCCGGTTCGTGCCGGTGCTGTGCGCGAGCCTCGGCATCGCGATCTACGAGGTCGCCGTCGCCCGCCCCAGCCTGGACGAGGTCTTCCTGCACTACACCGGCCGCGCGATCCGCGACGCGGCCGCCTGACCCCGCCGGAGGCCCTGGTGACGACCACCGAACCCGCCCCGCAACGCCTCCCGCACCGCCTGGCGGCCGAATGGCGCGCCGGGCGCATGGTGTGGCGCCGCGAGGTGATCCGCTTCGTGCGCAGCCGCACCCAGGTGCTGGTGTCCCTGCTGCAGCCGCTGCTGTTCCTGTACGTGCTCGGCATCGGGCTGTCCCGGCTGGTCGCCGGCAGCGGGGGCGGCGGGCCGGCCGGGCGCGAGTACCTGCTGTTCCTGTTCCCCGGCGTGCTCGTGATGGCCGCGCAGGGGCCGGCGGTCTCGGTGGGGGCGTCGATCGTGTGGGACCGCAGCAGCGGGTTCCTCCGCGAGATGCTGGCCGCCCCGGTGCTGCGCGGGACCCTGCTGCTCGGCAAGTGCCTCGGCGGCGCCACCGTGGCGACCGCGCAGGGGGCGGTGGTGCTGCTGACGGCGGGCCTGGCCGGGGTGCCCTACCGCGTGGACCTGTTCGCGCTGCTGATCGGCGAGCTGGTGCTGGCGGCGCTGGCGATGACCGTGCTCACCGCGCTCGCGGCGGTGGTGGTGCGGCGCGCGCAGGCGTTCAACACGGTGCTCACGGTGCTGTTCACCCCGCTGATCTTCCTGTCCGGGCTGATGTTCCCGATCAGCGCGATGCCGCCGTGGATGGCCGCGCTGACCCTGGCCAACCCGCTGACCTACGTGGTCGACGGGATGCGGCACACCATCGCCGCCCACCTCGGCACCCCGGCCGGCTCGACGATCTTCACCCCGGTCACCTGGGCCGGCTGGCAGGTCCCCGCCCCGGTCGAACTCGCCACCGTCCTCGCCTTCACCACCGCCACCCTCCTCCTGGCCGCCCACCACTTCACCCGGCGGCCGTGAGGACTACCGCTCGCCGTCCGCCGCGGGCGTGACGTAGCCGCTGATGAAGCCCGTGAGCCCGAACGCGACCGCGGCGGTGATGCTCGGGGTGACCAGCGCGTCCGAGGCCCAGCTGACCCAGCCCGGCCGCAGCAGCACCACCCCGGCCAGCTGCGTGGTGACCAGCGCCGCGGCCAGCGCCAGGAACACCAGCAGCGTCGCGCGGAACAGCACCTCGCACGCGGAGCGCACGCGGCCGCGGAACGTCGTGGTCGGCATCGTCGAGTCCTTTCGCAGCGGATTCGTCAGGAGATGACCGGCAGCGCGCCCCAGGCGATCAGGCAGCCCAGCAGCATGATCGGGAGCATGTAGTAGCCGAGCAGCGGCAGGAACATCTTCTCCGGCCGGGCCCCGGTGATCCCGGCCGCGACGAAGATCGACCCGGACGCCGGCGGTGAAGCGCCCTCCGTGGAGGCGAAGACCAGGATCGCGGTGACCGCCGGCACCGGGGCGACGCCGACCGACACGAGCGCGAGCAGCGAGACCTTGCCGACCGCGGTGAGCGTCGCCGTCGACGACAGCGGCCCGGCGACCACGGCGATCAGCACGCCCACCAGCAGCACCATCACGTACTTGCCGAGGTGGAGCCCGGCCAGGATCGCGTCGACGTCCCCGGCGAGGCCGAGCCCGCCGAGCACCTCGCTGGCGGCGACGGCGAAGAACAGCAGCGCGCCGATGCTGCTGAACCGGGGCATCGCCGCGGTGAGCCACTCGGCCCAGGCGCGCCGCCCGCGCGGGAGCTCGTCCCTGCCGACCACCAGCGCGAGCGCGGTGACCAGGATCGGGATCCAGGTCAGGATCGAGATGTCGTCGATCGCCCCGCCGAGCGGTGTGCTCGTGGACAGCAAGCTCGCGACGGGGCCGATGGTGATCGCGATGGGGATGGCGGCGCCGAGCACGATGCTCAGCGCGGCCCCTCCCTCGCGCAGCGCCCGGCGCAACGGCTGCAGCTCGTCGTCGGACGCCCGCCGGATCCCGTCCCGGCGCACGAGGTACGCCACGAGCAGCACGCGC
>Ga0164243_10001215_pt1 | contig 44415 bp, 36 predicted proteins | sample OricompcompostOP_FD_108781 | JGI IMG/M metagenome (GOLD analysis project Ga0164243, IMG submission 108781) | Organic Plus compost microbial communities from Emeryville, California, USA - Original compost - Organic plus compost (OP) | ecosystem: Engineered > Solid waste > Mixed feedstock >...
ATCGAGATGGGTGGAAAGGCCGGCCTGGTTGCCCCGGATGAGAAGACTGTGGAATGGCTGCGCGGACGTACTGATAAAGAGTACCCGATGCTTGCACCCCACAATCCGCAGTATGAGCGTGTTGTTGAGATCGATGCTTCGACGCTGTCTCCGTTGATTGCCTGCCCGCCTGATGTGAATAACGTGGTTCCGGTTCAGGAAGTCGAGCATATCAAAATTGATCAGGTCTTCCTGGGGACCTGCACCAATGGCCGCCTCGACGATCTCGCGATCGCCGCCAGCATCCTGCGTGGCAAGCGGATCCATCCTGATATTCGTATGGTGGTCATCCCGGCCTCTCGTGAGATCTATCTTGAGGCGATGCGCCTCGGCTATCTTGAGACATTTGTTCAGGCAGGTGCTTCGGTTGGCACGCCGGGCTGCGGTCCCTGTATCGGGCGTCACTATGGTGTGCTTGGCCCCGGAGAGCGTGCCCTGACCACGATGAATCGAAACTTTACCGGACGCATGGGTGACCCGACCGCTGAAATTTATCTGGGGAGCCCGGCAACCGTTGCCGCGACCGCTCTGACCGGACATATCACCGATCCCCGCGAATTTCTGGCTGGTGCAGTACGAGAAAGGAACGAACAGGAATGAGCCGTATCTGGAAGCTTGGAGACAATATCAATACTGATGTGATTATTCCCGGACGCTACAACGTCACGACTGATCGAACACAATTGGCGAAACACTGCCTCTGTGAGATCTTGCCTCAATTCGCGCAGGAGGTACAGCCGGGTGATGTCGTGATGGCAGGACACAACTTCGGCTGCGGCTCATCTCGCGAACATGCTCCGGCTGCTATTCAGGCGAACGGGGTAAAGGTGGTAATCGCACGAAGCTTTGCCCGTATCTTCTATCGCAATGCTGTAAATATTGGTCTGCCGGTACTGGTATGTGAGGAGGCCGTGCTTGCCAGCGACGACGGACAGGAAATAGATGTCGATCTGGAGACTGGTCAGATCCGTAATCTGACAACGGGACAGGTATTCCAGGCGCAGCCGCTTGACCCCTTTGTCGCACGAATTGTTGAGGCCGGTGGAATCATCAATTACATTAAAAGGGAAGGCACCCTGCGATGAAGCCTGTGACTGTTTGTGTGATTCCGGGTGATGATGCCGCGCCTGAAGTGGTGCGTCCGACGGTTGAGGTGTTGCGGGCACTGGCCCCTGATATTCGCTTTGTGGAAGCGATCAGCGGGCGTGAGGCCCAGGCGCTGCATGGTGATCCGTTCCCGGCCCAGACCCGTGAGGCCATTGATGCGGCTGACTGCACGCTCTTTGGCGCGAGTGGTGGCCCGAGTCGCCCTGTCCTCTGGTATTTGCGTTGGGGCAAGCAGACCGCCGTCAATATTCGTCCGGTGCGCTGGTATCCCGGCTATCAGAGCCCGATGGCGCATCCAGAACGCATTGATTATGTGATTGTGCGCGAAAATCTGGAAGGGATGTATCCACCACGTGAAGGGGCGCTTTCCGAATTGTCTGCCCTTGCCAGTAGTTCAAGCTGGTGGCAGCCACCGGTAGAGGGACAGCAGGGAACCTATGCCGTGCGTGTTTGCACTGATGAGCAGTCACAGCGGGTCGCTGATGCTGCCTGCCAGCTCGCCCTCAAGCGGAAAGAGGCTGGTTATCCCGGACGGGTTACGCTCGGCGCAAAGTACTCGATCCTGCCGAAAACGGATGGCCGTTTCCGTGAGATTGTGCGGGAGACAGTGGCGCGGTATCCCGAGTTACAGTATCAGGAGTTTCTGGTTGATGATCTGGCACGCCGTCTGATTGCGGTGCCGGAGACGCTGGACGTTGTCGTGCTGAACAACGAACATGGCGACATTCTGGCAGATGCGGCAAGCGGTACAATCGGCGGACTGGGGCTGGCTCCCAGTGCCTGTTATGGTGATTCCTATGCCTACTTTGAACCGGTCCACGGGTCTGCGCCTGATCTGGCTGGAAAGAATGTGATCAATCCCACGGCAATGCTGCTTTCAGGCGCAATGTTGCTTGAGCGGTATGGCTATGCCCGGCAGGCAGAAGTGCTCCGAGCGGCGCTGGCGCAGATCTATCAGGAGGGCCGAGTGTTGACCGTCGATCAAGGAGGATCTGCCAGTACCACAGATTTTGTGGAAGCCGTTCAACTGGCGCTTGCACAACTCACTGTTTAGCTTTTCCTTGTATCGGGAGGGACGGTGTCGCGTTTCAGACGTGGCACCGTCTTTTTTTATAAGATATTGACCGGAGACGCGAAAAACACGATAATGAGAAAGCGACTTGACGGGTATGCTGTCCTTTACATGTGGGAGCAGAAATACCTCTGTCACGAAATTGACAATTTTGCGTTCTCTTTTATAGAGAGTTATAGAGAGCGGATCTAAAAGCGGGGAATTCACAGGAAGTCCGCGGCTTTCAAGCCGGGGAGGAATGGGTCTGTTGCAACGGAGGTAGAAGCGTGTCAAAGAGAGAGCTGCAGAGGCTTCCTCTCAAAAATGACACTTTCTTCAAAATTCTTGACACGCTTTTTCTCGGATAGTACCATCAATTACGTGCAGCAAGATCCAGTCGCGCATTGAACTGATACACGCATCGAACGGAGAACGCTTCTGCCCGGCAGGACCGGACGAGAACGGGGTACGTGTCACTTGTCCCTGATGTGTCGAACAAGGAAGCCAATGCAGAGCGCCTGCAACGGTGCTCTGAGTGGCAGTGGAGTTCAGACACAAGCCTCCTGCTTTCGCGGGAGGTGATTGACGTTTGCTGAAAGCTGATTTCGGCGGCTGATGCGTGGAAGCGCAGCCTTCAGTGAGTGAGCACGCTATGAGAAACGCTGCAAAAGAGAGAGATGGGGGGTGGAGGGTTTATGTCTAAAGAGGATGATACAATGTTGGCGAAACGTGGCTTTGTGCCTGTTGTCGGGCTGATAGATGATGATCGAGTGCGTGTTTTTCGCTCATCTTTCAGCAAGGATGGAGAGACGGAGAATCTCTTTGTCTATGGTTTTGTATTGTTGACCGAGCGCTATGTGGTGATATGTGATACCTTGCTTGGTCCTGAGGACATGGAAACGGAGCTTGAGCAGGTGCGCGAGTATTTGCGCGGACGACGCCTGTTGATTATCAACAGCCATGCGGACTGGGATCACACCTGGGGCAATGGTTATTTTCGTGGTACTTTCCTTGCCCCGGTTATCGCTCACGAGCGCTGTCGGGAGCGTATGCTTTCTGCCGAAGCTCAGGAGGCTTTGCGGGAATATCAGCAGCAGTTTGCTTGTTTCCATAACGTAGAGCTTGTCCCGCCGACGCTGACATTTTCCGATCGTATGACGATCAACTGTGACGATATGACGCTGGAACTGTTCCACGCGCCGGGACATCAGCCCGATCATATCGCGGTCTGGATTCCAGAGATACGCCTGCTGCTGGCCTTTGATGCCGTGGAAGATCCGTTCCCTTCGCTGGCGGATGCCGAGAGTGTACCTGTGATGTTTGCCACGCTAGAACGTTTACAGGCTTTGCAGCCCGCTCATATGCTCTGCTGTCATGGCGAGAAGAATGATCCGGCACTGATTACGCGCAATCTCGCCTATTTTCAGGAGTTGGAGCGACGCTGTCAACAGGTTTTGGCACAACAGCAAGTTGATGAACAGACTCTGGAAGATGCGGTCCGCTCCGTTCACTTTCCTTATGAAGAGGCGATTGCTGGCGGGAGTGAACAGATATCGCATGGCTATTACAACGAGGCTCATACGCGAAACATTCGCTTGATGGTACAGTATTTGATGGGGCAGAAGAAGCAAACGGATTAAGCTGCGATCTCGGCGCGAGCAATGAGATGCTGCTGTATAGCGAGAATCTCCCATTGGTCGCGGGCATTGCACTGAAGCGTTCCAGTCCAGATGTAGACCGCGCGATATGTCCGTCCATTTGTGAGCACTTCAGTGGCCGTCAGTGTAATTTCAATAGTAACTTGCCTCGGTGACTGGTAGCTTGTGTTGTTGATCTCATAATGTTGGTCGCGGGTGGAGGTAAAGCCGCGTATGAAATCGTCCAGCGGGTGATCTTTCTGATAGACAGGGCTGAGACAGTGATAGGCAGCCTGATAGTTGTGTTGCTGAAGACTGTCAAAGTATGTAGCGATGACGGCGTGCGCGGGGTGAGATGTTGTCTTTGCTGAGACGGCAGCGATAAGCGAGAGGAAGGCTATACCACTACACAGACCGAGGAGCAGGAGTAGCCAGAGAAGGAGAAAGCCTGTATGTCGTCTTTTGCGACGACGGGGCGGCATAGGGGGGGCCGGCTCTGTGGAGCGCGGAGCAGATCGCCTCTTCTGATCTGGAGGTTTTCGCGATGTGTTCTGTAGCGCGGAGGAAACGGGCTTCCGGTGTGCAGGCTTATAATGATACAGCGAACGATACACTGTGTATTGATCGTCAGGGGCCACAAAAAGAGCTTGCAAGTCCTGTGCCAGATGTCGTGCTGATTGATAGCGCCTGTGTGGCTGATATGCGGTTGCCTTCCAGATAATCATGTCAATGGCGGCGGGGAGCTCTGGTCGCTGTTGTGAGAGCGAAGGCAGTGGTTGTGGGTTTACCGCCTGAAATGGAGGATGCTGCTTGCGGGGAATCTGTCCACCTAGCAGCTCATAGAGCAGGATGCCTAGCGCATAGATGTCGACGGTATGATCGATGTCACGTGTCATGAACATTTCAGGGGCCATGTAGGCGGGTGTTCCCAGAACGATATTGCTGCTGGTCAGAGTTGGCTACTCTCCCCAGAGTGAGGAGCTTTGCAGGCGAGCAATGCCAAAGTCAGCCAGAACCAGCGTATCAGGAGTGAGGAGAAGCAAGTTCCCGGGCTTCAGATCGCGATGGATAACATCCCTCTGGTGCGCGTAGTCGAGCGCCGAGCAGGCTGCAAGGATATAGCGGATGGCGCGATAGAATGGAGGGGGACCGGAACGCGCAAGCATATCTTCCAAGCTACCTTCTCGCGCATAGGGCATAACCAGATATGGATAGGGTTGCGTCCCATAACTGTAGATCGGAATAATATGACGGTGTGAGAGGCGTGAAATGATGTGCACCTCTCGCCAGAAACGGGCGTGGAAGATCTCATAGCTTTCCCAGGTGGAGCGGGGATACAGAACCTTCACTGCAACAAAGCGATTTGGATGTTGTTGTCTGCCGAGATACACGGTACTCGTGCCACCCTGACCAAGAATACGAGTCAAACGACAGTTTCCTAGCGTTGTATTAAGTAGTTCGTGGCTATCCAGCATAGTGATATCCTCTCTGTTGAGGAGCGATTCTTCCTTTAAATGTGAAACGTGCGAGAATAAAGCTTTCCTGTTTCGATCAGTGTTCTATCACTGTTTCTATCAATATAGACGTATGAAAAGCGATATTCTCTAAAAACTGAAGTGATACCTCTTATTTCGAGTAGGACGAGTGCATCATTCACCGCATAGAGGGCGGTAAAGGGGGGAAAAGATGCTACTGGGTGTTTTTTCAGACGTGCATGACAATCTCGATAAGTTGCGGAAGCTGCTGGATCTGTATCAGCAGCGCGGTATTTCAACGCTGATTTTCTGTGGTGATTTCTGTTCTCCTGTGCCGGCGCGTATCATGGGCGCTTCGGGTTTGGAGATTCATTGTGTGTTCGGGAATGGCGATGGAGATCGCTTTACCATGCTGCAACTTGCGCACGAAGGCTTTTCCAATCTTCAGTTACACGGTGAGTATGCCGAACTGGAATTTGCGGGAGCGAAAATCGCGGTCACGCATTATCCGTTCTATGGAAAGGCGCTGGCCCGTACCGGCGATTATCAGGCCGTCTTTTGTGGACATACGCATCAGCTCCATGAGGAGCGTATTGGTGAGTGTCTCTGGTTGAATCCGGGGGATGTGCTCGGGCTTCAGGGCAGGTCGACCTGTGCCATTTACGATACGGAGACCAATCAAGCAGAGATCCTTGAGTTGTAAGGGGTTGGGCCCGATTGTATTGACCTGTCCAATAAGATAGCGGCCAGTGCGGGTTTGGAGAAGCGGATAGCCTAAAATTCTTTAAGGAATTTCTAAACCCTTTTTCATATTCCCTTTACATTGGCTGGCTATAATGAGTAGTGGAAAGTACGTGAACATATTTGTTACACCCAAAGGAGGAAGGAAACGGTATGAGTATCCAGGTATTACCGCAGGAAGACTTCTTTATTTTTGTCCCCGACCATAAGACGGTAGCACGACCTGCTCTCATGCCAGGCGTGGAGGGGAGTGTCCAGGGCAAAGATGACGAAAATGTATTGCCCGCATCTGATTGCGTGAATTGGATAGAGATTCCACTGGATAAATCCCTGATTGTCTATGCGCATATGTGGGAGAAAGAAGAAGCTTAAACGGGATATTCGTATATGCCAACACAGTTAAGCAGATGATGAGCTTATTCGTTGTCGGGAAACAAAGCAGTTTCAAGACTTCGGATAGGCCCTTTTTTTATGGCCGCGCTCTGAATTTCTTCCCCTTTGTGCCACCTGTGACCTTCCTCGCTCGTAGGTTCGTAATAGGAAAGACGGTAGATGTACGCCATTTTCCTGCCAGCGCTCTCCATGAAAGTGCTATGATATACAGCATGAGGAGAGCACCGGGCAGTCGTGGAAGATGGCTGAGACTGCCCGGAACGATATTGAAAATGTTGCATATTCTCAATTGTAGATAGAATGTAAAGGATGATGTGTGATGAGCCAGATCATTGTTTCCAGCGAACGTGTCTATAATGCCCGTCCCGAGGACATCTACGAAGTATTGACTGATTACAAAACAAAACGACCGCTGATTTTGCCTCCCAACTATGAAGATTATAAGGTAGTAGAAGGCGGCAAGGGTGAAGGAACAGTGGTCGATTATCGGTTCCATGCGGCTCAGCGGGAGCGATCCTATCACATCAGCGTCAATGAGGTGGTCAAAGGGAAAGTGTTGCAGGAAAAGGACGCGAACTCTTCGTTTGTCACCACATGGACGCTGACACCGGAAGGTGAGGGTGCTCAGACCCGGGTGAGTGTTGCCAGTGAGTGGCAGGGAGGCGAAGGCGTTGGTGGTTTCTTTGAACGCACATTCGCACCGCTTGGGCTGCGTCGTGTCTATGGCCAGATGCTCGATATGCTCGGGTATGTCGTGCAGAAGGATGGAACAACCTGTGCAGTGCCGCCACGCAAGAATATGTACACCGGTGTGGCGATCGCGGCTGTGGCTGCTATCGCTGTCATTGCGCTGCTGCGGAAGCGAAGCAAGTAATCCTGACAAAAGCGAGAAGGAGCTATACCGAAAACGGTATAGCTCCTTCTTTTTTTGAGGTCTGAGTGGAAAAAGGCGCGTTATTGTGTGATCGCGCCATCGGAAGCGGATGTCACCAGCTTGGCATATTTGGCAATAACAGTCCCTGCTTTGTATTTCGGCTCAGGAGCCTTCCACCGGCTCAGGCGCTCCGCAATCTCTTCATCGGTCAAATCGATAGAGAGGAGATTTTTATCCGCATCGATCGTGATCATGTCGCCATCCTGAACGATAGCAATCGGGCCGCCGACCTGCGCTTCGGGGGCCACGTGACCGACCACCATACCATGTGTGCCGCCAGAGAAGCGGCCATCTGTGATCAGGCCGACTGTCTCACCGTAGCCCTGACCGACCAGCGCTGCGGTCACTGCCAGCATTTCACGCATACCCGGTCCACCCTTCGGGCCCTCATAGCGAATGACCACAACATCGCCATGTGTGATCTTATGGTTCATAATTGCGTCGAAGGTCTCCTGTTCTGAGTTAAAGACCTTTGCCGGGCCGCGATGGCTGGTGACCTTCAGGCCTGCAATCTTACAGACTGCACCCTCAGGAGCCAGATTTCCTTTGAGGATGACCAGGGGACCGCTGGGATGTAGCGGCTTGTCAAGCGGCATAATAATATTCTGATCCTCGGCCATATCGGGGGCGTTTTCCAGATTCTCAGCCAGCGTCTTGCCGGTCACGGTCATTGTGTCACCGTGCAGGAAGCCTGCTTTGAGCAGGAATTTCATAACGGCCTGTGTGCCACCGATGCGGTCGAGATCAGCCATTACATAGCGGCCACCGGGTTTGAGGTCTGCCAGATGCGGCACCTTCTGACCGATACGGGTGAAATCATCAATGGTCAGGGGAATATCCATCTGACGGGCAATCGCGATCAGGTGCAGAACCGCGTTTGTGGAGCCACCAAGTGCCATAACGAGGGTAATGGCGTTCTCAAAGGACTCCTTTGTCATGATCTTGCGCGGGGTAAGCTGCTTCTCTATCAGCCGAATAACAGCCTGTCCGGCTTCATAGCAGTCATTGGATTTGCGTGCCGTTACAGCGGGCATTGAGGAACTGCCAGGGAGGCTCATACCGAGCGCTTCAATAGCCGAGGCCATCGTGTTTGCAGTATACATGCCGCCGCAGGAGCCTGCTCCAGGGATAGCGCTGCACTCGATTTCATGCAACTGCTCGCGTGAGATCTTGCCAGCGCTGTACTGACCAACAGCCTCAAATACGCTGACAATATCGACATCGTGTCCACGGCAGGTACCCGGAAGAATGGTTCCGCCATATACGAAAATACTGGGAATATCGAGGCGCGCAAGGGCCATAAGACAACCGGGCATGTTTTTATCACAGCCGCCAATCGCCACAACGCCATCAAAGCGTTGCGCATTGCTGGCTAGCTCGATTGAGTCGGCAATTACCTCGCGGCTTGGGAGTGAGAAGTGCATACCCTCGGTTCCCATTGAAATACCATCGCTGACAGTGACGGTGCCAAAGATCTGGGGAGCACCTCCGCCAACGCGGACGCCTTCTTTGACTTTTTCTGCAAGGCGATTGATATGGGAGTTACAGGGTGTGATCTCGGCCCACGTGCTGGCGATGCCGATGAGTGGTTTCTGGAAATCTTCATCGGTCATGCCGACGGCGCGAAGCATGGCTCGGTTAGCGGCACGGGCAGCGCCTTCTGTGATTTCCCTGCTGCGGCTGTTGAGCGGGGTAGAGTGCTCGTGTTCTGACATGATGGCACGCTTCCTTTCACTAAGCGTTGTTGGGTGTGTGCCGGGTTTTTCGCCCGCCGACACTGGCAGAAGACGGCCACCGAATGCGGTGTGGTCGTGAAAGCAAACAGGCACACGTGACTAACTGGGTTAAGCCTGAAAAAATCGGAATGAAAAAGTGCTATGGCGTGATATGAGCAGGATTTTTCTCTTGCTGTCTGGCTCAATATCACGCCTTCTGGGATTTCTCATCATTATACAGCAATCTTCTTATTTTGCAAACGAAGACTGCCTGCATCATCAGCCACAATCTTTGCTGATTTCCGAAGAGGAAAGAGCCTGCGCCTCACCCTGCTGCTTGATTAGATTCTGCTTCATGCGTGAGGTCTCAGCAAGCTTGAGTAGTGTTTGTCGATAATCAGCCGGAAAAGTATTGCTTGTAAAGACAGAGAGTGCCCTGCGATAGTGCAGCGCCGCCTGTTCCAGATTGGAAATGCGGTCTCCTCGTGGGCGGAGAAAATGAATATCCGCTATATGGCGAAGCACTGCTGCATGCTCGACCAGATAAGTATCTGGTGTATACACACTGAGCGCCTCTTCATAGCAGACGAGCGCATATTGCAAATTCTTGTCACGCTTCTCATGGTTTCGCTCCGGGTATTCCTCTTTCAGGGCGGCAAGGCGCGAGTGGAGCAGGCCCCACTCATAGGGATGCTCCGTTTTGGTGAAGATCCGTAACGCGGCATAATAGTAGTTTCGCGCGGCAGAATGGTTTTCCTTGCGTTTACCAATTGTCCGAACGCGATAGGCGTCACCCAGATGCAGAAAGATCATCGCTTGCAACGTGCGTGGCGTCTGTTCAGTGATATGCTCAAGCGCTTTCTTCTGGTACATGATGCCTGTCTCAATATTATCGTTCCGATCTCCAACCTGTGTCAGAATATAGGCGGAGCCCAGATAGGTATAGGTTTGTAGCCACTGTTCAGGGAAGAGATCAAATGTATAGATTTTCAATGCCTCCTGAAAGCTCTCTATCGCACGTTGGCCGATAGTGCAGGGGCCACCGTTGGCATATTGTAGATATGCCTGTCCCAGATAAATTTGCGTCTTTGCATATTGTAATGGGTAACGGGCCATTGTATAGATGTTGCTTGCCTGCTGATGATGCAGGATTGCCTCTTCCAGCGCCTTGATCTGCGCCAGTTGCGTCACCATTTGTGGGCCCTGTACAAGCAGTTGTCCCAGTTGATTATGGAGTTCTGCAATGATAGCCGGATCTGTATGACATTCGCGCTGTGCCTGCGCGAGGGCTTCGCGCAAGATCGAGATGATACGTCTGCGCGTTCGTTCCGGGCGATGGAGCTGTTGTAGACCTTCCCATTGGATCTGAAACGATTCGAGCCAGGGAGGAAGATCAAGCGCGAAGCCCCCATAGAGATTCACATAAGCTTCGCGGATTGCCTGAATAGTCCCCCCTCGTTTGCGGGTTTCTTGAAGGAGCATCCGGTGTTTGTCCATCTTCTCTTTCATCTCAGGCGTTTCTTCTGCATGCGCGGAAATCAGGCGTTCCAACTCCTTTTCAGTATCATCCTCTATCAGATTGCGGTTCTTTTCAAGGTACTGGCGGCTGCAACGCTCTCCGTGCAGCCCACTACTCATCCACATCACAAGCTGCTGAAACAAATCAAAGCGTAGGAGAAAGTTTGAATCGGTTTGCATTCTAAACCTCGAATTGAAATCGCACGACTACTACCGCAAATCCCTCACTGGTTAGCCGGAGAAAAGATCGAGTGGAAGACGAACTATATTCCTCAGATGGTTCCTCCAGATGCATCATACGCGAGGTCCGGTTGGAAGGGAATATCAATCTTTTAACATAGATTTATCATTTCTATCAACTTGATAATGCTTTTTCTCTTCATATTCTATCTTCTCCTCTTCCTTGAGAAGGCGTGTCAGGCTGTATGAGCAGACATGGCAGAAATAAGGATAACGGAGAAAGTAGAGAATACATCCACATCCGATATGTGAGAATACGCCTATGTATGCGATCGCAGGTCCTGATAGTGATGCAGAATATGCCGTTTGGTGCTATTGTTGATACTGAGGATGATATGTTGCTGTCATTTGGCTCCACCTTGTGAGCAAAGACGCTTAGCAACTATCGCTCATAGACACATAGTGCCTTTGCTTGAAGAAGGCAACATTGGAGGAAGGGGAAAGAAGGTACGGTGAGAATTCCTATTCTGGCTGTTGATGGTGGCGCGACAAAGTGCCTGGTTGTATGTGCGGAACAAGATGGTTCATGGAGAGGTGAGGGACATGCAGGGCCGGGCAATTATCAGAGTGTGGGCGCAGAGGAGGCTGAACAGAATGTGACGCTTGCCATTCATGAGGCGCTCAAGGGTGCTGGTATTCAGGAGCCCGAGGTTGATATTGCTCTGTTTGGGATGGCCGGGCTTGATACCACACATGATCGCCTCATTATAGAGGATCTGATCAAAAATGCGTTGCGTAGGAATGGGGTACAGGCTCAGGAAATCTTCCTTGAAAATGACGGCTTTGCTGCTCTCCTGGGCGCGACTGCGGGGCATGCTGGTGTACTGGCAATTGCTGGAACGGGCTCGATTGTCTTTGGCTTGAACACCGAGGGAAAAAGCGCCCGGGCTGGTGGTTGGGGGCATCGCGTTGGAGACGAGGGAGGCGGGTACTGGATCGGAAAAGAAGCGATCCGGTCGGTGCTGCGTGCGTTTGATGGTCGCGGGCCCACGACCCACTTGAGCGCCCTTGTGCTGGAGACTCTGCATTTCCGCCACCCGACGGATCTGATCGATTGGGTCTATAGCGATTCCTATACGATTGCGAAAATAGCCGGTTTGTCCCGGGTGGTAGGAGAGGCGGCCCGAACCGGCGACGAGGTCGCGAAGACTATTCTCAGGCGGGCCGCCGACGAGCTCTTTATGGCGGTTCGTGCGGTGGTCGATACGCTTCAGATGCGCCGAGAAAGATTTCCTGTTGTGCTTCAAGGTGGAATTTTACAGAATGAGGCGCTGGTGCGCTCCACCCTGACTGCTCAGATTATGGCCTATGCGCCTTCGGCATTTATTGATGCAGCAAAGCTTCAGCCTGTTGAGGGCATTATAGCGAAAGGGAAAGCGTTGCTTCAGGAGAAGGGAAGCAGATAGTATGCCAGAAGAGAGGCTGTGTAACCGTCCCTGCTTCCCTTCCCGCCTCAAAATGCGCCCGGCATTTTCGCCGAAAGGCTGCTGACAGGGGTGGAGGTCCCGCCTCCCGGGAAAGCAACGTTGCCATCACTGAATATCTCGGCTTCGGGAAAACATTTGCCGAACTGGATCAGGGCTGTAACGACCACAATGTATGACTGCTGGCCTGTTGTACAAAAGGGCCAAGCTTCGGATTGAGGGCCAGAGGAGCGAGACAGTCTCGGAGATCAAGATAGAAGGTTTTGTATTCCTCGTTGCCTGCACCATTCAATTGAACATAGTCGGGCTCAACGATGTGTGTGTCTTTGTTCAGGGATGTCAGTCCCCTGGTGTTGGGTTTCCTCTACGATAAGGGCTATGTCTCTGCTCCACAGAGGAAATTGGCTTTCTGCATCATACAAAGGGGCTTGTCAGAAATAATAGTGGAGATAACCCATGCTACGCCTCTTTTATATGTGTATATGTGTAAAAGCGATACTCTTCCCTGGAGAGAATAAGCATCTAAGACCTATTCCCTTTTGCTTTGAGAAAAAAGAGGTCATGCAGTGAATGTGGGGAGATGGGGGTATGAGGATTGGAAGGCTACCGCAAGAAGTAGCCTTCCACAGATATGTTGAAGCTTATTTCGGGGCCATCCGAATCGCACCATCAAGGCGGATAACCTCGCCATTCAACATAACATTTTCGATGATGTGGCGAGCGAGGGCAGCATACTCTGAAGGGCGGCCGAGTCGAGATGGGAAGGGGACCTGTTGCCCGAGCGAAATACGTGCAGCTTCGGGAAGACCGGCCATCAATGGGGTATCAAAGATGCCAGGTGCGATTGTCATTACCCGAATTCCCAGGCTTGCCAGCTCGCGAGCGATAGGCAGCGTCATGCCAACAATGCCGCCTTTCGAGGCCGAGTACGCTGCCTGCCCGATCTGTCCATCAAAGGCCGCGACGGAAGCGGTATTGATGATGACTCCGCGCTCTCCCTCTTCGTTTGGCTGGTTTTCGGCCATTGCGGCGGCGGCAAGACGAATGGCATTGAAAGTGCCTATCAGATTGATGTTGATGGTTTTGATGAAACTGTCCAGACTATGGATGCCGCGCTTGCCAAGCACTTTCTCGGCGGTTCCAATACCTGCACAGTTAATCAAAACGTGAATCGCGCCGAATGTATGTATTGAGGTGGTGATTGCGGACTGAATATCGTTTTCTGAGGTGACATCTGTTTTGATAAAGAGGGCAGATGCTCCTAGCTCTCGGGCAAGGGCTGTTCCGGCCTCTTCGTTGAGGTCAAGAATCGCGGCTTTTGCTCCAGCCTCTGTGAGCAAACGCACGCAGGCGGCACCCAGTCCAGAAGCGCCACCAGTAACCAGGATACTCTTATCTTTGAGTTGCATGGTCCTGCTACCTTTCTTCGTTGAATGTCCTATTAATATTTGAGCCCGATATCTGAGCCGCTTTTCTTTTATCATATCTTTTCTTTTGTGCTCTTCACAAGAGGTGGCATGGGGATAGAAACTTGTGTATACTGCTGATGATAGTATGGATTTTTTTAGTGGATAAAGAATACCAGTATTAGAGGAAATTTCAGGTGTGAACACAAAGCAAGAACGAATCCGTTTACTTGAACGTCAGATAGATAGACTGAAAAGAAGAATAGAGCGATTAGAGCAAAAGAGTAACCGCTTGTCCTGGATGCGTGTGCTCATTTTTTTTGGTGGAGGTCTGCTTAGTGTCGCGATAGGGCTGCTTACCTGGTACTGGGGCATTGCACTTGGCGTCGTCACCCTGGTGGCGTTTTTTGCGGCTGCGCATCTGCATGCGAAGGTGGATAGCAGCCTCTCGCGTCATGAAGGGCTGTTGCGTATTAAAACGGTCCATGTTGCGAGAATGCGTCTGGATTGGGAACAGATTCCTGAGCCTACCTATAGTCCGCCGTCACAGGCTGAACACCCATTTGCTCTGGATCTGGATATTGTCGGGAAGCATTCGCTCTATCGGCTGCTCAATCAGGCCTTCTCTCGTGATGGAAGCGAGCGGCTGTTAAGCTGGCTGCTGACGACCTCGCCTCGGCTGGATGAGGTACAAAGGCGGCAGGCACTGGTGCGAGAATTGCGTCCATTATCCCGTTTCCGTGATCGGTTACTGCTGAACTCGCTGATCTCGACCCGGAAAGCAAAAGAGCAGGTTGAAGGGAAACGTCTGCTTGCATGGCTGAAGAAGAATCGCGCTCCCGCGGCCTTGCGCCCGGTCTTCTGGATCTTGCTCGCAATCCAGATTCTGACGCCTGTGCTGTTTGTGGTCGGTCTGTTTACTGAGATGATGCAACTGTGGCCTCTTTCTCTGCTGGCTGCGTTGATCCTGTTTTTCCTGACAGCCAATCTCCGCGGTGACATTTTTGACGATGCCAGTTACATGAGTACCTCGTTCGGGGTTCTGCGTGCTGTCTTTGAATACCTGGAGAAGTATCGCTATGATAACACTCCCCAATTAAAGCAACTCTGTGAGCCCTTTTTCAAGCAGCAAAATGCACGCCCATCTGTTTTGCTGAAAGGGATCGGGCTGCTGGCTGACATGGCGACCTTGAAGAGTAATGGGTTGCTCTGGCTCCTCGTTAATGCTTTTGTGCCCTGGGATATGTTCATCGCGTATCGCCTTGGTGGCTATAAAGAGCAGCTTGCACAGCACTTGCCTCAATGGCTGGATAGCTGGTTTGAGTTGGAAGCGGTTAACTCGCTGGCAACCTTTGCATACCTCAATCCAGAATATACACTGCCCGAAGTCGTGGAGACCACGAGCCCACTGCTTGAGGCAGAGCACATCGGACACCCGCTCTTACTGGATGAGAAGAAGGTGACGAACAGCTTCACGTTCTCGCATATGGGGGAGGTGGATATCCTGACCGGCTCTAATATGGCGGGAAAGAGCACGTTTTTGCGCACGCTTGGTGTCAATCTCTGTCTGGCCTATGCGGGAGCTCCAGTCAATGCGACACGCATGCGAACCGGCCTGTATCGACTCTTTACCTGTATTCGTGTCAGTGATTCGGTGACGGACGGCTACTCGTACTTTTATGCAGAGGTGCGTCGCCTGCGCCAGTTGCTTGATGCGCTGGATCAGAAGGGGTATCCGCTGATTTTCTTCATAGATGAGATCTTTAAAGGAACCAATAACCGTGAACGCCTGAGAGGGAGCCGGGCCTTTGTACGGGCCGTTGCTGGGCGCTTGTGTGCCGGAATGATCTCAACGCATGATCTGGAACTGGTCAAACTGGCGGAACAGCTTCCAGATGTCAGGAATTACCATTTCCGCGAAGAGGTGGTGAATGGGCAAATGGTCTTTGATTATAAACTGCGGCAGGGCCCCTGTCCGACCACGAATGCGCTAAAGATTATGCAGATGGAAGGCCTCCCGGTTGATGATGAACTTCAGGCTGCCGAAGGAGCCGACTAGTTCAGCATGGCGATGGTCTGGCGAATGAGCTGGAGGTACTTCTGTATCTCTTCGCGATCTGTTGCCTCCGGGTCCAGTTTCAGATAGTCCTGAAGGTCATGTAAGGCGCGACCATAGCGTTTCAGTTGGAGATGAAGCATTCCCCGGTCGCGCCGCTCCGAGGCATCATCGGGGCGTAGAATAATCAGCAGGTTGCTCATCATCAAAGTGCGCTCAAAGTCGTCGCTATCCAGATAAATGCGCTTGAGATTATTGAGCATGCGGAAGAGTAGCATTTTGCGGGAGACTGGTTTGAACCAGCTTGATTGGGGACGCACACGTGTGCGTGCAAAACGCTGTATCAGGGCAATACAATCTTGCTCGGTCAGCAGGTTTCCACTATGGAAGGGATCAATGTAGATGAACCCCTCAGGAAGACGACAGCGTACGACAAAGTGATAGGGCAGGCCAATACCATCAAGGGATAAGCCCGCGCGTCTGGCTATCTCGATATAGAGTAGTGAAAGCGTGATGGGAATGCCGGTTCGTTCTTCCAGCACTTTATTGAGATAGCTGTTCTCCGGGTTAAAGTAATCCTCTGTATTGCCGTGAAAGCCCTCCTCTTCAAAGAAGACTTTGTTCAACGCTATGATCAGTTCGCCGGGGTCCATATCCAGCGGGAGCGTCGGCTGCTCTTCTATGGGGGGAAGCGCAACAAGCTCCCTGACTCGATGGGCCAGCCTATCGAGCTGTTGGAGATACTGTGTTCTATCGAGCTCTGGAAACTCAAGTGTTGCGACGACAAGGGCGGCGAGTGCCAGATCAATGCTGGCATCTGCTTTGCGTACCATTGCCTCGAATTCTCGATAGATGCGTTCTTTTGGGCTCTCTTCTGCAAATCCTTTTGTCATACTCAGAGCATTTAACCATACCACACCATTCCTTAGCAAGCTAAGAGGTACGGCCGTACTAACCTGTATGACGATCTAAGGGAAAGCTTTTTTCTTCGGGAGGATAGAGCGGGACGAGAAAGTACCTGTCTGCTTGTTTCATGCGCTCCAACGGGATACAATAAAGAACGCGGACGAGAACGGCCATTCCCGTCCGCGGAAATGTCGTCAGCCCGGACGACAGCATCTTTTTTACCCCTTGTAGGTAAGGACGCGGCCCCAGAGGCTCTTTGTGCCCCAGATACCGGAACGCAGGCATTCAAGCTGAACAATTTGTGAATGATCTACGAATAGATTCACTTCAGGCCCGTAGTTCTTGATATACCAGGCGAAAACCTCGGGGTCCGCAGCCTCAAACATGACCTTCTCCAGGCCGAGTGCATCGATGATTTTAGCGACGGCATCTGTGCGCCACGTTTTGACGTTTTCGGTAATGCCTTCTGACTCAATCATAATCATATAGGCCCCGGCATCAAGAAAGCGTTTCGCCAGTCCAATGGCCCATTCGACATCCCGTGTACCCTCAGAAGCCAGTTCTTCCGCGGAGGTCGCGCCGCCCGCGCCAAACTGAATCCCGACCTCTGGTTTGGCTTTCAGTCCCGCTTTCTGCACAGTCTCGACTAAACGCAACCAATCCTCACCAGGGAAACTTATGAAACCTCCGGAAATTTCAAGGATATCAAAGCCGCTATTACGGCATTCCTCGATGTAGCGCTTGACGGCTTCTGGTCCCTGGGTCAGCACATGCTCGATAAAGCCGCCTGTTGATACCATGACGTTGTGCTTATGGGCAACGTCAATAATGCTACGAAGCGCCTCGGGAGGCATCAGCGTAAAGGAGCCACCGGCGAACTTCAGTGAGTCAACGTAATCGCCCATTGTTTCAAGAACGTCTTCCAGGTAGCGTGGGCCCATTGGTGTATAATACGGGCCACGAATTTCGGTGATGCCCCGGGTGCGCGGCTTGCTTTCTCGTTCATTGATACGCAAAAATTCAAAACCACGGTTACTCATAAAGAGATCCTTCCTTTCTAACCTGTGCGAGGATATCAGTAAGCTGGCGAACGCTGATTATATCAAGGTTTTGAACAGCATCAGCGATCTCCTCTCGAAGCTGTTCTGAAGCGTGATCCGCGGCCAGCCAGAAAAATTTCTCTTTTGCCTGTTGCCAGGTCATCGGGCGGGTATAGAAGCCCTGATAATCTGTTTTCTCGATGCTGAAGATCTCGCCGTCGTTGCGATAGACATGAATGCGACAGGGCATTTCATGCGGGAAACGAGCGCTCAGCGTCGCATCCGGGCGGATGAAGACGCGGCGTAACAGGGCCTGGACATCAGGGCGGTTAATGCGCTCTGGCGTGTACTGTTCCGGGGTGACTTTACCGTCCAGCAACGCTACCGCGAGCATATAAGGCAGGCTATGATCTGCCTCCTCTTTGGTCTGAACGAGGCGCTTGTCTCCCTCCTCTCCACCGCCGATGATGTTGTACGAGACATCGAAAATAGCGACTTCGATGCGCTCTATCTGGTCTGCCTGAAGGTTTGCAGAAGCTTTGAGTTCCAGGAGTCCTTCAAGGGCTGATTGAGAATGGATTTCGGCGTTGAAGCGCTTGAGAATGGTGCGACGGACAAGCTCAAGGTCTTCCTGGTGCCAGTTGATGGTAAAGGGGCCGCTGATCGTATCAATAAAGCCTTTGTTCCCCTCAAACACCTCAAGTGGACCAGTGATCCCTCGCATTGCCAGAAATGCCGCATGGGTGGCGGTAAAGCTGGTATGGGGAGAGGCGAGGCCTTTCCAGTTCGAGAGCTTGCCTGTTCTGGTAACACGAAGTGCGTTATTCGCGGTCCCGCTGATTGCGAGGGCGTGGGCCGTTTGCTCAGGGGAGAGGCCAAGTGCTCGCGCCGCGCCTGCTGTAGCGGCGTAGGCCCCCTGTGTGGTATGATCGAACCCTTTTGCGCGAACAGGCGCTTCTTCAGAGAGGCGGCCCTGTACTTGATAGGCTACAGCGAGCGCGGTAAGCAGGTCTTTCCCGGAGGCGTTGGCGTACTCGCTGGCAGCCAGCACGGCTCCCAGGTTATCGCTTGGGTGGCAGGTTTCGCCCGGGGCAAGAAAGCTGTCGTTGTAGTCCAGATAGCGTACCAGGGCTGCGTTATAGAAGGCTGCTCGATCTGGAGATGATTTCTCTCCTCCTATCAACGTGACGAACGGTCGTCCGCCAAAATCGGCAAGGTGCTCGCGTATCTTCTGGATAGGCTCCCCATCGAGGGCCCCTAGTGCGCAACCAAAGCTATCAAGCACACGAATTTTCAGTTCTTGCCGCGCCTGTAGCGATAGATCATCGTACGAGGCGCGGGCGACAAAGTGAGCGAGCTGCTCAACCTGTGTCATAAAAGTTCCTCCTTCACAAGTCACGTTAGAGTGGAAAGAAGCGGTTACTGTGCAGAGCCGAGATCATGAGAAGTACGGCGTGCCGCTTCCTGAACCAGCGGAACAAAGCGCTTGCGCTTCTCTGCTGTCAGGCGTGCTGACGGCGCAACCAGTGTCATTGCTCCGGCTATGTGTCCCCCGGCGTTCCAGATGGGGGCAGCAAGCGCGGAAACTCCGCTAAAGCGTTCGCCATCGCTGAAGGACCAGCCGTAATCCCGAACCCGGCTCAGCTCTTCCTCATAACGCTGTTCGTCGAAAGGTGCTCCTTCTGGAAAACGCGCCCTACTTCCTGCAATTAACGATGTGCGCTCGTTCTCGGGAAGCCAGGCCAGAAGCACCTTACCTGCCGCGCCTTGATGGAGCGGCAGCGGCGTCCCAACATCGGTAAAGGGACGTAGGTTATGTGGACTGCTGACGACTTCGAGGACCAGACGACTCGACTCATGGCGAATATGAAGCTCGGCGTTCTCTTCTGTCTGTGCGGTCAGCCATTCGAGATGTGGCCGGGCCTTTTGCCGCACGTCGACGCCCTCTATAGCCATCATGCCCAGACGAGCCAGCGTAATGCCCAGACGAAACCGGATACCATCTTTCATCAGCATGCCATGCTCGCTAAGGGCCTGTGCCAGCCGGTAGATTGTTGGCAAGGGCATCCCGGTTCGGGCTGCAAGTTCCTGCGGTAAGAGTGCTTCATTGCCTCTGGTGAAGCTCAATAAAATAGCCATTGCTTTGTCAAGGACGCCGACCTTTGTTTCTTTGACGTGCTGCCCATCCATGTCTGTTACTCGGAATTCCAAATAATGGAGTGTATTTCAAATAGTGGAACTAACTTCAGTATAACGCAGAATGTGAGTGCCTGTCAAGAGGATTGTGCTGATCCTGCGTTTGATAATGCAGAGTTGTCTACGTCTATTCCCATTGTATTGCTGTGAAATAGTTCATTGCTGAATCGGGGAGGTTTTGTTTATGCTAGATAGTTTGAAGCATGTTGATGCAACTGGCGTTTACTTTGTGGGGCGGGAAGTGCAGGAATGCATCGGGTATACGTGGCAGCAATTTAACGAATTGGTCCAGGAACATATCAAGAACTGTGAGCAATTCCAGGATGAATCGGGCGTCATCGAAACCCGTGCGATGCGCAAGATCGGCATGGGAAGTCTGCGCCCGGTCGTTGATTATAAACTGAGCCCTTTTGCTTTTCTCTCTGTGCTGATGTTGATGCGTTCCAATAAACATGAGATCAAAATCTTAAGGCGTGAGGCTGCAAAAGAACTCTCCTCACGCTTCATGCTTCCGTTAGCGGCATAATATTTTTTCCTCTAAGCCCTGTTTCGCTGTTTCTTCCATATCTGTGACGCTTGACGTTTCTTTATGCAAAAAATGGCATGTGTCGACGTTTTTCTTTTTGCTGTTTGTCTGTTTGCTCTGGTCAGGCTCGCGCCAGTAATTCTATTATTTGGTTCTTTATCCGGATCATTCTACTATAAAAAAGTGCAGTGACAGGAGATTCCGCCACTGCACTTTGCAGTCCCTTTGCTCTCGCTCATCTGTCTTAGAGGCTGAGATCCCAGAGAGTCTGACCTGTGCTCAGAAGGTCGCTTTGGAAGGAGAGCGTGAAGTTCTTCTCGCTCGCCGGGACTTCGTAGACCAGATCGCCCGCGAGTTTCCCGCTGGCCTCTACTTTGCCATCAGGAGCAGGATTCGCTGAGTCAAGCAGACCAGGATTGGCCTTCTGGCCGTTGCTGTCTTTCAAGTTGAAGTTCAGTATGCTGGAGACGTTCTGTTCTTTATCAGAGATGTTGTGCATAGAAACATTGACAACAAGAAATATTTTGCCGTCTTTCGGCTTGAGGTACTCGCTGCCCTCGTTGGTCGCGACGCTGTTCACCGTGATTTCCCAGGTGTTGCCAACCTTGACGAGCTCACCTTTTTTGAAATGTGTATCGGTGGTTTCAGTGTCTTTTTTGGTTGTCTCTTTGGTTGCTGTCTCTTTATTATCATTTGAGGGAGGAGCAGCGGTACCGGTGTTTTCGTTAGAAGCGCCACAGGCAAGTAAAGCACCCACAAGGATGAGAAGTGAAAATAGAGCAACGAAAGTACGTTTCATAGAAAAACCCCCTAACCAGTGTGTATTCTGATCTTTAGTGTTGCTGGCTCATTAGCTGAGCCAGGAGTTATTATACCTGCTCTTTTCCTGTTTTGCAAGTGTTTTTATGGAATTTCTTTGGTAAAAAGTGAAAATAAGTATGGAGCATTTTAGTTTATACTTTAAAATAGAAAGATTAGAAGATAGATTTTCAATCGATAGCGAGTATGCTACTTGCAGAGCAGCAACAAGAGTTGTTTCAAATTGTGTAATTGTGTGCCATTATAAATGCAAGCTTCCGATACTCTGAATGTTGAAGCGAAGAGCGCTTGCTTTCAGTCCCTTTTGCGTGCTACTGTGTTGCACAGAAGTTGTGACAGAACTGTGAGGGGAACATATGGCGCATGCAACTCCACTGGTGCTGAATCACGTCTTAATCACCCATTCGGATACTCCCATTCTGCTTGAGAGCGTAGAGTGGTGGCGCTGGCTGGAAGACGAGACACATTCGACCTTCCGCTTTCGTAGTGCCAGGGGTTCATTTACAGCCCGACGCGAACGCAAACATGGCCTCTGGTACTGGTATGCCTATCGGCGGGCGCATGGTCGGTTGTATAAGGCATATCTGGGCAAAACAGAGGAGTTGCGAGCAGTGCATCTGGAAGTGATTGCGCAGTCGCTTGCTGCACAAATACTGCAATCTCCGCAGAATCGGTCGTCTGTCCGTGAGCGAGAAGAACTGCCTCCATTGCTTGCAACCAAGCTTTATCGCCCCCCGATGCGTCCTGAACTGGTGCTGCGTCCCCGACTGTTAGAGCAACTGGATAGAGGGAAACACTATCCGTTGACGCTAATCACGGCTCCTGCGGGATCCGGCAAAACAACATTGCTCAGTTCCTGGTGCGAGCATCGGGATGGCCTTTCTGCCTGGGTCTCGCTGGATGCAGAGGACAATGATCCGGTTCTCTTCTGGACTTATGTGCAGGCCGCGTTACGACGGCTCTGTCCTGCTTTACAGGAACAGACGCCCTGGCCCTCACGGTCAGTGTTAACCACCATTGTGAATAGCCTGGCAACAGTGTCGCAGGATGTCTTTCTCATCCTTGATGATTATCATCTGGTGAAGTCACAGGGTATTCATGAGACTTTCGGGTTTCTGCTGGAGCATCTCCCGCCACAGGTGCATCTGATAATTGCCAGCCGAAGCGAGGTCCCCTTGCCGCTCTTCCGGTTCCGCGCCCGCGGTCAGCTCAATGAAATCACGGCTTCAGATCTGCGTTTTAGCCGGGATGAGATTGCCGCATTTTGGACGCGTCTGTTGCATATAGAGCTCTCAACGGAAGAGGTTGCGGCACTGGATCAGCAGACAGAAGGGTGGGCCGTCGCGCTCCAACTGGCGGCGCGACAGCAGGGGAAGACAGGCCAGATCCCTGATGCCGGGAGTAAAAGTTCGCTTTTTGCGTATTTCACCGGTGAGGTATTGGAGCAGCAGCCTGAGCCGATTCGTACCGCTCTGCTGTATACCTCTATCCTGAAGCGCTTCACTGCTGCGCTGTGTGACGCAGTTACCGGGCAACAGGGCGGGACAGAGTTGCTGGCCTACCTGAAGCAGGAAAACCTATTTCTGGTGCCGCTTGATGAGCGCGGCGAGTGGTATCGCTACCATCATCTCTTTGCTGAGTTTCTCTATGAGAGATTATGCCATTCTTTCCCGGAGCAGGTTCCTGATCTGCACAGGCGGGCGGCCCACTGGTACGAGCTGCATGGCTATCTATCCGAGGCTGTCGAGCACGCATTCGCTGCACAGGATATGGAGCTCGCTGCCACCCTGATTGAGCGCGAGGTACTCAAGGTGATCGCGCGCGGGGAGGTCGTTACGCTCTTACACTGGTGCAGCAGGCTCTCGGTTCCTGTCTTTGTGCAATTCCCTGTCCTGCTGCTTTTTTACTCCGGGCTGCTCTCTTCGGTAGGGCAAATGGATCAGGCTGAGCGCTATTTTCAGCTTGCCGAAAAAGCGGTTGAGCGCCGAAAACAGGATGCGACGCTCTCCGAGGCTGATGCACTCTGGCTTGATGGTCTCTATGCAACCAGCGCGGCTGCTCTCGCCGCCTATCGGGGGGATGTGGAACGCGCTTATCATTTTGTCAGTCAAGCGCGTGCGAATCCCTTGCTGAATGACTACCTTCGGAGCGTGATAGCTGCCTGTCTGGGAGTTGTGTATCTCTTTAGTGGAGATGCCGAAAGTGCCTATAGTGCTCTTGAGGAGGCGATTCGATGGGGCGTTGCCGGGCAGAATCTGCATGCTTCGATTGCCAGCAGGGGAGCGCAGAGCTTTCTGTTGCTGACACAGGGACAATTGCGCAGAGTGGCTGAGATGAGTCGTGCGGCGATTGAAGAAAGCAAGCTGATCTCTGAGTATCGTATCCCTTCACTCAGCATGCAGTATTTCACGCTGGCCGATGTCCTCTATGAGTGGAATCGACTCGAAGAAGCCGAGCAGGTACTGCGCGCAGGGCTCCAACTGGGGAGCGAGTGGGGCTATGTGGGGGCGTTAGGCTATGGATATTCGACGCTGGCCTTTTTGCGAGTGACGGAGGGCCGTTTTGAGGAAGCGCTTGCCCTGCTGCAACGCGTGTTGAGTGAGGTTCGGGCTGGTAATCTGCACTCGTTCGTCACCTTAACGGAAGCCTATCAGGTACGAGTCTATCTGCGCATGGAGAAGCTGGACGCTGTGGCCGAATGGGCTCGTACGCTGCCTTTCTCTCCTGATGACGCGCTGGTTTATACACATGAACTCACTTATCTAATTCAGGCTGAAGCCTTGCTGGCAATTAGCGCGTATCAGCAGGCAGAGGAACTGCTTCGGCGGTTATTAGCGATAGTAGAGCCTGCCGGGCATATGCGGAGTGCTATTCAAGCGCGAACGCTGCTCGCTTTGTTGTATCAGACGCGAGGCCAGAGGGAAGAGGCAATAGTAACCCTTGCTCGTGCCTTGCAGGCGGCGGAACCCGAGGGCTATAAACGCGTATTTGTAGAAAGAGGAGCAAAGCTCATTCCCCTCTTGCAGCGCGTGGCTCTGCAAGGTGTGACTCCCACTTATGTACAGCAGCTCTTGTCCCTGTTTAGCGAGGTGCAGCGGAATGAAGGAAGCCTGTTGAGTGAGCGCGAGCTAGACGTGTTGCGGCTGATTGCTGCGGGAAAATCAAACCAGGAGATCGCACAGGCTTTTGTTCTGACGGTGAGCACGGTGAAGTCACATCTTAACAATATTTACACAAAACTGGGCGTCCATAGTCGTACGCAGGCGATAGCACGGGCGCAGGAATTACGGCTGTTATAAGGTCTGAAGCGGAACGCAGAAGGAGAGGCATGATATGCGCGTAGAGAAGTGTATTGTGATTCAAAGGCCAGTGGAAGAGGTTTATGCGTTTGTAACCGATATGCGCAACGTTACGCGCTGGACTCCGGCAACCGAGATCAGACAGGTGGACAAAGGGCCGTTGTGTGTGGGCAAACGCTATGTGCAGGCGGGTGAGTTCTTTAATCGGCGGATGGAGCTGACCACCGAAGTCACTGAGTATCAGCCGCCTTCGGTCTTCGCCTTTAAAGCCATTGCCGGACCGGTCCCGCTTTCCACGAAGATGCTTTTTACCTCGATCCCACAAGGAACGCAGGTGACAATGATTGGTGAGGGAGAGCCCGGTCCGCTCTTCAAGCTTGCAGGACCATTGTTGACCTCGGTGCTTCGCAAGCAGATTGATACGCAACTGGACGTTTTAAAACGCTTGCTGGAAGAAAAGGAATAAGCCGCTCACCAGCGTAAGACTTGCGGACAGGCTTCGTTTCGGGTACAATGTGCGCATGTTTTACAGCTACTTTGTGTTTTGTAAATAGAGAAGAAAGCACTTTTCGAACACGAAACGGAGTGTATTGATGCCACTTGAAAATGACTCCCGTAAGCGCATGCAGGAAGATTCCTTGCTCTTCCGCCTTCTCCCTTCTCGATATACGCTCAAGATCACGCCTTTTTCTGAAGGGAACCCGTATTATCAGCGGCGTATCAGAAATAAACAGACCGGAGAGGAGCGGATCATCTATCAAGGGGAGAAGCTGGCCGATCTGATACAGCACTCTGAAAACGAGGTCATTCGTCGGGAGTGGCATGGCGCAGTGTTTCGGTTTTCCCTGCAACCCTGGCTGCATGCTGACCCTGAGAAGACTTATCTTTCCATTGTGCCGAGTGTTTCGCTTCTATATCCTCTCCAAAAAGTTGATCCTGCGGTCCGGGGACACATCTCCGAAGCGCTGCGAGAGCGAATAGAGCGGGCGGAGCGAAGAACGGTACGGGAACCGGCTCCATCTGAAGAGGAAGTTATGAACGAGTATGAAACGGTGGGCCGTACCAGAGGTACCGGGACCAATGGGCATGGGCATCATGTCTGGTTTGAAGTTCATTCAGCCGGGAAGCCTGCCAGCGAGTGGCTGACACAGCCGGAAATTATCGCGAATGAGATCGCCTGCCCCTACTGTGATATCTCGCTCAGCAATATTGTCCCCTTTACGAAGCTAGTCCTGCAGCTCTGTGAAGAATGGGAGGACGAGGATGTGAAATTGCTGGTGCGTGTTGTGCATCCGGCCTCGCATCCTGAAACCCATACTCCGCCACCTGAGTGCCCGTTTCTGGCTGAGAAAGAATGGACTATTGAGGCCGAGGAGACGCCACCAGTCATTGCGCACGATGAGCTAGATCGTCCGCTGGTGCTTCCTTCTCATGACCATCTCCTGTTTCTTCGGTCTGGTGAGGGAGACATAGCTGCCAATCAGCTTGCACCACAACTTCAGGGACTCCATTGTCCACTCTGTGGAGAAGCGTTGGCCTTTGGACAAGAGGTGACCGAAGCCCTTCAGAGCTTGATGGATGAGGCGAAGAATGAGGCGGTGCCTGTTTCCGTGACGCTCTCTCATCCTGTGGAACGCGCCTCCACTGCGCTGCCGCACGCTAAGTTCCCGTTCGCTGTGCAGACACATTCGCTTCAGGAGGAGCTGCGCCGGCAGCCGGGATTTTACATTCAGTTGAAAGCAGTTTCGGAGAAACACTAATTTGAAAGGGAAGCCGATTACGGGGGAAGATGTAACCGGCTTCCCGACATGCGACGAGAGAGCGTGTCGCTATCGATGGGACTGAGTGCGTTATGCGGTTACTGCTGTCACTGCTGCCGGACCGCGCTGAAGCAGGGTGTAGCTACTTGCCCCAACTGCCAGTGCGAAGACAACACGCCCGATGTCACCCAGAACAGGCGCGGCTGTCCCCAGAGGGAACAGGCTGAGGACGACAAGAATGGCGGCGAGAATGAAGGCCAGCCCGATCCACCGAGCATAGCGGAGCGCTCCCGCCTGCCAGATGCCCCATCCGAAGAGAACGAGCCCCACAAACCACAGAATCCCGGTAATTGTCAGGAAAAGCTCCGATGCACTTCCCTGATTGTTAAAGACCGCGACGCTGGCTGTGCTCGTCGAGAAGAGCAGCCCGACAAAGGTAACGAGGTATCCAATGTAGCCGAGCCAGCCGCCATGCTCATTGTGATAGCCATACAATCCGGGCAAACCAAGCAGAATCAGAGCCAGCCCGATGAAGAGCAGGTACGCGGTGGTTGTTCCGGCGGATACCGAGAAGAGATGGAGAACATACGCGATAAGCGCTAAAAGTGCTCCAAGAGCAAGAATGATTCCAGTAATACGAGACAACAGATTGTTGGTCATGACGTATGACCTCCTTCTGATTACTCGTCCTGGCAACGGTGTCAGGAACTCCGGAATAAGAAGAATAATAGAGAAAGATGATAATATTATTATATACTAAAATAGCGTGTTTGTCATTATATTGGCCTCAATTGTGAAAAGATCTTTCACAACAATATTTTATGTACATTTTTGAAGCAGGCGAGAAGACATGGAATGGTTGTATCTCCTCTATGACTCTTGAAAAGGGGAATGGGGTAAGCGATAGAGAGTGCGCTGTCACAGAAGATGGAACATGGTATAATGAAAAATCAGAAGCGAACAGTGTGTATTATCATCTCCTGCACCCTTCTGCTCAACTGTTGAGCGCAAAGCAATGACGCAAGCTGTATTTCAACTGTTTGATGAAAGGCAGTGAGAACGTATGGGAACTTCTTTTACTGACCTGCCCCTCTGGGAGCCATCGGAGACTCTCAAACAACAGGCCACTGTTACACGCTATATGCGTTGGCTCAACGAAACTCGAGGACTTCAGTTTGAGGATCGAGAGGCGCTCTGGCGCTGGTCCGTCGATCACCTTGAGGATTTCTGGGCCTCTGTCTGGGATTTCTTTCAGATACAGGCCGCTCATCCTTATACAACCGTTTTGCAGGAACGGACGATGCCCGGCGCTGTCTGGTTTCCTGGCGCTGAGCTCAACTATGCCGAACATGTCTTCCGCAATGCGACCACTGACCGTCCCGCCCTGCTTTTCCGCTCTGAACGCCATGCATTGCAAGAAATCTCCTGGGACGAACTGACTCGCACTGTTGGGGCGCTGGCCCGAGCGCTTCAGGCAATGGGAGTTCAACGGGGGGACCGGGTTGTTGCCTATATGCCGAACATCCCCCAAACGGTGATGGCCTTTCTGGCCTGTGCCTCGATTGGCGCAATCTGGTCAAGCTGCTCGCCTGATTTTGGCACCAGTAGTGTGATAGACAGATTCAAACAGATAGAGCCGAAAGTGCTGATCGCGGTCGACGGCTATCAGTACAATGGCAAGTCTTTCGATCGACGTGCCATTCTGGCCGAATTGCAGCAGGCGCTCCCGACGCTTCAGCACACCGTACTGGTGCCCTATCTTTTCGGTGAAGATGAGCCTCTTCCGGCAGCGCTTGAGCATGTGGTTCCCTGGAATGAGATGGTCCGGGAGCCAGGAGAGCTGCATTTTACCCCGGTCCCGTTTGATCATCCGCTCTGGATACTCTACTCTTCCGGGACAACAGGTCTACCGAAAGCGATTGTGCAGGGACATGGCGGTATTTTGCTTGAGCATCTCAAAAGTCTGGCGCTGGATATGGATCTGAAAGCTGGAGATCGCTTTTTCTGGTTTACTACCACAGGCTGGATGATGTGGAACTTTCTGGTCAGTGGCCTGCTGGTTGGGTGTGTGACGCTGCTGTATGATGGCAGTCCCGGCTATCCAGACATGGGAGCGCTCTGGAAGTTTGCTCAGGACACCAGCATGACGCTCTTCGGAGCCAGCGCTGCCTATGTCGCGGCCTGTATGAAGAGCGGTATCGAGCCCGGGAAACAATATGATTTGCACCATCTGAAGGGGTTTGGCTCAACCGGTTCGCCCCTGCCGCCCGAGGGCTTCCGCTGGATCTATGAGCAGGTCAAGCCGGATATTTGGCTTGCCTCGGTCAGCGGTGGTACCGATGTGTGTTCGGCGTTTGTTGGTGGTTCTATTCTCCTGCCCGTGTATGCCGGAGAGTTGCAGTGTCGGATGCTTGGCGCGAAAGTCGAGGCCTATGATGAGGAAGGCAAGCCGCTGATTGACGAGGTGGGGGAGCTCGTTCTTACAGTTCCTATGCCGTCCATGCCGCTCTATTTCTGGAATGATCCCGCAAGGAAGCGCTATCATGAGAGCTATTTTGCGATGTACCCCGGCGTCTGGCGACACGGCGATTGGATCAAAATCACACCCCGTGGCAGCGCGATTATCTATGGCCGCTCAGATTCTACGATAAATCGGCAGGGAATCCGCATCGGCAGCAGCGAAATATACCGCGTTGTGGAAGGGCAGCCCGAGGTGCTGGATAGCCTGATTGTCGGGGTTGAGCTTCCGGGAGGGAAATACTATCTGCCGCTCTTTGTGGTCTTGCGTGAAGGCGAAACGCTGACAGAGGAACTGAAGGCGCGCATTAAGACACAGCTTCGCCGTGATGTTTCGCCGCATCATATCCCCGATGAAATCATCCAGGTTGATGCGGTGCCGCGCACTTTGAGCGGGAAGAAGGTCGAGGTTCCGATCAAAAAGCTATTTATGGGAGTACCGCAGGAGAAGTGTGTCAGTGCGGACGCACTTAGCAATCCTCAAGCAATGCAGTTTTTCAGTGAGTTTGCACCGAAAGTGCAGCGCTTGCGGGATGGAAAAGCCAGCTAAAGAGAAAGATGGAGCGGAGTGGCAGTGATTACTCCGCTCTTCTTTTTGTATGTGTACATAGCAATGCACTATATCTGCATGCAGTGATGATACCGGCAATTGAGAAAAGTGTCCTTTTTCAATGACATTGCCGGTATTCTATGCTATAGTTGAGCTAGAAGGTGCTCCTCCGACGAGGATGCTTTCTTTCTCCTCTTGACAGGGCGATCAGTTCATAAGAGGGTTGTTTGGGATAGGTAGAAGTGGGAGGTGTTTTCAGCAATGAACAATGTCCCTGATAGTCAGTTTCCGCGAGGGCCACGGATGCAAGGGCATCGGGCCTTTTCTCCTCTGTCGCAAAGAAGCAGGGGGAGCATATCGATGCAGCCAATCTATGAAGCTCCGTGTCAGGTGCCTCCGTCCTCGTGGCCTGTGCCTCCATCTGGTGTAGGACCGCGTCAGTTACCCGGTGCGATGCCGCAAAGCCAGGTTCCGTCGTTTGTCAGTCGTCCCGGCATCATACCTCGGTCGATTCCCATGAGCGCTATACCGTCATCACAGTATATTCCTGTCAGCATACCGGGTACGCAGGCAAGATCAGGTGTGATCGTGAAACCGAGAGAGCAGCAAGAGGGGCGGAGGGCTCTCCTTTTGCTGATCGTGCTGGTTCTGGTATTGCTCAGTGCGATTATTGGAGGAAGCTTTCTGTTGTTCAGTGATCCCATTGGGGGTATGTTGCCGGGGCTTGGTGGCAGAAAACAGATGGACGTATCTGCAACCGTCGTGTCGTTAGAAACCTATCCTTTTAGCACCAGTTTAAAGCTGAATGATCCATTGCAGGATGCGAGTCAGGGGAATGGATGGGTCAGTAACGAGCATTGCCGCTTTGAGCAGGGGGCATATCTGGTGAGCGCTGCTGCTGGAGGTTTTTATACAACCTGCCCCGCTACAGCGACCAACTTCAGCAATTGTACCTATGAAGTCACATTCTCTCTGGTGAAGGGAGAGGCGGCGGGCCTGACTTTTCGCGGTGACGAGACCGGAGAACGGTATTATACTTTTTTGCTCAATCGGGAAGGGAATTTTGCGCTATTGCTCTATAACGGTGTGGGTCAATCCGCGCAAATATTGGCCATTGGAAAAGCCAGCCCGTTTCGTATGGGGAGCGAGAATCGCCTTGCGGTCGCGATGCTGCGAAACGAGATCAAGCTGCTGGTCAATGAGCAACCGGTAACGGTAGTCACAGATCAGACGTTGCAGAGCGGGCAGATTGGCCTGATTGTCTATGGGAAGGATGAGGAGGCACTCGCCAGCTTCAAGCATGCCCGTGTCTGGTTGCTCTAGGCGGACTGTTTGAGATGGAAGAAGAAAAATAGACCGATGCTGGCGTTCATCTAGAAGGATGCTCTTTTTTCTTGCTCGTATGTATTTTCTGAAGCGCTCTGGGATCGTTTCACGGGATGAAGAGCATTTTCTGTGTTTTGTTTTCTTGTGTGGTTGTGGATTATTTGATGAAACTATTCCTATCCCTGTTTTTGTTTGGCTACCCGCCCGTCATGCCAAAGATGGGAAGATGCAAGGAGGGGAGGCATGGCTGATCGCATCGGATCACAGCTCGGGAATTATCGCCTGCTCCGTCTAATCGGGCAGGGAGGGTTCGCAGAAGTGTATCTGGGAGAACATATTTATCTGGATACATTGGCTGCAATTAAAGTGATGCATACGCAACTGTCTGATGAAGAGCGCGAAAAGTTTCGTATTGAGGCACGGACCGTTGCTCGTCTGGCGCATCCGCATATTATTCGGGTGCTGGAGTTTGGCATTGAGGGTGCAACGCCGTTTCTGGTGATCGATTACGCGCCGAGTGGCACCTTGCGCAAACGGCACCCGAAAGGCTCTGTCCTGCCTCCGGACACTGTTGCATCCTATGTAAGGCAGGTTGCGGAGGCTTTGCAGCATGCGCATGAGCGTAATATTATCCATCGTGATGTCAAGCCGGAAAATATGCTCATAGGGCGCAACAATGAGATTCTGTTAAGTGATTTTGGAATAGCGCTTGTCTCACAGGGGACGCGCTATATGAGCACAGAGGGGATTCAGGATCTGGCCGGAACGATTGCTTATATGGCTCCGGAGCAGATGCAATCACGGGCGATACCGGCCAGCGATCAATATGCACTGGCGGTAGTTGCCTATGAGTGGCTTGGGGGAGCGCGTCCATTTGAGGGAACATTTACCGAGGTAGCGGTCAAACATACCCTGACGCCTCCTCCATCCTTACGAGAGAAGGTTCACGCCATTCCAGAGGTGGTTGAGGCGGTTATTATGAAAGCGCTGGCAAAGGATCCACACCAGCGTTACCCTTCTGTGCTGGCATTTGCAGAGGCGCTGGAACAGGCATCCTGTGATGCGGTCCCGGGTTATTTGTCGCTCGGGGGACATAAAGCCAGACCCCACCTGAGAGGCAAAAGGGGATTGGGAGATGTGCATGTGCTTGCTCCATCGCTTGAGGCTGCTTCGCACTTTCCCCGCGTTCTGCCCGAGACGACTCCTGACGAAACGGTTCCTCTGCCCGACGAGCTGATGACTGTGCAAGGAGAGTCTCCCAAACGGATCTCACGCCGGGCTGCTCTGGCTGGAGTGGGGACGCTTGGTCTGGTAGTGCTTGGAGGTGCAGGACTTTTTACTCTGTATGCCCGGAATCGACGCGCGGTTCCGCCGTCAAGCCCGACCATGAATGTGCGCTCTACAACCGTGTTGACCTTTGCTCAGCATACAGACCGGCTCTGGACTGTCGATTGCTCGCCGGATGGACAATATTGTGCTTCAGGTGGTGCTGATGCCCTGGTGCGTGTCTGGCAGACCAGGGATGGGGCTCCGCTCATTGCCTATGATGGGCACAGTGATAGTGTGTATGCTGTATCCTGGAGCCCGGATGGGAAGCGAATTGCCTCCTGTGGCTATGATGGAACCGTGCAGGTTTGGGATGCACTGACGGGGTATTATCCGCTGCACTATCATGGGCATCAGGGCTTTGTCTGGTCGCTTGCCTGGTCGCCTGATGGTCAGTATATTGCTTCGGGTGGTGCGGATACCACGGTGCAGATCTGGGACACGAAAACCCGCGAGGTACGAACCCATTTCAAGCGCCATACTGGCCTGATCTTTCATCTTCGCTGGTCACCCGATGGGAAGCGTATCGCTTCGGTGAGCGCGGATGGAACCGTGCAGATCTGGAACCCGATAACTGGCGCGCTACTCTCTACGTTTCGCCCGTTTAACACGCTCGGGCGCTCGCTGTCCTGGTCTCCAGATGGGGAGCGGCTTGCGGTTGCCTGTGACAATAAGACTGTGTGGATCTTTGATGCCAGCAATGGCGATCATCCCTATACCTACTATGGGCACAGCGATTTTGTATACACGGTTGCCTGGTCTCCTGACGGGCGTTTGCTGGCCTCCGCAGGTGATGACAGGACTATCCAGGTATGGAGCGCACAGCCGGGTAGCGATACGTTAACACTGGAAGGCCATCGTGACGCTGTGCGTTCGGTCGTCTGGTTGCCCGATAGCTCCCGCGTGATCTCGGCCTCTTGGGATAAAACCGTGAGGATCTGGCGTGTGCGCTAGTTTTTATGGTGAGTCGAAAACTGTTATAATGTCGGAGAGGTGAGTGTCTGGTGAGCTGAACAACAGCGCATAGAGTATCTATAAGAGGTGAGAAATGCCCCGCTACTTTACACGGGAAGAGGCTGAAGCCCTGCTCCCGGCACTGACAATCGTTTTAAGCCAGCTTCGAGATCAGTATAAGAAGGTGCGAGCCTTTGAGGAAGAGCTTGCTCAACTGCAAATCAAGGCGATGGGCAACGGACATGGACTGCTCACGCGAATCGCTGAGCTGCATGATGAGGTGGGTGAAAGCATTGATACCTTACGGGATCTGATCGAGAAAGTTCAGTCCTTTGGGTGCGAGCTAAAAGATCCAGAGCTCGGCCTTGTTGATTTTTTGAGCTTACGCAATGGGCAGGCTGTCTACCTTTGCTGGCATCTGGGCGAAGAACATATTGCATTCTGGCACCACCTCGATACAGGATTCGCCGGGCGGCAACCACTATAACTATCATATGGCGTGAGTCGAGAAATGGCAACAATTCAGGAGACCTTACGACGAGCAACGCAGGCGCTAAGCCGGGCCGGACAGACAGGCGCAAGGCGTGATGCGCAGGTGTTGCTCTGTCACGTTCTGGGGGTTGAGCTTGCCGTGCTGTATGCATATCCAGAGCGGGAAGTGACCTCAGAACAGGAGCAGCGCTTCTCTTTGCTGATTGAGCGGCGAGCGAAAGGGGAGCCTGTCGCATATCTGATCGGGCGGCGGGAGTTCTATGGGCGTACATTTCTGGTCGATCCTCGGGTGCTGATCCCGCGGCCAGAGACTGAGATCCTGATTGATGAGGGATTGCAGCAAATCAGGCAGAAGCTACAGACGGGCATCGCTCCCATTGTGGCTGATATTGGCACTGGCAGCGGCATTATCCCCATTACGCTGCTGCTGGAAGAACCGGCCATTGGCTCCATGTATGCTGTTGATATATCGGCGGAAGCGTTGCAGGTGGCGCAAGAGAATGCGCAGCTACATCATATTGAGCAACGGGTACACTGGTTACAGGGAGATCTGACCGAGCCGCTGCCGCAACCGGTCGATGTGCTTACGGCAAATTTGCCCTATGTAGGCACCGAGGAGCAGTTAGATCGCGACGTGTATGACTATGAACCGCATCTGGCTTTGTTCAGTGGACCTCGGGGGCTGGATTTGCTGCGGCGCTTTTTGCATGAAGTCTTTACGAGCGGGAAACTCAGGCCTCGAGGGGTAGTCGTGCTGGAAATCGGCTATCAACAGGCCAGCGCTGTCACCGAGATAGTGCAGTCGCTTTGCCCGGAGGTGATAGTGACAACGCGCCAGGACTATGCCGGGTGGGATCGAGTCGTTGTAATCGCTCATCCTTAAATGTGCCAGGTAGTACCATGTTTTGCCGGTATATTTGCGTTCCCTTATGTGAGGCCGTATAATCGTGGGCAAGGTGAAGCTGAGGGTGGTCAGTGTCTGGTGATTCCCGTGCTGCATGTCTTTGTGGGCCTTCAGGAGCCCGGGGAGATGATGTGCCACGCAGTCGGGAGAGTGGAGTTTTTTAAAGGAGTCTCTAATGACCCTGAGTATTGTGCAAGCTCAAACCGAGTTAGGTTTTCCGGCAAATTTGTTTCTGGTACTGGGAGGAGCAGCCGCCGCCTGCGTCTTATCCTACCTTCTGACATACGGAGTGATCTTTTTTTGCCGCAAGTTTGGGCTGCTTGATCGCTCGACAGTTGAAAGAACGAGAATACACACAACGCCGACGCCTCGCCTGGGTGGTGTGGCGATGTTTCTTGCGTTTGTGATCGCTGCTCTGCTGTTTTACGTGACCTATCCTGGCGTCCAGCCCGAAGAAAAAATACGGTTCTGGCTCTTACTGGCTGCATCGACATTGATAGTCGCCGTTCATGCCTATGATGATGTGCGTGGCTTGAAGCCGCTTACAAAGCTGATTTTCCAAACTCTGGCCGTTATCATTATCCTGGGACCCTGGAACTGGCATTTTTACGGGGTTATTCTCTTTGGTTTCAGTAACCCCTTCGGGGTAGTGAATCCGCCTCCCGGACAGGATCTTCCCTGGTATCGTGATTCGATCATCTCTATTTTTATCCACTCCCCCGACATTACGTGGTTGGCGATCCCGGCGGTACTGGTTACATGGTTCTGGATCGCAGGTATGATGAATACCGTCAACTTCATCGATGGTCTGGATGGATTGGCCGGAGGAGTTGTAGCGATCACTGGCATCTTTATCTGTATTATCTGCTGGCAACTGAAGCAGTACACGATCTGTACGCTATCTGCCATCTTTACCGGGGCTGTTCTGGGATTCTTGCCGCACAACTGGAACCCGGCAAAGGTTTTTATGGGTGATAGTGGCTCGCAGTTTCTGGGCATTATGCTGGCAGTGCTTTCGGTTATGGGGGGAGCAAAGGTCGCGCTGGCGTTGATGGTACTTGGTATCCCTATTCTGGATGTCGCAATTGTGATTGTGGGGCGCTTGCGCAAGGGTGTTTCGGCTGCACAGCATGATACCTCGTCACATCTTCACTATCGCTTGCTGGCAACCGGACTCAATCCCAAGCAGATCTGTTTCATCTTCTACGGGCTGACGATCATGTTTGGAGTGCTTGCCCTGAGCTTGCCACGCCCGCTCAAAATCGGCGGCCTGATTCTGGTCGGTATTACCATGACGGTGCTGGTGTTCTGGCTGGAGAGCTTGAAACGAAAGCGTTTGCAGCAAGGCCCGAAAGAGAAGACCGCCGGTACGTCTGCGGTTGAGCGAAAGCGTGAGCAATCTCATTCAGCCTAAAATCAAAAGCTCCCTGCTAGCAGGGAGCCTTTTTTCAGGTGCGTGAGGGACGTGTATTCCGCAGGGTCAGGAGCGCCAGCAGCGAGTTAAACAGTGTGAGCCCGCATGCAATGGCAAAGATGGCGTGTGCTCCAACTACTTTGCTCAGAATCGTTGAGAGCAGGGGCCCGAGGACTCCGCCAAGCGCGGTGATTGAACTGCGTACACCCATTGTCTGAGCGCGGTGATCCTCGTCGGCCATATCAAGGTAGGCAGCGCTGAGTGCGGGAGAGACCAGTGAGGCACCCAAACCCGCAATCAGTGACGCGGCAAACATCAAGTAGACATTATGCAGCAGGATTAGCCCCAGATAAAGCACGCAGTCAAACAGTAGTCCGAATACGACCGGCCATTTGCGCCCGATTTTATCGCTTACTGAGCCGAGTGCCATCTGTCCGATCAGCATTGCCAGCCCATAGGTGCCGACGATCGCGCCGAACTCGGTTGATGAGAAATGCATCTGATCGTATAGATAGAAGGTCATCTGTGGCTCAATAAAGGCGAACCCGAAGACAATCGTAAAGTCCATCAGCAGCATGCAAATGAACAGAAAGAGCGGGTTTGGCAGGGAAGCGAAAAATCCCTGCTTGCGCTGCATAGGTACTTGTTTCTCGTTCTGGCGAGTCTCCGGTACCAGAACCAGGGCGGTGAGTGTAGCCAGAAATGCCAGACCAGCCGAAATGGCGAAGGGCGCTGCATAGCCCCAGTGGTCGAAGATAACACCCCCGAGTAGAGGCCCGAGTATGAAGCCAGCAGTATACCCCCCCATGACGAGCCCTGTCCAGCGGGCTCGCTGGTGTTCGGGAACAATATCGGCAATCACTCCCATAGAGGCGGGAAGCAGTGCCGCGGAAATAAACCCCTCAATGGTGCGGATGATAATGAATGCAAGGGGCGATTGCGCCAGCAGGAACGCGATATTCGAGAAGGCGAAGCCTGCCAGGCCGAGCAGGATCAAGGGACGGCGTCCCAGACTATCGGCCCACTTACCCATAAGAGGTGAGATGAGAAATTGAGCCAGCGAAAAGCCCATCGTCATAAAGCCAAGCTCGGTGACACCTGCTCCCATTTCGCCGAGGCGTTTCCCGAAAATAGGAAGTACGATTCCATGCCCGGTCATAAGCAGTGTCATACTGGCGGTGAGCAGGATCAGAATGTGTAGTGTGCGTTGTGAATTGGTTTGCCCGGGGGGCGCTTCTGGGGTGATACCGGCTTGCTGCTCTGGTTCATGTGTATACATAGAGCGTTTCTTCTCCTTTGGCTGATGAATGATGGTGGGGCCTCTTGCTGACTTTACTGCTTGTACGCTGGATGGGGATAGAATGTTGTAGTTCTTTCGATTGAGCGTCGTGAGGGAAAAGAAAAAGGCCACCAGGAAGAACCAGGTAGCCTTTTCTTAGAGGTTTCAGCCTGATGCGTTGACACTCCTCACGGCTTCAGCCGTGGGATTCTTCATTCAGCCAGCATGCTTGCAAGTCACCGTAGCGTGATGACCCGTAGAGGCATGCTGTCCAGAAGCGTTTGATGAGGGAAACTCGTCGGTTCCCGTCTGCCCGACGGTACCAGTTCAGGAAAAAGGGCATAACACAGATGAGATATCCAGTCAAGCGAGATTCGCGTTCTCTCGTTCCGAGAATACAAATGCGCCTTGCATCCTCAAGGCTCAAGCCAGGGGCCTTCCAGCGCTTCCAGGTAACGCTTCTTCCGATTGGTGAAACTGTCCTTCTTGCTCAAGATGACGCTTCAGGAAGTAGCCGGTGTAGGAACGCTCATTCTGCATCACATCCTCCGGTGTGCCCGTTGCAACGATTTCGCCGCCATTGTCGCCGCCCTCTGGCCCCAGATCAATGATCCAGTCGGCGCTTTTGATCACGTCTAGATTATGTTCGATCACAACAATCGTATTGCCGTTATCGACCAGACGCTGTAGCACCTGAAGTAAGCGGTCCACATCGGCGAAGTGAAGCCCGGTTGTGGGTTCATCCAGAATATATAGCGTGCGGCCCGTGGCCCGCCTTGAGAGCTCGGTTGCCAGCTTGACGCGCTGCGCTTCTCCGCCGGAAAGCGTGGTTGCCGGCTGTCCCAGACGCATATAGCCAAGACCGACATCGTAGAGCGTTTTCATCTTGTTGTGCACGGATGGGACGTTCGAGAAGAACTCCATTGCCTCTTCAATCGTCATGTCCAGCACATCGGCGATGCTTTTCCCTTTGTAGTGGATCTCCAGCGCCTCACGGTTATAGCGCTTGCCATGACAGACCTCACAGGGAACATAGACATCTGGCAGGAAGTTCATTTCAATGCGTACAATACCTTCACCCTTACAGGCTTCACAGCGTCCTCCCTTGACGTTAAAGGAGAAACGACCGGGTGTATAGCCTCGCATACGCGCCTCGGGCACCTGAGCGAACAGTTCGCGGATGCCGGTAAAGGCGTTCGTATAGGTGGCAGGATTGGAACGCGGCGTCCGACCAATCGGCGACTGATCAATATCAATGACCTTATCCAGGTGCTCAAGCCCCTCAATGGCGTCATGCTGTCCCGGGCGCTCATGCGCTCTGTGAAAGGTATGTGCCAGTTTCCGATACAGAATATCAGTAATCAGCGTACTCTTGCCCGAGCCAGAGACGCCGGTAATCACAACGAACTTGCCAAGCGGGATCTCAACATCAATGTTTTTCAGGTTGTTCTCGCGGGCGCCCTTGATCACCAGTTCGTGCCCATTGCCCGGGCGCCGCTGTTCTGGGAGCGCGATACGTTTGCGCCGTGAGAGATAATCACCGGTTAACGAGTTCTGGTTCGCGACGATTTCATCATAGGTTCCCTGTGCGACCACATGTCCACCATGCTCACCCGCTCCAGGACCAATATCAATGATATAGTCGGCGGTGCGCATGGTATCCTCATCATGCTCAACAACCAGCAAGGTATTGCCCAGATTGCGTAGCCGAACCAGCGTTTTGATCAGGCGCTCGTTGTCGCGCTGATGCAGGCCAATACTTGGCTCGTCAAGGATATAGAGCACGCCCATCAGCCCAGAGCCGATCTGTGTTGCAAGACGAATGCGCTGTGCCTCGCCTCCCGAGAGACTGGCGGCTGCACGGTTGAGCGTCAGATAGTCGAGACCGACGTCAATCAGGAATTGGAGCCGGGCGCGAATCTCTTTCAACACCTGGCGGGCAATCATGCGCTCGCGCGGCGTCAATGTGGTCTTGACCAGCGGCCCACGAGTATCGATTTTTGCCAGCGGATCGCCGAGCAGACTTTCATTGGCCTTCCCATTCTTTTTCTTCTTGCCCGAGGTGACCACCGAGTTTTGCAGAAGCTGTTGTGGGCTATTGTACCCGTTGTTGCCCGCCTCTGTCTCGGCTTCTAGCTCCTGAAAGTAGCGCTGAGCATGGACGATCGAGAGGCTGGTCACCTGAACAATATTGTAGCCGCCAACGGTGACAGCCAGGGCCTCCGGTTTCAAGCGGGCACCATGACAATCGGGACAGATGCGAGCTGCCATATAGCCCTCAATTTCTTCGCGGACGCTCTCGCTCTCTGTCTGTTTGTAGCGGCGATCGAGTTGCGGAATGACCCCTTCAAAATTGACCGTATAATTGCGGGTGTTGCCATGCTGAGGCGTATAGCGGATGGTCAGCGGCTCATTGTCACCATAGAGTATCTTCTGCTGGATAGCGGAGTCGATTTCCTGCCAGGGTGTATGCAGATCAAAGTGATAGCGCTGGGCCATTGCTTCCATGATCGCACTGTACCACTGGCTGCCGTTCATGACTTTGCTCCAGGGAGCAATAGCGCCGTCCAGAATGCTGAGTTCTGGATGGGTCACGATCAATTCCGGGTGAATCTCAAGTTGTGTGCCCAGACCGGTACAGGTTGGACAGGCGCCATGCGGGCTATTAAAGCTGAACGTACGGGGCGCGATTTCCGGCAGACTGATACCACAATAGACGCAGGCTGCCTTCTCGGAGAAGAGGATCTCTTCACCACCGATAACCGAGACCAGCACAACGCCATTGCCGAGCTTCAGCGTCGTTTCCAGTGAGTCCGAAAGGCGCTGCCGGAAGGCCGGGTCCACATGCTCCGCTGTTACCTCTGGCTGCTGCGTTTTGACCTCATAGAGGGCAGGACGCTCGGCTACCATTTTCTGTCCGTTTGACTCGTTCTGTCTGGGTTGTTTGCGGATGATCAGGCGGTCAACGACAACCTCAATGGTGTGTTTCTTCTGCTTATCAAGCTCAATCTCTTCACTGAGGTCACGAATCTCGCCATCGACGCGGACACGGACATAGCCAGAGCGACGCATCTCCTCAAAGACATTCTTGTATTCGCCCTTGCGTCCCTGTACCAGTGGTGCAAGCAGCATGATTCGTGAGCCTTCTGGCAGGCTGAGTACCGCGTCAACAATCTGCTGTAGCGTTTGCTGGCTGACTTCCCGCCCGCATTTGGGGCAGTGCTGATGACCCACACGGGCATAGAGCAGACGAAGATAGTCATAAATCTCGGTGACCGTGCCGACCGTTGAGCGCGGGTTATGCGTTGCCCCCTTCTGATCGATCGAGATGGCCGGAGAGAGACCGTCAATATGATCAACGTCGGGCTTTTCCATTTTGTCCAGGAACTGGCGGGCATAGGCAGAGAGCGACTCGACGTAGCGGCGCTGTCCCTCGGCAAAAATGGTGTCAAAGGCCAGACTACTCTTTCCAGAGCCGGAAAGACCGGTAATCACGACCAGCTTATCACGAGGAATGACCACATCTATATTTTTGAGGTTGTGTTCACGTGCGCCTCGTATAACAATTTTATCTTGTGGCATAGCATTCTAACCATCCATCCCTGTACATCATTGGCATTTTAGAGTGAGCAAGTTGGTGAACGAAAAAAGAAAGCCCTCGTTTTGATACAAACGTTCCACTTAACACTACACTACAGGCGGCTACGAGTCAAGAGGAGAGGACTTGTAGCTCATGACTATTGCGTGAAGCTGCGTTCCTGTTTTGCTGCTTCTGTTGAGGTGCAACCGAAGTATCTTCTCGCCTGTATACATTGAGAGCGAAAGAAGTGAAAGGATTGGCTCTCCCAAACCCTTTTATAACCTCTTATGAAAACAGTGAAGCTAGCAGCGAATATTCCCAGTGTAATAGATAGGCAGAAATGGATTTATCAATCTGGTAGGGCATTTGTTGTAGCAAATTACAATGAAATCAGTTCTGTAAGCAGGCTTGCAATAGATCAGGTTGTCTAGCTATTCAATAAGGGTGAGAGCATGATAGCAACAGTACGAAAGAAGACAAGTATTCGCCTCATCAGTTGGTGTGTTGAGTTTCTCTTCGTTCTCCTGTTGTTGCTGCTGGCTTTCAATTGTGCGTTGCAGCGCTTTGATGTGATCGGACCAAGCATGGAACCGCAGCTCCATAATAATGAAAGCATGTTAGTTGATAAGATCAGTTACCTCTTCCGGGAACCACAGCGCGGAGATGTGGTCGTGTTTGTTGCCCCTCCACAGCCGAATATGAACTATGTGAAGCGCATTATCGGGCTTCCTGGCGATGTAATCTCGATTGAGAACGGCAGGGCGACGGTGAATGGCGTCCGTTTGCATGAGTTTTATGTGGAGCCGAGGCGCATGGGAGCGGCTCCGGGTGATAAGCAGATCCATAGCCTGATAGTACCGAAGGATAGCTATTTTGTAATGGGTGACAACCGAATCGACAGCTATGATTCCCGCTCATGGGGCTTTGTGCCGCGCAAGAATCTTATCGGACGCGCAGTGATGGTCTACTGGCCTATCAACCAGGATAACAGCGGCTTCTTACAGGATGTCTCTTCAGTCTTTGCAGGCGTTCAAAACCATATTCTTCCTGTTAATACCGGAAATAGAAGCCCTTAGTATTTTCATGATGGCATAATTCAGTATACAATTAGATTGGTATAGCCAGATAGGGGAAAATATTGTCTCATGCGTTGATACTGCGTGATGCCATTTGATATAGTATGCATAATAAAGCCCAATGAGTTGAGGATACAGTGTGGAAATAGAACTCGATTTTGAAAAACGCTTCAGACTTGCCAGAGAGATCATCGAAACGATTGTCCTGACCATTTTGATGTTTCTGATTATTCGTCTGGCAGTCCAGAACTTTAACATTGACGGGATGAGCATGGAACCGGGCCTTCATAATAAGGAGCTAGTCCTTGTCAACAAGTGGTCTTATCTCTTTCGTCAGCCCGCCCGTGGAGATGTGATTGTCTTCAAAGCTCCTCCCGATCCCACACAGGATTATATCAAGCGCGTGATCGGTGTCCCGGGCGATGTGATTACCATTCAGGATACAACCGTGATCGTCAACGGCAAGCCCTTGCAGGAGACATACGTTGATCCAAAGCGACAGGGAAATCCGTATCCCAGGCCGATTACGAATATGCTGATCCCTCCAGATACCTACTTTGTACTTGGAGATAACCGGGCTGGAAGCTCTGACTCGCGAGATTGGGGGTGTGTACCCAGAGGGAACGTGATTGGTCTGGCGACACTGGTGTACTGGCCGCTCGGGCAGGATAACAACGGGCTGATAAAGAACTATTCCTCTGTCTTTGATAATGTTCCTGCGCCCCCTTCGGGGAGCAAAGGGATGACTTGCCCCGTGCGGAATACGGCGCAATCGGATACAGGTGGAATGAATACAGGCGATATGCCTATGAATCATGATGTCCTGTATGCTCTGGCTTTATCTGGATGTGTCACTGTTATACGTAAACGACGCCGGTAATCTCCGGCGTCGTCCCTTTTCTGGGGGTTAGCGGATCTTCAGTTCTACTTCCCCTTGCTTGAGCTGAATGCTTTGAATGGGGCGTTGGATACGGTTCTCGATTGTCTGGAAGTGCTTATTAATCAACGAGGTTATCTCATCTGCTGACATGATGAGCCCGAATGGTCCCTCCACGGTAACGTTACTGGCCTTGAGATGGCCGTTTTGTACAATCGGAACGCAGCTAACCGCGTTAGAAGTGCCAAATGCCGTAAAGGACAGGCGAACACCTGAAGGGGTAATGCTCGCGGTTGGGGCTGCTATAGGACTGTTTGCAGGCATATTCAGAACGATCATATTGTTCAATGTATTCTCGGTAACATGGAAAGGAGGTATCTCCACGAGTCCGGTTGGTGGAAGGTTTGCTCCCGATGGAATGTTCTGTTCTGCCCTGGTGAGTGCCTGATCCATCAGATCATAAGCCATGTTGTGCGCGTAGGGACGAATGGCGAAGACCCATGCGGCGATCAGGCTGGCGATAATCAGTACCAGGATAGTAAGGCAGCCGAGCGTGCACCCGAGCCGATTGGGTTTCTTCTTCTGGCGGGGTTGTATATGAGGCTGCTCCGGGCGTTGTGACTGCGCGTCAGGTGTCTGTGGGGTTGGGGCCGGGGCGGGATGCGGTGTGGTTTGCTCACTGGCCCAGGCTGGATTGTGTTGCGGTGTATTCCACGGTCCTTGCGTTGTCCGCTCGTACATCTGAGTCGGTGCGTCATGCTCAACAAACGGATAGGACGACGGAATATTAACGGTGGCCCCACACTTCGGACAGAAGCGGGCATCAGGTTGTAGCGATTCTCCACATTGTGTACATTTCATGCTTTTGTCACCATTTTCTGATTTTATAGGGCGTAAAGAGTGGCTTTTTTTAAGTATATGATGAAGTGCGCTTTTCGTCCAGCTTATTCGAGCGCAAAATAGGGAATAGATATTCCGGTTGGATGTGTTATAAAAAGTGCCAGCAAAAGGATGCTGGCCCCTTACTGTTGACGTTTCAGTATCTCGTCCATTGATGTGATTATTTGTTGACGCATGGCCGGATCATCGTTGATGATCTGAGCGACCTGTCGGATCAGGCCGCGTTCCTGAACTTCAGGGAGATTGTAGCCATACCGTTCATGCACGGCAACGGCTGCCCCTCGTAACACTTTTTCATCGTCACTCATTATCAAAGGAGGAGGCGTTTCAAGACTACGCTGGGCTGTCGTGCCCGGGGGACTGTCCCCTTTGAGAGGCTTGACGCCATTAGCGGCGAACGGGAGCTCACTATCAATGAGATGAGCTGAATGCGGTGTTGCTCGCTCAATATGTACGATCACCGTTTGTTCATCTTCATTGACTGCCTTAATGGTGCCTTCCAGGTAGATGACTTCAGGTGCCCCCCAGAAGACACGCTCTCCGACATGGAGAATCATAATGCTGCAACTCCAATCTTCTGTCGCTGACTCAGACAATACGAGAGAGCCCGGCTTCTTCTAATACGATTGAGCCTGGCTGGAAGTTCCATCTCCCCGTTTTCTTCTGAGAAGCAGAGTAATATTGCTCTGTCTGGCTGGATATGGTATCTTTACAAAGAATGCTGCTGCCCTTCATTGCGGAGGGAAAAGGATTGTCCGCAGAAGGACGCGGGCACGAGGGTGGCTGCGTCTACCCCGTGAGACATCAATTGCTTCTCAAATGGGTTGAGAAAGAGCAACGTTCTTTTTTTATCGCTTTCTGGTACAGTTGCTTTCAGTGTTTGCCGATAAGAAAAACAGAAAGTCGTTTGATTGTATTCTCCTCTTGACAGGAAGGAA
>Ga0164243_10001216_pt1 | contig 44408 bp, 42 predicted proteins | sample OricompcompostOP_FD_108781 | JGI IMG/M metagenome (GOLD analysis project Ga0164243, IMG submission 108781) | Organic Plus compost microbial communities from Emeryville, California, USA - Original compost - Organic plus compost (OP) | ecosystem: Engineered > Solid waste > Mixed feedstock >...
GAGAGAAGAAGGACATTCAGCCGCGAGTTCAAGCTCGAGGCGGTCAGGTTGGTCACCGAGCGTGGCGTGGCTGTGGCCCAGGCAGCCAAGGACCTGGACGTTCACGAGAACGTGCTGCGCAAGCGCTGCAGCAGCGCCTCGAAGTAGTGGGCGTAGTCCGCGCAGCGATAGGTCTTCTGTGAGCGGTCTCCCAGGATGACATGCATGTACAAAGGCGCGACACCCTGCGCCACGGTCAGTAGCTTCGAATAGAACGACAGCTGCACCAGGAACTTGGCCTTGGCTTTGCGCGAGAGCTTGGTGTCCGACACCTCGTAGCTGTATTCGCCCAGGGCCGAGGGTCGGGGGACCTTGATGAGGAAGTCTGCGTAGCCGGCCAGCTCGCCTTGCAGCAGCGTGGCCTGGAAGATGACATCGACGCCGGCGCGCATCGCGTCCAGGGTGGCGGCCACCTTGGTCTCCAAGCTGTCGTTGCCTTCGGCGATGTCGACGACGTGCAGCCCCTGGTCACGCAAGTGCTGGACGTACGCGCCCTCGTGCTCATAGCCCTTCTGCTGGATGAGCTGGGTGGATTCGTCAACTTCAGCCCGCGGCAGCGGCGTCTCAAGGTTCTGCAAGTCGAGCGACGTGAGGTGCTCGCACTCGAGGAAATTGACCAGATCAGTTGCGGCGTATAGGCGCCCCGAGCCTCGGTTCTGCATACCCCTCCATTTTTTGTAACTATTCTGTTACAACAACTCCATGCCGTCCAGGGGAAACGAACCCTTCTAGCCCTGGAAGGCACCGGACAAATCCGGAATACATCGCCGCCAAGCCGGACCGTACCCAGCCGACGGACATGCCGGCGAGGTCATGTTTGGCGGAATCGCGGCTGGGCCGAGCGTCAGCAGCCCGCCCCACTGTGCAGCAGGTCTACTTGCCGCGCTCCTTGCGCACGCCCTTGAAGGGCATGCCGTCCTGCTTCTGGTCCATGAAGCGGCCGTTGTCGGTATCACGCTTCGTCCAGGTCTCGGTGACCGGGTTGTAGGTTTGTGAGCGGTCGCGGACGGCGCCGCGGCGGGCGTTGTCGCCGACAGGTGCGTTCTTGGCCATGATGGGCTCCTTAGACGTTCAGCGTGTGGGTCCAGCGGGGCAGGCCGCTGCGGGAGAGGAACTCCACCAGGTGTTTGCTGCCGAAGAACTGAATACGGCCGTTGGCGCTGAAGGCCAAAGCGGACTGGTCAATCCGCAATTGGTTCGCCCGGGCCCGGGCCGTCAGTTGCTCCAGGAGCTCGCTGTTGGCGCTCGTGGTACCGCTGCTCGACCGGGCGTCGAAGACCGCGAAGTTGACCCAGCCGCCGCTGACGGCGGGTTGCCGAAGATGCGCGAAATTGATCTGCATTCCCAACTCCATGCCCACGTTACACAGCAGGCGTGAGGGCTATTCTGAAAGTCAGGTAGCTCACAGAATGAGCTACAAATCGGGCAGCTCCGACGCGTAGAGTTTTGCTGCGGCGCACAACCGTTCGGCCACCCGCTCCCGCAGCTCGGGCGAGCTCAGAACCTCAACATCTGCGTCAAAAGCGCAGCACGTCCATGACGAGTTCTTGGTCCTTTGAATCGGGCACTTCAAGTACGTAGCTACCGTCGTCCAGCCACTTGAAGGTCTGCTTGGTGTGCCACCGCTCTAGCCAGCGACAAGTACTGGGCTCGGACCGGGTTGAACTTCAGTATCGCGAGCTTGTCGGCCTTGCCAGCATAGATCGTCGACGTGCACGCACGAGATTTCGTACCCGATCGAGAAAGCGGCCCGTAACTGCTTTCCTGCGACCACGAAAACGAGCTCCCTATCGACTTCGCTCATCGGGTACACGAGAACGCGAGTGCTCCGGCGTGGACGTGCGCTGCCAGACCCGCCACTGATCCGCCAGCCGCTCGCCATCCGTCTGCACCGGCGGCATCTGTGCCATGAATCGGTCGACCTGCGCCGCCAGGTTGCCCCAGCCCTGGCGCCGCAGCGTCTGTGCGGTTGCCTGCCAGTCGTCGCGGACCGCGTCGCGCGTGCCTTGCAAGGTGTCCTTTCCTTGCGCGAGCACGCCCGCCCCGCTCTTGAGCGCGCTGACCATCGCCAGCACCTTGTCGCGCATGAAGGTCGACGGCTTTGGCGTGGCACGCTGGCTGCGGACCATGGCATCCAGTTGCCCGAACGCGTGCATCGCCCGCAGCCGATGGTGGATGGGGTCGCGCTGCGGTCGGTGCAGCTGGCCGCGGATCTGCCGCGGCGTCGCATTGGCCGCCACACCCTGCTCGCGCATGAGTTCGGCGAACTGCTCGCGCCAACGGCGCAAGGTTTCCTTGCGGATATAGAGCCGCTTGCCCGGCTCGTACTCGTGCTCGCACTTGACCACCAGGTGCACGTGCGGATGCGCCTGATCGGTGTGCAGCACCATCGCGTACCGATACTGAAGTGCGAAGTTCTCGCGCGCGAAGATGCGCGCTGCCGCCAACACGTTCTCCGGCGGTGTACCCGAGGGCATCGACAGCACGATGTTGTGCGCGAGTTTTGGCCGCGTGTCCTTCTCGCCCTCCGCGGGCTTCGACCGGTACTGGCTGCGACACTGGTCCAGGTTCCAGTCCTGCGCGATCTCCAGCGCCGCATTCTTGCCTTGGACCGTGAAGCCCTCGTCCGTCTCCAGCGGCAGCTTGCCGTGCCGGCCGATGTACTTGAGGTGGGCGCGGACGCCGCCGATGTCGCGGCCGCCGCCCGAGACCTTCACCATGACTTCGGGCGTGCGACTGACCGTGCGCTGGATCTGCTGGATCTGCTCCGGCCCAAAACGCAGCACACCGCCAGGACCGCGCCGGCCATGGCTCACGATGTCCAGTGCCATGTCGCGATCGCCGCCGCCCGATAGGCGCGATCTCACCATCCGCTTAGGCATGACCCACCTCCCAGCTCATGAGGTTGCGGCGCACCACCGCCGCGGATGCCTCGCGCGCCGATTCCACGTCGCGGCGCACATGCGCGAGCAAATCACGCAGCTCCGATGCGGCGGGTTCGGCCAAAGTGTTCGGCATGCCGAACATGCGCAGTTGCCGCCCCAATGCGGCCAGCTGCGCGCCCACCGCCTTGATCAAGTCCAGCTCCCGCGGCGGCAGCACGTCGGAGGCGCACACGTGGTTGTGGATGAGGAGCGCCAGGTACGTGCCGGTCCGCATGCCCCGCGCGCCAGCGCGCTCTGCGGCGCGCGTGCGATCGCCATGGCGAAGGCGCAGCGTGATGCGGTCCCCGGATACTGCGTCCGTCGCGGCGTCACTCGCATCAGCCACCAGTCCTGAAGCAGCCACGCCCTGGGCGTTCGAGCGCAGCACTTCGTCGATGAGTTTGGAGAGCAGGCCCGACTCGGTGAGCTGGTGACGCGCGGCCAGCGCAGCGAATCTCGCCTTCACATCGGGAGGCAACCGCATCGAGATCACGGCGGATCGAGGAGCGTGGACCATGACAAACACCGCGGGTGTAAACATTGTCTGACGCCAGTCTATCCTGCCCTCAATACCAAACAAGGACTCTGCGTTCGGCATGCCGAAGCTTCGTTCGATCGCCCGCGCGGCTGCTCACATCGCAGTCGCATATGCGCCGGCTCAGGTCTCGGCACCGACCCTGTTCGGCATGCCGAACAGTCCCCGACATCACGCGCCGCCCCCCATGTAAAAGTGTTCGGCATGCCGAAGCCCGCCCTCCCGTGCAGATGTTCGGCATGCCGAACACTTCGCGATCGGATCAGCGTGGCTGCGATCGCGTGGGCGCGTTCAGCATCCCGCCAATCGCGTGAGGACATCGTGCATGGTGATGTGGCTGTAGCGCAGCTTGGTCAGCAGCTCGCACCACGGATGGTCGGCCGGCATACCGCGCTGGTCTTCAGGCGCGGCATTTCTGCGACGGCTTGTCGCAGAAATCCGGGCCTTATGTAGGCCTCGACCAGGCAGCGCATGTCGTCGATTCCGGCGCCGGGTGTTCGGCATGCCGAATGCGATGCGGACACGCGGATTTTTCGTGCCGCGAGTGAAGAGCGAAGAAAACCAAGGCCGTCATGCTCAACGCGATCAACCGATCGGTGTTCGGCATGCCGAAGGTCTCGCGGCCGCGAGCGCTGCGCCAATCAGCGACAACCCAAGGCGCTTTCGCACGTGCTACGTCTCGACACGCTCGCCTTGCGCCAACAGGTTGGCGCCCCCGGACATCCCAGGCACGCTATGGATGCACCGCAGCGGCATTGGGCGCAGTTGCGGAAACAGGAAAGGGTGGTGTCCCATGCGAGCTCATACCGACGACGCATCAAGCCAACGCCTCGCCGCCGATCACGCGGCCCAACGCGACCTGCAGGCAGCCGCTCATCTACTGGAAGAAGCGCTCACGCTTCTGCGCGCCGATTCAACGCTGCGGGTGGTGCACACCATGAAGCGCGCGCCCGACAGGCTCCTGCGACTGCCTGAAGTCGAGCGCCTCACCGGGCTGCGCCGCTCGGCGATCTACGAGCAAATGCAAAGGGGCGTCTTCCCCCGCTCCGTGAAGGCCGGACGACGCGCCGCGACCTGGCCGGAGAGCGCCGTTCAATCATGGATCGCCGATCGCCTGGATGGGCGCCCAGCCTGAGCCGCGCCTTTCGGCCAGCGCAGCCGGCGATGACTTCTCGGCTGAAGTCATCGCCTCGGCTCGGCGCTCAGGTGTCGTCTGGCCAGCGCAGACCCCAGCGCTCGACCACAGCGCGCACGCGCGCATCACCGCCGGGGATGAATGTGTGCAGGTCAGCCCGGCCCCAGCGCAGCGCGTCCAGGCAACTGAGCATGTCGTCGCTGATGGCGATGTCGACGGCACGCAGCTCGAACAGGTCGAACTGGAAGGCATGGCCGTTGTACGTTGCAGCCAGGAAGCGCGCGATGCGCGGGATCTGGCCAGAGTTGCGCTCCTCGGCCAGATCCAGCAGCCTCGCGAAAGCCTGGGCGCCGCTCTGCGTGGCCTCACGGGATCGTGCGTCGCAAGCCGCGATTTCGGCATCGATGGCGTCGTGGTTCATTGGAAGCTCCTCAGGTTCTGAGAGACGGCCAGCCCGAGGGGCGGGCAGGCCGGTCGTACCGGAGGCGATGACTTCCACCGGAAAGTCATCGCCAACCTGTCAGGCCTTGAGCTTGCGCATCTCCTCGGCCAGCATCCACAGCGCCCGATTGAGGCTCACGCCGCGGTCGATGCTGCCCACCGGGCGCGTGTGCAGGCGGCGCCCCTGCGCACTGCGACCAGGCTGCCCGCCACGGATCACGTTCTCCTGCACCCGCTGGAAAGTGGTCCACAGGCTGTGGCCGAGGTCCTCGGGCCGGCGCGCCTCGATCAGTTGCTCGGCCGTGACCGGCGCGGGCCGGTGCCCACCGCTTTCCTCTACACCGCGCTCGCCGAAGCGCAACGCCAGTGCGGCGGTCGCGAAGGCGATCTCCTCGCGCGGCTCCAGCGGTAGCGCCTTCATCGCCTCGGTATGCTGGCTCACGGTCTCGAATTCGTCCAGAACGCGGAAGGCGCCTTCGATCACCTCGCCCTGGATGTTGCCCTTGTGCGGGATGCGGATGTCCTCCACCACCTCGCCCACCACCAGGCCGTTGCAGCAGACAAATCTCATCACCCCCGCGAGCATCTGGTACGAGCTGGCGCCGTCGTGGCTGTTGATCAGGATGATCTCGTTCGCCTCGGGCTGGTTCTGCACTTGTCCGGCGTGGCGCATGCGGATCATGTGCTTGGTGAACACCGCCTTGCCCTCCACGCGGCTTGCGCCCTGGGCGACCATGAAGGGCTCGAAGCCCTCCTTGCGCAGGCCGCGCAGGACATCGATGGTGGGGATATAGGTGTAGCGCTCGGAGCGGCTCGCGTGCTTGCCCTCGGCGAAGATGGACGGCGCCGCGGCACGCATCTGGTCTTCGCTCAAGGGCTGGTCGGTGCGCATCACGCGGGTGGTGGGGGAAAAGCGGGTCGCCAGTGTCGGGGTCGAGTACATGATGATTTCCTTCGATCGTTGAATGAGGTTCGAAGGGCAGGCGCGGCTCAGTGGCCGATGGGCCAGCATGGCGCCCACCCGATGCGGGTTCAGGCGTCGGCGTGCGCCGGCTGGCGCGCGTTGTTCCGGTTGCTTGTGGTGCCGGCCGGCGCGGCTTGCTCACCGCTGCGGCGCGCCTCCGATTCGGCGCGGCTGTCGAGGTAGTCGATTTCCTCGGCCGTGAACGCCATGCCGTAGACGGTTTCGCCGTCCTTTTCGAAGTTGTTGTTGCGCAGGCGCCCCACGATGTTGACGTGCGAGCCCTTGCCCAGGTACGCCGCCGCGTTCTCGGCCTGCTTGCCCCACAGCGTCCACTGGATCGCGGTGGCTTCTTCCTCACGCGGCTCGCCTGCAACGCGGTTCGCGCGCCGCGTGTTGCTGATCGCGGTCAGCACCGCCTTGGGCGTCTTACCCTCGCGGCCGTTGACGAATTCGAGCCTGACGGCGCCTGCCAGGTGCGCGTGTCGCTGGATGACTTGAACGTTTGCCATGGTGTTCTCCAATCGAGAGCCATCAGCCGGGCCCCGATCCGGGTTCCCTGAAAACTGATCCTCTCGCTCGGACTCCCTCGCTCCCGCCCACGGGCGGGCGGGGGGTGGGCATGGCCCCTTCCCTCACGGGAAGGGGTGGGGGATGGGTGGGCTTCTTCGCAGCCGAAGCAGCGCGCCGGTTTCCCGGCCCACCGCTTGAAGATCCCCCCACAAGTCCCCCTCACCCAGTGACGGGGGCTTGTGGGGGGAGCGCGTTGGGACGACTGGCGCACGGGCTGCCCTCCCCCGTGGTCGACGCAGCGCACGCGGCCGATGTGCCAGCTTGCCTGGCGCAGCGGTTGCAGCGAAGGCGACCGAACGATCACGAGCAGCGGCGGCTCCGCGGCCGACGTGCCACCAAGGGAGCCGAAGGTGAGCGACTGGCGCGGCGGGCGAGCCGCTGCGCGCACTTCTCTGCGCCCGATATTCAGCGGCTCGGCATCGGGCATGGGAAGGGCCGCCGCGGCTTCAGCCGGCTGCGCCGGCCTGACCGTGTTGCGTGAGGGATGGCAGCCCGTCAGGGGCGAGACGCCGGCATCGCCGGTGGCTCGACGCGCAGCGCAACAGCCCGGCCCCGCGCAGCGGGGACACGCCCTGGCTCACCGAGAGGGGGCATCAGCATCAACACATCATGACAGCATGCTCCGCCGGTCGGGTGCATAGAGAATGCCGACCGACACAACTGCTGGTGAAGTTAGGTTGAATACGCCAGCGCCACCGGAGATTCCATGCTTCTCGCATGCTCAGGCATCGGTCCGTTGCCCTCGGCGAGCACTGCCGATGCCGGGTTTGGCAAGGCCATATAGCTCATATAGAACAACAGATGAAAGTCCAGCGTGCCCTTGCTTCTGCTGATCGGCATGGTCTCCTGAAAGTCCAGGGCACAGCACCACAGGTGCGAGACGTCCGGGGAATCAAAGCCGCATGGTCACGATTCGGCACGCGCCGCGGGGCACTGCCCGCGACCGGACGGCGAGCGCCGGACATCGAACAGCCAGAGTGGTCGATGCCACCACAGGCCAAGATGCACCAGCACCTCGTCCTTGAAAATACCTTGCTGCCGAAGCAGCCGGCAGCGTCAGTTTCGAGGAGATGCCGATGCTTGCACTGATAGAGAAAGAAGGATGCAGTCAGTAGTCCCAGATGACCGGCACCCAGCGGAAAGCGTCCCCATCAACCGCGACACGGCCGACGGATGGGAATGGAAGGTGTGCGGCCACCAGCAACCCACGGTTCTCCGCAAGCTCTCGGAAGAGGCCAACTCGAACACGTGTTGATTCCTCAGGGTCGTGTTCGAAACCGTTCTGCCAGTCGGGGTGATCGAACCCGACCGGGAACATGGCATCGCCGGCGAAGAGGAGCCGCTCCCCTTCAGACACCAGTTCGACCACGCTGTGCCCCGGCGTATGGCCACCCGTGAGGCGAACGAACACACCTGGTGCAACCTCGTGCTTGTCCTTGAAGATCCGAAGTCGATCGCGATACTCGTCGTGGAAGCTGGTCGCGGTCGTCCGGAGCACGGGAGGCACCGGGTTCGGCATGACGGTCTGGGAGAAATCAGGCGCCGTCCAGAACTCCACCTCGGCAGCGGCAACGTGGATGCGCACGTCCGGGCGCAGCCGATCCCTGACTTCGGGGACCAGGAGCCCGCCCACATGATCCATGTGCATGTGGGTGATGATCACATCGGTCACGTCCTCGAGCCTGATACCCGCGGCTTCCAGCCGCCGGGGAAACTGTCCGGCGCGCGGGAAGCCCGAGAACTGGCCTCCCAGCCCGGCGTCGATGAGGATGGTCTGGTCTCCACTTCGAGCGACCATGACATTGAGCGGCCAGTCGAACTTGTCCGGCGGCATGAACATGTGGTCGAGCCATTGCGCGAGGTCGGCCGGATCCACGTTGGTGGCCATGGTGGACGTCGGCAGCGGAAGCACCCCGTCGCTGACCACCAGCGCGTCGATCTTGCCGATCTGCAGCGCATAGCGGGACGGGACCAGGTCATCGGCCTGCGGGGTCGTCTGTTGGGGAGGATTGGCTACTGAAGGCATTGTGGAATCTCCAAAGTGATGGCCCAGCCACCGGGGCCGGAAGCGGCTGGCAACGGGTCGGGATCGCCCTCCTGCCTCAGGGGCTGTCGGGCACCAATCACGGCGAAAGGCCGGACGACATGAAGCGTAGGCATCCAGGGTCTGGGCTGGTAGATCTGCCTGGGGCTGCACACCGTTGCCGGATGCACACCAATCGCCTCCGCAAGAAGTGGGTCGCCGTCGTTTCAAGGACGCGCCGCGAAGGGGGAGGAATGACGCCACAGCGCTCCTTCCTGCCTGGCAGCAAGGCGGGCGATTCGTACCATGGCCCCTGAGCCCCGCCCCCTGTGCCCCGAGGAAGCGAACTCGGCATCGGCGGCCCATGGCATTGGCAGATGGCACAGCTCAGGCGCGGGCGACCATCTCGCTGACCGCCATCACGTGAGCGGTCGTGCTTCGAATTTCCCGGCAAGCTGCTCGCTCAGAGCCCACAGACGCTCGGCCTGGGCCGGGTCGGCCGCCCAGGGCCGCACGCCCGACCGGCCGGTGTCCCCGGCCGCGGCCAGCGGCGCGATGTTGCAGTCCTCGCAGTACAAGCCCCCCACTCCCTGCAACAAGGGACTGGTCGCGCACCAAAGGGCGGTTGCCGCCCCCTGGGCGGGCGTTTTCAAGTCTCGCTCCGGCGCCACGACGAGCCCGCCGTCCGCATCGTGCACGCCGAAGGCGGCGATCTCTTCCGGCGTCAGGTGCCGCGCCAGGGGGCCCAGCACCGAGCCCGGATGGACCGAGAACGCTCGCACGCCCGCCACGCGACCCCGCCGATCGAGGCCGACGGCGAACAGCGCATTGGCCGTCTTCGACTGCCCGTAGGCGATCCACTTGTCGTACGGTCGCCGCACGAACGAGACGTCGTCGAAATCCACCGGCGCCAGTTGATGCCCGCGGGACGACATCGAGACGACGCGCGCGTCGCCTGCCTCCAGCAGGGCCGGCCAAAGGGCTGCCGTCAGCCGGAAGTGGCCCAGGTGATTCACGGCGAACTGCCATTCCACGCCGCGCGGGTCGCGGGCGAAGGGCGTCGCCATGACGCCCGCGCTGTTGATCAGCAGGTGCAGCGGCCGCCGCATCGCCAGACAGCGCCCGGCAAAGGCTTCGATGGAAGCGGGGTCGGCGAGGTCCATGGCGTCCACGATGACGTTCGGCTCGTCATCGAGCGCCTGGCGTGCCCGCGCGAGGTCCCGCGCCGGCACGGTCACCTGCGCACCGGCGCGGGCCAGCGAGCGCACCATCTCCAGGCCCAGCCCCGAGTAGCCGCCCGTGACGATGGCGTGCTTTCCGTCCAGGCGGATGTCGGCCATGACATCGGCGGCAGTGCTGGCGGCATGGAAGGGCGAGGCAATCGGTGCCTGGGGAAAGATCGTCGTGTGCATGGCAAGAAAAAAAGAGGTGATGAGACCGGTGCCGTCACTGTGAACCCGCAAGACTGGACGCGGAAGCCTCGTTCTGCTCGATTCATGTCGAGATAATCCACTCATGGCCGATCCGCTCTCGGATACCCTGTCGCTGCTCGATGCCCGGTGCGAGCTGTCCACAGGCCTTTGCGCAGGGGAGCGCTGGGGCGTTCGCGTCGGCCGGTACGAAGGCCTCAAGTTCAACGTCGTCCTGCAGGGCAGCGCCTGGCTGGTGCCCGAGGGGGCCGCCGCGGTGCCCCTGGCGGCCGGCGACTGCTTCGTGCTCGGCGGGGGCGCACCGTTCGTCCTCGCCAGCGCGCCGGACGTGCCGCCGCGCGACGCCGCCGAGGTCTTCGCCGGCGCGCCGGAGGGCGGCAGCGCCCGCATCGGGTCGGGGAAGGACTTCTCGGTGGCCGGCGGCAGGATGGTCCTGGCGCCGGCGTCGGCCGGCCTGCTGGTCGGCGCCCTGCCCGCGCTCATCCACCTGCCCGCCTCGTCCACGGCCGCGCAGACGGCCCGCTGGCTGCTCTCGCTGTTCGTGCACGAACTGCAAGCAGGTGGCCCGGGCAGCCGCACCCAGGCCACGCATGCGATGCACATGATCTTCGTCGAGCTGATGCGCATGCAGCTCGCATCGCCCGGCGGCGTGCCGGCGGGCTGGCTGTCCGCCCTGGCGGACGAGCGGATCGGCCGCGTCCTCGAGGCACTGCACGGCGAGCCGCTGCGGCGGTGGACGCTGCCCGAGCTGGCCGCGATCGCGCGGCTGTCCCGCTCGGGCTTCGCCCTTCGCTTCAGGAAGGTCGTGGGACGCCCGCCGCTCGACTACGTGCTGACGCTGCGCATGCACATCGCCGCGCGCGACCTGCGGCAGCAGCGCAAGCCGGTGGCCGCCATCTCGCAGGCGCTCGGCTACTCGTCCGAAAGCGCCTTCGGCAGCGCCTTCAAGCGCGTGTTCGGCTGCGCGCCGCGGACCTACGCGCCCCGGCGGCCCGGCACGCCCGCCTGAGCCGCATCGGCACGCGGAGGCAGGAAGCCGCGGGCGCTCGCCAGGTCCGGCCACGGCAGGACGGTCTCTCCCGAGACCAGCCACCGGCCGTCGACCTTTCTCAGGCGCAGCTCGTACAGTGCCGCGTCCGCCCGCTCGCTCATGCGCCGGTACAGGATGGCGGTGGCGGTATCGCCCTGCTCCTCGACGTGGAGGATGCGCTTCTCGGTCGACAGGGGCGGCTCGCCGGCATCCCGGCGGCTGCGGAACTCGGCCATCATCTCGGCCTTCGAGAAGCGCGCGACCTCGCCCTGCGGGGTCAGCACCAGGAAGCCGAGGTCTTCGGTGTACAGGCGCTCCATCTGCTCCATGCGGTAGTGGCTGCCTGTCTCCGCAAGTTCGTCGATGAAGGCGGAAATCTCGGGGTTGACGGTGGTGTTCACTTTTGAATCTCCTGGAATGGCCGCGAGGACCGGAGCCTCGAATCTGGCGGCGGGCGCCGCCGTTGGGTAGACCGGCTTCGGACAAACACCGTTGCCCGGACGGACAAGGTGCGAACGCCCACGGTGCCGATGGCTCACCACCGTGTCGCATCCCTGCGATCTACCGCTGCGGCCGGGCTCTTTCTACGATGCCGCTGAACACAGGCACCCGTTTCCAACGAAAGGAGCGCGCCATGGTCACGCAGAGGATTGGCAGGCCCGTCCAGGTCCTGGACGACGAGGCATGGCACGGCTACCAGAGGACGCGCCTGCTGCAACGGCACGCGCAGCTCGGCCGGCATTTCGCACTGGACTGCGCCGGCCTCGTGCGGCGCCTGGCATGCCCACAGGGCACGCCCGCCTCCGTCAACGCCGCGCCCGCGGCCGGCGCGGCGCGATCGGAGAGGGTTCAGGCGATCGGACACCTCGTGCGCGTCGCCCCGCTGCCCGGCCAGTGCGGGTGGCAGTGGTTCGCCCGATGAGCATGGGCGCTGCGGGCAGCGCCTCATCCAGGTGCCTGCCTCGATGCCGATGAGGCGCAGGCGAAGTAGCCGGCGGTGGGGGCGAACAGCGGCCCCGGGCATTCGTCCCGCCGCAGCCACTGCCAGCCCGCGCACTTCGACGGCTCCCTGAGCTGCGCGTCGCCGCCGGCATCGCCGCAGACGTACAGCGTGAGGTAGCGCCGCCCGCCGTCCACATGGCTGAACCAGCCCTCGGCCCGGGCATTCGACAGGTGCAGGCCCGTCTCTTCGAGGAGTTCGCGCGCCGCGCACGCGAACGGATCTTCGCCGGGCTCCAGATGGCCTCCCGGAAACCCCCAGGTGCCGCGCCCCAAAGCGCTGCGCCGCAGTCCGAGCAGGTAGCGTCCGTCCCGCCGGATCGCCACGCCGACGCCGAGAACGGTCTCGAGCGGCACACTGCTTGTGGAATTCACGTTCATCGAATGCTTTCGAGGGCGTCGAGGATGGCCTCGGGCGTGGCGGGCGCACGCAGCGCAGGCGCCTTGGCATGGCCGCCTGCGGAGGCGACCGCGTCCCATATGGCAAGCCACACGGACACGGCCAACTGCAGCGGAGGCTCGCCGACGGCCTTGGAGCGGTGCACGGTGTCCTCGGCGTTCTCGTTCTCGAAGAACGCAACGCGGAAGTCCGTCGGCACGTCACGCGAGGTCGGTATCTTGTAGGTCTGGGGGGCGTGGGTCAGCAGGTACCCGTCGTCGCGCCAGGCCAGTTCCTCGGTGGTGAGCCAGCCCATGCCCTGGACGAAGCCGCCTTCGACCTGGCCGCGGTCGAGCGCCGGGTTGAGCGAACGCCCGACGTCCTGCAGGATGTCGACCCGCTCCACCTGGAGTTCGCCGGTGAGCAGGTCGATGCTCACTTCGCTGCAGGCCGCGCCATAGGTGTAGTAGTAGAACGGGCGGCCCTTGAACGCGTCGAAGTCGTATGCGACCTTGGGAACGCGGTAGTAGCCCGTCGCCGACAAGGACACCTGCATCGCGAAGGCGTGCCCGCACAGTTCGGCGAAGGCCATGCCGCGGCCGCCGCATCGGGCCCGGCCGTCCGCGAACCACACTTCGGCCGGCGTGCAGTTCCACAACGCTGCCGCAACCCGCGCGAGACGCTGCCGCAGCTCCCTCGCGGCATTGAAGGCGGCCATGCCGTTCAGGTCGGCGCCGCTGCTGGCGGCGGTGGACACGGTGTTGGGCACCTTCGCCGTATCGGTGGCGGTCACGAACACGTCGCCGGCGCGCAGCCCTAGTTCGTGCGAGACGATCTGCGCGATCTTGGTGTGGAGTCCCTGCCCCATCTCGGTGCCGCCGTGGTTCACACTGACGGTTCCGTCGACGTAGATCTGGATCAGCGCGCCGGCCTGGTTGAGGCAGGTGGCGCCGAAGCCCACGCCGAACACCGCCGGCACCAGCGCAAGGCCGCGGCGGATCCAGCGGCTGCCGCCGTTGAACGCCTCGACGGCCTGCCGGCGCGCCCGGTAGCTGCAGTCCTGCTCGAGTCGATCCACCAGTGCGGGCAGCACGTTGTCCTCGAGCACGAAGCCGTAGTGCAGGCGGGCTCTCTCGCCCTGCGCCAGCAGGTTGCGCTTGCGCAGATCGAGCGCATCGATCCCCAGCTTCAGCGCCAGGTCCTGCATGGCCGCTTCCATGCCGAGCACCCCCTGCGGCCCGCCGAACCCCCGGAAGGCGGTGGCCGATTGGGTGTGGGTGCGGGCGCGGAACGACGTGCAGTGGAAGTGGGGCACGAAGTACGCATTGGTCGCGTGAAAGACCGCGCGGTCCGCAACGGCCCCGGAATAGTCGGCCGACCAGCCGCAGCGCACGAGGTGGTCGAAGGAGGCGGCAGTGATCCGGCCCGCGTCGTCCACCGCCACCTGCCAGCCGATGCGGAAATCGTGGCGCTTGCCGGTGATCATGAAATCGTCGTCGCGATCGGGCCGCAGCTTCACGGGGCGGCCCAGCGCCGCAGCCGCCAGGGCGGCCAGGGCCGCGAAGACATAGCACTGCGACTCCTTGCCGCCGAAGGCGCCGCCCATGCGACGGCATTGCACGTTGACCCGGCCCAAGGGCCACCCCAGGGTCCGGGCGACGATCTGCTGCACCTCGCTCGGGTGCTGAGTGGCGCAGTGCACCACAACGCGGTCGTCTTCCGCCGGCAGGGCATAGGCGATCTGCCCCTCCAGATAAAAGTGCTCTTGGCCGCCTATGTCGACGCATCCGGTGGAAACCACGGACGCGTGCGCGAGCGCATTTATGACATCGCCGCTGCTTGCAACACGCGCGGGAACCGCCTCCATCCCCTTTTTGCGTGCGGCCGTTGCGTCGACAACGGCCGGCAGCAGCGCTGTCTCCACCTTGGCCAGGCGCGCGGCGCGGCGCGCCGCCACGCGGGTTTCGGCGACGACGAGAAACAACGGCTGCCCCCAGTACGAGACATTCTCGTGGGCCAGCAGGCATTCGTCCCTGACGATGATGCCGTGCAAATTGGATCCTGGAATGTCCTCGGCCGTGAGCACGCGCAGGACACCCGGGTGTGCGCGCACCCTCGAAAGATCGAGCGCCAGGATGCGTCCGCTGGCGACGGGCGCAAAACCGATGGCCGCGTGCGCAGTGCCCTGCGTCTCGGGCAGATCGTCGGTGTAAGGCGCCAGCCCAGCGACGTGCATGTGGGCACTGTCGTGTGCCCGGACGTCGCCGACACGCGATCCCGCGGCGTCGATAGCGGCCGTCATGGCGCTGCCCCTTCCCGGCATTCGAGGCGGGCACGCTCCGTGCCCTCGAACTCCAGCGCCGCGCGCAGCAGGAGATTGCCTGCCACGCGCATGCGGTACCCGGCGCTGGCCCGGTGATCGGACAAGGGGGTGAAATCGTCCGCCAACGCAGCCGCGGACGCCATCATGGCTTCTGCGCCAAGCGTGCGGCCGTGCAAGGCGGTCTCCACGCCCCGCGCTCGCCTGGGCGTCGCCGCCATGCCACCCAATGCGATTCTCGCGGCGGCGACGCGACCGTCGCCGTCCAGCCGCAGCGCGAGCGCCATGCTGACCGCCGAGATGTCGTCGTCACGCCGCTTCGAGACCTTGTAGGCACGCACGAACAGGTTGTCCCCCCGCGCCGGCACATCGATCGCCTCGATGAACTCGTCCGGCCGCAGCGCGGTGCGCTGGTAGCCGAGGTAGAAGTCTTCGATCGCCATGGCCCGGCGCCCGGCGGCGCCGCGCAGCAGCAGGCGCGCGCCGATCGCCATCAGCACCGGCATCGAGTCGCCGATGGGCGAGCCGTTGGCGATGTTGCCGCCCAGCGTGGCGACGTGGCGTACAGGCGGCGACGCGAAGCGCTGCCATAGCTCCGCCAGCTCGGGAAAGTCGCGCGCCAGCGCCTCGGCAGCGTCCTCGAGCGGCAGCGCCGCACCGATGCGCAGGCCATGGCCGGTCCGGACGACGCCCCGCATGTCGCCGACACCGGCAAGGTGGATCACCTTCGGCAGCGCGCGCAGCTGCTTCGTCACCCACAGGCCGACATCGGTGCCGCCGCCGAGCAGCACGGCCTCGGGATGCGCCTGCCGCTGGGCGGCGAGTTCGTCACTGCTGGCGGGGAACATCACGGTCTCCCCGTGGCTTTCGAGCACCCGCGGCGCGGCGTCGACGAGCGTTCGCACGCGCTGCAGCAGCGATGCATCGGCCGCCGCGTCGCGTGCGATCCGCGGCAGGCGGTACATGGACCGGGCGGCGCGCAGGATCGGCGCGTAGCCGGTACATCGGCACAGGTTGCCGCTGAGCTGGCGATGGACCTGTTCGACCGGCGTGGGCTGAGGGTGCCGCAGGTAGTGCTCGTAGAGGCTGACCACGAAGCCGGGCGTGCAGAAGCCGCACTGCGAGGCATGCTCCTCGACCATCGCAGCCTGTACCGGGTGCAGGGCGGACGGGCACCCGATGCTCTCGACCGTCACCAGCAGCCTTCCGTGAACGGCGCTCAGCGGAAGGAAGCATGCGTTGACGCTGCGCCAGCGCACGCTGTCGCGGGAAGACGTGAACTCCCCGAGCAGAACCAGGCAGGCGCCGCAATCCCCTTCGGCGCATCCTTCCTTGGTGCCGGTCAGCCGCCGCTCTTCGCGAAGGTGCTGCAGCAGCGTGTGCGCATTGCCCTTCCATCCGGCGTGGACGATGCGCCCGTCATGGCCGTAGATGATGCTTGCGGAATGCATTGGCCTGGCCTTTCGATTTCATTTCGAAACAGTGTGTAGCTTAAATATATTCGCTACACTGTGTTCCGTAAAGTCAAAAGCAGCATCGCCATGCCGGATCGTCAGGATTGCACCGAGCCCAACGAGCCCACGCTGGGCCGGCCACGCAGCGCCGATGCCACCAAGGCCGTCCGGGCGGCAGCGCTGGCGCTGGCGTACGAAGGGGGCGTCCACCATGCCACGGCGGTACGTATCAGTGAGCGCAGCGGCGTGGCGAAGACCACCCTCTACCGCCGCTGGCCGAATGCAGCCGCCATCGTGATGGACGCGTTCCTGGACGAGGTATCGCCGTTGATCCGCTACCGGCGCAAGGCCGACGTGCGCGCGACATTCGTCGCCGCCATCAAGGAGCTGGCGCGCGCGCTGCGCGGGCCGCGAGGCGATCTGCTGCGTCACCTGCTGGGTGCCGCGCAGAGCGACGCCCAACTGCAACAGGCGTTCTGGAACCAGTGGATCGCACCGCGGCGCGAACAGGCGAAGGCGGTGATCGCCGAAGCGAAGGCGCTCGGACAACTGCGCGACGACGCCGACGAGGACGTGCTCATCGACACCCTCTTCGGCGCCGTCTATTACAGGCTGATGATTCCGTACGCTGAGATCTCGGGAGCCTACGTCCAGGCGCTCGTGAAGCAGGTCTTCTCCGGCGCCTCGGCACATCTCCCCTAGGACCCGTCATGCGAGCCCGGTCCGAAGAAGCGCTCGACGTTCGCTGGCATTTCGGAAACTTCACCCTCCGGGAGACGCAGCGCCGGCTCGAGCGCGACGGGCAGGCGGTGCGGCTCGGGCCGCGCTCCTTCGACCTGTTGCTCCTGCTGCTCCAGCGCGCCGGGCAGTTCGTCAGCAAGGACGAGCTTCTCTCCACAGTCTGGGCCGGCGTCGTGGTCGAGGACGGGAGCGTGCGCGTCCACATGTCCGCGCTCCGGAAGGCCCTGGGCAGGCCGGACGATGGCGACGGTTGCGCGGAATGGATCACCACCGTTCCCTTGCGGGGCTATCGCTTCAACGGGCGGGTCCGCCGCGAGGTACCCGATGCATCGCCCGGCGCCCCGCCGCGGTCGGCTCCCCCTTCGTTCGCAAGGCTGCCGGTGCGGCTGTCCGGGCTCGTGGGTCGGGAGGCGGACGTGGAAGACGTGCTCGCATCGCTCGAAAGCCAGCGGCTGGTCACGATCGCCGGCACGGGCGGCATCGGCAAGACCAGCGTCGCGATCCATGCCGTCGAGCGCTACCAGCTGACGCATGGCGCCCAGGTCGCCTTCGTCGATCTCGCCCCGCTGATCTCCCGGGACCACGTGCTCGGCACCATCGCGCGTGCGGTGGGTGCGCCCGCCGACCTTCCCGATGCCCTCGGCGCCATGACGCAATGCCTGGCGGGCCGGGACGTGCTCTTGCTGATCGACAACTGCGAGCACGTGGTGGATTCGCTGGCGCCGCCGGTCGCCGGCCTGCTGTCGGCATTGCCTCGGCTGCGCATCCTCGCGACCAGCCGCGAACCGCTGCGCGTGCCCGGCGAATACGTCCTCAGGCTGTCCGCGCTTGCGATACCGGATACGCAGTGCCTCTCGCTCGCCGAAGCCATGCGCTGGCCCGCCGTCGAACTGCTCGTCGAGCGGGCGAGGGCTGCGGGCGCGGGCGGTTTCGTGGATTCGCACGGCCCCCTGCTGGCGGCGATCTCGCGGCAGGTCGACGGCATCCCCCTGGCCATCGAACTGGTGGCGGCGCGCCTGGGCGTCCAGTCCATCGAGGACCTGGCGCGCCGGCTGGACAGCCACCTGCGGCTCTACGCCCTCGACAGTCGCGCCGCCCTCCCGCGGCACCGGACGCTGGCGGCGGCCCTGGACTGGAGTGTTGCCCTGCTGGACGATGCGGAACTTCGGGTCTTCCGCCGGCTGTCGGTCTTCCGGGGCCGCTTCGACGTCGCATCCGCGCTCGGCGTCACCGCCGGCGACATGAACCAGGAGGCGGCATTCGATGCGCTGGTCTCGCTGGTCAACAAGTCGCTGGTCTTCTTCGACGGCAGCGACACCGTCGCGCCCTACCGCCTGCTCGACACGACGCGCAGCTACGCCGCCGAGCTGCTTGCGCGCAGCGATGAACGTCCCTCGTTGCTGCAGCAGCATGCGGCGTTCATGCTCGACCTGATGAAGGCGGCGACGGAGGACCTGCAGGAACTGACGGAGCACGCATGGAGCGACCGGTACGCCTACCGCCTGGACGACGTGCGATTCGCGCTGGACACCTGCCTGGTACGGCAACCCGATGCCGGAACGGCCGCTTCGCTCGCGATCGCGTCGGCGCCGCTCTGGTTCCGCCTGTCGGAAGTCAGCGAGTACCTGGGGTGCATCCGCGCGGCGCTGGACCATGTCCATCGGTCGCCGGCGCCCGACCGCCTGGCGGCCGGCCGGCTGGAGATCGCGCTCTACAACGCGCTGTGGCACACCGGCGGCGCGCTGGCGGAAATGACGCAGGCCTGCGAGCGGGCGCTTGCCGGCGCACTGGAGTTCCAGGTGCCGGCCCTGGAGTTTCAGGCCCGATGGGGCCTTTGCGCACTGAACATCACGCGCGGCGAGTACGCGCCGGCGCTGCGGCACGCCGAAATCCTGAACGACCACGCAGGCCGTTCGCACAAGCCTGTGACGCGGAATCTGTCGCAGCGGATGCTGGCGCTCGCCAGCCATTTGTGCGGCGCGTTCCCGAACGCCGAGGCGCATGCCCGCGAGGCCGCCGCCGTGGACGAAGCGACCCGGCGCCATCGCGACAACGCGTTCCAGCCCGATGCGCGGACCACGGCCGTGGCCATCCTGGCCAGGACACTCTGGATCCGGGGCGACGGCGATCTCGCCATGCGCACCGCGCGCCAATGCAGGGAAGAGGCGGAAGCGCTCGGGCACGCCCTGTCCCTGTGCGTTGCGCTGTTCTGGATCTGCCCCGTGGCCATCTGGGCGGGCGAGCGGACGGCGGCGCGCGGCTGCATCGACAGGATGTTGCAGGTGACGGAATCCAGGGGCTTCGCTTACTGGCACCAGTGGGCGCTCTGCTACGACGATGCGTTGAAGCTCGACGAGGTCGTCGATCGGGCGGCGCATGTCGAGGAAGTCCGCGCAAGGCTCCCGGCCCTGGACGGGCCCCGCAGGGAGATGCTCGCCACCTTCTGCGACGAATGGATCGATGACGGCCTGGTCGCGCGTGCGATGCGTGGCGAGGCGCAGTGGTGTACGGCCGAGGTGTTCCGCTCCGCCGGGCGGCGCCAAGAGCGGCGGGACGATGCCGCCGGCGCCGAGGCGCTCTACCTGCGCGCCCTGGCGCTTGCGCGTTCGCAAGGCGCAGGCGCATGGGAATGGCGCGCGGCACGGGCCTTGGACGATCTGGCGTGCGCCGTTCCTCGATGAACCGGACGATCCAAGTCGGCGAGCGCAGCGAAGCCCTCAGGGCACCCGAGGAACTGGCCTTGCCAGGCCTCTGGGTGCGCCACCCGCATCGCATGAAACGGCTGGCACGCAGCGGTTCCAAAGGCCGCGGAGCAGGCCGTGCCAGGGCACCCGTGGAACCGGCTTTGCCGGGCCACCGGGTGCGCCCCCCTCCCGCCGAAGGCGAGAGAGGGGGGAGCCGCGAAGCGGCTTGGGGGGTGTTTCAATTCAGCGCGATGCCGCCGTCCACGCGCAGGTCCATGCCGGTGATGAAGCGGCTGTCGTCGCCCGCCAGGAACAGCGCGGCACGCGCCAGCTCCTCGGCCTTGGCGAGACGGCCCAGCGGGATGGCCGACGCCATGCCCTGCTCGAACGCGGGCCGGTCCGCCTCGGACACGCCGAGCTTCTCCAGGATCGGCGTGTCCGTCGGCCCCGGGCTCAGCACGTTGACGCGGATGCGCCGCGCCTTCAGCTCCAGCGCCCAGTTCCGCGCGAACGCGCCAATGGCGGCCTTCGTGCCCGCATAGACAGCGTGGTTCTCCAGGACCTTCGCGCTCGCGATGGAGCCCGTGAGGATGATCGACGCGCCCTCGCGCATCAGCGGCAGCGCCCGGGTGACGCCGAAGAACACGGCGCGCGTGTTGGTGGCGAACTGCGCGTCGTAGCTGGCCGGCGTGACCGCGGGCGAAGGCTCGATGTTGTTCATCCCCGCGTTGGCCATGTAGACGTCGATGGCGCCGAAGCGGTCGGCGATCTCCGACGCGACGCGCTCGTGCGTGGACAGGTCGCCGACATCGCCCACCACGCCGTGCGCCGCCGCGCCCAGCTCCGCCACGGCGGCCTCCACCGCCGGCGCGCGGCGCCCCACGATGACCACGCGGGCGCCTTCCGCGACGAAGGCCTTGGCGGCCGCCAGGCCGATGCCGCTGTTCCCTCCGGTGACCACGGCGACTTTTCCGGATAGCTTGCTCATACAGATTCCTTGGTTTCAGACGAGCCGTGAATCTAGGGGCCTGCGCAGGCCTCGGGTAGCGCCTGCACGGGACAAACACTTGTTCCCGCGCGGAACGCCGGCGCCTGCGCGCCGGTGTTTCGCAGGTCGTCGATCACCGTCCTCACGATCGCGGCAAGGAAGGCCTCGCGCGGATAGTCCCGCGATGCCGCGAGGTGCCGGACAAGGGGGTTCGGATGCTGCGCCAGCGGCAGCACGTAGGCCCAGTGGTCGGCGTCCGCCTCGGCCAGCAGCCTCGAGCCGGGCAGCAGCATCCGGCCTGCGGGGATCTGCCCGTCGTTCCTGCGGTCCGAGGCGCTCAGCCGGTCGAAGAAGGGCACCAGCGCGGGGGCGACGTTCTTCCGCGCCGTGTACGCCACGACGGAGTAGGTGCGCACGCCGGGCGGCAGCCGGTGGCGCGCCAGCCAGCTCGCCCTTTCCTCCGTCGCCAGGCTGCGTATCTCGCCTCCGCCGGAGGCCGGGCACCCCAGGGCCGCCCACAGCGGCGCGAGCGCGCCGTACAGCGCGGCGGAGCCGTCCGCGAGCGGCGTGCCCATCACCGCGCCCGACACCGAGACCAGCGCCCTGACCTTGGGCGACAGGCGGCCCTCGCGCTGCAGGCGGTCGAGTGCCAGCAAGGTGTCGGCGACGCCCTTGGAATAGGCGATCAACAGGATCTCCCGCACTTCGGGACGCAGGGCCTCGGCGTGCAGTTGCGCGGCGATGAGGCCGGCGTTGCGCGCCGACGAGGCGCGCCCGGGGACCTGCAGGGCGCGTACGTGCCCGAGGGTCGCCCGCAGGTGCGCATAGCCCTGCGTGTGGCTGTCCGGCCGCGTGCGGCGCCGCCCATCGCTGAACGGCAGGGACTGGTCGTCCACGCAATCGCCCAGCAGCCCGGGGACGATGAGCACCTGCAGGCCCTCGGGCGCGGCGAACGGCACCGGCCCGGCCGCCGTCGTGCGCGCCGAATGGTGCAGCCACCTCGAGGGGTCCGGGTCCTGGTGCCGCCGCGCCAGCTCCTCGCCCAGCCGCTGCGCGAACGCGGGCCGCATGTCGGCGATGCCCGCGTGTTCGAAGGGCAGCGTGGCCGCCAGGCCGGACGGCGGGCCGGCAGGCTGCGCGCACGCCGTCGCCAGCAGGACGGCAGCCAGGCCGATGCAGCGCCGCATGCCGCTAGGGCGCCCGCACCGATGCGACCGCGATGCGCGGCCGCACCGACATGCCCACGCGCAGGTGCCGGGCCGCCTCCTGGCCGGGCAGGATGCGGATGCGCACCGGCAGGCGCTGCACGATCTTGGTGAAGTTGCCGGTGGCGTTGTGCGGCGGCACGGGGGAGAAGCTCACGCCGCTGGCAGGGCCCAGGCTTTCCACCCGGCCCTTCAGGCTCACACCCGGCAGGGCATCGACGGCGATGTCCACCGGCTGCCCGACCTGCACGCGGCCCAGCTGCGTCTCGCGGAAGTTCGCCTCCACGTAGAGCGCGTCCAGCGGCACCAGCGTCAGCAGCGGCTCGCCCACGCGGGCATGGCCGCCGACCCTGGCCCTGCGCTGGGCGACCACGCCGTCCACCGGCGCCGCGATGCGCGCGTAGGACAGGTTCAGCTCGGCCTCGGCCCGGGCCGCCCGGGCCCTCGCCAGCTCGGCCCGGAGGATGGGCAACTGCTGCTCGGCCGCACGCAGCGCCGCCTGGTCGCGCTCGCGCGCCGCGCGCTGGATCTCCAGCTCCGCCCGGGCCTGCTCCAGCGCCTGCACCGTCCCCGAGCCATCCCGCGCCAGGTTGTCGAAGCGCTGCCGGTTGGCCTGCGCGAGCCTGAGCCGGGCCGCGGATGCGGCCACGGCGGCCCGCGACTGCCCGATCACGCTGGTCTGCCGCTCGATCTGCGCCGCGAGGCTGTCGACGGCCGAGCGCGCGGCATCGACCGCGATGCGCAGCCGCCGGTCGTCGATCTCCACCAGCGGCGCGCCGGCCGGCACCGCCTGGTTGTCGTCCACCGAGACGCGGCTGACGATGCCGGCCACTTGCGGCGCGACGACGGTCAGGTCGGCCTGGACGTAGGCGTCGTCGGTGGCCTGCCGCGGCGCCTCCGACTCGTGGCGCTGGAGCACCGCGACGGCGCCCGCGATGGCCAGGGCGGCGGCAGCCGCGGCGCCGATGCGGAAGCGGGAACTGGAACTCATGGGTGGACGCTCTTCGACGGAAGGGAGGATGCGGGGCCCGCAGGTGCAGGCATGCGCTGGAGCATGAGCACCGCGGGGATCAGGAGCAGCGCCAGCACGCCGAACACCCGGTAGACGTCGGCGGCGGCCAGCACGTTGGCCTGCAGGGCGACGGTCTCGGCCAGGCCCGGCGGTCCCGCCGGGGGCCAGGGCAGCCTCGCCAGCAGACGGCCGGCCCGGTCCAGCAGCATCTCGTGGTGGAAGCGCCCCCGCACGGCCAGCAGCTGGCCGATGACCGAGCCTCCCAGCAGCGCGCCGAACGCACGCAGGGTGTTGACGATGCCCGCCACGTGGGCGCCCTCCACCGGCTGCACGACGCTCGTGGCCAGGAAGAGCAGCGGAACGATCGCCATCGGCTGGCCGATGGCGTGGAGCATCGCGGCCGCGGCGAACTGCGGGACCCTCCATTCGCCGGTGATCCCGCTGGCCAGCCAGCAGCCCGCGGCGATGCAGGCCAGCCCGGCGGCGAAGACGTGCCGTGCATCCACCCGCCGCTGGTACAGCAGCTGCGCGACGGCGGAGCCCAGCGCCAGCTGGGGCAGTCCCACCATCAGCCCGATGGGTGCGCTCTGCTCGATCCGGAAGCCCTGCAGCGGCCCGAGCAGGTTCGCCGGCAGCGCGACGGCGGTGGCGCAGACCATCAGCAGCAGCACGAACACGCCGAAGCCGAGCCCCAGGTTGCGGCGCCCGAGCATCTGCAGGCGGATGAAGGGGGCCGGATGCCGCCATTCGCTCGCCGCGAAGATCAGGACGAACACCGCGGCGCCCAGCGTCGCGGCGGTGACCAGCGGCGAGCGGAACCCGTCCAGCCGGACGCCCTGGTCCAGGGCGACGGCCGCCAGCGCCAGGCCCGGCGCGCCCGCCGCCAGCCCCAGCCAGTCGGCCTGCCTCAGGCGCTGCGGCGCCGCGGGGTCCTGCGGGATCCCCCAGGCCACCATCGCCATCGCGGCCAGGCCGATGGGCACGACGTGCCAGTAGACCCAGCGCAGGTCCTCCAGCCGATCGACGCAGGCCGCCGCAAGCCACAGCGCCACGTTGGGCGAGAAGGTGGCCGTCAGCGCGTACAGGGCCAGCCCGTGGAGGTTGATCGCCGGCGGCAGGAAGCGCAGCGCGGCCATCATGAGCAGAGGGATCAGCGCGCCCGAGCACAGGCCGTGGAGCGCCCGCAGCGCCAGCAGCAGGTGCAGCTCGCGCACCCAGGGCATGAGCACCGACAGGGCCATCGCCGCGGCCAGCATCGCCAGGTGGAAGCGGCGCATCGAGAAGGTGATGGCGAACCACGTCGCGAACGGCATGACGGCCAGCTCGCCCGCCGCATAGGCCGTGCCCAGCCACGAGGCGTCGTCGCGCGCGAACCCCAGGTCGCCCTGGATGTCGGCCAGCGCCAGGGCTGGGACGCGGCCGTTCAGGCCCGCCACCATCGCCGCGAGCAGGATGCCGACCAGCCCGACGGCGAGCCGCGGACCGAACGCCGCCCGTGCCGGCGCTGGCGTCATGGCCCCTCCTCTTGCGGCGTGGCGGCGTCGGCCTGCAGCGCCGCGGACCACCCGCCGCCGAGCGCGCGATAGAGCGCGACCACCGACAGCGCGGAGGCGGTGGCGCAGTCGGCCAGCTCGGCCTCGCCGGCCAGGAGCGCGCGGTGCGCCACCAGGACCGAGGTGAAGTCGGCCGTCCCCTGCCGATAGGCGCGCCGCGCGACGTCCAGCGCAACCCGGCCCTGCGCCAGCGCGGCCTCCAGCTGGCCGTGGCGCGCCCGTTCCGTCCGGTGGGCGGTCAACGCCTCGCTCACCTCGTGCCATGCGCCCAGCACGGTCTGCCGGTAGGCGATGCCCGCCGCCCGGTGGCGCGCCTCGGCCAGTGCCAGCATGCCCACGAGCCTGCCGCCCTGGAAGACGGGCAGGTGCAGCGTCGGCCCGATCGCGAAGCGCCGCGCGCTCCAGCTCCCGAGGTCCGACAGTTCGGCGGCCTGGTAGCCGATGCCCGCCGCGAGCCCGATGCGCGGGTAGAAGTCCGCCTGCGCGGCGCCGATGTCCGCCACGGCCGCGCGCAGCCGGGCCTCGGCCTGCAGGATGTCGGGCCGGTTGCGGGCCAGGTCCGACGGCACGCCGACGGGCAGGCGCTGCGGCATGGCCGGCATCCCGGCGCCGGCGAGGCGCGCGTCCAGCGCGCCGGGCGGCATGCCCAGCAGCAGGGCCAGCGCGTTCGCCAGGTTGTCGCGCTGCTGCAGCCGCTGCGACAGGCGCGCCTCGATGCCCGCCAGGCTCGCGCGGGCTGCGGCCGCGTCCTGCCGGGTGGCGACCCCGTTGCGCTGCCGGCTGTCCGCCAGCCGCACCAGCTCCGCGGCGATGCGCCGGTTCTCCTGCCCGATGGCGATCTGCGCCTGGGCGCCGCGCAGCAGCAGGTACGTGCGCGCCACTTCGCCGGCCACCGACACCCTCGCCGCCGCCATGCCGAACGCGCTGGCGTCCAGCCTGGCGCCGGCGGCTTCGTCCAGGTGGCGCAGGCGCCCCCACAGATCCAGCTCCCAGCCGGCCTGCAGGCCCAGCGTCCAGCTGCTGGACGGCGCTGTCGGCGCCCCCAGGCGCACGAGCGGCGAATGGGCGCTCAGCGCCGAGCGCGTCTGGCTCGCCTCCGCCGCGACCTGCGGCCAGCGCACCGCCTGCGCCAGCCCCAGCAGCGCACGGCTCTCCGAGACGCGCTGCGCCGCCGCCTGGAGATCGAGGTTCGAACGCGCCGCCTCGGCCTGCAGGTCGCCGAGCGTGTCGTCGTGGAACAGGCGCCACCACTGCGCCGGCACCGGCGCCTCGCTCAGCGCCGACGCCGGACCCGCCCAGCGCGCGGCGGCATCGGGCTGGATGGGTGCGGGCGCCTGCAACTGCGGCGCCGCAGCGCAGCCCGCCAGCACCAGGGCCAGCGCGGAAACGGCATGAAGCGTGCGGCCCATGTCTACAGCCAGTCCTCGTCCACCAGTTGCAGCCAGAACCAGCTCGCGGCCTTGCGCATCCAGTCCATGTTGGGCTCCTCCGGCAGCACCGTCTCCCGGCCGTCGAGGCCGTACTCGGTCCAGCGCGTGCGGCCGCGCTCGTCGCGGCTGACGTGGTAGGCGCTGCGCAGCTTGTCGGCGTGCACCAGTTCCATGAACCTGGACACGAGCGTCGGGCTGTCGATCAGCAGTCCCGATTCGGTGTTCAGCAGCGCGGAGCGCCGGTCGAAGTTCATGGACCCGACGTAGAACCATCGCTCGTCGACCGCCGCCAGCTTGGAATGCAGGCTGCCCCTGGACGCCATGAACGACCCCAGCGTGTTGAACCGCGCCGTGAGCTGCGGGCTCATCTCGTAGAGATTCACCCCCAGGTCCAGCATCACGTCGCGGTAGACGACGTAGCGGGCATGCACCAGGGGCTCGTCCGTCGCGCCGGCGGCGTTCGTCACTAGCGTCACCTCGACGCCCCGCTGCCGGACGCGGCGCAGCACGTCGATGTCTTCCCGGCGCGGGACGAAGTACGGCGAGCCGATGAAGAGCTCCGACCGCGCGCCGGCGGCCAGCGCCTGGATCCTGTCGCTGACGAGCGGGCCTGCGGCCCGGCCGCGCACCTTCTCCGGCGGATCGGCCAGGACCTGCGCCCGCGCCCACACCAGGTCCAGCATGCGCATCGCGATCTGGTACCTCAGGGGCCAGTTGCCGAAGGCGTCCCGCTCTCCCGGCACCAGGTCCAGGGCCGCCACGGGGCCACGCGCCGCGCCCGCGGGCGGCGCAGGCGGCCGCAACGCCGTGATCGGGTAGCTGTGTTCGCTGTTCCAGTAGCTGTCGAACACGGCGGCCTGCTGCGGCACCACGGCCCCCGCCGCCAGCACGTCCATGTCGATGAAGTTCTCGTTCTTCGCGCGCATGAAGTACTCGTCCGCCACGTTCCTGCCGCCCGAGATGGAGACCACGCCGTCCGCGATCAGCAGCTTGTTGTGCATCCGGTGGTTGATCCGGCGCAGCACGTGCACGGAGCGGACGATGCGGGACGCGACGCTCCCCCCGCGGGCCGGCAGCGGGTTGAACAGCCGGACCTCGAATCCCGCCATGCTCCCGATGCGCAGCAGCGCGTCTTCCGCCTCGCCGAGGTTCAGGTCGTCCAGCAACAGGCGCACGCGCACGCCGCGCCGCGCCGCTGCGCGCAGCGCGCGCATCACCTGGCGCCCCGACGAGTCGCACGCGAAGAGGTAGTACTGCACGTCCAGCGAGCGGCGGGCCGCGTCGATGACGGCCAGGCGCGCATCCAGCGCATGCGGCCCGTCATGCAGGAGCTGGAAGCCGGAATAGGCAGCCGGCGTGCCCTGCGGCGTGCTGGCGCGGACCGCCGCGCCTAGTTCGCCGTCCAGGTAGGGGGCCAGCGACAGCACCTCGGGCACGCTCCCGCGCGGGCCCAGGCTCGCGCAGGCCCCCAGCGCGGCGGCGGCGAGGACGGCGAGCATCCGCAGAAGACGTGCCGGCCGCATGGCTCAACGCAGCGGCCCGGCGGCCCCGGCGGACATCGCCTCGATCGCCGACAGCACCTCGGCCGGCGCCACCCGCCGCCGCACGTCTTGCGCGATGGCGGCGAAGCGGATCGTGCCGCGGGGATCGATCACGAACGTCGCGGGGACGGGCAGCACCCACAGCCCGTTGCCGTTGAGCACCGGGATGTCGGTGCCCACGCTTCCGTAGAAATCGACGAGGTCGGGATGCAGGGTGAAGGCGAGGCCGAAGCCGTTCGCCGCCTCCAGGACGGAATCGCTCAGCACGGTGAAGCCGAGCCGGTTGTCGTCGGCCGTGCCCAGGGAGTTTTCCGGCGTCTGCGGCGAGACGGCCAGGAGCGTGGCGCCGAGCCGCTGCAAGGCCCGCTCCTGGCGATGCCATTCGCGCAGTTGCAGGCTGCAGTAGCTGCACCACCCGCCGCGATAGAAGACCAGCACCAGCGGCCCCTTGCGCCACACGTCGGAAAGGCGGACCGGGCGGCCGTGCGCGTCCGGCAGCGTGACGTCCGGGGCCGCCTCTCCCGGACGCCGGGACCGCTGCGGGATGCCGGTGGCATCGAACACTTTCACGGCGTCGCCGGCGGGCGGCGCATCGATTGGCTTCATGATGGGATCGGTTCCGTTGTCGGTCCAGGCCGCAGACAAGTGCGATGCCGCGCGAGCCGCCGCACCGGCAAGGCTCAGCGCGGCGCGCGCGGACTCGCCGCTGGCCACGGCGCTCGCCGCGGCGAGCGCCGACGCCAGGAGGCCGAGGTGGATCCATGCCCACCGGTTGCCGGGGCCAGGGACCGATCCGCAGATCGGTCCGTCGGGTCGTTGCTCGCGCGCCATGGCTTCGGGTACTGCACCGCTGTCCCCAGCAGGCCTGGGGCGCCGCACCGCGAACGCCGCGGCACGTTTTCATGCTAGGGACCCTCACCCGCGGCCGGTAGGCCCGCGGCGCAGACGACGGCGTTGCCGCCGCGGCATCAATCGCGCGGATGGACGCGATCCACGCAGCACCGGCGCCAGGTCGCGGCAGGCTGCGCGCCGATCGCGTGCGCCTGGCGGCCGCAACCCCTGCGGCCTCTTCGCGACGCGTATCGATGCATGCCGGCGCAACGGTAGAGCTCCGTCTCTCCATTTGGGCGGTGGCCCGGCGTCCTCGCCGGTCCAAAGATGACGGCTCGCCGTGCCGGTTCATGCCGGCACGCAACTTCCCTCTTCATACCGGAGCCACCATGAAGCAATCCTCCTTCCGCATCGCACTCGCATCGGCAGTCTTCGCCGCCATGCCCGCCATCACCTTCGCGCAGGGCGCCGGCGACGCCCGGCAGACGGACCTGCGTGCCCAACGCCGTGCCGAGGCCGTCGAGGCGGCGCGGCACCCGCAGCCGGGCGAAGGCGACCCCATCCCCGAGGCCGGCCCGAAGGCCAGCCGCGCCGACCGTGCGAAAGCCCGGCAGGCGCGCCGCCCCGCAGCCGTCGAGGCGGCGCGGTCCTTCATGCCCGGCGAGGGAGACCCGCGGCCCGCCGCCGGCCCCCGCATCCCCCGCGCGGAACGACGCGCCGAACGCGCCGTCAGGCGCGCGGAAATCAAGGCGCTCAACAAGTCCGGCAGGCTCCCCGTCTACGGGGAGAGCTACGGCACGGCACCGACGCCGTGACCCGGGCCCTGCACGCCGACCAGCCCGCGCCGCGTCGCCGCGACGGCGACCTGCGTGCGCGAGCCCGCGTGGAGCTTCCCGCTGATGTTCGCGACATGGGCCTTCACCGTGCTGGCGGAGATCGCCAGCCGCCGGGCGATGGCCTTGTTGCATTCGCCTTGCACGACGAACTGCAGGACGTCCGCCTCGCGCGGCGTCAGGTGCACGGGCAGGCTGCCGTGGACCGCCGCCATGGCGCCCCGGCTCAGGTGCGGCGCGCCACCGCGCGCCGCATGGCGGATGGCGGCCGCCAGTTCGTCGGGCGCGGCGTCGTGGAGCAGGTAGCCGCTCACGCCGGCATCGATGGCCCGGGCGATTTCCGCCTCCCGCGCCGCGCGGGCGATGGCGATCACGCGCATCCGTCCGGCGCGTTCCTGGCCGGACATCTCCGCCAGCAGGCGCAGTGCCGAGCGGACGTCGGCCACGGCGACCTGCGCGTCGTCGTGCCCGACCAGCTCGAAGTCGGCCTGGCGCGCGATGATGCCCGCGAGGCCCGCGGCGACGATGTCTTCGTCGTGCCGTACCGCGATCCGCAGCCTGGCGTGCGGCGTCATGGCGGTCTCCTTCAACGGCACGGCGCCTCGGCCGCCACCAGCCCGCGGCGCTGCGCCTCGCCGATGGCGGCGGTCCGGGTCGCCGCGTCGAGCTTTCCCAGCAGCGCCTTGACGTGGCTCTTCACCGTGCCCTCGCCGATGCCCAGCGCCGCGCCGATCTCCCGGTTTCTCAGCCCGCGGGCCATGAGCTGAAGGACCTGCAGCTCGCGGCCCGTGGGCGCGACGTGGCCGAGGCTGTCGAGCAGCCGCTCGGCCACCAGCCCGCCCACGTACTTTCCGCCGCCGGCCACGCAACGCACGGCACTCAGCAGCTCGTGCCGCGAGCAGTCCTGCAGCAGATACCCGTGAACGCCGGCACCCAGCGCACGCCGGATCTGCCAGCCCGTCTCCTGGTCCGTGACCACCAGGACCGGCGGCGGATCGACGCGCCGCTGCCACGACGACATGGCGGCGATGCCGCCCCCGTGGTCCGTCACGATCACGTCCACGGCCTGCCCATCGGGCGGCCCGCTGCGCACATTGAAGTCCGTGCCGGAGCGCAGCAGCGCCGAGATGCCCGCGGCGACGTACGGGTCGCCGTGCGCGACGGCCACGGCGATGACGCCCTGGCCGGCCGGCGGATCGCAACGCTGCCGGTCGAACCGGGTCATGCCTTGTCCAACGGGTCCGCCGCGGAGCTGGCGGCTTCGACCTGCGCGCCGTGCTCCAGCGTCCGGTGAACCGGGCAGCGCTTGGCCACGTCCAGCAGCTGGGCGCGCTGCGCCTCGTCGATCGGCCCGTCGATCGACACCTGGCGGCTGAACACGTCCGCCCCCGCGTGCGCGGCGTCCCTGCGGTGGTTCACGGCGGTGCGGATGCGGCCGACGGGCCAGCCCTTGCCGTCGGCATAGTGGCGCAGGGTCATGGTGGTGCATGCGGCCAGTGCCGACGACAGCAGGTCGTAGGGCGTCGGGCCGGACCCCAGCCCGCCGACCTGCACGGGTTCGTCCGCGATCCAGCGCGACCCGCCCGAGCGCAGCGCGAGCTGGTACTTGCCCAGCCCGGTCTCCTCGGCGACGGCGTCGGCGGCTTCCTGCGGCCCGGCGGGCACGGCCGGCAGGTACCGGCCGGCCCACGCCGAGATCACGCGGGCGACGTGCTCGGCATCCTCGCGCGCCAGGAGGAGATGGTCCGCGCGATCCAGCGACACGAAGCTCTTCGGATGGCGGGCGGCGAGGAAGATGCCGCTGGCGTTCCCGATATCCACGATCCGGTCGCCGGGCGAATGCAGCACCAGCAGGGGGCGCCTCAGCGCGGCGATGCGTGCGCCCTGGTGATGCGCGTGCAGGTCGTCGAGGAAGGCCTTCCCGACCGAGAGCGCGCGTCCGTTGACCCGGACGAGCGACGCCCCCCGGGCGCCGACCTGCGCGAGCCCCGCGGGATCGAGCAGCCGCAGCACGTGCGCCACGTCGAACGGCGCGGCGATGGTCGCCACCGCGCGCGCGCTGGCGATGTCCTGCGCGGCGGCCAGCACGGCCGCCCCGCCCAGGCTGTGCCCGACCAGCAGGGCGGGCGCCATGCCCTCCGCCGCCATGGCCTCGGCGGCCGCGTGCAGGTCCTGCACGTTGAGCGTGAAGGTCGTCTGCGGGAAGCTGCCCTCGCTGTCGCCCAGGCCGGTGAAGTCGAAGCGCAGCACGCCGATGCCCTGGCTGGCGAGCGCCCGCGAGATGCGCACCGCGGCCAGGTTGCGCTGCCCGCAGGTGAAGCAGTGCGCGAAGAGCGCCCAGCCGCGCCCGATGCCCTCGGGCAGCTCGAGGCTCCCGGACAGCATCTGCCCGCAGCGGTTGGGAAAGTCGAAACGGCGCGTCGGCATGCGTCATTCCTCAAGCATGCGGGCGCCTTTCTTTCCTCAGCCCTGCAGGCGCGCCGCAAGCTGCGCCACGTGCGCGCCCTGGAAGCGCGCGATCGCCAGCTCGTTGGCGGAGGGCAGGCGCCGGCCATCAGGACCCGCGAGCGTGCCCGCACCGTAGGGCGAGCCGCCGGTGATCTCGTTCATCTCGGTCAGCCCGGCGCAGGTGTAGGGCACGCCGGCGATGAGCATGCCGTGATGCAGCAGCGTCACATGGAAGGACGTGATCGTCGTCTCCTGGCCGCCGTGCTGCGTGGATGTGGACGTGAAGACGCTGCCGATCTTGTTCACGAGCGCGCCGGCTGCCCACAGGCCGCCGGTCTGGTCGAGGAAGGTGCGCATCTGCCCGGCCATGCTGCCGAAGCGCGTGGGCGTCCCGAAAAGGATCGCGTCGTAGTCCGGCAGCTCGGCCACGGTCGCCACCTCCGCAGCCTGGTCGGTCTTCCCGCCGGCCGCGCGCAGCGCCTCCGTGGACATGGTCTCCGGCACGCGCTTGACGGTGACTTCGCTGCCCGCGACCGAGCCGGCGCCTTCGGCGACGGCCCGCGCCATGGTTTCGAGGTGGCCGTACATGCTGTAGTAGAGAACGAGGATCTTGCTCATGGGTGGCTCTGGATGTGTTCCGGTTGAGAGAAGAAAGAAAAGAAGGACGGATTCATCGTAGGAGCCCGCACCGTGGTCCGGAAGGCGCTGGCGGCGGCGCACGACGTTGCCTGCCGAGCATCAATCGCGCCACGCGCCGGAGGGCTGTCACAAACACACGCGTCGAACCGTCTTGATCCTGGCCGGAACTCGCCTCCCGCCGCGGCCGCCGCCCTCGGACCGGCGTCCGCGCCCGCCCGCGCGCCACGCCGTGCCGCTTCGAAGCGGCGACATAACCATCCTTGACATGCTTTAACTGGCGGCCCGCCAGCGCCAGGGGCAGAGTGACCACCGTACCGCACGAAGGCAGCCACGCACCCGCCTCCTTCGAACCGAGAACCTGCCCTATGAGAACGCCTGCCCTTGCCAACTTGTCCGCCGCGGCCACGCCGCCGAGGCCCGACCCTCTCGCCTCCAGCTTCGCCACGAGCTACGCCGGCGTCGTCGCGTTCATCGCGGTCGCCGCCGAAGGCAGCTTCGCCCGCGCCGCCGACCGGCTCGGAATCGGCCGGTCCGCCGTCAGCCGCAGCGTCCAGAAGCTGGAGGACCAGCTCAACGTACGCCTGTTCCTGCGCACCACCCGCAGCACCACGCTCACCCGTGAAGGCGACCTCTTCTACGCCAACTGCCATAGCGGCGTCGAGCGGATCGTCCAGGCCGTCGAGGAGATGCGCGACCTGCGCGAGGGGCCGCCGCGCGGGCACCTGCGCATCAGCGCCGCGGTCGGCTTCGGCCGCAGGGTGGTGGCCCCGCTGCTCGGCGACTTCCGCAGCGCCTACCCCGACGTGACGATCGACTTGGTCCTGAACGACAAGCCCGCCGACTTCACCTCGGACCGGGTCGACATCGCGTTCCGCAACGGACGCCTGGAAGACGCCCAGATCATCGCCCGGCAGATCATCCCGATGCAGATGATGGTGTGCGCCTCGCGCGCCTACCAGCAGAAGCACGGCCTGCCGACCACGCCCGAGGAGCTCGCGAACCACGCCTGCATCAACTTCCGGTTCGCCTCCGGCCGCGTGTTCGAGTGGGAGTTCAAGGTGGACGGCCAGCTGCGCAAGTTCATGCCCCCGGCCCGGCTCACCTACAACGACCCGGACCTGGTGCTGCAGGCCGTGCTCGACGGCCACGGCATCGCGCAGATGGCGGGCTACCTGGCGTGTGACGCGCTGCGGCGCGGCGAGCTCGTCGCGTGCCTGAACCAGTACGCGCCCGACGACCGGGGCCACTACATCTGCTACCTGAGCCGGCAGCACCTGCCCTCGCGCATGCGCGTCTTCATCGACTTCATGACCAGCCGGATCCGCGCCGCCGACCTGGACTGCGGCACGTGAAGGCCGGCGGCCGATTGTTCCCCGCACGGCAACGGCATGCGTCCCTTGGCGTGGCTTCCTCGGACCGGGCCCGAAACCTAGCATGACCCGCAGTCCATCAGCTCCGCGCACAACGCATCACTTCCCTCAACCACAGCACCACACCGCCATGAACAAGACCCCCAACCCATCGCGCCGCACCCTGATGGCCGCAGGCGCAGCCGTTGCCACCGGATCGCTGGCCGCGGCCATGCACGGCCCGGCAGGCGCAGCGACCCGACGACCGACCACCCAACCCAACCGGAGTTCACGTATGAGCAGCAACACCATCACCACCAAGGACGGCACCCAGATCTACTACAAGGACTGGGGCGAAGGCCCCGTCGTCACCTTCTCGCACGGCTGGCCGCTGAACGCCGATGCCTGGGACGGCCAGATGCACTTCCTGACCCGCCACGGCTTCCGCGTCATCGCGCACGACCGCCGCGGCCACGGCCGCTCCAGCCAGCCCTCGTCGGGCAACGACATGAACGGGTACGCCGACGACCTGGCCGCGCTGTTCGAGGCACTCGACCTGCGTGACGTGTCGATGGTCGGCCATTCGACCGGCGGCGGAGAAGTCGCGCGCTACATCGGGCGGCACGGCACGCGGCGCGTGGCCAGGGCCGTCCTCATCGGCGCCGTGCCTCCCGTGATGCTGAAGTCCGCCGCGAACCCCGAGGGGCTGCCGATGGAGGTGTTCGACGGCATCCGTGCCGGCGTGGCCGGCGACCGCTCGCAGTACTACAAGGATCTGGCCGTCCCGTTCTACGGCGCCAACCGCCCCGGCGCCAAGGTGTCGCAGGGCACGCTGGACCAGTTCTGGCTCTGGAGCATGCAAAGCGGCCAGAAGAACGCCTACGAGTGCGTCAAGGCCTTCTCCGAGACCGACTTCACCGAGGACCTGAAGAAGTTCGACGTGCCGACGCTGTTCATGCACGGCGAGGACGACCAGATCGTGCCGATCGACGACGCCGCGCGCAAGGCCGCAAAGCTGGTCAAGGGGGCCAGGGAAATCTACTACCCGGGCGCGCCGCACGGCCTCACCGCCACGATGCAGGACCGGGTCAACGCCGACCTCCTCGCATTCCTGCGCAGCTGACCGGCCATCCACGCCACCGCCCCGATCCAGACCATGTTGAACATCCTGCTGCAGACCACGATCGAAGAAGACCCGGACGACTGGAGCATCCGTCGCTTCAGTCGCGTCGCCTCCTTCATCGCCGGGCTGCGCGACGCCGAAGGGCATCCCGCCTTCATGGTCACGGCCCGGGATCGGGCGCGGCGCGGCGCACCGGACCCTGTCCTCTCGACGCTGCACGAGTCGGACTTCGACCAGGCATGGCTCTTCGCGGTGGACGCGGGAGACGGCCTGACGCCGGAGGACTGCGCCGGCATCACCCGGTTCCGGCGTCGCGGCGGTGGGCTCATGGTCACCCGCGACCACACGGACCTGGGAAGCTGCATCTGCAACCTGGGCGGCGTGGGGGCCGCGCATCACTTCCGCAGCCGCAACCCCGAGCCCGACGCGAGCCGCCACTGCACCGACAACCCGGCGTCGACGGAGATCGACTGGCCCAACTACCACTCCGGCGCGAACGGCGACTTCCAGCGCGTGCGGCCCGTCGGCAGCATCCACCCGGTGCTGCGCGACCGGCAGTCCGCCACGGGCGTCATCCAGTACCTGCCGGCGCATCCGTACGAAGGCGCGATCAGCGCGCCGGCGGGAGACGCCAGCAGCCGCGTGATCCTCGAAGGCCTCAGCTCCGTGTCGGGACGGCGCTTCAACATCGCCGTGGCCTTCGACCGCACCGTGTCCGGCGGACGCGCCATCGCCCAGTCCACGTTTCACCATTTCGCCGACTACAACTGGGATCCCGCCGCCGGCTGCCCTTCGTTCGTCGGCGAGCCCGCGGGCGACGCCATCGTCCGTTTCCCGGAAGCCCTTCGCTCGACGCAGCAGTACGTGCGCAACGTCGTCGGCTGGCTCAGCGCATGACGGGCCCGACCCGACCAGAACGCATCATGACGGCACTTCCATCGCTCACCCTGGCCGTCCTGCTCACCTGCCCGCTGGGCGCGGCAGCGCAGGAGGCATTCGTGCCAACCGCCGCCTTCCTCCAGGCGGGCGCTTCGCAGGGAACCCAGTCCTTCACCGCAGGGCTCGCCTGGGATCTTCCCTATGCGTGGACCCTCGGGACGGCCCGCATCGAAAGCCGCCTGGAAGCATCGTATGCGTGGTGGCAGATCCGCTCCGGCGACAGGGACGGCATCTCCCATCTGTCGCAGCTGGCGCTCATTCCGGCGCTTCGCTACCGCTCCGCCCATGGCTCCCCCTGGTTCTTCGAGGCGGGGCTGGGCGTGACGGTGACCTCCTCGGTCTACCGCACGCGCCGCAAGCGCTTCTCCACGGCGTTCAACTTCGGCACGCACCTGGCCGTCGGGCGCAGCTTCGGGGCGCAGCGCCAGCACGAGGTCTCGCTGCGGTTCGAGCACTTCTCGAACGCCGGCATCCGGCATCCGAACCCCGGCGCCAACTTCGTGCAGCTGCGCTACGAGCGCCGTTTCTGACAACGCGCCGACACAACACCTCAACCTGCCTCACTCTTCAAGGAGAACCCGATGACTTCCCCCCGATTGCCCTGGACCCGTCTCGCCCCCAAGCCGTATCAGGCGATGGCGGGCGTCGGCGAATCGCTTGCCGACTCGTCGCTGGGCGCGCCTCTGATCGAACTCGTGCAGACACGCGTGTCGCAGATCAACGGCTGCCCCTTCTGCCTCGACATGCACGCCCGCACCCTGCGCAAGCTCGGCCAGGGCTGGCAGCGCATCAACAGCCTCGCCACCTGGCGCGAGGTCGACTTCTACGACGAGCGCGAACGCGCAGCCCTGAACTGGGCGGAAGCGCTGACACGCGTGGCGGAAGGACACGCCGACCAGGACGTGGCCTTCGACATGCTGCAGGCGCACATGAGCGCGCAGGAGATCGTGGAGCTGACCTGGGCCATCGCGCAGATCAATGCATGGAACCGGATGGCCATCGGCATGAAGGCGCCGCCCTCCCGCCAGCCGCTGGAATGACGCCGGCCGGACACGCGTCGAGGAACAAGGAAATGCTCAAGACCAGACACACCGCCGGCGCCGCCCTGCTGGCCTTCGCACTTTTGCCGATCCCGCAGGCCGTCGCCGCGCCGCAGGCGATCGTCACGCCGCTGCAGACGCAGGCACTGCCGGACATCCCGGGCAAGGAGGTGCTCGTGATCGACGTGACCTATCCGCCGGGTGCCGTCGATCCGACGCACAGGCACGATGCCCACGCATTCGTCTACGTCCTCGAAGGCACCATCGTGATGGGCCTCAAGGGCGGCAGGGAAGTCACCCTGACCCGGGGGCAGACCTTCTACGAGGGGCCCGACGACATCCACGTCGTCGGACGCAACGCGAGCAGCACCGAACCCGCGCGCTTCACCGTCACGCTCGTCAAGAAGAAGGGTGTCGACTTCTTCATCCCCGTGCAGGACGCCGGGGGCGGCGCGGGCCGCCACGGCCGCTAGCCCCGCACAGGGCCACGGCGGGGAGCGGCGCCACCCATGCCCGACCGGACGCAGGAGCTGGTCGCCTTCGTGCGCACGGTCGAGGCCGCGTCGTTCAGCGGCGCGGCGCGCACGCTCGGGGCCACGCCGTCGGCGATCTCGAAGCGCATCGCCCGCGTCGAGTCGCGGCTGGGCGCGCGCCTGTTCCACCGCTCCACCCGCAGCCTGGCGCTCACCCAGGAAGGCGCGGCGTACTACGACCGGGTCGCGCCGCTGCTGCGCGCGCTGGACGAGGCAGCCGACGTGGTGCACGCGCCCGCGACCGCCCAGGGCAGCCTGAAGATCACCGCGCCCGCCAGCCTGGGCCGCGCGCTGATGCACCCGATCACCGGGGACTTCATGCCGCGCAACCGCGGCCTGAGGCTGGACATCGGGCTGACGGACCGGCATGTCGAACTGATCCGGGAGGGCTTCGACGTCGCGCTGCGTGCCGGAGACATCGCCGACTCGGACCTGAACTCGCGGCTGCTGGCGCGGCTGCCGATGGCCCTGGCCGCCTCGCCGGCCTACCTCGCGGCCCGGGGCGTGCCCGACGACGTGGCGGCGCTGCGCCGGCACGACCACGTCCGCTACGTCGTCGGCGGGCGGCCCTATCCCGTGCGGTTCGCCGACGGGAGCGTCTTCACGCCGGAAGGCGTGCTCGACACGGACAGCAGCATGGCGATGCGCATCGCGGCGCTGAACGGCCTGGGCATCGTCTACATGCTGCGCCTCGCCATCCAGGAGGACCTGGACGCCGGCCGCCTGTCCCTCGTGCTGCCCGGCCACGCCCTGCCGGCGGTGCCGGTGTACGCGCTGCACGCATTCGGACGCCACACGCCGGCACGGGCGCGGCTGTTCATCGACTTCGTCGCCGCTCAGTTGTCGGCCTTCGGCGCCTGAGAAGCTGTGACCGAACCCGTGTGCCGCTGCGCGAGGTAGCGCCCCGGCGGCACGCCCATGGACTTCTTGAACATGCTGATGAACGCGTTGACGGAGTTGTAGCCGAGGTCGGCGGCCACCTGCTGCACGGTCGCGCCGGAAGAGAGCCACTGCAACGCCACCATCACCTGCAGCCGGTGGCGCCAGTGGCCGAAGGACATGCCGGTCTCGGCGCGGACCAGGCGGGCGAAGGTGCGCTCGCTGACGGCAAGCCGCGATGCCCACTGCGCGGCCGTGCTGCGGTCGGCCGGATCGGCCGTCAGCGCCTGCGCCATCCGGCGCACCCGCGGCTCGGCCGACACCGGCAGATGCAGCGGGCCGGTGGCCACGGTCTCGAGCTGGTCCAGCAGCACGGCCCGCAGCCTCCCGGCCTGCACGCCATGCTGCCGCTCGTGCGGCAGGCCGGCGAGATGCAGCGCCAGCTCGCGCAGCAGGGGACTGATGCCGACCGTGCAGCAGCGCCGCGGCAGGGCGTCCATCTCCACGCCGAGGAAGAGGAAGCACACGCGGCTGTTCGGCGCGACCCGGTTGCCGTGGGGCGTGGCGCCCGGTATCCACAGGCCGCCGTGCACCGGCGCCATCCACATCGCGCCAGGGACCTCGCAGGTCATCGAGCCCTCCAGCACCATCGCAAGCTGGCCCTGGACGTGCCGGTGCTGCGGCATCTCCTCGGGCTGCGCGCCGGCATGCACGATCACGGCGGCGACCGCCGTGCTCATCCTGCCGAAGTCGAATGTCCAGGGACTGGATGGGCGGACGGACATGGGCGGGCGCCATTCTGGCAGGAACGAGGGATCGAACGTCGGCATCGAGGGACGCCGCGGCCAGGCCCGCCGATAGAGTCGATCGCGACATCGCCACCGCCTCTGCCGCCCCCCATGACATCACCGACACCGCCGCGCGCGGCGCACCATCCGGCGCTGGCGCTCGCCGGCATCCTGCTCATCGCCGCCAGCCTGCGCGCGCCGATCACCGTGGTCGGCCCGCTGGTCGTGCCGATCCGAGAATCCCTGGGCCTCGGCGCCGCGCAGGCCGGCCTGCTGACCACCCTTCCGCTGCTGGCCTTCGCGCTGGTCTCCCCCGTCGCGGCACCGTGTGCGGCCCGGTTCGGGCCGGAGCGCACGCTGCTGGCCGCACTGGCCCTAATGTGCGCGGGCATCGTCCTGCGCTCGGCCGGCCCGGCATGGGCGCTGTACGCGGGGACGGGCCTGACCGGCGGCACCATCGCCATCGGCAACGTGCTGCTGCCCAGCCTGCTCAAGCGGGACTTCCCGCTGCACATGGCCCGGCTGACGGCAGGCTACGCCGCGACGATGATCGTGGCAGCGGCCCTGGCCTCGGCCGTGGCCGTTCCGCTGGCCGAGGCGTGGGGCGGCGGCTGGACGCGCGCCCTCGCGGCCGTCGCGGTGCTGCCGCTGCTGGCGGCCCTGCCCTGGCTCGTGCCGGCCCGCCGGCCTGCCGGCGTCGCCCCGCGGCCGTCTCCCGCGGCGCCGCGCCCTTCGGTGTGGCGGGCGCCCCTGGCCTGGCAGGTGGCGGCCTACCTGGGCCTGACCTGCTTCATTCACTTCGCCGCCATCGCATGGCTGCCGGCGATCCTGCAGGAAGCGGGTGCGTCCGGCGCGCGCGCCGGCGCGCTGCACGGCTGGATGCAGCTGGCCGGCGCGGCGCCCGCGCTGGCGCTGGTGCCGCTGCTCCAGCGCCTGCCCGACCAGCGCTGGATCGCCTTCGCCTCGCCGGCGCTCGGCGCATGCGGGCTCGCGGGGCTGCTGGCGCGGCCCGAGTGGGCCGCGCTCTGGACCTTCGCCTTCGGCATGGGCATGGGCGCCTCGCTGGTGCTGAGCCTGGCCTTCGTCGGCCTGCGCGCCGGCTCGCCTCAGGTCGCCGCGTCCCTGTCCGGCATGGCGCAGTGCATCGGCTACCTGCTCGCCGCCGTCGGTCCGACGCTGGCGGGTTCCCTGCGCGAGTGGAGCGGACGCTGGAGCCTCCCGCTGGGCGTCTGCATCGCGCTGTGCATCGCGATGTGCTGGCTGGGTCTCTCGGTCGGGCGTGCGGGGCACATCGATGGAACGCCCGTGCGCCGAGGGCGGGAAGGCCCCCAGCCGAGCGCGGGCTGAATGCGCCCCTGCATCGGTGCCTGCCATGCAACGCTGCGGTCATCCCGGCCCGCGCCGCGGCGCGACCGGCGGCGCCCGGCTCTACCTGCTGCGCGCGGGGCGCCCGCGCACGGCGGCGCGCCTGGAGCCCGTCGCCGCCGGCGCGAGCTGCCGGCGCAGCTGGCGCAGCCGCTCGATGTCGCGGCCCTGGGCGCCGTCGCCGGCCTGCTCGCACGTCTCGGCGAGCAGTTGCGCCGCCCGGGCGTCCAGCCCGGTGGAGACCCACAGCCGGGCGAGGTCCAGCGCCGCGCGCCACGCCCAGCTCGCCGCGCCCTGCTGGCTGGCCGTCTCGAGGGCGCCGCGGTAGTGCGCCTCGGCCTCGCGCGCCATGCCGTCGCGCTCGCAGCGCCGGCCGGCCGCCCGCCGGACCTCGGCCGCGCACCACTGCGCCTTGCCCTGCGACACCCGCTCGAACAGATCGTCGTCGATCCACTCTGGGCAGAAGGTCACCAGCATTTCCTTGCGCGGCGCGTCGTACGCCGGAAGGCGGGCGGCCACCTCGCGCACCTGCCTGCCACGGTCCTCGTCGGCATCGGGCAGCAGGCCCTGCTCGTACCACTGCGCGTAGCGCAGCCATCCCACCAGGCCCTTGCGCTGGGCCTCGTCCTTCATCATGTGGATCCACGTGCGCGCCAGGTCCGACTCGCCCGTCCACACGGCGACCGGACAGGCGCCGTACAGGCCGGAGCACATCGTCACCGAGGTCCCCACCGCCTGGGCGCGCGCCACCAGGCTGCGGGCCGCCTCCAGCGCCTCGGCCGTGCGGCCCTGGATCCACAGCGTCCGGCAGAGCACCGCCATGGCGGCCACCACGGGGTCCACGCCCACCATGCTCGCCCGGGTGTGCACCGTGCCGCCGATCATGACGATCGACGCCTCGCTGTGCTGCCTGGAGACCTCGAAGCGGCCGCAGAAGTGGTTCGCCATCGCGCTCACGCGATGGGCGAGGTTGAGCGCCGACGGGTCGGACCATGTCTGCGCGACCGCCAGGAGCGCATCGGCTTCCTGCAGGGCCACCGCGTACTCGCCGCGGAACATGTCGTGCGTGCACCTGCCCCAGCGGGCCTGCAGCTCCAGCATGGGCACCTTCAGTTCCCGTGCGCCGGCCAGCGCGCGCCCGGAGACGGCGGCCAGTTCCGACATCGATCCGCCCGTGTGCAGCAGCGCGCTGATCAGGGCAGTGCACAGCCAGGTGGCGGTCTCGACGTCCTCCGGCAACTGGCGGTCGACCAGTTCGAGGGCCGCCGCGATGCCGTCGCGGTACTCCTCGACCTGGGAGACGTGAAACCACAGGGCCGCGGACGCGGAGACCAGCGATGCGGCCATCTTGGCGTCGGGCTGCTCCGCCAGACAGGCCTTCAGCGCGAAGCGAACGTCGTCCAGGTGGAAGGCGTAGCGCATGCTCCACGCCCGCTCGTCGCGCACGGTCAGCTCCGCCGTCGCCGCCTTCATGAGTTCGAGCATCAACGCCGCATGGCGCTTCATCAGCATCGGCCGCTCGTCGGTACGCGACAACAGCATGGCGGCATAGCTGCGCGTCGTCTCCAGCAGGCGGTAGGGGGCGATCGCGTCGCTGCTGTCGAAGGACACCAGCGACTTGTTGGCCAGGGAGATCAGCGCGTCGAAAGCCTCGTCGGGGTCCATGTCGCCGTCGACCAGGCCGAGCGCCAGGTCGACGTCGAAGCGGCTGCGGAACACCGACAGCCGGCGGAAGAGCCGCAGTTCGCCCTCGCTCAGCAGCGCGATGCTCCAGTCGAGCGCGGCGGCCAGCGTCCGGTGGCGCGGGAACACCGCCCTGCTGCCGAAGGCATACAGCCGCAGGTGGTCGTCCAGCCGCCGCGCCAGATCGTCGACCGACTGGGCGCCCAGGCGCGCTGCGACGAGCTCGATGGCCAGGGGAATGCCATCGACCTGGCGCGCGATCCTGGCGAGCACGCAGCCGTGCGCTTCGCCGAAGGCGCCAGCGCCGGCCGCCCGGCCCCGCTCCACCAGAAGCTGCACGGAGGGCCAGCGCAGCGCCTCCTCCAGCGTCAGGCGCTCGGCGCCAGGCACCGCCAGGGCCGCGAGCCGGATCACGTACTCGCCCGTCACGCGCAACGCCTCGCGGCTCGTTGCCAGGACGCGCAGCCGGGGCAGCGCCGCCAGCAGGCTCGTCATCGGGATCACCAGCGACTCGATGACGTGCTCGCAGTTGTCGACGAGCAGGAGCACGTCGCGCTCGGCCAGGCACTGGACGATGGCCTGGATGGTGTCCGGCATGTCGGCCGCCGCCCCCAGCGACCGTGCGACGGTGCCGACCACGTGGTCCCCGGAGATCAGCGTCGACAGGTCGATGAAGGCGATCCGCGCACCATGCGCCTGCTCGTAGCGCTCCGCCGCCCGGATCGCCGCGCTGGTCTTGCCGATGCCGCCCGCGCCGACCAGCGTGACCAGGCGATGGGAGGCCAGCGACTGCACGATGCCGGCGACATCGCCGTCCCGGCCGACCAGTTCGGTCAGGCGCACCGGCAGGGGCGTGAAGGACGGCTCGACCGCACGCCCCTGCACAGCCGCGCCGCCGTCGAGCGCCTCGCGGCGCACGCGCCCGTTGAACCGGTAGCCCTTCAAGGGCACGTTGGAGATCCACTCCAGGCAGCCGTCGCCCTCGCCCGGCTCGCCCAGCGCCTTGCGAAGCGTCGACATGTGGACGCGAACGCTCGCCTCTTCGACCACCACGCCGGCCCACACGGCGGACAGCAGCTCGTCCTTCCTCACGTATTCGCCGGCCCGCCTGATGAGCTGCAGCAGCAGGTCGAACGAGCGCGGCCCGAGCCGCACGGGCCGGCCTTCGCGCTCGAGGCGCCGCTGCGCCTCGCTGAGCGTGAAGGCACCGAAGCGCCAGCGCGCCTCCTCGATGCCGGGGGAGGCGGAAGCGGGCGGCGGTCGCTCGGCCGGTGCTTGCATGGTGTGGCGTGGTCAACCCTGGGACGTGCGGTCGCCGGGCACGCTTCGGCGTGGCAGCGCGACCCGCAGGCAGCAGCCACCGGCCGCATGCCCGGCATCCGGGTGGCCCGATGCGCCCTTCCCGCGGCGCCTGGCAGGCATCCGGCGAAGGACCTGCGCGCGCACTATATGGCCCGGGTGCGGCCCCCGCAATCGATGGACGCGAATGACCTCACCGGCCTGCGGTACGGCCGCGCGGGCGGGCGGTCCGTGGCCCGGCAGGCGCATCTCCCGGCATGGCGCTTTCATGGGCCGGCGTCCTTCCTCTCAAGGCGATCGTCGGGGCCGGCGCCGGCCGCCTCTATGCCATCACGCCCAGCGGCAGCGGCCCGCGCCGCGGCGGCGCCGCATCGATCGCCCCGGCACACGCGCCAGCCATGCAGGCGGCCGGCGCGTCCTGGCCGTCCGCCATGTGCCGCCGGAGCAGGTCTTCTTCCCGCGCCGTCAGCCCGCCGCGCCGCGGGCACGCCGCAAGGAGCCGCACAGCCCGGCCGCAGAAGGCGCCGCTGCCGCCCCGCGCCACGGCGGCGATGCCGTCCAGCAGTTCGCGTGCGGAAGCGTCCTGGAACAGCAGGCCGTGGGCGCCGCCGTCGATGACGCGCCGGACGTTCACGTCGGCATCGCTGCGCGCCACGACAACGAGCCTCGGTGCTCGCCCGCCCGGCGCGGCGGCGGGGCGGTTCGACGCGTGGTCGGGATCGCACACGACGACGTCGACGGGAACGTCCGCGCCGCCCGGCCCGGCGTGCAACGTCATGCCGGGTTCGCGTCCGACGAGCGCACGGAGGCCGGCCATCAGCAGCGCGTCCCTGTGGTGGACGCGGACCGCAATGGCCGGCCTGCGCGTCGCGGTGCGCAGCCCCGGCATCGCGGCGCCCGGCGCAGCGTCCGCCGCCAGCAACGCGCCGCGGCGCAGGGCGCGTGCAAGTCGAGGCGCCCCGTCGGGGCCGGCGATCCGGCCCAGCACCGAGCGGACCCGCGCCCGCACGGTGCCCTCGGCGATCCCGAGCCTCCGGGCGATCCCACGGTTGTCCAGGCCGCGCGCGAGCAGCCGCAGCACGTCCAGTTCGCGCGGCGTCGGCGCTCCCCGGGCGAGGTCGTCCAGCAACTGGTCGGCGACGCCCACCGACAGGTACCTGCGCCCCTCGGCCACGCGCCGCACCGCCACCTGCAGTTCCTCCGCCGTGCAGTCCATGCCGAGGTAGCCGCGCGCACCCGCGCCGATCGCGCTGCGGACCTGC
>Ga0164243_10001217_pt1 | contig 44397 bp, 29 predicted proteins | sample OricompcompostOP_FD_108781 | JGI IMG/M metagenome (GOLD analysis project Ga0164243, IMG submission 108781) | Organic Plus compost microbial communities from Emeryville, California, USA - Original compost - Organic plus compost (OP) | ecosystem: Engineered > Solid waste > Mixed feedstock >...
GCGGTGTTTGTTTAGTGATTCTGGGAGGAAGTTGTGGCTCTGATCTTGGTGGTCGACGATCACAGCGTGTACCGGAGCGGTCTCCGCGGAGTGATTGAGGCAAGAGTTCAGCAAGCTTGCGTCTTCGAAACGAACGACCTCTCTGCGATGCGCGAGTATGTCAAAGCAAAGCGCTATTTCGATCTGGTGCTTATTGATTCAAAAAGTTTGAGCCATCATTCGCTGGGGTTGGTTCGGGAAGTTCACGAGCTGAGTCCCGCTACACGTTTTGCCGTGATGTCAACGTCGAATACACGTGCGGATGTCCTGTCGTGTCTCTCGGCGGGATTTCATGGATTCGTGAACAAGCTGCAGCCGGCCGAGGAAATTCTAGCAGCCATCAACGATCTTCTTTCAGGGCGGATCTACGTGCCGCGCTGGCTGGCCGATGGTGACGACAACACGACGGATGTGGAAGGCTATTCATGGACAGCCAATCATGTCGACATCTTTCGTTTAACGCCTCGACAGAATGAAGTTTTGACCTTGCTGGCGCAGGGCCTCTCCAACAAGGAAATTGCACAGAAACTACATATATCGGAGGGGACCGCAAAAATTCATACAGCAGGTCTTTTGCGAGCGATCGGGGCGCGTAACCGGACCGAAGCGGCATTCAAGGCTGCCAATTTGCTTGAAGACAATCAGCGGACATGCGGGCGGCCCCGAACAGTTGTTCCGCTTCAAAAACGAATGATTGGTACGATTGCCTGAAAGAGCAGGCGGTTGCTGTGCGCGGTCGCAAGAGCGTCGTGCCAATGTGGCCAGATGTCCTGCGCTAGATGCGAACTGGCGATGAACTGAAACGTCGAGGCGCTATCCGAAGGATAGAGGAATGGTCATCCGGTAGTGACGTGCGCGGAATATGCGTCGTTAATAGATTGCCGACGATTGGTCCCGCCGCGAGGTTCTGAATCGTTAAAGCGAGCAGAGTTATAGCATGAAGATATTCAGTATCTGTTGTGTTCGTGACGAGAACGATATTGTCGGGACGACATTGCGAGCCGCATTAGGCTGGAGCGACAGCATATTTATTTTTGATAACGGAAGCGTCGATGGCTCGTGGGAGACTGTTCTGGATCTGGCAAAGGAAAATCCAAAGATCAAGATCGTCGGTCGCGACAATCGTGTTTTTACCGATGAGCTGCGGGGAGAAATATTTGAAGCGCACAGAGACATAGCGTCTCCGGGAGACTGGTGGTGCAGACTCGATTCTGATGAGATTTATATCGATGACCCGATTTCTTTTCTTGGAAAAATTCCCGACAAATACGGCTTCGTCCTGTCTGCCACGCTGAATTTCTACTTCACCGATCTCGACCTTCGCAGTTACGAGCAAAGCTCCTCGGAATGGCTGGCCCGACCGGTTGAAGAAAGACTCAGATATTATCAGAACAACTGGAGCGAGCCGCGGTTTGTCCGCCATCGGAGCGATCTTCGCTGGGGTGGCCTCATCTGGCCCGCCAACCGTGGCCGTACGGCCCCTTCGCGTATAAGGCTCAAACACTTCCCGTATCGATCGCCCGAGCAAATATCCAAGCGGCTTCAAATACGTCAGGAGCAACCGTTTCTCTTCAAACACGAAGCCAATCGGTCTTTGACCGTGCCAAAGGATATGCGGTCAGATTGGTCCGACCAATACTTCAAGGCGACCGTGTTCGAGGCCGCTTCCTGGCAGGATCGTGTGAGGAAGGCCGCTGAATGTGACGTTGATCGCGGAGATGGCATTTTCGTCGTCCGCAACGAACTGATGCCGTCACTCCCGTCGCCGGCTGTCGATATGGTCAAGGCTGGTTTGCAAGCGACACCCGTTGGAAGAGCCATCCTGTCGCCAATCCTCAAGTGGCGCCGCGAACAACGCGATCATCGCTGAATAGGCGTTGCGGTCCCTTCTGAGTTTTCCTCACACGGCGCTTCGCAATGCGGCCCCCAAGAGCATGGCTCTGGCGGCCATGCCGCCGCGCGAGAATATTTCGGTGTGAACGGATGCAACCTTGCCCGCGGCAGGATGGCACCAAGCAATGAATCGCCCATTGCTCGATGCTCATCGCATTTTTTCAGGCTGACAGAGAGTCCTTCGGCCCCTCTTTTCGTTGTCGAGCCACGAACAAAGTCACAGGCTCATCGTCGCCAACAACAAGCGCGTGGCTTCGTTGTGCATGCGTTGTCCCTTTCGCGAGTTCCGGTCCGATAATGATCCCAAATCCAAGCAGAATGCCGCCGACCAGGGCTAGGCCAATGAGGTGCGGAACCTGGGGAAACACAGGAGCTGTCGGGGGAACGGCGCGCTGAACGACTCTCAGGTTTGAAAGCTGGGTTTTCTTGGAGACCTCGGAGCTGATCTGTTCCTCCAACATCCGGCTTGCATAATGTGCTGCCGCCGCTGACGAGGTCGTGAAAACGCGTTTCAACCTGCCATATTCAGCCTCCTTGGAGGCGAGCGAGGCGAGTTCCTTGTTAACGCTTTCGAGTTCCATCCCAAGCTGATTCAGCAACGCTGTCGCACCAGTGAGATCTGAGTTGACCTTCATCAGCGCGGCCATCGCATCCTGATAGACTTTCACGAGCAACAAAGGCGGTGTTTCCTCGAGCTGTTCTGTCATTCTCGGGCTGTTGGCAGCTGTATTGCCGCTTTCGGACGTCCTTCGAGTATCCTGCCCATTTCCGCCGATTGTCCTCACCATCTGCGTCACAGTTTTGGACTGCGCGACAGGACGCAGGACACCCAATTGGCTTGTCATAGCCTGTCGCTGTCCTTTCCGTTCCTCAATTTGCGCTCGCGTCGTGGAGATCAATGTGGACAGCTCGTTCGCGCGCTTGAGGAGCAGCTGGCGCTGCTCGTCAACTGCGTAGATGGAAGCCTCGACCGAAAAGTTTTCCAGATTGGCAGCTGCAACTTCCGCTTCTTCCTCGAGGCGTTTTGTTTGTTGCTGGAAAAATTCCTGCGCTCCGGGCACCTGGTCAGTGTTGTGAATGGCGACCAGAGCATTTGCGAGTGCGTCGAGAAAAGCTGCGGCGAGCCTTGGATCTGTGTGCCGGAATGTAATTCTCAACAGGTCTGATCTACCTTCCTGCTTGGCAACAACACGCTCTCGCAAAGCGAGGATGGCGGACTGACGGCTATCCGAAACATCTTGCGCGCCGGCCTCGGAGGCTGCCTGGGGCTCAGACGGGGGTTCGGCCGACTCCTTTGCTGCCATACTCCGGGGGCCAGCTTCCTTTCCCCAAGCCCACGCAGAACCTATATAACCCAGAACAGCGTCTTGAAACTGAGAGAGGAGCGTTGTCCGGGATTCTGGCGCCAACCGATCATATCCAACATCATTCGCCGCTTCCTGAACAACCTGATCGATCTTGGCGATGCGCGATAGCGATTCCATCCGGCTTTGAAGATCGACGCCGTCGCCAACGTTCGGGCCAGAGCGTTCCTTAATACCCTGCCCGACACGCAACAATGTATATGCCTCGTAACGTTCTCCAACCGCCGCATAATAGGCAAAGGCTGCTCCGGAGGTGAGGAGTATACAGAGATAAATGATCCATTGCCGGCCCCACAGCAATCTGAGAGACCTGCCAAATATCGTACCGATGCTGAGTTCCACGGTCGACTCCGCTTGCTCACGCCCACCGCCCGCGATGATTCTTGTGCCGGCCGATGACGTTGAGCCCTATGATTTCACGCGAAAATGACTGCGACTAAGATGCGCGCGGGCGACTCGCATAGTCGCGTCGCGGGCTTCCACTCCGTTCTTACGTCAGGTGTTCAGGCCGGTATTGATCATCGTCAACTCGGGTCTTGACCTATCCCTTACATGCATCCAACGGCTCAACCCTTGACTGTGGTGCGGGCCTCTGCGTGCCGCGACGGCGGCCCGAGCGGGAATTATGCGGCCATGTGCCTAAGGTGAGGTTGCTTCGCTGTGGAGAACGTGACCGTAAGCAGGATAGAGACGTCACACAGGTTCCTAACGTCTGGGACTGTCGGCAATCCGTTCTTTGTAGTGAACGGAGTAGGGCTGGTCTTTTTGAATCTGGCGACATTTGCGTACAACCAGACTGGGTCGAGCTTGTTCAACGCAATCGGAAACGCCGTCAGTCTTCTGCTGATTTCGTATTCGATTTATCAAGTTGTTTTGGCCAAGGAGGACAGCAGTCTTTACAAATCTGTTTTGATGCTCGCTGTCGTTTTTGTGGGTGCGAGCTTTCTGGTCAATTACGGGAGCTTCGAGATCCCGGATGCTTTGAAGTTCTTGTCAATTTATACATTTTATATCGCCGGTCGAAGCGCGTCCGGGCGTTTGCGTCAGGCTGAAAAATGGTGCGTCTACGCGCTCGCCGCGTTGCCTCTGTTGTTCTTGTTGGCAGGGCAATCAAGGATTTACATGGGCGCCGAATATCCCGACGCATTCTCATATTTCCCAAATACGAACACCGCAGCCTTATACTTTTCTGCGCTTTTCTTCTCTCTCTCTCCTTGGCTTGGAAACGGGACGCTGGCGCTGCAGTTCATCAATGTTGTTCTGATGAACAGGGTCGGCGCCGCATTGGCGACAATTCTTTCGATCGGAGTGTGGTCTGTTTATCCGCTCAGGAAAGAAGTCGTCGTTGCATTTTCCGTTCTCTCGGCCGCCAGTCTCGTTGCCTACGCGATTGGCGCCATGGATCGGCTGTTGACCGGGTTGGAAGCCATTACGGTGATCTGGAATCTAAATCCCAGCACAGTTGCGCGGATGACCTATAAGCAACTGGTCGAGATAACCGGGACAAGCGACGTGTCCGCATTCTTCCGCATTATCCACTGGACGAACATCTGGGATTATTATTCGTCGCAGGGTATTGTCGGCATATTGTTTGGTTATGGTGCAGGGCAGACGGGTGTTGTTGCATACATGCCGATGCCGCCACATAACGATTATCTTCGCGTTCTGGCTGAATATGGATTGCTCAGCTTTTTCGTGTTTGTGTTTTTCCTGGCCAATATCGTGCTTTCGATAAAGCTGAAACCAGCGAAGATTCTTTTCACCGTACTGTTGATCTATTTCTTCTCCGAAAACCTGATCGATAATTTTACATCGATGGCATTGTTCTTCTCGTATGCTGGACGAATTACGTCGGAACGCTCATTCAGCGGTGCTACGTAGCTTGCGCGAAAGCGAAATTTGTCTGTCATCAAAATTTGTGAGCTATTTTTTCTCGAGTGCGACAAAAGTTTTCATTTCGCTCGCAAAGTGATTCCACATCGTTTGTGCAAGGTCTGTTCGCATTTCTGCCGAGATATGGTGGCTTATGGTTAATGCGATCATGAAGGTCCTAGCGGTCCTGAGTGGGGTGGGACTTCAGCTAGTTGTGTCCCTACCGTTGTCGTCAGCTCATGCAGCTGAAGGCGATATCGCTCCAAGTGTGACCACCATTAAACGGGGGAAGTCATTAATGGCATTTTCGGTTTCCGAAGCGACTAAGCAGAATACTCTCGGACAGAGTGAGGGGTTTCCTGAGGGCGTCCCGCATAGCTGGAATTGGTATCAGGGCTGGAACGATGACGGACTCAAAATACCGCCATCGGACTTCACGTCCGTTACAGGTTGGGGGCAGATTTACCAGGAGGAAGGTCAGCCAGCTAACTCCGACCCAAATGCCAACGTCGAGATCGCAAACGCCAAAACGTATGTGCATCTCACATCGGGTGAGTGGGTCCTGGTGCAGGATCAAGCAACGAACCCGGTCGTTGGGGGCCATTTCGTCACTGATTTCAGTGGCAATGCTGGCTATAACATGACGCCGGAAGCCGGAAGCGACGGTTCGGTTGCGTTCGATGCGCCGCCGGCGGGATACAACAATCACTTCTGGCCTGACGCGCGGGGAACGTATGAACCCGGCACCGTCGACGCTGTCTACGTCCAGATGGATATGCGAGCCACCGATCCTGGTTCGAGTCTGGTCGCGAGTGTGGGTGCTGATTGGTGGCGCGATGCCAATGCTCCTTATCTTGACGATCACAGCACCAACCCTGGCGTCGGTAGCAGCAATTGGGTCGAGCTATCGACCGAATGGAGAACGCTTGCATATTACTCATCTCCAAGCCTGCTTGAGTCGGATCCGCCTCCTCCTCTCGCCGACCTGGGCACAGTGGGTGAAACACCGACGACTCCTGTAGACCCCACAGATCCGACGACACCGCCGGACTCCGCAAACCCTGGAACGCCCACGGATCCGACGGATCCTTCAACACCGCCGACTGATTCCGCGGGCCCAGGAACGCCCACGGATCCGACGAATCCGACAACGCCACCGACGGATTCCGCAGGCCCGGTAACGCCTACGGATCCGACCGATCCTGCAACCCCGCCGACATCGTCGCCGACGGAAGGCGTCAATCTTTTGAAGAATGGATCATTCGAGGCAACACCTGTCGATGCAAATCGGTGGGCCGGCTTCGACTCGATCGAAGGCTGGACGGCAATATCCGGTGGCACAATCGAGCTGTGGAACGATCTGAACGGCGTTCAGGCCACGGATGGTTTGAATTTCGGTGAGCTCGATTATCTCGATGGAACTGACGGCTTCTATCAAGATGTCAAAACCGAGTCGGGTCAGAAGTACGAGCTGTCCTTCGATGCGCGATCGCGTTTCCCCGGTGCGACCAGCACGATCGAGGTTTTGTGGAATGACGAGGTCGTCGCGGAGGTGCCGCCCGGGAGTGACTGGAGCAACTACAAGTTCAATGTTGACGGTACTGGGGGCGACGACCGTCTCACCTTCCGCGAGGCGGAAGGTGAGGGGCAAGATGGCCTCGGAGCCCTGTACGACAACGTGAAGCTGGTTGCTACGAACTCGGCCGGCAGTCCGTCGGACTCGGCCGGCAGCCCGTCGGACCCGACCGACAATTCGTCGGACTGGACCTGCAACAGGTCGCATTCCCACCACGGTGGAAGGTGGCACGCGAATGCCGGCAGAGGTCACTCGAATGGCACCAGGTCGGACTCCACTGGGAGCACGTCCCCGGCCGGGTCCAGCGAGATGAACCGCGCGATGGACTTGGTGAATCAGTACTCGGCTGCAACGTCGACGAACTCGAGTGCTGCTGAAACGAGTGTGTTCGATCAGAATAAGCAGGAGAGCCTTGCGCCCACACTGGCGCAAAGCCAGCACTGATCGGACTTCGCGTATCTCTTCGTCCATCTTGATGCATCCCAGCGCAGATGGACGTCGAGGTTAAACTCAGGCGCTGCTCCTTTATTGGAGCAGCGCTTTTTTGCGTTTCTGTCGCATGCCTCGTTGCCGGATGCGGGTCCGGCCTCCGTCGCCTTGGTGCAGCGGCCGATCACCCTGATCCGAAGTGCGGGTCGCGAGCAGTGGGCTCGCGGAACATAATTTGTGCGCGGTGCCGCCTGAGCGCATCGCTGCCTCAAACTTGACAGACGTCAACTCGGAAAAAGTACAAAACCTCATCCTTATGCGTCGAGGAAAATGACGCTGCCGATTGCTGCGTCCAGCCCCTTTTACGAAAACGGAAAAATGATCGTGCAGGTCAAAAGATATGGATACAAATATTCATTTTGTTACCTGACGCCGATCCAGTGCTGCGACAGACGTGCGCGATGCACTTTCCTTCGGCGTCCCAATTTGCTCATTGATTTGGATTTCGCAAACGCGTTGCCCTGTTCATTGATTGCGACGCAGACCGATCCTGTTCTGAGACCTTCGGGAGCTTGATATGTCTGCTCGGGATTTAGTTCTGGTCCGGAATGATGATCCGCTTGTTACGATTGCAATTCCGACTTTCAACAGGGCAGCTGTACTCAAGGGCTGCATTACTGCGGCCTTGGCACAGACTTATGGCCGTTTCGAACTGCTCGTGTCCGACAATGCATCGCTGGATGAGACCCAGATCATTCTCAACAGTTTCGGTGACGACAGGTTGAGGATCATTCGTCAGAAAACGAATATCGGTCTTTTGCCCAACTATAATGCCTGCCTGGAGGCCGCGACCGGGGATTATATTGTCTTCGTTGCCGACGATGATAGGATTGCGCCGCATCTGCTTGAGCGATGCATAAACCTTGTCCGGCGTCAGCCGCGGCTTCCCGTCGTCATCACATTAAGCAACCTCCACGCCGTATCGTTTGGAAAAATCCGGCCTCCGCGCGCAAGCAGAAGCCATCCGACGGGGATTTGGGATGGTGCAGACGTTCTAACCGATTTCCTCACCGATCAGATTACTGTGACAATGTGCGGCGTGATGCTGCGTACCGATCTGCTGCGTATGAACGGTGGCCTTCCGCTGGATTATCCCCATACAGCCGACGTCGCGGCGTGGGCGCCGCTTCTGCTTCTCGGCGAGGCCGGTCTCGTGAATGAAGCCTGCGCGACCTATAGTTATCACGGCCAATCAGAGACAGCGCGGATGGGTGTCGAGCAAGTGCTTCTCGACGCAGCAAAAACGGCGAATCTGATCTCACAGATGGCCGACCGTTATGTTCACGAGCCCGGCCGACGTGAAAAAATAAAAATCGAGGCGCGTCGTTTCTTTGCAAGGCGCAGTCTGACTGCGTTGTCCGATTATCGCAACAGCGGTGGGGAAGCGCAGAACCTCCTGAATTTTCTTTGGCGATTCCGCCATGATCTGCACAGTGCCAACCTGAAAAGTGTCCTGCGTTTTGTCGCAACTATCCTTTGCCCGCAAATCGTTGCCGATCGGATTCGGCGATCTGGACCGGGCGCGACGGTGCCGATCATAAATCCGCAGGCCATTTCATCCGCGCCGTCACGCCTTCGCGATGAGGATTGTGTCGACAGCTTGTATTGAGGGCTGTCAAATCGACGATCCGTGGATCATCTACCGTCACGATGGTCCTCAATATAATGCGTCCAGTCTCGTCACATGGTTCCTGAGAGCGTGGCGAGGCCTCGCTGAAAACTTCGGTTGTGTGACCAGACGATCAAATCTGATCATGCGCACTTACCGTTGAAATTGGCCTGGTGTTCGTGAAGTGAAAGACTGTGCCGATGCCCGCATCCGTGAGCGGCCTTCTCGTTGACTTGGTTGTCATGGCAATGCGGGCCTGCATCATGGGCTCAAAATTTGCCCTCGCGATCTTTATCGCGCATTACTTGGATCTGTCATCCCTCGGTTTGTATGGACTCGCTGTCGGTGCCATTGCAATTGTGCCGGCGGTCGTCAACGTCGGCATGAATCACCTGTTGATGCGTAATGCAGTTACCGCATCCCCCGCAGAACTGGTCGAGAGTCTGCGTCATCATTGGACGTTTATCCTATCGATCTATGCTGTTCTGCTTGCGGCTGCAGTCGCGTCCATGAGCATTTTCGGCACAACCGCTGTGTGGATTCTCATCGTGGGGGTCATTCTGTTTGAACACGTTAACAATGATGTCTTCTATCTTTTTTCCAACCTGCAGTATCACGTGGCGGCGAACGCGAACGCCTTCATTCGCGGAGCGGCCTGGATTCTCGTTTATATTCCGCTTGCCATTTGGGATCCGAATCTCAGGACGCTCACCGACTTGTTCGGAGCTTGGCTGGTGGGTGGCATTCTTTCGTTTGTGCTTTTCGTCTGCCTCAGTCGGTCCTGGCCGTGGAGAAAAACGTTTTCTCTTCCGTTTCGGGCATCTGTAATCGCCGGGACAGTCCGGAAATCCTACCTCTTCTATATCAGCGATCTTGGCTTTATTGCGAGCCAGTATATCGATCGATACTTCGTCACCCTATTTCTTGGACTCAAGATCGCCGGCGTCTATTTTCTCTTCTGGACCGTAGCCAATTCTACGTACACATTTCTCGCGCTGGTCCTTCAACAGAAGCAACGTCCTCTGCTCATCAGGGCGTATCGGAGCGATGGGGCGATTGCGCATGCGCAGCTCGCGTGGCGCTTCATGCAGTCCACAGTTCTCCTCACCGCGGCTCTGAGTTTTGTGGTCGGGCTAACCTTTCAGCTTCTCGCCCCGACGCTCGGTCAGCCAGCGCTCACGGCCCATTGGCCCGCATTCTGGTTGATCGTGGCCGGAATGGGCTTTCGTTACCTGGCAGACTTCGGGGCAATGGGATTATTCACCGCGCACCGCGACCTGATGACGACCGTGACGAACGTAACGTCCGTCTGTGTGTTGGTCGTCGCGCAGATATTGTTGTTGCCAATGGCGGGGCTTTATGGAGCCGGCGGAGCAATCCTGATCACCTTTGCAGGGATAGCGCTTTGGCGCTATAGGCTGTTGTTCGGACCCTCGCTGGGGAACCCTAGCTCACAGCAGATCGGGGCTTAGTCAGACAAGGTTGTTGGCCGGTCTCTGTGGATTGGGATGTCGCCGATGCCCCTCATGGAGAGCAACCGCGATGTCCCTGCAGTGCGAGAAGAGCAACTTAGAAGGATCTTCACGCCGTCGACGTGCTCGGGCTCTGAATACGCAAAATGCCTGAAGCAGTGGTGTCTTCAAAAATAGCCGATCGCCGATGCATCGGTCGGCGCTAATCCAGCCTCGCGCATAAAGCTGAGTGCGTCGTCGAATATCCACGGGCGGCTTGATGGAGATTGACAAGATGTGCGCGAGCAAAGAAGGCAGGACGACAGCGATCTGAACGACGCTATCGAGATCTCTCAGTCCGATGTTATGCAGAACAATCTGCAAGCAATCGCTGGGAGCGCGCGACAAACTCGATTGAGAAAAGACTGTTCTCAATCGCGTTCGCCGGAAGGCCAACAACTCGTCGTTCCAGTTGCATGATGTCAGGAAGATAAGTCATCGGAACGTTCAGCTGTGACGGGATCTAGCTATTTCGTACCTTCTTCACTTTCTGGTGACACATTTCGTTTCGAACACGTTCTCGAGAACGCGCCGCGCGTCGTGCTCTCGAATATGTATAGATTGCATGCTGGAGGCGATTGTTTTGTGCGTTATCCGGCAGGTTTCCGGTCATCAAGACCAACGACATAGACCATTCGATGGATGGCATAGACCGAGAGTCTAGCGCATCAGTCCGAATTTTATTAAAGCTCAACCCATGCAAGCATCAGTCGGCCGGTGAACAACTGAGGTTGCTTATGCGTGCTGAAATCGTTGCCAACGTAGGGTGTATTAAGGTTCCACCGCTCGTCTATGGCCTGAATCGGCATGATCTCGCCGATAATCGCAGGCTCTCGACAACGTCATTTGTCCCAAGGGGGCGCGCGCTCTTTTGGCAGGGCGAGCACCAACCGCAGAAGATTGAAATCGTTGAGGGCGTCATTCGAGCTGTCCGGCTGCTTGAGAATGGAAACCGCCAGATCCTTGCTTTCTATTGGCCCGGAGATGTTGTCTTGCCCATGCATGCCTCGTGCCAGCAATTCACTGCGGAAGCAGTGATGAACTGCCGGGTCATCCAGACGCCGACATCAGGCATCTGCAATCAGCATGAGCCCTGCGGCGCCCATCAGGTCTTATCGGAAATGCTGTCGCTGGTTCTCAACATGGGGCAGAAGAACAGTGTCGCCAGAATAGCGTGGTTCCTGCTGCGGATACGGCGGCACCTTCCAGAAGATCCAAGATTCGCTCGTGCGCTCCAATTAATATTGCCGCGCGCGGATATTGCAGACCATGTCGGCACGTCGCTTGAAACAGTCTGCCGGACATTGGCGGAATTCAAAGCCAGAAAGCTGATTGACCTGCCAAATCGAAAGACCATCCGTTTTATAAATTTACCTGGTCTCGCCGAGGTTGCGGGAGACTGAAGACTGACCATTGTTAATTGGCTTTGAGGTCTCGAATGGAACTCGCACGCGAAGCGACCATGGAAAATGGCCTCTCTCGCGAGCGTCACCGGGATCAAATTGCCGTCCCGATTTCATTGAACATCATCTCGCCTCTGGTTGCGCTGCTTGATTTAATCTGGATCGTCTCTTTAGGTATGGCCGCCGGACTTAGCTACCATGCCGCGGCATTGGAGGGTGAGGGCGACGTCGCGAGCTATATAGGTTCGGGAATAGCGGTCGCAGCGCTCTATGCCGTCTTTGCTCATGCTGCACAACTCTACAGGGCATCGAACCTTGTTCGCATCCGATGGCAGGTCGGACGATCGACGCTTGTCTGGCTGTTCGTGTTTGTCTTCCTTGCAAGTTTGGTCTTTGTCCTGAAGACCGGTGCAGATTTTTCGCGCGGCGCAATGATCGCCTTCTTTACGAGTGGGCTGCTCGCGAATGTGATCGCGAGATTCATTGTCGCGCGCATTTGCTCCTTCATTATTGCGACCGGTTTGTTGAAGCCCAATCGCGTCATACTGATCGGAGTAGAGAACGATCAAGGAACCTATGAAGCCGTCGCTGCGCTCGAAGCGTATGGATATGCCATCGTTGAGGAGTTTTATCTTCCTGTGTTTGACAACGTGAGAAAAATTGAGGGCCGGTTACGTCCCCGCCTTCGGGAGATTGTTCGCTATGTGCGTCACGAGCGTGTTGACGAGATCATTCTGGCGATCCCCTGGCATCAACAGTCTCTGATTGACGAAATTGAAAGTGAATTGCGGGTTCTTCCTTTGCCCATCAAGCTTGTTCCGGACGCCATGACGGAACGCCTGCTCCGACGTCCGGTGTTTGAAATGGGGCAGACAAAAGCAATAGAATTGCAGCGGGCGCCATTGAGTGCGACGCAGCGCAGGCTCAAGCGGGCCATGGATCAGGCCTTTGCAGCTTTGGGACTGGTTGTCTTGCTGCCGTTCTTTGCAATCGTTGCGATCGCAATTCGATTCGAAACACCCGGGCCTGCGATATTTTTGCAGACGCGTGTCGGTTTCAACGGCCGCCCATTCAGGATCTACAAATTCAGGACCATGTCCACGCAGGATGACGGTCCGGTGATCATGCAGGCCACGAAGAATGACAAGCGCATCACCCGCTTAGGGAGCGTGCTGAGAAAGCTCAGCATTGATGAGATCCCACAGCTTCTCAATGTGTTGCGGGGTGATATGTCGCTCGTGGGACCGCGTCCGCATGCGCTTGCCCATGACAACGAATATGATCGGCGGATCACCACTTATGCTATTCGCTACAAAATCAAGCCCGGTATAACGGGATGGGCCCAGGTGAATGGCTTTCGCGGCGAAACACCCGAATTAGGCATGATGCAGCAGCGCGTCGAGAACGATATCTGGTATATCGAGTATTGGTCGCTGTGGCTGGATATTCGCATTCTGCTGCTTACGGTCGCGCGTGTTTTTAAATCCGATAACGCTTATTGAGCGCTGGATTGACTCAATCGCCCGGCGGATTTTGGTTGAGCACGGACCGTATGCAGGAGGGGTAGTGATACGGGCAATCGGGCGTTTGTCACGGCTGGTCATTGAGGCCCATGCCGACACGAGCGTCGAAGGCGTTCGCCCTTAGTCTCGCAGCAAGAAGTTGCACATCGGCGGTATTGGGGCGCCAGCGGAAAGCAAGTGGCATCGTCTTTGGTATCTGTCAGCCCGGCCGCTGGTTCGACATTTATTGAGAAATCTCAGAATGGTTCGCTGGCTGTTCGCTACATCTCAGCTTCTTCTTCCAACTCGGAATGAGGCGGAACGTGGCACATATCGAAGATCTGCGTCCCCAGCATCATTCGGCAGAAGCCGGGACAGTGAATGACAGTCCGCTTTTCGATTGGACAAGCCTTGTTGTTCCGGCTGCCGTCGTCTGCACTTTGGCATGGGTTTTCTTCCTGTTTTGGGCGGCAGTCCGGGCCGTCGAATTTGCTCTGGCCTAAGCTATCTTGAAGGCGCGCGGATGATCTTCACCGAAACAGAGCTGACCGGTGCTTATATCGTCGATATCGACCCGCACAGGGACATCCGCGGCTTTTTCGCGCGCATATTTTGTGGTGATGAGTTCACTGCGCACGGTCTAGAGTTCTCGGTCTTACAGGCCAGCACCAGTTTCAATACGAGATGCGGAACACTCCGCGGTTTGCACTTTCAATACCCGCCTGCAGCAGAAGCAAAATATGTGCGCTGTACCAGGGGCGCGCTTCTGGATGTGATGGTCGACCTACGACCTGAATCAGCGACCTTTCTGAAGCATGTCGCGATCGAGCTATCCGCTGAGAGCGGGCGTGGCGTTTATATTCCGGAGCGATTTGCGCACGGTTTCATGACACTTTTTGATGATACCGAGGTGTCCTATTTTATCGGGAATGCTTACGCGCCGGCTGCTCAAGGCGCATTGAGATTCGATGATGCGCGTCTTGCAATCGACTGGCCTTTGCCGGTCAGCGTTATCTCGGATCGTGATCGGCAGGCCCCTTCCGTCTCCGAGATCGAGGAGGTGCTCAGGAGCCGCATGAGCCGACATGAGTTGCTCACTGTTTAAGCGCGACCTCCGAGATTGTCGCTGGAGAGTCCAGGCCCATTAGCGAACGGATGGTCGATCGTATTGATCACAACGTTGGATGGAGTCGGTTTCATTAATTCTCTTGCGATGAATTGACGACCGTCAAATGACCCGGCGCGACCAGGCATAGGTTGGTCGTTGAAATCAGTCTAAACGGGGATTGTGGACGCGATAGGAGTCACTCGATGCTAAAGCATGAATCTGCATCTGACGTATTTCGGGCGACAGCATTATCGGCGCAGCCAAACGGCCATAGCAATTGCCGGTTCTGCGGCACGAAATTGCAGAAGGTGTTCGTCGACCTCGGATTATCGCCTCTCGCCAATGCCTATCTGAAGGAAGACGATCTCGACCGGGATGAGCATTATTTCCCGCTCCGGGTTTATGTGTGTAGCGAGTGCTTCCTTGTACAACTCGAGGAATGGGAAACGCCGGAAAACATTTTTGGCGATTACGCGTATTTCTCGTCTTACAGCACGTCGTGGCTTAGTCACGCCAAGGCTTACGTCGACAGTGTCGTTGCCCGCTTTGGCATTGACCGCGGTCACAAGGTTGTCGAGCTTGCCAGCAATGATGGTTATCTCCTTCAGAATTTTGTCGAACGAGGAATTCCGGTCCTCGGCATCGAGCCGGCGCGAAATGTTGCCGAAGTGGCGCGAGCAAAGGGAATTCCGACACGGGTCGACTTCTTCGGCGAGGATACAGCCCGCGCGCTGCGTGAGGAGGGCATGGAGGCCGACCTGATCATCGGCAACAATGTTCTGGCTCATGTTCCGGATCTGAATGACTTCGTCGGCGGCATCAAAATTCTGCTCAGCAACAAGGGCATCGTCACAATCGAGTTTCCGCATCTGATGCGGTTATGCGCCGATTGTCAGATCGATACGATTTATCATGAGCATTTTTCCTACTTCTCGTTCATCACGGCGGAGAGAGTTTTCGCCGCTCACGGCTTGACGCTTTTTGATGTCGAGGAATTGCCGACGCACGGCGGTTCGTTGCGGATCTATGCACAGCACGCTGAAACGGGTCCGCACATGATTTCAGAGCGCGTCAATGATCTCAGGAACCGGGAGATCGAGGCGGGCTTTGCCGATATTGGCTGGTATCTCGCTTTCGCGGAGCGGGCGCTCCAGGTCAAGCGCAAGCTCGTGGCCTTCCTCAATCAGGCGAAATGGGCCGGCAAGCGCGTCGTTGGATATGGTGCGCCAGCCAAAGGCAATACCCTGCTGAACTATTGCGGGATTACACCGGACCTCATCGAATACACGGTCGACCGCAACCCCCACAAACAAGGGCGGTATTTGCCCGGAACGCATATTCCGGTCTACGAGCCGGAGCGGATCTATGCAACCAAGCCGGACTATATACTTGTCCTTCCCTGGAATCTGAAGGACGAGATCATCAGCCAGCTTTCATTCGCACGGGCATGGGGGGCGCAGTTTGTGGTGCCCATTCCCGAGCCGCAGATTGTCGCATGAAATCTTGCTGGCACTGGCCGCGCACGGGCGAAACCGAGAGATTGTGAATGCATGGGAGCACCGGAAGCTGGGGCGTTGAGGCAGCGGAGATGCCGATAACCCAGCGTGATCTGTCTGCCGAAGACGGCGGCCGCGCCATGCATCAGTTTATTTCGGAACTCTACCCGATTTGCCGCAGCATTACCGGCGATGGGGTGAGAAAGACTCTCAGCCTCATCCGCGAGCACATCCCGATCACAATCTGCGAGGTGCCGTCGGGTTTGCAGGTGTTCGATTGGGTTGTGCCGCCGGAATGGAATATCCAGGATGCCTATATCAAGAACAGTGCAGGCGAACGCATCGTCGATTTTCGCGCCTCCAATCTGCATGTCGTCAGCTACAGCATTCCCGTAAAGGCCCGCATGCGCCTTTCGGAGCTGAAGGAGCACTTGTTCTCTGATCCCGATCAGCCGGATCTGATCCCCTACAGAACATCGTATTACAAACCGGCCTGGGGCTTTTGTCTGGCCGACAAACAATTGCGGTCCCTGCCTGATGGTGAATATGAAGTCTGTATCGATTCATCGCTGAAGCCGGGGCATCTCAGCTATGGGCAGCTACGGCTAATGGGGCAGTCTCCCGAGGAGGTGCTGATCTCCTGCCACGTGTGTCACCCGTCCTTGTGTAACGACAATCTGTCCGGGATTGCTGTGGCTACAGCGCTGGCTCAACGATTGAGTGGCATGAATCTGCGCTATTCCTATCGCTTCTTGTTCGCACCCGGAGCAATCGGTGCGATCACCTGGTTGTCCCTGAATCAAGCGCATCTCAGTAAGATCAAGCACGGCTTTGTCATGACCTGTGTCGGCGACGCTGGGCCTGCCACCTATAAATCAAGTCGACGCGGTGACGCCGAAATTGATCGCGCTTGGGCTTACATTTTGGAACAAAGCCGGGAGCCTTATAACATCCGCCCCTTCACACCCATCGGATATGACGAGCGGCAATATTGTTCGCCAGGGATCAATTTGCCGGTTGGATGCTTCATGCGAACGCCGCATGGTGAGTTCAAGGAATACCATACGTCGGCAGATAATCTTGATCTGGTCCGGCCTGCCGCGCTGAGTGACTCGCTCGCGAAAGCGCTGACGGTGATCGATGTAATCGATAACAACGCCTATTATTCCAATCTGAAGCCATTTTGCGAACCGCAGTTAGGTAACTATGGCTTGTACAAATCAACGGGCGGGCTTTCGGCCGATCTCAGTCAGAAAGCGCTTTTATGGCTGCTTAACCTCTCAGACGGGCAGCATTCGTTGCTTGACATCGCGAGCCGTTCCGGTCTGCCGTGGCAGGCCGTCAAGGACGCAGCGCAAGCGCTTTGCGAGGCCGGTCTGCTGAAGCTTGCAGACAAACCATACTAGATCGCGAGCGCGCAAGCATCCATAGCACCTCGGTGCAGGACCGTACACTTTCCGGGACCTTAGTCGGACAAACGGACGCTCAGCGTTCGCGGAGGCTCTCCTGTTTGTAACGAACGAGTGGTGACAGCAGATAGCTGATGATGCTTCGTGAGCCGGTCTTGATCTCGACTGTAGTGGCCATGCCGGGTGACAGATTGATGCGCTTGTTCTCGATATCCATCTGGGTGCGGTCGAGCGAGACACGCGCAGAATAGACCAGCTCCTGACCTTTCGGCTCACTGCTGCTTCCTTCGCCTCCCTGTTGTTGCTGCTGGCGGTCATCAAGGGGATTGTTGCGGGTAATGGCATCCTGAGAGATGTTCAGAATCTTGCCGTGCAGAAGGCCATAGCGCGTGAAGTTGAATGTATCGATTTTGATTTCGGCATCCTGGCCGACTTCGACAAAGCCGATGTCACGATTGGAGATCATAGCTTCGATCTCGATGTTGGCTTCGGCCGGGACGACCACCATCAGAGCCTGTGCTGGTGTAACGACGCCACCGACCGTATGAACAGCGAGCTGCTGAACGACCCCATCAATGGGGGCCGTGAGCTTCTGCAGGCTTGTTCGCTGCTCGGCCTTGATCACGTCCTGGGAGAGGGCAGCAGCCTTCTGCTCGGCCTTGGCGAGTTCGTCGAAGAGTGATCTTTCGTACTCAGCAATGGTTTTGGCCCGCGTTTCGTGGAGAACGGCGACAGCCGCATCTGTTTCATTGAAGCGGCTTTGCTGGATAAGAATTTCCTGCTTCTGGCCAACCAGATCCTGCAGCTCCGTCAGGTAGGTGAGCTTGGAGCCGAGTTCCTTTTGAAAAAGCTGTTCGCGGATTTCGACTCTTTGCTGCAGCGGCGTGATTGTCGCTTTGAGCTTTTCGATCGAAGCCTTGATGGTGGAACGCTCAGCTTCCTTCTGGGAGACCTGCTGGTTGATCGCGGCCAATTTTGCGTTCTGCTCCATGGTCTGACTGGCTAAAAACCGACGGTGCATTTGAATAAGGTCTTGCGTCGCATTTTTAGGCGGAACAAATGCAGAGAGCGGGTCATCTTTACCGGCAAGGGCTGCCTTCAGCCGGGCCACGTCAAGCTGGGCGCCCAGGAGGTCACTTCGCAGGCGTTCAAACTCCGCCGTGGTCATTGTCGCGTCCAGCTCGATCAGCACATCGCCAGCTTTGACGCGTTGTCCATCGCGTACGAAAATCGAGCGGACGACACTGGTTTCGAAAGGCTGGATGGTTTTGTTGCGCCCGCCGGAAATGATCTTGCCCGGCGCGACGGCGACAATATCCACTGATCCGACACACGCCCAAATCAGAGCGAGGCTGAAAATGCCGATCAGCGTGAAGGCCGTGGCACGTCCGATGGGGGACGGCGGCGTTTCGACGATTTCGAGGGCTGCTGGCAGAAATGCAAGTTCTTGCGATCGGCGACGATCGGGATCGTTTCGCGGAATGCTGACAGCACGGCCGAGTTTCCGCGCTCGGTCGGCAAAGTCGATAATTGCTGTGCCTGCGGTATTGGCCGCCGATTGCGCAACCTCTTTCGTCACCTCAGACTTGGCGAGTCGGTGTATTCTTTTGACCATGCCGCGAACGATGCGGGTCGCGTATCGTCTACCGTCTTTTGCGGATCGCAACACGAGCTTGGAGACAGCACCGGGCTTCTGTGCAAGGACGATGCGGCCATCCCACATCGCTTGAAAGTCTTTGCGCAGCATGAGGGTCGGCTTTTCCGCCTCAGGTGCGAGAACAATCACGTGAGTTGCGTTGGCTTTGCCGAGCAACACGAAATGTCCATTCCGAAGGCACGCGATGCCAGGCAAGGGCAGACCTGCAAGATGTCGCCAGCGCGTCTTCCGCACACGGGCCTTGAGCCCCACTGCCTTGATACAGCGAACAAAATCGGCAGTGTCGAGCGCGCGGTTGTCAGGGCGAGCCAAAGTCTCCGGAACCATATCGATCCCGTGAAGGCGAAGAAGCATTTCCAGGACGGCCAGTCCTGAATCGGTCACGTCATTACTGATCGCTTCTCGATTTTCCATGGTTCGCTCACGATTCTGAATGGGGATCATTCACGATCGATCGCCCCAAAACGGCTATCGGAAAGGGTGTCATTGCGATGTCCTGTCCGTCAGTGCGCTTCGTGCAAGCCGGCCTGCACGCGGTAGAGCGCGGCGTACCGCCCGCCTGTTCTGATGAGGTCATCGTGCGGTCCATCCTCAATCAGATGACCGCGTTCGATCGTGATGATCCGGTCGGCCTTGCGAAGCGTCGAAAGTCGGTGCGCAATGATGAGAACAGTCCGGCCGCGTGCAATCTCGGTCATGTTTTGCTGAATGATGCGCTCACTCTCGTAGTCAAGGGCGCTGGTGGCCTCGTCGAAAATGAGAATGCGCGGGTCTGAAATGAGCGCGCGGGCGATGGCGATGCGCTGGCGCTGCCCTCCAGACAGCGTGCTGCCGCGCTCGCCGACGATCGTGTCATATCCTTCCGGCAGCGTAAGAATAAAGTCATGTGCGCCGGCAAGCGTGGCCGCCGCGATGACTTGATCGGTGGAGATCGACGGATCGATCAGCGCAATATTATCGCGCACCGAGCGGTTGAACAGAATGCTGTCCTGAAGAACGACTCCGATCTGCCGCCGCAGCCAGGCAGGATCGACCTGGGCGACATCGATGCCGTCAATCAGCACGCGGCCGCTCTCCGGCACATAGAGGCGCTGAATGAGCTTGGCCAACGTGCTTTTGCCCGAACCGGACTGGCCGGCAATGCCGATGATTTGGCCGGCCTGTACGTCGAAGTTGACCTTGTGCAGGATTTCGGGGCCATCTATGCGATAGCGAAAGGTGACATTGTCGAAGCTGATGTCACCGCGCAGATCCGCCAAGGTCATGCGATTGCGGTTGTAGATCGGCTCAGGCGCCGTGTTGAGAATGTCGCCCAGTCGGGAGATCGACAGACGTGCCTGATGAAAATCCTGCCATATCTGGGCGAGGCGGAGGATTGGCGCGCTGACACGGCTGGCAAGCAGATTGAAGGCAACGAGCTCGCCGACGGTCAAGTGGCCGCCGATGACAAGCTTTGCGCCAAGGTAGAGAATGGAAGCCGTGACCAATTTGCTGACGAACTGGACAGACTGGCTCGCGACATTGCCGAGACTAATCACGCGGAAACTGGCAGAGACATAGCCCGCGAGTTGCTCTTCCCAGCGCCGCTGCATTTGCGGCTCTACCGCCATGGCCTTGAGTGTCTCGATGCCGGTGATACTTTCCACCAGAAACGCCTGATTTTCGGCACCGCGCTTAAACTTCTCGTCAAGGCGCTTTTGGAAGAGCGGCGTCGCAAGGACCGAGATGCCGACATAAAACGGCAGGGAGGAAAGGACGATCAGCGTGAGCAGTGGTGAGTAGAAGAACAGAACCGCAATGAAGACCAACGTGAAAAACAGGTCGATGACGAGCGTAAGGCCGGAACTCGTAAGGAAGTTGCGGATATTCTCCAGTTCACGAACCCGCGCGACGGAATCGCCGACGCGTCGCGTCTGGAAATAGCTGAGCGGCAAGGCAAGAAGGTGCCGGAACAGGCGCGCGCCCAACTCAACATCGATCCGGTTTGTCGTATGCGAGAATAGGTAGGTCCGAAGAACGCCGAGGATGGTTTCGAACAGTGCGATCGCGACAAGGCCGATGGCGAGCACGTCCAATGTGCTCATGCTGCGGTGGACGAGAACCTTGTCGATGACGACCTGGAAAAACAGCGGGGATACAAGGGCGAAGATCTGCAGGAAGAAAGAAACGACCAGAACTTCGCTCAGCAGCGCGCGATATTTGTGCATCGCGCCGAGAAACCATGTGACGTCGAACCTGCGCGCCAGATCGGACAGCGAGGCGCGTTTGGTCATCAATACGAGCTGGCCGTCCCATATGTCTTCCAGCTCGGCTTGCTGCAACATAACCGGGCGGGGACGCCCTGGCTCGAGGGCGATGATGCTGTCGTCGCCGATCTTGCCAAACAGCATGAAGCCGCCGTCACGCAATACGGCCAAGGCCGGCATGGGTGTTTTCGCAAGACGCGACCAATTGGTCGTGATCGCGCGCGCACGCAGACCGAGATCCTTGGCGCAACGGATGATCTCTGCAACACCGATAGGCATTCCGCGATACTGATGACGAATCTGTTCGGGATCGACGCCAATCCCTTGAAACCGAAGCATCATCACCAGCGCGATCAGACCGGGGTCAGCGGTCAGACCGGACGCATCACTTTGGCTTTGCAAGGTACTTCCCCCTTATCGAAAATTCACTACGGCAGAACTCCCCCAATCTGCTTCAAGCCAAATGCCCGGACCTGCCGTGTGTCCGCGGTGCATTCGTGCAATGTCAAAAAGGCCCTTAAAACAAGGGTATTTGGTGGGTCACTTCGATTTGAAGTCGGCATGTTCATGACCCGGCATTTCGCCCGAACGAAGGCCGGATTTTGACGATACGCTTGTGATCCTGTGCACAGCCACAGGAGGCGATGATCCAGATCGTGCGGCTAAAAAAGAAGCGTTTCAGCTGAACGCGCGTCGAATATTTTGCTGCTTACGCTTCTCGCCTTGGCGCAAACCCTATGAGACAGACGAAAATTGAGCGTTGGGCGCTTAGTTTCATCCCCATCAAGGCCTCTTTGCCAAGATCTTGATGAGCCATCGATTATGGCAAGTCATAAGAAATCACGCATGCCTTCACCGGCTAAGCCGGCGGTGCCTCCTGCGATTTGACGGCCGTCAATATCAAAATACCGGGCCGCCATAGGGTTCTCCGAGCAACCCTCAAACAGAAGCCCGAGGCAGAGCAGTGCGTCAGAGTGCGAGAAAAGCCGGCCCGCGCGACACGTTGGGCCGAGACGGCTGCGAGCCTGCTTGCGGGCGCGAGGTGGTGAGCCGGTTGTCATCGTTCGGCAGCGCCCATGCAAACAGCCGTTGAATCACGTCTCAGGAAGCGTCGTGCCTCCGAAGACCAAAGTCTTCGCAGTCGAGAAATCTCCGCTCACAAAGCCATCCGCCGTGTGCAGTGCCGAAGGCTGACCGGGCGGTGTCGGCCGTCATGAAGATCCTTTTCGCCAATAAATTCTTTTTCCGGAACGGCGGCTCTGAAGTCGTCATGTTCAATGAAATGGATCTGATGCGCGGGCTCGAGAACGATGTGATCGAGTTCTCGATGCACGATTCCAGAAATCTGCCGTCCCGCTATGACGACTATTTCGTCTCCCAGAAGTCGTATCGGTCGCCGTCGCGAGGCGACAAGATCAAATCAGCGTTGTCTCTCATTCACTCGCCGGAAGCTGTCGAGAAGATCAAAAAGCTGATCCTCGACGAAAAGCCGGACATCCTTCACTGCCATAACATCTATCATCAGCTCACGCCGTCCATCATCACGGCTGCGGCGTGGCTGAATATCCCCGTCGTTCTGACATTGCACGACTACAAGCCGGTCTGTCCAGTCTATACCCGGCTGCAAGGCGGCGCCGTCTGCACACGATGCTCTGACGGTCATTTCGAGGCGGTGCTGACGCGCCGATGTGCCGACGGCTCGCTTGGGAAGAGCATCCTTCTATGGGCGGAGGCGCGCTACCACGCCGCTTTGCGCAGCTACCATCGTGTCAGCAAGTTTGTCGCGCCAAGCAAGTTCATGCGCGATGCGGTCGTGCGCCGGTTCGGCAATGACAAGGTCATCCACATCCCGAACGGCATCGACGCGTCCCGAATCCAAATGTCGGATGACGACGAGCAATATGTCCTCTATCTCGGCCGGCTTTCTGCGGAAAAGGGTGTCGAAACGCTGCTGCGCACGCATGCGGCCGACAATGGCGCGTGGCGGCTCGTGGTCGCGGGCACCGGGCCATTGTTGGACGATTGCCTGTCCCGGTTTCCGCTGGCCGAGTTCGTTGGTCATCTCAGCGGTGAAGCGCTCGAACACAAACTGCGCAAAGCTGCGGTCGTTGTTGTGCCGTCTGAGTGGCACGAGAATAGTCCGCTCTCCATCCTGGAGGCGATGGCGCATGGCAAGCCGATCGTTGCATCGCGCATCGGCGGAATCCCTGAGCTCGTTCGCGACGGCTTAACCGGACTGCTGTTCGAGCCGAGGAACACGCAAGAGCTCTCAAGCCGTCTCAAGACGCTGCTGGACGATGCAGGGCTGCGAACGAAATTCGGAAAAGAAGCAAGACGGGTTGCCGAGACCGAATACTCGCTGAGCAGGCATGGGGCTGCGCTGCTTGCGCTCTACGAAAGCCTTCTCCCCCCATTCAGATCATCCAGCAGGGCGGTGTCGTAAAATGGATCTTACCGTTATCTCGACATTCAGATGCAATTCGCGCTGCCAGATGTGTTACATCTGGCAAAATCCCACCGATCCGAAAGAAGAGATTTCGCTTGAGACCTTGTCGAAGCTGCCATCGGGCTTCGACAATCTCAATGTGTCCGGCGGCGAGCCGACGCTGCGGAAAGATCTCGGCGAGGTCATCGATCTTCTTTATCCCAAAGCCCGCATCATGGAGATTTCCTCCAATGGTCTGCACCCGGAGCGTCTGGTGCCGATCATCAGGAAGTATCCGAACATCAAAGTGCGGTTCTCGCTGGAGGGAAATCCGGAAACCAACGACGCCATTCGTGGTGAAAAGAATGGCTATGCGACGAAAGTGGCCGGTTTACGCATGCTCAAGGAAGCAGGCGGAACGGACCTAGGCTTTGCCATGGTCATCCAGGACGAGAATGTCGATCAGCTCGTCGACGTCTATGAGTTTGCGAGCAAGGAAGGTTACGAGCTTGCGACATCCGCGCTGCACAATGCGTGGCAGTTCTACAAGAACGACAACTACTTCTACGAGCGCAAGGCGGTTGCCAGAAAAGTCGAGGGACTTATCGAGGCGATGCTGCGCAGCTCGAAGCCCAAGAACTGGTTCCGGGCCTATCTGAATCTCGGCCTGATCGAAAAGATCCTTGGTCACGACCGGCTCATTCCCTGCAGCGCGGGCAAGGACTTCGCTTTTATCGATCCCTGGTCGGATGTCTGGGCCTGCAATGTCCGGTCCGATCTGCCGATGGGAAATCTCGCGCGGCAATCCTGGGATGAAATTCTCAATAGCGAGGTGAGTCAGAAGACGCGCAAGAAGGTCGCAACGTGCGGCCAGAATTGCTGGATGGTGACCACGGCCCGCACCGCGATGCGGTCAAACATCGTGCCGCAAATGCCGAAGGCGGAGCCCCTGATGTGGGTGCTCAAGAACAAGATCAAGGTCTCTATCGGCAAGAAGATCTGCTTCGACAGTTACATCAATTACTCGGATGTGCGTGCGTCTCCGTTCGTCCAACGGGCTTCGTTCCTCGAGAAGCCGGTCAAGGCCAAACTGGTCAAAGGGCGCATGACGGCAGACCAGCATTATCCGCTCAAGACCTTCGTGAACAACTAGAGGCACGGAGGATGAGACATGGCCCATCCCCTCAAAGGCGAAATCTATATGTTCGGATTTCGCGGCTTTCCTGGCGTTCAGGGCGGTATTGAAACGCACGCTGAGCACCTGGCCCCTCAGCTCGTTCAGCTCGGACACGATGTCACCGTTTGCTTTCGATCTCCCTATGTCCGCGCGGAATGCGGGAGTGGCTGGAAGGGCGTGAAGCTCCTGCGCTTGTGGACGGTCCGTAACACCTATTTCGAGGCACTTCTTCATTCACTGGTCTGTGCGCTGGTCGCCGGTTTCTACAGACCGAAGGTCGTGCATGTGCATGGCGTCGGGCCTGCCCTTGTCACGCCGTTGCTTCGATTGCTCGGTCTTCGTGTTGTGGTGACGCATCATGGCGAGGATTACAATCGTGAGAAATGGGGCTGGGCGGCGCGTACCGTCTTGAAGACGGGAGAAGCCATGGGGATGCGTTTCGCTAACAAGCGCATTGCCATCAGCCGGACGATTGAGGCTCTGGTGGCCGCCAAATACGGGAAGAGCTGCGATGTCATTCCGAACGGCGTCGTGTTGCCGGATCTTCCTGTGCGGACGGACAAGATCGCTGAGCTCGGGCTCGAGCCCGGCCGCTACGTCTTGTCAGTGGGGCGGCTGGTGCCGGAAAAGAGGCAATCGGATTTGCTGCGCGCTTTTGTGTCTGCGGGGCTCGACGGCTGGAAGCTGGCGATCGTCGGAAAGATCGATCATCAGAACAAATATGCAGATACGTTGGCGGCCGAAGCGGCTGCACACGACAATGTCGTCATGACCGGCTTCCAAAGCGGAGAGGCGCTGCAGCAGCTCTATGCGCATGCGGGTTTGTTTGTGTTGCCTTCATCGCATGAAGGGCTTCCGCTCGCGCTGTTGGAAGCGCTGAGTTACGGCGTCCCGGTGCTGGTCAGCGATATCCCTTCCAATCTTGAGGTCGTCGATCAGCCTGCGCACGTTTTCCAGGTCGGCAATATCAACGATCTGAAAGAGAAAATGGCGGCTTTGGCGAGCAGGCAGCTGGAAGCTGGGATGCGTGAAGCGCTGAGGCGCGAAAATATCCGCCGTTATGACTGGACCGACATCGCGACGCGAACGTCGGCGGCCTATGCCGAACTGATTGGTGTCGAGCAGGCCGATGCGACCGTTCGTCCGGCCATTGCGCGGGGTAGGTTCACCGGCATGGTATGGAACGAGCTGTGGCGCTCGTTCCGATATACGCGTCATCGCATTCCGTAACGCGGAGTGACTTCGCGTCAGGCCGCAGATTTCTTGCGGCCGACGGTCTGACGAACTTCAAAGCCTTCGAACTTGGGATGGCCGAGATAGAGAGAACCGGTCGTCTGGTTGCCGGCATTGGCGTGCGCCTTGCGGAACTGTTCCGATTTTGTCCAGGCCTCGAACGCTTCACGGCTCTGCCACACGGTGTGTGAGGAATAGAGCGTGTGATCCTCAGCCTCCGGGCCCTTGAGCAGATGGAATTCCACGAAGCCCGGCATCTCTTCGAGATGCGTGTCGCGCGTCATCCACACGGTCTCGAAATCCGCTTCTGATCCCTTTTTGACGAGAAACCGGTTCATCGCGATGAACATGGCAGTCTTTCCTTTGGCTGGCGTGATGCTGGCAAAATAGCTGTTATCGCGACAAAGCGGTAGGACCGCTTTGTCGATGTTCCATTGCCCTCTTTACATGGCACTGAAGCGCACACGCATGGAGCCCTTGTAAACGATTCCGGGCGGCGGAGCAGTCCACAGGACGTCATTCTGCGTCGCGCCGTCGTAGGTCGATTTCGGGATCGCATAGGGCCTGTAATATTCGTTCAGGATGTTGTCGATGCCGAAGGCGAGCGTGAGATCCTTCACCGGATCGTAGGTGAGATAGAAGTTCAAGAGGTCGTAGGACGTGCTCGGAATATACGTGTCCGGCACATGCTGATTAGACGCGGCCGAGACCCAGGAGGCGGCGAGTGTCAGTTTGCGTTCCAGGAGTCGCACGCCGGCTGTAGTCACGATCTTGTTCGGCTGGATGTTCGCCAATCCTTGCCCCGTGACGTCGTTGTAACCACGCTGGAGTTGCCCGGTGAGACCGATGAACCAGTCCCCGGCATCGTATGCTAGTTCGGCTTCGAAGCCCTGGATATGGGCCTTGTCGATGTTCTGGTACTGATAGAACTCGCTACCCGTGATCGGAACAATGGTACCAAACGGCGGCGGGAAGGGGCTAACCTGTACCATCACTGTTCTGGGTGTGGAGGGCGTGAGCTCGATATAATCTTCGAGATTGTTGCGGAAGGCGTTGATCTTGCCGCGGAACAAATCTCCGGCCCTAAAGATATTGTCGAACTTCAGATTGAGACCGACTTCCTGGTTTTTGCCGACTTCGGGACGCAGATTCGGATTCGGCAGGAAGCAGAATAAGCCGCCGCCTCCTCCCGGACAGTTGAAGATGACGGGTCCACCGCCTGTGGCATGCGCGCCGGCGATCAATGTTTCAGTGATCGATGGGGCGCGATAGCCCTCAGCATAACTCAAATAAGGAGTGATGCCGGGTATTGGCGTCACGCCGACTGTGATCTTTGGTGAAATGCGGTTTCCAGAGGCGTTGGTGCTACCACTTTCAAGCTGATAACTGTCATATCTTGCCGCGCTGATCACTTCGAGCCAGTTTGAGTAATTGGATTTCAACTGGACGAAGGCACCGGAAACGGTGCGGGTACCACTCGGGGTGGTGATGTTCGAGTTGCCGCTCTGGTCGCTGGTGTTGACATCATCCCTGAAGATGTCGCCGCCATAGGTCAGTGCATTCTGCCAGCCGCCGAGCTCGAAGCGTGTCGTGTTGTACCCGTCAAAACCGATCGTATCCAAAACGTAATTACGTTTATCGCCTATGCAGCCAGAGACATTATTACCTGGCGTTGCACAGACGCCTGCCATGGCTGTTGTGCTGTTATGATAGATCTTGGTCTGGTCGTTCTCGGTCTTGTTGACGTAAGCGCTCAGGTTCCAGTCAAACAGCTTGTCGTCCGGTTTGCTGTATCGCCAGCTCACCGTGCCGGTGTAGTTGCGGACATCGGTCGCATAGACCGATGTGCCTTGATTGATCAGGCGCTGGGCCGCTGTTGCGACCGGTCCGCGGTTAAACTGTCCGATATTGAAGAGATCTTCCTGAACGATACCGCCGAATTTCACCTCGTGGCCGTCGGCCGGCCGGACGGTGAGCTTGGCGATGCCGGTCGAGATATGGTTAGCAGTATTGTCGATGGTCGTGCCGTCGCCGTCCTTGTAATTGCTTTGCATCCGGTGAGTGCCGCCGACCAGCACGTCGACATTCTCGTTCGGTCGGGAGGCCATGAAGGCCGAACCCAGGCCACGGCCGCTATTGGAGCCGAGCATGCCGTTGAAAATCGTGCCAAAACGCTCGCCCGGTTTCAGGATATCATCGACATCCTTGGTGCGGAACGAGACCACGCCGCCGATCGCGCCGGAGCCATAGATATTGGCTATCGGGCCGCGCACCACCTCTACCCCGCCAAGCAGTTCCGGTTCGAGGAAGAAGCCGCCATTCGCGTTGTGACCGCTGCGTTGATAATTCTGCCGCGCACCATCGACGACAACGGCGACGCGACCGAAATCCTGCAGGCCGCGGATATTGATCGATGTCTCAGGCGAATCGCCGCGGTCCTGGAACGAAACGCCGGGCGTGTTGTAGAAAATATCCGACAGACGTTTTGCCGAGACCGTATTGATCGTGTCGAGTGTGATGACGCTGATGGGCGCCAGAGCGTCGATCGCCTTCTCCTCGGTCTTGCTGGCTGAAACAGTGATCGTATCGAGCGCGATCGGTGTTTGCGCCAGACCCGGCGATGAGGAGGTCGATACAATTGCGCCGGTCAATGATCCCGCAATTAAGTAAGCACGCCCGTAGCGTCGCGTCATGTCAGCCCCTTAAGTCATCAGCGATGTCGGGCTGGCGGGCGCCGCAAAACGCGGGGGCTGGCTGGCTAAAATTCGCTTTGTCTATTCAGCAACTTCGTAATCATCCGCCGCGAAGCAAGTCAATGAAACGTCACTGTTTCTCCGCCTAACAGCTGTTGGCCATGGACTGCGTGCAACAAACTAAAACGATTCAAAAGCATGTTCTAAAGTAATTCCAAATCATTGCTGATGACGTTGCGAAATCAGCCGCTAAATTGCCAACCAATGAGACAGGGTAGCAAGACAACAGGGCCGGATGACCAATCCGGAGCGACGAAAGCCTCGGATCGCGTGATAACGGTCGCCGGCCAGCGACTGGACAGTCGCCAGCTATTTCTGGATGGCCGCGAAATCATGATTGTGCATGGTCAGGACACCTACCGGCTGCGTCTGACAGCTCAGAACAAGCTGATACTGACAAAATGATGCGCTATTGCCGACGGATTGCAGTGGTTTCGACACTGGGATGTCTTGCGGCATTGTCCCTGTCGTCGGCCTCGGCCGCTAATGTCCGGGATGCCTCTGGTCGGACCGTGACCGTCAATGACGCCTCGCGGATCGTTTCGATTGGCGGTGCCGTCACTGAGATTTTGTATGCGCTTGGTGAAGGCGATCATCTGGTCGGGGTCGACACGACCAGCCTGTTTCCACCGGAGGCGCTGAAATCGAAGCCCAATGTCGGCTATTTTCGTCAATTGTCACCCGAAGGCGTGGTGGGGCTGAATCCATCCGTTATTCTGGCCATCGAAGGGGCAGGGCCCAAAGAAGCTGTCTCCGTCCTGCAATCGGCGTCAGTGCCTCTCGTCAGCATTCCGGACAAGTTCGATGGCGATGGCATCATTGAGAAGGTGACGATGATCGCCAAGGCGGTCGATGCCGAGCGAAAAGGGGAATGTCTCAGCCGCATTGTCTCCAACGATCTGGCAGCCTTGGCCAGTCTGCGGAGCGGCATCAAGACCCCGGCCCGGGTTCTCTTCATTCTTTCCTTTGTGAATGGCCGGCCGATGGTGGCGGGTCGCGGCACGGCCGCAGACGGCATCATTCGATTGGCTGGCGCGCAGAACGCGATCGACGGCTTCGAAGGCTACAAGATTGTGAATGATGAGGCCATTCTGAACGCGGCACCCGACGCTGTGATTGGCATGAAGAGAGCCGGTCTTGATCACGACGCGTCGACGATATTTGCGCACGCTGCTTTCCGTGAGACGCCGGCTGCGAAACAGGGGCGTTTTTTCGCAATGGACGGGCTTTACATGCTGGGGTTCGGACCACGCACGGCGCGTGCGGCGCGTGATCTCAGCCGTTCTCTTTATCCCAAAATGACATTTGCCGAACTTCCATCGGAAGCGCACGATGATATTGGACAATCGTGCAAGAAATAACCTTAGGCAAAGCGCGTCCGATGATGGCACGGCAGGTTCGTCCCGCAGGATGGCTGGTGCTTGGCGCGCTGACGCTGCTCTTGGTCGCTACTGCCGTCATGTCCGCGATGGTGGGGGCGGCCGGCATTCCCTTGCAGCGGTTGCTTGCAGCGGTCATCGGGAGCGGAGGGGATGCGGCCGTCCTCTCGCGTGATCAACTGGTTCTGTGGTCCATTCGCTTGCCGCGCATCGCGGTGGCCATAGGCATCGGCGCCCTGCTGGCCGTGGCGGGTGCGATCATGCAGGGCATGTTCCGAAATCCGCTGGCTGATCCAAGCCTTGTCGGCGTATCGAGCGGAGCGGGCTTTGCGTCGGCAGCGACGATCGTCATAGGCGACAGATTGCTAGCCGGTATGGGCTATCAGCTTCCTTTCGAGCTTCTACCGGTCGCCGCGTTTTGCGGAGCGCTGGTAGCGACCCTGGTGCTGCACCGCATCGCGACCCATGGTGGCCGCACCTCGATTGCCATCTTTCTGCTGGGAGGGTTGGCGGTCGCGGCGCTCGCCAATGCTGGCATTGGCTTGCTGGTGTTCATCGCGGATGACCGGCAGCTTCGGGATGTCACGTTCTGGCTGTTGGGTTCGCTGGCTGGTGCCACCTGGGCAAAGGCCTGGATCCTGGTGCCCTTTCTCGTCGCTGCGGTTCTCGTCATCCCGCGTATTCAGCGCGGGCTCGATCTGCTTGCGCTTGGCGAGGCTGAGGCCTTTCATGCCGGCGTGGCGGTTCAGCGCCTGAAGGTCACATCCATCATTCTGGTGTCAGCCGTGACCGGAGCAGCCGTAGCGGTTTCCGGTGTCATCGGCTTTGTCGGCATCGTTGTCCCGCATCTCTTACGGCTGATGATCGGCCCGGCGCATCGCATTCTGTTGCCGGCATCGATGCTGCTTGGGGCGACGCTGATGCTGTGCGCCGACACGGCTGCACGTATTCTGGCGGCGCCGGCTGAGATGCCGATCGGAATCATTACCGCGCTGATCGGCGCGCCGTTCTTTATTGCGCTGCTGCTCCGGCAGCGATCGGTTGCAGCCTTATGAGTTCCTTGCTTGAGGTTTCGGGCGCGGTCGTACGGGCAGGCAAACGGGATCTGGTGGGTGGCGTCGATCTGACGGTGCTGCCTGGCGAGGTCGTCGCTCTGGTTGGTCCGAACGGCGCGGGCAAGTCGACATTGCTCCGGGCCATTGCAGGAGAGATCTCCCTGGCTGGCGGAGAAATCGCGCTCAAGGGACGGTCATTGGCGCATTATTCTGCGCGCGAACTGGCGCAGCATCGCGCAGTCTTGTCGCAACACACCAGTGTCTCGTTTGAATTCTCCGTGGAGGAGATCATTGTTATGGGCGCTGGAGATCTGCGGCCGCAATCGTGGCTTCGCGATGCATCCAGGCAGGTGATGGAGCGATGCGATATCCTTCATCTCCTCGATCGCCCGGTAACACGCCTGTCTGGCGGCGAGCAGCAACGTGTGCATTTTGCACGATCGATGCTTCAGCTTTTGGCGGCCGACGATGGATCCAAGCCGGGCCTGTTGCTGCTGGACGAGCCGACAGCGAGCCTCGACCTCAATCACCAGCTCAACACGGTCGAGATCGTGCGGGATATCGCACAGGAGGGAACGGGCATTCTTTTGGTCATCCATGACCTCAACCTGACGGCCATGCTGGCCAATCGTGTGGCCATGATGAAGTCCGGCAAGATCGTCGCTACCGGCCGGCCCGACGAGGTCATCCGCAACGACATTATGGCTGATGTCTTCGATGTGCGGGATGCCGTCGGCATTGCGCCGTCGCCACCGATGCCGTTCGTGCTTCCCCAGTCGATGCGGCTGACATGAGCTATGACGTTGCCACGGCAGGTTTGATTGAGGCCGGGGCAGGCGCTGGCTGGTTCAGGGGCTGCGTTCGGCCGAGCCGCAAATATTGCGCGGCCGGGCAAGCCACAGATGGCCCGGAGGAGCCGGCGCTCGCTTGCGCAGTCTAATCGTCCGGCTGATGCGCGAAATGCCCTCCTCCAAGCGGCCTTAATGCTCGGTCGTCCGCGCCGAGAAGTGATTTTTCAGCCGCCACGGCCTATATTATATTATCGATTGTAATCATCTCCTGAATTCGTCCCCGGCGTTTCCTGGCGCAAGGATGACCGAGATGAAGACGGCGCTCATACTGTTCCTGATAGCGGTCGGCTCAGTCGTGTTTCATCTGCTGAGCCCCTGGTGGTGGACGCCGATTGCCTCGAATTGGCGCTACATCGACAATACGATCATCATTACATTCTGGATCACCGGCGGTGTGTTCTGCGCCGTCGTTTTGTTTATGGCGTATTGCGTCTTGCGGTTCCGTCACCAGCCCGGGCGGCAGGCCGCCTATCAGCCTGAGAGCAAGCGGCTCGAATGGTGGCTGAGCGTAGGGACCGGCGTAGGAGTTGCAGCCATGCTCGCGCCCGGTCTGGTCGTCTGGCACCAGTTCATTACGGTACCGGACGGTGCAGTCGAGATGGAGGTCCTGGGCCAGCAATGGCAATGGAGCTATCGCTTGCCGGGCAAGGACGGAAAGCTTGGAGCAGCCGATATCCGTAACGTCACTGCCGACAATCCTTTGGGTTTGAATCCGGACGACCTGCACGGGCAGGACGATATCGTGATCGTGGGTGACGACCTGCATCTGCAGGCCGGCAAGCCCGTCAAGGTCCTGCTTCGCTCGCTTGACGTGGTGCACAATTTCTACGTTCCCGAGTTTCGGGCCAAGATGGATTTCTTGCCGGGGCTCGTCACTTATTTCTGGTTCACGCCCACCAGAACCGGCACCTTCGACGTTCTTTGTGCGGAACTGTGCGGTGTTGGACACTCGCAAATGCGTGGCAAGGTCGTTGTCGACGACGAGGCCACTTATCACGCATGGCTGGAGCAGCAGAAGACCTTTGCGGAACTGCGCGAGCCACTCAAAGCAGCAAGGGCAAATTACCAATCAGGGAGTGAATAAGAACGTCGCGTTGTCGGCAAATAGCCGTCACCTGCAAGGAGGGTACCGCGATGGTTGACGTCCCACTTGGTGGAACGACCGGCGTTACGCCGGCTGAAGTTCCAGATGTCGAGCTCTATCACCCCAAGAGCTGGGTGACGAAATATGTCTTCTCGCAGGACGCCAAGACGATCGCGATCCAATATTCCATCACCGCCCTTGCCATCGGCTTCGTCGCGTTGGTGTTGTCATGGCTGATGCGGCTGCAACTCGGATTTCCCGGCCAGTTCTCATTTATCGATCCCGAGCAATATCTCCAGTTCATCACCATGCATGGCATGATCATGGTGATCTATCTGCTCACTGCATTATTCCTCGGTGGTTTTGGCAATTATCTCATCCCGCTCATGCTGGGCGCGCGGGACATGGTGTTCCCCTACGTGAACATGTTGAGCTACTGGGTCTATCTGCTCGCTGTATTGGTCCTGGTAGCGAACTTTTTCGTGCCCGGCGGACCAACCGGCGCCGGCTGGACGCTCTATCCGCCGCAGGCCATCCTCGCCGGCACGCCGGGCGGCCTGGATTGGGGCATCATTCTGATGCTCACCTCTCTCATCCTGTTCATCATCGGCTTCACGATGGGCGGGCTGAATTATGTGGTGACGGTGCTGCAGGGGCGCACGAGGGGCATGACCCTGATGCGGATGCCACTGACGATCTGGGGCATTTTCACCGCCACCGTTATGGCGCTCCTCGCCTTTCCGGCGCTGTTCGTTGCCAGTGTGATGTTGCTCTTCGACCGCCTGCTTGGCACCAGCTTTTTCATGCCGACTCTCGTGTCGATGGGCGAGCAACTCAAATATGGTGGAGGCAGTCCAATTCTGTTCCAGCATCTGTTCTGGTTCTTCGGTCATCCTGAGGTTTATATCGTCGCACTGCCGGCCTTTGGCATTGTCTCCGATCTCATCAGCACGCATGCAAGAAAGAATATCTTCGGCTATCGCATGATGGTGTGGGCGATCGTCGCGATCGCGGCGCTCAGTTTCGTGGTCTGGGCGCACCATATGTATGTGAGCGGCATGAATCCGTATTTCGGATACTTCTTCGCCACCACCACACTGCTCATTGCCATTCCGACAGCGATCAAGGTCTATAACTGGGTCCTGACTTTGTGGCGCGGTGACATCCATCTCACTCCACCGATGTTGTTTGCGCTGGGCTTCATCGTCACGTTCGTGAATGGCGGCCTCACGGGCTTGTTTCTCGGCAACGTGGTCGTGGACGTTCCTTTATCCGACACGATGTTCGTCGTCGCCCACTTCCACATGGTGATGGGTGTGGCGCCGATCCTCGTCATCTTTGGAGGGATTTATCACTGGTATCCGAAGGTGACCGGACGGATGCTGAATGACGGGCTGGCTAAATTCCATTTCTGGATCACGTTCCTAGGTGCCTATGCGATCTTCTTCCCGATGCATTATCTCGGCTTGCTGGGAATGCCGCGCCGTTACCATGACATCGGCGAAACCAGCTTCATCCCGGCATCGGCACATGATCTGAACGCATTCATCAGCATTGCGGCATTGATCGTCGGCTTCGCCCAGATGGTCTTCGTGTTCAATCTGGTTTGGAGCCTCTTCCGCGGGAAAGAAGCGGGCTCGAACCCTTGGGGGGCCACCACGCTGGAATGGCAAACGCCGGAAACGCCGCCGGGGCATGGCAACTGGGGCAAGAAACTCCCCGTTGTCTATCGCTGGGCCTATGACTTCAGCGTACCCGGGTCGGATCGGGATTTCGTACCGCAGAATCAGCCCGGGATCAGGCAAGCCGCTTAGGAGGATGCGCCGTGGGTGTCATCATTCTGTTTCTAGCGGTGCTCGGTGTGATTGCGGCGTGGTGGTTGTCGCGTCAAAGATTGATGGCGAAGCCATGGCTGGAAGCGGGGGCGATCGGTGATGTTCCTGGTACCGGAGCGTCTCCGGTGCCGGCGTCCAAGCTCGGATTGGGGCTCTTTATTATTGTCGCCAGCGCGTTGTTCACTCTTTTTCTCAGTGCATATTCCATGCGCATGCAAATGGGCGACTGGCGGCCGCTGCCGGTGCCGCCGCTGTTGTGGCTCAACACATTGCTGCTGATCCTGAGCAGCGTTGCGCTGCAATGGGCGCTGGCCGCAACACGGCGGGACGATATGGATGGGCTGACCTTCGGCCTGATTGGTGCCGGCATGACGTCGCTTGGTTTCCTCGGCGGACAGATTGTTGCCTGGTTCCAGCTTGCCAATGCCGGTTACGGTCTCGCCACGAACCCCGCCACGACTTTCTTTTATGTGCTCACGGCCGCGCACGGCCTTCATGTCTTCGGTGGCATGGTTGCGCTGGGCAGGACTGCGGACAAGGTCCGGCGCAGCGAGCGCGCAAGCCAGGTGCGTCTCAGTGTGGAGCTGTGTGCGATCTACTGGCACTTCCTGCTGCTGGTGTGGCTGATCCTGTTTGGTTTGTTGCTGTTGAAGCCCGAAGAGTCAGTGTCCGGGTTTCTTGTTCGCTGCATTCAGCTCATCCCGGGAGTGAGGTGAGACGATGGGCAATCACGCGTTGACAAACACGCAGGGCATTATTGCGGACGCCGGCCAGACTCTTGAGCGGCCGTCCGGCTGGCAGGGTATCGTTTCCGACTGGTCTTCGGATCAGCGCACGTTCAAGAACGTCTCCTGGGGGAAGGCCATGATGTGGATCTTCCTCTTAAGCGATACCTTCATCTTCAGTTGTTTTTTGCTCTCCTACATGACGGCGCGAATGTCGACGACCGTCCCCTGGCCCAATCCGAGCGAAGTCTTTGCCCTGACGATCGCAGGGCATTCGATTCCTCTCATCCTGATCGCGATCATGACGTTTGTCTTGATCAGCAGCAGCGGGACGATGGCAATGGCGGTCAATTTCGGCTATCGCCGCGACCGCGTCAAAACGGCCGTTTTGATGCTGCTGACGGCCGTATTAGGCGCGACATTCGTCGGAATGCAGGCATTCGAATGGACCAAGCTGATTCATGAAGGCGTTCGGCCGTGGGAAAATCCGTGGGGCGCAGCGCAATTCGGATCCAGCTTCTTCATGATCACAGGGTTCCACGGCACGCACGTGACGTTTGGTGTGATTTTCCTGATCATTATCGCGCGCAAGGTTTTGCGAGGAGACTTCGACCATGAAAGGCGGGGGTTCTTCACGAGCAGGAAAGGGAGTTATGAGGTCGTCGAAATTATGGGCCTCTACTGGCATTTCGTTGATCTCGTTTGGGTGTTCATCTTTGCCTTCTTCTATCTGTGGTGAGACGAAACATGACACAGGCAGTGACGGCGCACGCCGAAGGGCAACAGCATCCGATCAAGCTCTACCTTGTTGTATGGGCATGGCTGTTTGTCCTGAGCACCGGTTCGTATCTCGTTGATTATTTCGCGCTTCAGGGTTTTATCAGGTGGTTCCTGATCCTGCTGTTCATGATCTTGAAGGCGGGGCTGATTGTCGCCGTCTTCATGCACATGGCGTGGGAGCGGCTGGCGCTTGCTTACGCCATTCTGGCTCCACCCGTTTTCGTGCTGGTGTTCGTAGCCATCATGGTGTTCGAATCCGATTACACGCATCTGACGCGAGTCATGTTCTTCGGAGCGCATTGACGCACGGCAACGCTGCAGTCGCGTTGCGGACGCGGCCTTGCTGAGATCTGTCATTTCACGACGACGGGGGGAGCTAATCCCGATCTTCACGGGCCCATGGGAACAGAGCAGCCGGGAAATCGGCTGCATAACGGCGCCCCTTGGGCCGCTGGTGGAGGGTCGGTCGCGGGCTGTCGTCCGGTGCTACAACTTTGCGATAGAGATGCCAGCTCGCATGTCCCAGGATTGGCATGACGACCGCGAGACCGACAAAGAACGGCAGCGCGCCGATCACCAAGGCCACCACGATGAAGAGCGCCCAAGCCGCCATGACGATCGGGTTGAGCAGGACCGCCTTGATCGAGGTGTGAATGGCGACAGCGGCACCGACATCGTGATCCAGCAGCAGCGGGAAGGAAATCACGCTGATCGCGAAAGCCGTGACAGCGAACAGAAAGCCGATGGCGTTTCCAACAATAATGAGGGTCCATCCCTCCCGCGTGGTGAAGATCTGATTGAGAAACTCTCCGACGGAATCGGGGGTTCCGTAGCCGAAGAGCGACTGATACAGCGCTTGCGCAACGGCGAGCCAGGCCACGAACAGGAGGACAAGCATCAGCGCGAGTGCAAAAATTGCGTCAGCGGACGAACTGCGGACCACTTCAAACGCGTGTTTCCATGACGTGTCGAGGCCTTCTTCACGGCGCCGGCTCAATTCGTAGAGTCCGATCGCTGCGAATGGGCCGATCAGCGCAAAGCCGGCCGCGAGGGGGAACAGGATCGGCATCATGTCGTAGCCGAAGCTCAAACGCGCAAGGAGAAGGCCGACCAAAGGATAGATCACGCTGAGCAGGATCACGTGAGTGGGCATCGTCAGGAAGTCGTCGACGCCTTTGGCGATCGCGTCCTTCAAATCCGCAAATCCGATTTTACGGACGACCGGATGTGCTGAAGCCCCACCAGCGCCCTCGATAACATGGAGAGTGGCCATACCTGTGCCTCCTGACTCGTTCTTCGAACGATCGCGGCGGGCACCACGTGACGCTCGGCGTCATTTGCGGCGCTGGTCACACGGTGGCTGCGACCTGCATAGAAAAAATTATACGCCCATCGTCCGAGATTGTCTTCTCTGGAACGTAGGGTCCATCACCAAAGCCAAGGTATGGTCTTACGCACGGAAACGTGAAGATGGTTCCGCCTCCGGAAGGCCAGTGAACCAGAATGCAAGATTACGGTGCGGTTCAGGATATGCTCGCCTCGCGGAGATAGGGAGCGGGCATCGGCGATTAATCGTTGTCGGAGCCACGGATGATGTCGCGACTGCACCCGCCCTCTGCTTGCATTGCGGCGATGCTGGCTGCCGGTGCGCTGAGGGACCAGCATGGGGGCCTGTGCGCTGTCATGAGGCAGTTAAATTTTTGTTAAAATCACCTGCTTTGGTCCCGCCAAGTCGAAGGCGGCACACGCTGTTTTCGGCGGTTGATTTGCCTGGTTCCCACTTATCCGACGAGAAGATCAACTCGCCCACTCTCTAAGCCAGCTGTCTGTCTCACCTCTCTGTCCTTTCACTCACGTGGAAACGCGCGTTTCCGCGCACAAGTCTTTGCGTTTTTATTTCAGGAGAACGTCCATGGGTCTCAAGTCGACCGCTTCCGCCTCCAAGACTGACGGCAAAAAAGGCCTCTCTTTCATACTGCCTGAGAAAGTTACTGCCGGTACCATTATCAATTTCACGGATGGAGAGTGGCAGAAGGGCGATTCCAACGAGTGGAAGCTCTCTCACGCAAAGAGCCATTGGAGCTGGACCGCGCCGGATGACATGGATGCTGGCGCCGCCGTCAATATCGATGATCTGTTGACAACTGGCTCGAGCAATCGCGGTGCGGGCCAGGTTACGATAAATAATGACGGAGCTGCTCCAACCAGCCATCAAGCTGTTTCGGCTTATATCGGCAGCTCGACCAGCCCCACATTTCTTGCGCCCGCCAATACAGACACGTCTGTGAGTGGGCCCGGCTTGACATTCGCGCTTCATACGGGCACCGCTCCGAAGATTGCTCTCCATAAGGCGGAGGTTGCGACAAGCGCGGGCGCCCAGGCTTCCCAGCCGCTGCTCAGCCACTCTGCCAACGCGATTGAGCAGGGGACGTCTGAGGTGGACAGCAGCGGCGATGATCTTGTCGAAGTCCATGCCGGATCTCCGGCCAACGGTTCACTCGACGGAGGTGCCGGTAACGATACCCTCAAGCTGATTGGCCCAGGCGTAGGTTCGCTTGGCGCCAACGCGAACTTCGAAAATCTGGAGGTTCAGAGCGGCACCTGGACGCTGCAGAGCGACGCCTACGACAGCGTCAATGTCGCGACCGGCGCCATGGTGATGTCGCAAGTCAAGCTCGCAGACCAGGGCACGATGAAGGTCGCATTGGGCGGCTCGGTTCTGGTCACTAATGGCAATGATGCGGTTGTCTCGGAAGGCGCAGCCAACGTCGAGAATGCCGGCCTGATCCAGGCGCTCGGCATGCAGGGCACCGCGCCCGCGCGGGCCATCAATCTCCATGGTGGTTCGGTCTACAACAAGGTGGGCGGCATCATTCTGGCCCAAGGCATGGCCATTGCCTCGGATGCGGCTCCTGTTCCGGGCGTCGAGATTGTCAACGAAGGCATGATCCAGAGCCTGTCGGGCCAGGCTATCGTCCTCAACGGTCACGAGGGCGATCTCTTGGTCAACACCCGGTCAGGTTCGATCGTCGGTACGGTGTCCACCGGCGGCGGCAATGACCTCGTGACGAACCAGGGCTCGGTGGTTGCAGCCAACGGCACGGCATTCGACCTGGGCGATGGAAACGACATCCTGAATCTCCATGGCGGTTCGGTCGTCAGCGGCAAGATCCTGCTGGGTGCCGGCAATGACGTTCTGTCATCGCAATCGGCAAGCGATCTCGTGATCGAGGCCGGTGCAGGCCAGGACTCGATTGCCACGGGTGATGGCAACGACCAAATCAGTGGAGGTGCTGGTATCGATCTGATCCATGCCGGCGGCGGTAACGACACCGTCGATGGCGGCGCCGATAACGATCAGATCCGCGGCGGTGATGGCGACGACGAATTGATCGGCGGTGCCGGCAACGACTATCTCGAAGGCGGCAATGGCGACGATGTCATTCGCGGCGATGACGGTAACGACGAGATCCATGGCAATGACGGCAACGACAACCTGCAGGGTGGAGCTGGTGCCGACACCATCTGGGGCGGCGCCGGCAATGACAGGATCAACGGCGGCGGGTCTGCCGACCTGCTCTACGGCGATGCCGGCCAGGACACGATCTATGGCAGCGACGGTAACGATGAAATCCATGGCGGCGCCGACAACGACCAGCTCCATGGTGAAGGTGGCGACGACGTCGTTTATGGCGATGCCGGAAATGATACGCTCTATGGCGGTATTGGCCAGGACGTCTTGATCGGTGGCGATGGCAACGATCAGATCTATGGTCAGGACGGCAACGACACGCTGATCGGCGGCGCCGGCTTCGACAAGCTGCATGGCGGCGCGGGAATCGATACCGCGGATTATTCGCAGGACGCCGAAGCCATCTATGTTCGGCTCGACCAGGGCTGGGCGATGGCGCAGGCTGACCGGCTGGCAAGCTGGACCGATCTTGTGGCTGGCATCAAGAACAACACGATCGAGCACGACGATCTGATCGAGATCGAAAACATGACCGGCACGGCCTTCAACGACGCGATTGTGGGCAATTCCGGTGACAATGTCATCAAGGGCGGCGCCGGCAACGATCTTCTTGCGGGCCTCGGTGGCAGCGACACGGTCTATGGCGGCGAAGGCAATGATCGGATCACTGCCGGTGCGGGCGACCGGATCTATGGCGACGAGGGTAGCGACACTATTGAAGTCTCGGTGGAAGACGGCACGCCGGCGTCGATCGATGGCGGCGAAGGTGACGACACCGTGAAGCTGCTCGGCACCGGCACGGGTTCTCTTGCCGCGACGACCAGTGTCGAGAACCTCCTGGTGCAGGAAGGAACCTGGTCGGTTGCGGCCAGCGACTATTCCAACATCACCATCGAGAGCGGCGCGACGCTGACAGGCCCTGTTGCTCTCAACAACAACGATCACCTGACGATCGAGGCCGGCGGCAAGCTGAGCGGCGCAATCAGCCGGTCCGGCAACGGCAATATCGTCGTCGACAATGCCGGTCTGATCGAAGTGTCCGGCCGCGTGCTCAATGGGGGTAGCTCGACCGGAACGCTGACCCTTAACAATCTTGCCGGCGCGACCATCAAGCAGACCGGCAGCGACACCGATGTCATCCGGCCTGGCCAGAACGGCACCATCAACAACTGGGGCACGATCAAGACGGCCGACGGCTTTGCCGGCGGCGGCGACCTGATCGACTTCCAGAGCAGCACCGGCGGCAAGGTCAACAACTATGCCGGCGGCTGGATGGAAGGCTCGCGCCATGCAGTGACCGGTGACAATGCCGTCACCGTCGTCAACGACGGCACGATGATCGGCCGCAACGGTTCGGCGGTGAACATCGATAACGGCGGCTCGGAAGAAGAGAAGGTGTTCATCACCAACCGTGGCACGATGGAAGGCCGCTCGGCCACGCTGTCCGACTCCGACGGCGATGCTGTCGATGTCGACGGTCTGGTGCAGGTGCTGAACTATGGCCGTATCGCCGGTATGGGCGCCAACGGCCGTCACGACGGCGAGCCGAATGTGTCCGAAGGCATCGCCATCGGTGGCGGCTCCATCCTGAACTACGGTGCGAATGCCGAGATCTACGGCTATGGCCGCGCCATCCAGGTCGACAATTCCAGCAACTCTAACGCGCTGGGCAAGACCTTCATCAACAACGAAGGGCTGATCCAGGGCGATGGCCATGGTCCGGAAGGCGTCACCTATCAATCGCCGGAAGAAGCTGCGAAGTTCGATCTCCGCGGCAACGAGGCGATCAACCTCGTCGGCGACTATGACGACGAGATCCTGAACCAGAGCACGGGCCGCATCGTCGGCGGCGTGTCGATGGGTGGCGGCAACGACCACCTGCAGAGCCTCGGCTCGTTCGTCGCAACCGGCGGTTCGGCGATCGACATGGGCGCCGGCAATGACACGGTGTATTTCTACACCGGCACGACGGTGCAGGGCTCGGTTCTGCTCGGCACCGGCGATGATCTGCTGCTCTCGACCGCAGCCGGCGGCTTCGACATCGATGCCGGCGAGGGCAACGACCAGATCTACATGGACTCGAACTTCAGCGGCGATGATATCATCGCTGGTGGCGCTGGCGACGACTACATCTACGCCGGTGCCGGCAACGACCAGATCAGCGGCGGTGATGGCAACGATATCCTCAGCGGCGAGAATGGCGACGATATGATCGACGGCGGAGCCGGTGCCGATCAGATCATGGGCGGCAACGGCAACGACAGGATCATCGCCGGAGCCGGCGACACCGTCGATGGCGGTGCCGGTGATGACGTGATCGAAGTCGCGACCGATGCCGGTACACCGGCCTCGATCGAGGGTGGTGCGGACAACGACACTGTCAAGTTGCTCGGCACCGGTACAGGATCGCTGGGTGCGACGACGGGTGTTGAGAACCTCCTCGTCCAGAGCGGCACCTGGTCGGTTGCGGCCAGCGACTATTCCAACGTCACCATCGAGGACGGCGCGACTGTCGCCAGCACTGTGGCGCTCAACAACAACGATCATCTCGTTGTCGAGAATGGCGGCACGCTGCGCGCAGCCACGGCGATGACCTGGTCGAGTGGAGGCAATGCGGTCGTCGACAATGCCGGACTGATCGAGGCATCGAGCCGCGTGCTCAACACCACGGCCGGCGCTACTGGCTCCTTGACCCTCAACAACGAGGGCACGGTTGTCGGCGCGATCACCCCGCAAGGTGCAGGGCATGCCGATGCGGTCATTACGATCAACAACTCGGGTATCATCGAAGGTTCGGTGAATGGCCGCTTGATCGACTTCCGCAACTTCGACGCCAATGGCGCCAGCGCCATCATCAACAATCTTGCGGGTGGCATCATCCGCAAGATCGGCGGCGACGATGCGGACGTGATCCGGCCCGGCGTCGATGGCGTCGTCAACAACTGGGGCACCATCACGGTCGATGTGGCCGGGGTCGACGCGATCGACTTCCAGAGCGATGCTGGCGGCAAGGTCAACAACTATGCCGGCGGCCTCATCCAGGGCACCAAGCATGCGGTGACCGGCGACAGGGCCGTCACGGTCGTCAATAGCGGCACGATGGTCGGCCTCAACGGCTCGGCGGTCAACATCGACAACGATGGCACCGAAGCGGAGAAGGTGTTCATCACCAACAACGCCACCGGCGTCATGGAGGGCCGCTCGGCCGAAACATCGGACAGCGATGGCGATGCCATCGATGTCGACGGTCTGGCGCAGATCCTGAACTACGGCCGCATCGCCGGCATGGGCGCCGAAGGCTACCACGATGGTGAGCCGAACGTGTCCGAAGGCATCGCTATCGGCGGCGGCACCATCCTGAACTACGGCGAGGACGCCGTGATCTACGGCTATGGCCGTGCCATCCAGGTCGACAATTCCAGCAACGAGAATGCGCTGGGCAAGACCTTCATCAACAATGACGGTCTGATCCAGGGCGACGGCCATGGTCCGGAAGGTGTCGATCCGGAGGATGCTGCGGATTTCGATCTGCGCGGCAACGAGGCGATCAACCTCGTCGGCGATTACGACGACGAGATTCTCAACCAGAGCACCGGCCGCATCGTCGGCGGCGTGTCGATGGGTGGCGGTAACGACCGTCTGAGCAACTCGGGCTCGATTGTCGCGACTGGCGGCTCGGCCATCGACATGGGCGCTGGCGACGACTGGCTGTGGTTGTATGCTGGCCCGAATTCCAAGGTTGAGGGCACGATCCTGCTCGGCACCGGCAACGATCTGGTGTTCGGGACCGCCAACGGCAACTTTGTGATCGACGGCGGCGACGGCAACGACGAGATGTATATGGGTGGCTTCGCCGGTGGTGACGACATCCTCTCCGGTGGTGCCGGCAACGATCGTATCTACGGCGCCATCGGCGAAGATCGCATCGATGGCGGAGCCGATAACGACAGCCTCTTTGGCGAAGCTGGCGACGACCTGATCCTCGGCGGTTCGGGTGATGACACCGTCGACGGCGGTACCGACGACGACGTGATCTACGGCGACGCCGGTAACGATAAGCTGATCGGCGGCCTCGGCAACGACACCATCAAGGGCGGGGCGGACAACGACACCTTCGTCATCCAGGCGACCGACGACGGCCGCGACAGCTATGACGGCGGTGACGGCATCGACACCCTCGACTACAGCGCGCTGAACACGGCGGTGAACCTGACCCTGAAGGACGGCGTCACCACCTATCAGACCGATATGATCGAGAATGTCGAAAACATCATCGGTGGTTCGGCTGGCGACAGGCTGACCGGCAATTCGTTCGACAACGTGCTGACCGGCAATGCCGGCGACGACACGCTGAACGGTGGTGCCGGCAACGATACGCTCGACGGCGGTGTAGGCAACGACACCCTCAATGGCGGTGTCGGCGACGACCTGCTGCTCGGCGGTGCGGGTGACGA
>Ga0164243_10001218_pt1 | contig 44383 bp, 46 predicted proteins | sample OricompcompostOP_FD_108781 | JGI IMG/M metagenome (GOLD analysis project Ga0164243, IMG submission 108781) | Organic Plus compost microbial communities from Emeryville, California, USA - Original compost - Organic plus compost (OP) | ecosystem: Engineered > Solid waste > Mixed feedstock >...
ATCCCAGACCCAATAGGTGCCCCACATCGGCCGGCCCCAGAGCGCGCCGGTGATCAGGCAGATCAGCGTGAAGGCGGCGCCGAGCGGTGCGGCGGCCTTGTGGGAGACGTCGGCCAGCGGATGCCGCCAGACCAGCGTGCCGATCGCCGAGACGGCCATGACCGTGTAGCACATCATCGACAGCCAGGCGGCCGGCACGTGGATGTACATGATGCGCACCGTCTGGCCCTGCTGGTAATCGCCCTCGGTGGTGAAGCTCAGATAGAGGCCGATCGCGAAGAGGATCGCAGTGATCGCCGCCATAAAGGGCAGGATGCGCGCCGCCAGCGCCAGGAACCGCGTCGGATTGGCAAGATCGCTGAATTTGGTGATGGCGAGGCTTTCTGACATGGAATCTTTCTAAAGTGCGATGACGCCTGATATGTTGATCCTAGTCAATCGCCGGCGTTTCTCAAAGCCAGTGCAGCACCCAACGGGCCGAGCACGGCAAAAAACATCGTGATCGCCACCAAAATCAAGAAAGGCGGCATAAACGGGGCAGGGTCCTCGACCGCCGCATAGGAGGCGCTGACGCCGAAGATCAGCACGGGGATGGCAAGCGGCAGGACGAGGATCGAGACGAGCAACCCTCCCCGGGGAAGAGCGACCGCGACCGCCGCGCCGACCGCGCCGATGAAGGTGAGCGCCGGGGTGCCGACCAGAAGCGTCAGCATGGTCGCGCCGATCGCCACTTCGTTCATGTTCATGAAGAGCCCGAGCAGCGGCGAGGCGATGACCAGCGGCAGGCCGTTGCCGAGCCAATGCGCCAGGCATTTGACGAGCACGGTGAGCACCAGCGGATGCTCCTGCATGAGGAGCAGATCGAGCGAACCGTCCTCGTGATCGGTCTGGAACATCCGGTCGAGGCCGAGGAGCGCGGAGAGCAGCGCGCCGATCCAGACGATCGCCGGACCGATGCGGGACAAGAGATTGAGGTCCGGCCCGACGCCGAAGGGGATGACCGCCACGACGGTCATGAAGAACAGGACGCCGATCAGTGCACCACCGCCGGCGCGGACCGAGAGTTTCAGGTCGCGGAGGAGGAGGGCGGTCACATTCGCCTCGCTTTTCGTATAGACAAGGACCCCTCCCCAACCCCTCCCCACAAGGGGGAGGGGCTTAACCTGCCGCACGCGCTATCATCTCCGGCAGGCGTTGTGGAGGAAGAGAGACTGAGGCGTTGCGAGGAGCCCCTCCCCCTTGTGGGGAGGGGTTGGGGAGGGGTCTTCAAATGTGTCAGACGAGGGAGCGGTGAACTTTCCATCACCATCTCTCCTCCATCACACCCGCAAAACCCGTCATCCGCAGTTCCTTCGCATTCTCCAGCCCGAGCGGCTGGTGGGTCGCGGCAAGCACTATGCCCTCCTGAGCGAGATGTGCCTTGATCAGGGTCGTGAAGACGGCTTCGGCATTCACGTCGAGCGCCGCGGTCGGTTCGTCGAGGATCCAGACGGGGCGCCAGGAGACGAGCAGCTTGGCGAACGCCATGCGGCGCTGCTGGCCGGCGGAGAGATAACCGAAGGGCAGGTGGGTGATGCCGCCGAGACCGACCGCCTCAGCGGCCTCGCCGACCGAAACACCTTTGCCGCCTTCGAAATCGCCGAAGAAGTCTTTCCAGAAGGACAGGTTTTCAAAGACAGAGAGCTCGGCCTTCATGGCGTTGCGGTGACCGAGATAGTGGCAGGCTTCGGCGGCGCGCATTCCCGATTCGGCTGCGTCGGAATGCCACGTCACCCGGCCGGTCTCCGGACGCAGCAATCCGGCGACGACGCGCAGCAGGGTCGATTTTCCGGAGCCGTTGCGGCCGGTCAGGATGAGCGCCTCGCCTTTGCCGAGATCGAAGGAGACGTCCTTGAAAATCAGGTCTTCGCCGCGTCTCGCGCTCAGGGTTTCGGCCGTCAGCCGCATGCTTTGGACCTTCATCAAGGGTTTCCTTACCCCGCCTCAAAAAATTGTTCGAGAAGGGGCTTCAAGTGTCTGGAACCCTTCTTAGAAATTATCTATAAGCACTGCAACCACGCCAGCGGCCGGCGTGATTTCCATCTTGCGCCGAACCTGAAGACATCAAAATCTTCTCGTGCGGACAGCGGAAATGGTCGCACCCGCATCCTGATGTGCATGAAGTGCATAGGCGTCCGCACGCGCGTGTTGGCTCTCAGAATCAGCGGGGTTACTTTCCGTGGCAAAATCTCTCGACAGCTTCAATTGTCGTTCCGTCCTGACCGTGGGCGGCAAGGACTATGTCTATTACAGCCTGCCCAAGGCCGAAAAGAACGGTCTTCCGGGCGTTTCGAAGCTTCCCTTCTCCATGAAGGTCCTTCTCGAGAACCTGCTCCGCTTCGAAGACGGCCAGTCGGTCACCAAGGACCAGATCCTCGCCGTCGCCGAGTGGCTGAACAACAAGGGCCTCACCGAGGCCGAAATCGCCTATCGTCCGGCCCGCGTGCTGATGCAGGACTTCACCGGCGTTCCGGCCGTCGTCGACCTCGCAGCCATGCGTGACGGCATCAAGGCGCTCGGTGGCGATCCGGAAAAGATCAATCCGCTCGTGCCCGTCGATCTCGTCATCGACCACTCGGTCATCGTCGACGAATTCGGTACGCCGCAGGCCTTCGCCAGGAACGTCGAGCTCGAATACGAGCGCAACGGCGAGCGCTACCGCTTCCTGAAGTGGGGCCAGCAGGCGTTCAAGAATTTCCGCGTCGTTCCGCCCGGCACCGGCATCTGTCATCAGGTCAACCTCGAATATCTCGGCCAGACCGTCTGGACGAAGGAAGAGGACGGCGAGACCGTCGCCTATCCGGATACCTGCGTCGGCACCGACTCGCATACCACGATGATCAACGGCCTCGGCGTTCTCGGCTGGGGCGTCGGCGGTATCGAGGCCGAAGCCTCGATGCTCGGCCAGCCGGTCTCCATGCTGCTGCCGGAAGTCATCGGCTTCAAGCTGACCGGCAAGCTGAAGGAAGGCGTCACCGCGACCGACCTCGTGCTCACCGTCGTGCAGATGCTGCGCAAGAAGGGCGTCGTCTCCAAGTTCGTCGAATTCTTCGGTCCGGGCATGGACAACATGCCGCTCGCCGACCGCGCGACGATCGGCAACATGGGTCCGGAATACGGCGCGACCTGCGGCTTCTTCCCGGTCGACGGCGAAACCATCAACTACCTGACGATGTCCGGCCGCACGCATGAGCGCATCGCGCTTGTCGAAGCCTATTCCAAGGCTCAGGGCATGTGGCGCGAAGGCGACGGTTCCGACATCGTCTTCACCGACACGCTCGAACTCGACCTTGGCGACGTCGTGCCGTCGATGGCCGGACCGAAGCGTCCGGAAGGCCGTATCCCGCTCGAAAACATCGCGTCCGGGTTCGCCGGTTCGCTGGACACCGAGTACAAGAAGCCCGGCCAGTTGAACAATCGCTATGCGGTCGAAGGCACCGACTTCGATCTCGGCCATGGCGACGTGGCGATCGCCGCCATCACGTCCTGCACCAACACGTCCAACCCGTCCGTGCTGATTGCCGCCGGCCTTCTCGCCCGCAACGCCGTCGCCAAGGGTCTGAAGACCAAGCCGTGGGTCAAGACCTCGCTCGCACCGGGATCGCAGGTCGTCGGCGAATACCTCGCGAAGTCCGGTCTGCAGAAGGACCTCGACGCGCTCGGCTTCAACCTCGTCGGCTTCGGCTGCACGACCTGCATCGGCAATTCCGGCCCGCTGCCGGCGCCGATCTCCAAGACGATCAACGACAAGGGCCTGATCGTTTCGGGCGTGCTCTCGGGCAACCGCAACTTCGAAGGCCGCATTTCGCCGGACGTCCAGGCGAACTACCTCGCTTCGCCGCCGCTCGTCGTCGCCTATGCGCTCGCCGGCACGGTGCAGAAGGACCTGACCAAGGAGCCGATCGGCGAGGACCAGAGCGGCAACCCGGTCTATCTCAAGGACATCTGGCCGACCTCGCACGAAGTGCAGGAATTCATCCAGAAATACGTCACCCGCGAGCTCTACGAGACCAAGTACGCGGACGTCTTCAAGGGCGACAAATATTGGCAGGCGGTGAACGCTCCGACCGGCCAGACCTATGCCTGGGACGACAGCTCGACCTATGTCCAGAACCCGCCCTACTTCGTCGGCATGGGCAGACAAGGCGCCGGCATCAAGGATATCAAGGGCGCCCGCGTCCTCGGCCTCTTCGGCGACAAGATCACCACCGACCACATTTCTCCGGCCGGTTCGATCAAGGCCGCCTCGCCGGCCGGTGCCTATCTCACGGAGCATGGTGTCGGCGTCGCCGACTTCAACCAGTACGGCACGCGCCGCGGCAACCATGAAGTCATGATGCGCGGCACGTTCGCCAATATCCGCATCCGCAACCACATGCTCGGCCCGAACGGCAAGGAAGGTGGCTACACCATCCACTATCCGTCGAAGGAAGAGATGTCGATCTACGACGCGGCGATGAAGTACAAGGAAGAGGGCGTTCCGCTCGTCATCTTCGCCGGCGTCGAATACGGAAACGGTTCGTCGCGCGACTGGGCCGCGAAGGGCACCAACCTGCTCGGCGTCAAGGCGGTCATCGCCCAGTCCTTCGAGCGCATCCACCGCTCGAACCTGGTCGGCATGGGCGTCGTTCCCTTCGTCTTCGAAGAGGGCACGACCTGGGCGAGCCTCGACCTCAAGGGTGACGAGACCGTCACCATCGAGGGCCTGGAAGGCGACATCAAGCCGCGCGAATGGAAGAAGGCCAAAATCACCTATGGCGACGGCACGGTGAAGGAAATCAACATCCTCTGCCGCATCGATACGCTCGACGAGGTCGTCTACATGAACAACGGCGGCATCCTGCAGACCGTTCTGCGCGACCTCGCGGCTTAAACGACAAACGCTGCCCGCCGGTCCATTCACCGGCGGGCGGACCCCGTGCCTGACGCTCATACCGCGTCGTTCCTCCCCAAGTACCGAGCTGCCGAGCCCTTGTTCGTCGTCATCCTCATCGGAGTGGCCGTCACCGTTTTCCTGACATCCCTGCTTTCGGGAATATTCGGCATGGCGGGCGGGCTGATCCTGCTCTGGGTGCTGCTGTTCCTCTATCCCGTCGGCACGGCCATCGCGATCCAGGGCGTCATCCAGATGGTGTCGAACGGCTCGCGTGCATGGTTTTCGAGAGCCTATATCGATTGGAGGATCCTCGGCATTCTCTGTTGCGGCGTGGCCGTTTCGGCGTCCGTCCTGTTCGTCATAGATTACACGCCGGACCTGATGGTCGTCCTGATCGGCGTGGGGCTGATGCCAGTCCTCGTCTGGCTCCCCGTCAAGCGGCTGCAGCTCGATGCGTCGCGTCCCTCGCATGCCTTCATCGGCGGGCTGCTTTCCGGAGCGCTGACGATCAGCGTCGGCGTTGCAGGCCCGACGATCGACATCTTCTTCATCCGCACCCAGATGGATCGCCGCAAGATCATCGCCACCAAGGCATCGATCCAGACCCTCTCGCATCTCACGAAGATCGCCTTCTACTGGGATGCCGCGTCCAGCCTGCCGGCCGCCGACTGGATCTCGTTCCTCATCGCCGCGCCGATCGCCGTGCTCGGCGCCCGTGCCGGCAACGGTATCCTGCAGAAGATGACGGACGCCAATTTTCGCGCCTGGACGCGATGGGTCGTCACCGGCGTCGGCGCCGTGTATTTCACGCAAGGGCTGCTGAAGCTGATTTGACAAAGCGCGAGTCCTGAGCGATTCGACATTCAAGCAGGCGTGTCAGGGAGACGATCAATTATCCGGTCCTCACCCCTTCGTGACTTTCTCTTGAGGCGGCAGGATGGTTACTTTCCGCCAGCCTCCATGTTAGCCGTCGATGGCTCTTGATTGCCGGGAGCAATCGTGGATAACAGTTACCCTGATAAAAAGGTCAGCCACCCATGCCGCTCCGTTTTCGCTCCGTAATCCTTCTTGCGGGCCTGCTTTACGCGGGCGTCGCTCTGGCAGGAGAGGTACGGGCGCCGAAGGGCGTGGTCGAGCTCTTCACCTCGCAAGGGTGTTCTTCCTGCCCGCCGGCAGATGCGGCGCTCGGAAACCTGGTGGCGCAGGGCGACCTGGTGGCGCTCTCCTATCATGTGGATTACTGGAATTATCTCGGCTGGGTCGATACGCTGAGCTCGAAGGAAAACACCGAACGGCAATACGGCTATGCCAAGACGCTCGGCCGCAGCGGCGTCTACACGCCGCAGGCGATCATCAACGGCCGCGAGCATGTCAAGGGCACCGATCCTGCCGTCATCAACGACAAGGTCAAGGAACTCGGCGATGCCGGCCAGGGGCTGATCGTGCCGGTGACGGCGGCGATGCGCGGCGACGAGATCGAGATCGAGATCGGCGGCGGCAAGGGCCAGGCGGATGTCGTGGTCGCCTATTTCACCAAGCGTCAGCAGGTGGAGGTGACCAAGGGTGAGAACAGCGGCAAGACCATGGACTATTGGCATGCCGTCTACGACGTGCAGTCCGTCGGCACGTGGAACGGCCAGAGCATGAAGCTGACGCTGCCCGGCAAGATCATGGGCAAGTCGAAGAAGGACGGCTGCGCGATCCTGCTGCAGGCTTCCGGTCCCGGCGGCGAGCCGGCGGCGATCCTCGGCGCCACGATCCTGATGGCCGGCCGCAAGAAATACTGACCGGCGGTCAGCCCGCCGTCATCCGGTTTTCGCATGTGTGGGTAGGTGAGGTGTCGGCGGCCCGATCCGGAAACATTGGGGGGCTGGGGGTAAGGGTCAATGTACCAGACCGGGCCATATGGCGCGAGACTGCGCCAACCAACGCAGGCAATCTCGCCTCGAAATCGGGCACTGTTTTGTCCGAAATGGGGCAAGAATAAAAACGTGGCGGTGATCCACAGGGCAGGCTTGCGTGGCTTGCTTTTTTGAGCCTTGAAACGCTCCGGGCTCTCGGGCACACTGTCACACCTCTGACATCTACCAGTTGGGAGCCTTGATGACCGATCAGCCTGAATTGCCAGGGGCGGAGAGATCCCAGGACACAGCCGTCGTCGTCAACCTCAGTGAATATCGGCAGAGCCGCGACCCCGCACCGGTGACTTTCCACCGGCGCGAGCTCGACGCGATTCTCAGAATCTACGGCCGCATGGTCGGCGAAGGGGAGTGGAAGGATTACGCGATCGACCATCTCAAGGATCGGGCGGTCTTTTCCATCTTCAAACGGTCCGGCGAAATGCCGCTCTTCCGGATCGAGAAGAATCCGAAGCTCGCCAACAAGCAGGGCGCTTACAGCGTGCTCAATACGCATGGCACGATCCTGAAGCGCGGCCACGAGCTGCCGCAGGTGCTCAAGGTCTTCGACAAGGTGTTGAAGCTGATCGACTGACCGCTCCGCCGATCCTCATTCGGCGAAAAGCGAGCCGGGATAGGTATTCGGATCCGGGTTCGTAGCAGCCCCCTCACCAAGCGCGATCTGCATCAGAACCGTATCCAGCCATTTCCCGTGCTTGAAGCCGGTGCCTTTCAGCGTGCCGGTGAGTTCGAAGCCGAGCCCGCGGTGGAGGGCGACGGAGGCCGGGCTGGCACCACCGATGACGGCGACCATCTGCCGGAAGCCGAGCGCCTCGCAGCGCACGAGCAGTTCCCTGAGCAGCGCCCGGCCGATGCCCCGGCCGCGCGCTTCCGGTGCGAGATAGATCGAATCCTCGACCAGCCAGCGATAGGCCGGACGGGTGCGGAAGGCCGAGGCATAGGCGTAACCCAGAAGCACTCCACCCTCGCTTTCGGCGGCGATATAGGGGTAGCCCTTCTCCCTGATGCCTTCGAAACGGTTTTTCATTTCCGCCTGGTCGGGCGGGGTGAGCTCGTAGCTGGCGGTGCCGTTCAGCACACTGTCGCGGTAGATTTCGGTGATGGCGGGAAGATCGGCCGAAGCGGCGTCGCGGAGCAGGAAGGTCATCGGAATCAATCGATTGGAGAGGATCGGGCGAACCTATGCTGCAGCGAAGATGCCGGCAACAAAAAAGGCGACCCGAGGGCCGCCTTCTTCGTGATCGTATCACGTTCGCTTAGTTGTTCCGGTTGCCCAGGAACTGCAGCAGGAACATGAAGAGGTTGATGAAGTCGAGATAGAGCGTCAGGGCGCCCATGATCGCCTTGCGGCCTACGACAACGACGTCGTCGGCATCGTAGTACATTTCCTTGATCTTCTGCGTATCGTAGGCGGTGAGGCCTGCGAAGATCAGCACGCCGATCACGGAGATGGCGAAGCCGAGGGCGGACGAAGCCAGGAAGATGTTCACCAGCGAGGCGATGATCAGGCCGAAGAGACCCATGATCAGGAACGAGCCCATCGCCGACAGATCCCTCTTGGTCGTGTAGCCATAGAGCGACAGGGCGCCGAAGGAAGCGGCCGTGATAAAGAAGGTCTGCACGATGCTCTGGCCGGTGAAGACCAGGAAGATCGAGGACAGCGAGAGGCCCATCAGCGCGGCATAGATCCAGAAGGTCGTCTGCGCCGCGGCGACGCTCATCGAGTTGATGCGGAAGCTCAGGAAGAAGACCATCGCCAGCGGAGCCAGCATGACGACCCACTTCAGCGGACTGGCGTAGAGCAACTGGCCGAAAGCCGTAAGCTGGCCATCGGCGACTGCCATCTGCCATGTCAGGAAGGCCGCTACGCCGGTGATCGCAAGCCCGAGCGCCATCAGGTTATAAACCTTCAGCATGTAGGCACGGAGGCCTTCGTCGATCATCGCACCCGTCTGGGCACGGGACTGTGCCATACGGTTCTGGTAGTTGTTAAAGTCAGCCATTGTTTCCTCTTTAAGCTCCGGAATTATTCACGGTGTCGGGCCCCCTTTTGTCAGACCCAGGCGCCGCTGCGGAGCTTCAGCAAGCCTGCCGTCAAATATGATGTGAGATTGCTTTATATACAAGGGGTGCGGCAAGCGAAAAACGCAAGCTACAGGCGCTATTTAGCAACCTATGGGACGTTCTGACAGGATTTTGATCCGAGAGTTAACGGAAAATGCAACCTATGAGGCAATCACAGTTCGCGGAGCACCGGTGCGGCTTTCTGACCGAGGATCCGCCAGGTGCCGGCAAGGCCGATCCCGACCGTCAGGACCAGCGAAACGACGAGGGTGAGGATCGCGACGTCGGGCAGGAAGGCCGACGGCATCCGCATGATGCGGCTGACGACGAACCAGGCGGAAATGCCGCCCGAAACGAGCGCGAAGACGGCGGTCGCCGCACCAAGGATCATGTATTCGTAGGAAAAGGCGCGCATCAGCATGCTCCGCGTGCCGCCGAGCGTCTTCAGGATGACGGCGTCGTGGGCGCGGGCGCGGTTGCCGGCGGCGAGCGCGCCGGCGAGAACCAGCACCGAGGCGATCAGCGCCACCGCCGCCGCCGCACGGATCGCGGTCGCGAGCTGGCCGACGAGCTGGTCGACGATGTCGATCGCATCCTTCACCCTGACGCTGGTGATGGTCGGATAGGCATTGGTGACGGCACGCAGGATCGAGGCTTCCTGCTCGGCCGTGGCCGAGGGGTCGGTCAGCGTCGCGAGCCAGGCATGCGGTGCGCCGCGGAAGGTGTTCGGCGAAAAGACCATCACGAAATTGATGGAGAGCGATTCCCATTCGACCTTGCGGAAATTGGCGATGCGGGCCGTGATGTTGCGGCCGAGCACGTTGACGGTGACCGTGTCGCCGAGCTTCAGGCCTAGCTCGCCGGCCTCTTCGGCCGTGAAGGAGACGAGCGGCTCGCCGGAATAATCGGCCGGCCACCATTCGCCCGCCGTCAGCGCCGAATTCTCCGGCAGGTTCTCCTCATAGGTGATGCCGCGGTCGCCGCGCAGGACCCAGCGGCCGGCGGGCGGCACGTTCATCTGCGTCACGTCCTCGCCGTTGAAGGCGAGGATTCTTCCGCGCAGCATCGGCACCTGCGTGACGGTGCCCCGCGGCGCCTGCTGTTTCAGGATGTCGACGAACCCCTCGCGCTCGGAGCTCTGGATATCCACGAAGAAGAAGTTCGGCGCCTGCTCGGCGATCTGGCCGGTGAGCTGCCGGCGCATGTTGCCGTCGATCAGCGCCAGCGTCACGAGGAGCGCAAGGCCGAGGCCGAGCGAGAGCACGACCGAGGGGGTGAGGGCGCCCGGCCGATGGATATTGCCGATCGCCAGCCGCAGCGCGGGGGAATTCACGCGCGGGCTTTTTCTCGCGAGCGCGGCGATGAAAACGGCGACGAGCCGGAGAAGGATGAAAGCGCCGGCGACGGCGGCCAGGAAGACGGAAGCGATGAACCTGTCCCCGGCGGAGAGGATCGAAAGCGCGGCGAGGGCCGCAAGCGCCACGCCTGCCGCGACGAGATAGGGCCAGGAAGGCAGGCGGGCATTGTCGAACGACTGCTCGCGGAAGAGCGCCGTCGCCGGCACCTCGCGCGCATGGCCGAGCGGCAGGATGGCGAAGGCGAAAGTGATCAGGAGGCCGAAGAGTGCCGCGAGCGCCAGCGCCGACGGATAGAAGGTCACTTCTTCCGGAACCGGCAGCACGCCTTCCAGGAAGTGCAGCGCGACGAAGGGGGCGATCGCGCCGATGGCGAGGCCGATCAAGATGCCGACAGCGGCCAGAATCATGATCTGGATGAGATAGATCAGCGTGACGACCGAAGCCGGTGCGCCGAGACATTTGAAGGTGGCGATCGTCGTGCGCTTGGCATCGAGGAAGGCCCTGACGGCATTCGCCACGCCGACGCCGCCGACGATCAGGGCCGTCAGGCCGACGAGTGTCAGGAATTGCGAGAAACGGTCGACATTTTCGGTGAGCGAAGGCGCGGCGCGGTCGCTGGTGCGGATCGCCCAGCCGGCGCTCGGGAATTCCCGGATCGCACGGGCGGCAAAGGCCGAACGGAGCGCCGGATTGTCGAGCCGCACCTTGTAGGCATGTTCGACGAGGCTGCCCGTGGTGATCAGGCCCGAAGCGATGAGGGCGTCGCGGCTGACGAGGAGACGGGGTGCGAAACCGAAACCATCGGAAAGAGCGTCGGGCTCCGTGGTGATCGTGCCGCGCAGGGTCAGTTTTGCATTGCCGAGCAGAAGCTGGTCGCCGTCCCTGATGCCGAGGCGTTCGAGAAGCAGCGGAGCCGCCAGTGCGCCGAACGTATCGCCGTCCCTCGCAAGCAGGCCGGGAAGCGGCGCTGAGGGGTCCGAGCCGAAGGTACCGTAGAGCGGATAGGCGCCATCGACCGCCTTCACTTCCACCAGCGCCTGTTCGGAGCCATCCGGCTTGCGGGCCATGGAGCGCAGGCTGGTCGAGACGGAGACCTGGCCGAGGCTGTCGAGGAAGGTGCGTTCCTCCCCTGTGGCTTCGCGGTTGTTGAGTTCGAAGCGGATGTCGCCCGCGAGGATTTCCCGGCCCTGGCTGGCGATGGCGTTCGTTATCGCGCGCGAAACCGAGTTGACGGCGGCGATGGCGCCCGTGCCGAGCGCGATGCAGGCAAGGAAGATATAGAAGCCGGCAAGGCCGCCGCGCATTTCCCGAAGCGCCAGGCGGAACGCGATGACAAGGCGGGGAAGCGCCGGCCTCATGCGGAGACCGCCTGGGCCGGGACCTCGTTCGCGCCGGGAACGGCGCTGTCGCCGACGATCTCGCCGGAGCGGACGCGGATCTGCCGCGAGCAGCGGGCGGCGAGCGCAGTGTCATGGGTGACGAGCAGCATGGTCATGCCCCGCTCCGCCTGTTTGGCGAACAACAGGTCGGCGATCTGCCGGCCGGTCTCGGTGTCGAGATTGCCGGTCGGCTCGTCGGCGATCAGCACGGAGGGCGAAGGCGCGAGCGCGCGGGCGATCGCCACGCGCTGCTGCTCGCCGCCGGAGAGCTGGCCGGGATAATGGTTCAGGCGTTCGCCGAGGCCGACGGCGACGAGCTCCCGTCTGGCGATGTCGAACGGGTTCTTCACGTTCGCAAGCTCGAGCGGGACGGCGACGTTTTCCAGTGCCGTCATGTTGGCGATCAGATGGAAGGACTGGAAGACGATGCCGATGTTGCGGCCGCGGAAATCGGCCAGCGCATCCTCGGAAAGCGTATGAAGCGGAGCGCCGTCGATGAGAATCTCGCCGCTGTCCAGCCGTTCGAGACCGGCCAGGACCATCAAAAGGGTCGATTTGCCGGAGCCGGACGGGCCGACGATGCCGACGGCCTCGCCGGCGCGGATTTCAAGATCGATCTCTCTCAGCACGTGCACGGAAGCGGCCGCGCTGCCAAGAGTCAGATCGGCCTTCTTCAGCTTGATGATGGTTTCAGTCAAATCGAACCGTCCTATATAGGTGAAGTCTCAACCCGAGTGCCGCGCTGCGGTAGTGCCAATCTAGGAGACGGATCGTGCGTTTTAAAGCAAGCCTCCTTCACTTCATCGTCATGTCTCTGCTTGTTTTCCCGACGTTTCCAGCGGCTGCGCAGGATGCCGGAAAGCAGGAGCGGACGATCCAGCTGGTCGGGTTCGGGGACAGCCTGATGGCGGGCTATCAGCTCGCGCCGTCGGAGTCCTACACGGCGCAACTCGAAGCGGCCCTGAAGGCGAAGGGATACGATGTCACCGTCACCAATGCCGGTGTTTCCGGCGATACGACGGCCGGCGGCCTGTCGCGGATCGACTGGTCGATTCCGGACGGGACGGATGGGGTGATCCTGGAACTCGGCGCCAACGACGCGCTTCGCGGCATCTCGCCGGAGCAATCGGAAAAGAACCTCGATGCGATGCTCTCGCGCCTCAGGCAACGCAATATCCGGGTTCTCCTCGGCGGCATGCTGGCGCCGCCGAACATGGGCGGCGACTATGCCGAACGGTTCAATCCGATCTACCAGCGCCTGGCGGACAAATACGACGTGCCGCTTTATCCCTTCTTCCTCGATGGCGTGGCAACCGTCGAAGGCATGCAGCTCGAGGACGGCATGCATCCGAATGCCAAGGGCGTCGGCGTGATGGTCGAAAAGTCGCTCCCCTCCGTCGAACGCTTCCTGGGGGACATCGAGTCCAAGGTAAAATAAGGACTTGCACGGAACTCCGTTGCATGATTCGCTGTTAGCGTCTGCAAAAGATTCGAGGAGGTCCCCATGCCGAGACTTTTCACCGCCCTCGAAATTCCGCGCAATGTGGCCATGAGCCTTTCCCTTCTGCGCGGTGGGCTCCCCGGGGCCCGATGGATCGACGTCGAAAACTATCACATCACCCTGCGGTTCATCGGCGACGTCGACGGCCGCACAGCCGATGAGATCGTCGACCGGCTGGACCGGATCGACCGGCCCGAGTTCCAGGCGAGGCTGACCGGGATCGGTTCCTTCGGATCGAAGAAGCCCCATTCGGTCTGGGCAGGTGTCGCCCCTTCTCCCGAGATGCACGCGCTGCAGGCGGAAATCGAGCGGATCTGCCAACGGATCGGCCTGCCGCCGGACCCCCGAAAATTCACCCCGCATGTGACGCTGGCGCGGCTCAAGAACTGCCGTCTCGACGACGTCGTGCATTACCTTTCCGGGCGCGGCAATTTCTATACTGCGCCTTTCGCGGTCCCGCGCTTCGTGCTCCTGTCGTCGAAGGAATCGGTCGGTGGCGGACCTTACCTCACGGAAGAGATCTTCCCGCTGCAAGAGATAAGCTACGCCCATTCCCACGCCGATCCGGAGCCGGTGAAGAGCTTCCTCTAAGGGGAAGCGCACCCGATCGTGGGGAGGCATTCTCCCGCCGCAATTGAACTCCATCGTCGACAACCCATATTGAATTGCGCGGCGCGGAGGGACGTCGTGCGAAACGGAGCGGCCATGGACGAGGTGAAGATCGGCGAGATTCTGTTGCCGGGCGACGAGGAGACGCAGGATCGCCAGGAACGGCAGGTGCGTGCCAGGTTCTGGCCGACATTGAAGCGCGCGGTGCGGCAGATCCCCTTCAGCCGCGACCTGGTTGCCGCCTATTATTGCGCGATCGATCCGCGGACGCCGATGCGGGTGCGGGGTACGCTTCTTGCCGCACTTGCCTATTTCGTCCTGCCCTTCGATTTCGTGCCCGATTTCTTCGCGCTGGTCGGGTTCACCGACGATGTCGCGGTGCTTGCCGTCGCCTTCCGGCTGATACAGGGCCACATCGCCGACCGCCATTACGAGGCCGCCGATGATGCGCTGGCCGACAACCCCGACATCGCCTCGGGTTTGCGCGGCAAATAGCCGCAGGAAGCCTGATGTCCCTTAAGCAGGCTCTTCGAGCGCCCTGCGGAGGCGTTCGAAGGCAAGCCTGATTCGCGACTTCACCGTGCCGAGCGGCAGGCCCGTGGACGAGGCGATTTCCGAGTGCGACTGGCCGAGGAAGAAGGCGGCGCGCACCAGTTCCATCTGCTCGTCGGGGATTTGCGCCAGGGCTTGGCGCACGCGCGCATCCCGTTCCTCGCTTTCGAAGAGGGTGTCGACACCCGGCGTCTCGGCCACGAAGAACGACGGTTCATGGGCCTCCAGTTGATGCCGGGCGCGACGTTCGGCGTCGATCCTGCGATTGCGGGCGATACGGAAAAGCCAGGTGGAGAGGGAGGAACGGGCCGGATCGTAGAGATGCGCACGATGCCAGAGAATGGTCATCACCTCCTGCACCAGTTCCTCCGCTTCGTCAGGCCGCATGGACCGCCTGACGAGCCAGGATTTCAGACGCGGCGCGAAATGATCGAAGAGCTCGGTGAAAGCCATCTGATCGCGCTCATCCGCCACTATCCTGACCAAGCCGGCAAGGTGGTCTTTATCGTCTAGATTCATTTATTTCCGCGCAAACCTTCCGATGAGATTCGTCTCATATTCGGTCATTCTAATGTCCATTGGAAGAGCGACAGACAAGGACAAACTCTTGCCCCAATCCTTGTGTCACTGATTGACGAAACGCATGAGATTTCCCTGCCGGACGGTCCTGGTGACCTGCGAGGAGAACGGCTCCGCGCTGGCGATGGCGGCTGGGATGCTCATGGGCTTGAGTGGGTGCAGTTGACGGTTTGGTAACCAGGATTAAGTCAAAATGAACCGAATCAGCATCAGGCCTGACAAGGCTTGCCCGCTCGGGCCGTTGGAATAAGACAAAACCGGCAGGAGACCATGTCTGTAAGAATAATCGCAACCGCACTGGCGCTCACGCTTGCGAGCGCCAGCGTCGTTTCCGCCCAGACGCCGACCCGTATCCAGCAGTTCAAGGCATGGGGTGCCTATTCCTACAAGTCGGGCAACAGCACGGTCTGCTACGTGCTCTCCGTTCCGACCACCAAGGAACCGGCGGCGGTCGACCACGGCGACATCTTTTTCATCGTTTCCCAACGTCCCGGCCAGAACATCTCCTACGAGCCGCAGGCGATGATGGGCTATCCGTTGCAGGCGAATTCCAAGGTGACCGTCTCCATCGACGGCAAGAGCTTCGTGATGTTCACGAAGGACAAGGCCGCCTGGGTGGAGAATGCCGCGGAAGAGCCGGCGCTGGTCGCGGCGATGAAGACCGGTCACAACATGAGCGTCAGCGCCGTCTCGGGCCGCGGCACCAAGACGTCCTATTCCTATTCGCTGCAGGGCATTTCCGCAGCGTTGAAGCAGATCGAAACCTGCAAGTAAACGGCTTTCGCGGAAGCTTGACGAAGGCCGGTCATCGACCGGCCTTTCCCGTGTTTCCGGAAGAATGGTGACGTGGCGGCGATTTGATGATAAAGCCCCGCCTCAACGAATGGTCCGGCGCCTGAGGCGTCCGTATGGACCGACACGGGTTTCACACTATAGACATGCCCTTGTCCCCGCGCCCGAACGTGCGGGAAAGGGTCATGTGTTCGATGGGATAAGACAGATGTCGGTTTCCGAGGCGATCGCCGCCCCCTTGAAGACGCCGCTCGTGCCGCGGCCAGACCTGATGTCCGGCAAGCCGTCGCTGATCGGGCTGACGCGCGAGGCGATGGCGGAGGCATTGAAGGAAAAGGGCGTGCCGGAAAAGCAGGTGCGCATGCGGGTCAGCCAGCTCTGGCACTGGCTCTATATCCGCGGCGTATCGGACTTCGATGCGATGACCAATGTCGCGAAGGACATGCGGGAAATGCTGAAAGTCCATTTCACCATTTCCCGCCCCGAAATCGTCGAGGAACAGGTTTCCAACGACGGCACCCGCAAATGGCTGCTGCGCTTTCCGCCGCGCGGGGCCGGCCGGCCGGTCGAGGTCGAGACCGTCTACATCCCGGAAGAAGGCCGCGGCACGCTGTGCATTTCGAGCCAGGTCGGCTGTTCGCTCACCTGTTCCTTCTGCCACACCGGCACGCAGCGTCTGGTGCGCAACCTGACGGCGGAGGAAATCCTTGCCCAGCTGCTGCTCGCGCGCGACCGGCTCGGCGATTTCCCGGGCACCGACACGCCGCCCGGCGCCTTCGTGCCGACCGGCGAGCGCAAGATCACCAATATCGTCATGATGGGCATGGGCGAACCGCTTTACAATTTCGAGAGCGTCAAGACGGCGCTGCTGATCGCGACGGACGGTGACGGCCTGTCGCTGTCGAAGCGGCGCGTCACGCTGTCGACCTCCGGCGTCGTGCCGGAAATCTACCGCACCGGCGAGGAGATCGGCGTGATGCTGGCGATTTCGCTGCATGCCGTGCGCGACGAGCTGCGCGACATGCTGGTGCCGATCAACAAGAAATATCCGCTGAAGGAGCTGATCGAAGCCTGCCGCAAATATCCGGGGCTTTCGAACGCCCGCCGCATCACCTTCGAATACGTGATGCTGAAGGACGTCAACGACAGCCTGGAAGATGCCAAGTTGCTGGTGCAGCTCCTGAAGGGCGTCCCGGCGAAGATCAACCTGATCCCGTTCAATCCCTGGCCAGGCACGAACTACCAGTGTTCCGACTGGGCGCAGATCGAGAAATTCGCGGATTTCATCAATCAGGCGGGTTATGCCTCGCCGATCCGAACCCCGCGCGGCCGCGATATCCTCGCGGCCTGCGGCCAGCTGAAGTCGGAATCGGAGCGCATGCGCAAGACCGAACGCCTCGCCTTCGAGGCGATGATGATCGCCGGCCACGGCGAGGACGATTGATGGGCAACCTCGTCCGCAATGAAAGGACGAAGCTGACGGCGACCTATTTCAATGGGGTCGCGATGCTGTTTTCGCCGTCGGCGGTTTTGCGCCGGTGATCAGTGCCGCGAATTCGCAAAACCCGCTGTGGCCCACTGTCATGCTTTCCAGTTTGATTTGTCTTTTTATTATCTCTGCCGCACTACATTTGGTTGCGAGGCGCACTTTGAAAGGCCTTCAAGGTGACCAATGAACTCGCCCAGTTTCTGGCTTTGATGATCATGCCGGTCGGTGCACTGATCTTTGCCGGCATCATGCTCTACGCAACGCGTCACGATCGGATTGACGCGGACAAGAAGAAATCGTCGCCGCGTTGACCCTCACCGCGCCTGCGTGAAGAAAATCTTCGCCGCGAAGATCGAGAAAACCCCCGCGAACGTATAGTCGATGCCGCGCAGGACCTTCGGGTTGGCCTGCAGCCAGCCGGCGAGCCGGTCGGCAGCGAGCACGACGATCAGGTTCACCGGCATGCCGATGACGATGAAATAGATACCGAGGAAGGCGAGCTTCTGCGTGACGGCCGGATCGCCGGCGGTGACGAATTGCGGCAGGAAGGTCATGAAGAAGATGATGACCTTCGGGTTCAGGATGTTCACCCAGAAGCCGGTCGATATGTTGGCGAGCGGGCTGTTCCTCGCCCGTTCCACCTTCTGCACGGAGAAGCTGGAGCCGAAGCGGATCGCCTGGATCGCCAGCCACAGGAGATAGGCCGCGCCGCCCGTCTTCAGGATGAAGAAGGCCGTCGGCGACGCGGTGATCAGTGCCGAAACACCGAACGCTACCAGAAACGTGTGGCAGACGATGCCGAAACTGGTACCGAGCACGACGAAGAGCGCCGGGCGGCGCCCCTCGGCCAGCGCACGGCTGATCGACAGCGTCATGTCCGGCCCGGGCGTCAGCGCAAGCAACAGGCCGGCGGCGGTGAAGGCGAGGAGAGTCGGAAGGCTGGGCAGGAAATCCATGGCATGCTCGAATGGCCGGATAAAGGTCTGCACCATTTACCCGGCTTTCGGAGCGATGTGAATTCATCGATCAACGCTTGGAAATGAATTCCTTCGATGCCTCGGCGAAATCCGGATGCCAGCGCGACAGCGGCGGACGGTTCTCGATGATGTCGCCGACCGCCCAGAGCATGCGCCGTTCGTCGGTCGCCCGGTCGACGTCGTTGTCCGGGCAAAGGATGTAGAAATCGCCGCGTTCAATGCTCGTCAGCATGAATTCGACCGTCTGTTCCGGCGTCCAGGCGCCGGCCGGCTTTTCGGCGCGGTCGCCCTTGGTGAGGCTCGTGAAGACGAAACCGGGGATCAGGAGATGCGCGGAGACCTGGCAGTTCGGCGTGTTGCGCAGTTCGTGCTGCAGGGCTTCGGTAAAGGCCTTTACGCCCGCCTTGGCAACATTATAGGCCGGATTGCCCGGCGGCGTGGTGATACCCTGTTTCGAACCCGTGTTGATGATCAGAGACGGCTCGCCATGGGCGATCATGGCCGGCCCGAATATGCGCGTACCGTGGATCACGCCGAGCAGGTTGACGGCGAACGTGCTGTCCCAGCTCGCCTGCGGCCCGAAGATCGAGCTTCCCGGGCTGATGCCGGCATTGTTCATCAGCACGTGCACGCGGCCGAAGCGCTGCAAAACGGCGCGTTCCAAAGCGGCAATCTCGTCCGGCTTCGAGATGTCCGTGCCGATGGCGACAACGTCGGTCTCGCCGTTCTCGGCAAGCGCTGCCACCTCGCGGCAGGCTTCCGAAAGCCGGTCGCCTTCCAGATCGGCAAGCACGACCGTCAAACCCATGCGGGCGAATTCTCGTGCCGTCGCAAGGCCGATGCCGGAGGCCGCACCGGTGACGACGGCGACATTTTCCTTCTTCAGAGCGGGATGAGTAACGGCCATGAAAAGTCTCCTCTATGACGCTGCTGTTCAAAGGTCGGGTGGGTTGTTGTATGGTGATGAAAACCTGTCAACATGACAAGGGCGTCACACGGGAGCAGGCCGATGGGAAAAATGACCTCGATCATTGTCGATGAGGAACTCACCGAATTCATCGACAGGCAGGTAGGTGAAGGCCACTATAATTCCGCCAGCGAAGTTGTCGAGGCGGCCTTGCGGCTTCTGCGCGACAACGAGGATGGGCTCGAAGCCATCCGCGCCGCCATCGACGAGGGAGAGGCATCGGGCGAACCGCAGCCTTTCGACTTCGATGAATTCCTGCGCGAGAGACATGCTGAGGCGGATCGCCTTCGATAGCGGCTTGTCATATCCGTTCCCGGTTTTTCTTGCGCGCCCCGAGAAACTCGCTAAAAGTGCCGCATTTCCCGATCCGGCAGGTTCTTCTAAAACCGCCGCCACCCGCAGACGGACGTAATCGACATGGCACTCCCGAAAGACGTAAAGAAGGTCGTTCTCGCCTATTCCGGCGGCCTCGACACCTCGATCATCCTGAAATGGCTGCAGACCGAACTCGGCGCCGAAGTGGTGACCTTCACCGCCGATCTCGGCCAGGGCGAGGAGCTGGAGCCGGCCCGCAAGAAGGCCGAGATGCTCGGCATCAAGGAGATCTATATCGAGGACGTGCGCGAGGAATTCGTGCGCGATTTCGTCTTCCCGATGTTCCGGGCGAACGCCGTCTATGAAGGCGTCTATCTGCTCGGCACGTCGATCGCCCGTCCGCTGATCTCCAAGCATCTGATCGACATCGCGAAGAAGACCGGCGCCGATGCGATCGCCCATGGCGCGACCGGCAAGGGCAACGACCAGGTCCGTTTCGAGCTTTCGGCCTATGCGCTGAACCCGGACATCAAGGTCATCGCGCCGTGGCGCGACTGGGCCTTCAAGAGCCGTACCGACCTTCTGGATTTCGCCGAGAAGAACCAGATTCCGGTGACCAAGGACAAGAAGGGCGAGGCGCCGTTCTCCGTCGACGCCAACCTCCTGCATTCTTCCTCCGAGGGCAAGGTCCTCGAGGATCCGGCGCAGGAAGCCCCGGAATATGTGCACATGCGCACCATTTCGCCTGAGGCTGCTCCGGACAAGGCGACCGTCATCAAGGTCGGCTTCAAGAAGGGCGATGCGGTTTCCGTCAACGGCGTCGCCATGTCGCCGGCGACGCTGCTCGCGACGCTCAACAATTACGGCCGTGACAACGGTATCGGCCGCCTCGACCTCGTCGAGAACCGTTTCGTCGGCATGAAGTCGCGCGGCGTCTACGAGACCCCCGGCGGCACGATCCTGCTCGCCGCCCATCGCGCGATCGAGAGCATCACGCTCGACCGGGGTGCCGCCCATCTCAAGGACGAGCTGATGCCGCGTTATGCGGAGCTCATCTATTACGGTTTCTGGTTCTCGCCGGAGCGCGAAATGCTGCAGGCGCTGATCGACAAGAGCCAGGAGCATGTGGAAGGCGAAGTGACGCTGAAACTCTACAAGGGCAATGTCATGGTCATCGGCCGCGAGAGCGAGAAGTCGCTCTATTCCGACAAGCTCGTCACCTTCGAGGACGACCAGGGCGCCTACGACCAGAAGGATGCGGCGGGCTTCATCAAGCTCAACGCGCTGCGCCTGCGCACGCTCGCCAAGCGGAACCTGACGAAGTAATCCGATCCGGCGCGATCATTCGGAGCCCGCGTCCTGGAAAGGAGGCCGGGCTTTTCCATGTCGTCTTCATCCCCGGCGGCTGGTTATCCTGTAGCCGACATAGCAGAACACGGCCATGATATGCATGGCCGGGATGATGATGCCGAAGGCCGGCAGCGGCGAGCCGATCGAGGCAGCGGCAACGCCGCCGACGAATCCCGCACCCATCTGGATGAAGCCCATCATCGCGGAGGCGGAGCCCGCAATATGCGGGAAGGGCATGAGGCCTGCCGCAGTGATATAGGGCACGACGAAGGAGATGCCGAAGGCACAGAGCGCCACCGGACCCATCACGGACAGGAAGGACGGCGGCAGAAACCAGATGGACAGCGCCATGACGACGGCGCCGCTGCCGCTGAAGAAAAGACCGACGACAGGGGCGCGGTCGGCCGGCAGCCATTTAGAGACAACCCGCAGGCATATGGATCCCGCCAGGTAAAAGCCGGACTGCATCAGCATGCCCATGCCGAACTGGGTCGGCGTCAGCCCCACCTTCTCGATCATGATGAACGGCAGGACGGCGGCCTGGGCATACATGGAGCCGACTGCGCCCGCAAGAACGAGCGCGGTGAACAGGAAGCGCGGCAGCCTGACGATTTCCGCATAGGCCTCGATGAGGCGAAGCGGTTTCAGCCGGCTGCGATCGGGTATCGTCGTTTCCTTGAGGCAGACGGTCGACAGGAAGACCAGGAGCGCGCCGAATCCGACCATCAGCAAGAAGACGGACCGCCAGCCGAAGGCGGCGAGCGCAAGGCCGCCGACCGTCGGGCCGAGGGACGGGCCGATCGCCAGGATGATGCCCATCGTGTTGATGATCCGGGCCGCGTCACCGCCGCTGAACTGGTCGCGGACGATGGCGCGCGACACGGTGATGCCGACCGAGGCGCCGATCCCCTGCACGAGGCGGCCGGCGAGAACCCATTCGACCGCCGGCGCGAAGGCGGCCAGCAGCGAGCCCGCCAGGTAGATGAGCAGAAAACTCAGCGATGCGCTTTTGCGGCCGAAGGCGTCGGACACCGGTCCGGCGACGAGCTGCGCCAGGGCGAAACCGGCGAAATAAAGCGACAGCGACATCTTGATCGCCGCTTCGGTCGTCGCGAAGGCACGCACCAGTTCCGGCATGGCCGGCGTATAGATCGCCATGGAGATCGGTCCGATCGCCGTCAGCAAGGCGCCGATGATCGTCGTGCGGCGCTCGCTCATCAGCGCGGGTATGCGGGACATGCTGTCAGCCTTCATCGGATGCGGTCTGGGTCAGTTGGAGAAGGCTGGAGGCCTGGAGGTTGGTGTTGAAGACGGTCAGTGTCTCCAGAAGGATACGGCCGTTTTCCTCGCTCAGGCCCTCGGTCGCCTGCGTAAGGATGACGGCGAGTTCCTTGCGGACCGAAGCGATCATCTCCTCGGATGTCTTCGTCAGGGTGATCCGCTTGGCGCGGCGATCGACGGAGCACTGCTGCCTTTCGATCAGGCCCAGCGCCTGGAGCTTGTCGAGATAGGCGCAGAGGGTCATGGGCTCAACGCCCATGCGGGTCGCGATGTCGAGCTGGCGGCTGCCATCGGCGCCGGCAATGTTCAGAAGGGCGCGCGCTTCGCCGGGCGTCAGGCCGAGGCCGGCCTGGGCGATCCGCCGTTCGAAAGCCGTACGGAGCATGCGTGCGCTGTCGACGATCAGAAAACCCAATGTGTCCATGTCCGGCCCGGCCCTCATCGATCGACGGAGCATTTCATAAGGCACCCTTACTATCTTTCGGATGTGAGGCAAACGGAAAACCGGCACAGGTTGCATTGACAGCGGCAAAACCCGCGGCAAGATTGTCGCATCCTTTCCGACGGGGCAAATCATGTCGTCTTCCCTGCTTGCCGGTGCCTTTCTGGCTGCACTTGCCTATACGCTCATTCCCGGCCCGGCATTCCTGGCACTTCTCGGCATCGGGGCAGGGCAGGGCCGGCAGGCCGGTGCCTTCTTCATGGGCGGCCATCTCGCGGGAGACGTTCTCTGGTCTTCACTGGCGCTGGTGGCGATCATCGGCGCGAAGACGATCGGCACGACCTTCTTCGACCTGCTCGGCGTCATCTGCGGCCTCTATCTCGGCTGGATCGGCTGGAGCGCATTGCGGGCGAAACCGAAGGGGAGCGGCGGTGCGCTGATGAATGTCGAAAGGCCGCTCCGCCGCGGGCTGATCTTCGGTCTCACCAATCCGAAAGGCTATCCGGTGGCGCTTGCGACATTCACCGCGCTGCTGGCGGGCTCTTCGGATGCGCTCGATTTCTCCGGGCTGCCGATCCTGCTCGCCGTCTCGCTGCTCGGATTTCTGACCGCGGATATCGTGCTCATCGCCATCATCGGCGCGGGCGTCGTCCGGCGCTTCTACCGGAAGCACGAAAGGGCGATCGTCCGGCTTTCAGGACTGCTTTTCATCGGCTTTGCGGTACAGGCGCTTTGGCACTCGGCGCCGAGCCTCATCGGCTACCGGCGCGCCTGAATGGATGGGGTTGAATGGATGGGATCTGAAGGGACGTGACAGCGGCTCAGGGCTCGAGAAACGCCATGACCGAGCGCAGGATATCCGCACGAGGGGCATCGCCAAGCGACATGGCGATTTCCAGCTGATTGCGGTAATAGTCGTGAAAGTCGAAGCCGGTCTCGTCGGTGACTTGCGAGAGATCGATCACCTGTCCCTGGGCATCGACCGCGTGGTTCGGAAGCTCTTCGGACAGCGTGATATAGGTTTCCTGGTCGATCCTGCCGGCCTGGTAGTTCTGCAGCGCCAGCGCACGCAGGTCCCGCGGTGTGATCGCCGAAAAATTGATCGGCGATTCATCCGCTTCGGGCACCTGAAAAGTGATCTGGCCGTGTCCGTTTTCCTGCTGCGAGGTTTTCTCGATCTTGTTATTGTTTCGAGAATTCTCCCGTTGCAGGAATTGGGTAGACCAGCGCAAGGAAATGATTTCCATGGCTATATCCTGAGTCACCGGATACTGCCGGAAAGGTAGCTGCAAGTACTGTGCTGCGTCAAATGGTTAATAACCGTTAATTGTCGGGTGTGATTTCTTATCGAAAATCAAAACGAGGGCAGTACATACCCATTCTTGCCGCCTTATCTTATGTGAAGCGATGAAATGACGGCGCCTGCTGTGAAGGATATCTGAATGACTTCTAATCTTCTGCTGAACCCCGCCCTCGTGGAATGGAACGGTCATCATGGATTGCCGCGTTTCGACCAGATGAGGGACGAGGATTTCGCGCCCGGCTTCGATGCCGCGCTCGCCGCCCATGATGCGGAGATCGACGCGATCGCCGACAATCCGGAGAAGCCGACATTCGAGAACACGGTCGTGGCGCTGGAGATTGCGGGCGACGCGCTTTCGCGGGTCTCGTCGCTCTTCTGGGGCAAGGCCGGCGCCCATACGAACGAGACCATCCAGGCGCTGGAACGCGAGGTGGCGCCGAAACTGTCCCGTCATTATTCGAAGATCGGCATGAATGCCGCGCTCTTTTCGCGCATCGATTCGCTGTGGGAGAAGCGCAGCGAACTCGGCTTCACTGTCGAGCAGGAGCGGGTGCTGGAGCGGCACTGGAAGGGTTTTGTCCGCGCCGGCGCCAAGCTGCAGAAGGCCGAGCAGGAGCGGCTTGCCGATATCAACGAGAAGCTTGCGGGGCTTGGCGCCCGGTTCGGGCAGAATGTTCTCGGTGACGAGAAGAGCTGGTCGCTGAAGCTTTCCGACGAGGCCGAGCTTGACGGCCTGCCGCCGTTCCTGCGCGACGCCATGGCGGCCGCCGCGCGCGAGCGTGGCGAGGAAAGCGGATATGCCGTCACGTTGTCGCGTTCGATCATCGAGCCGTTCCTGACCTTCTCCACACGGAGGGACCTGCGCGAACAGGCCTTCCGCGCTTGGGCGGCGCGTGGCGAAAACGGCGGCGAGACCGACAATCTCGGCATCGTCCGGGAAACGCTGGCGCTGCGGGCCGAGAAGGCGAAGCTGCTCGGATACGAGAATTTCGCGGCCTTCAAACTGGACAACACGATGGCGAAGACGCCGGAGGCGGTGAATAGGCTGCTTCGTCAGGTGTGGGAAAAGGCACGGGCCAAAGCTGTGGAGGAGGAGGCAAGCCTCGGCGGTCTGATCGCGGAGGAGGGCAATAACCATCCGGTCATGCCGTGGGACTGGCGTCATTATGCGGAAAAGCTTCGCGAGCGGCTGTTCAATTTCTCCGAGTCCGAATTGAAACCCTATCTGCAGCTCGAAAAGGTGATCGAGGCCTGTTTCGACGTGGCCGGGCGGCTCTTCGGCATCACGGCCGTCGAGGTCAAGGGTGTGCCCGCCTACCATCCCGACGTGCGGGTCTTCGAGATCCATGACAAGGACGGCGCGCTGAAGGCGCTCTTCCTCGGTGATTATTTCGCGCGGTCCTCGAAGCGCTCCGGCGCCTGGATGAGCTCTTTCCAGTCGCAGCACAAGCTGACGCTGAAGAACGGCATGAAAGGCGAGCTGCCGATCATCTACAATGTCTGCAACTTCGCCAAGCCCGCCGAGGGCAAGCCGGCGCTGCTTTCGCTCGACGATGCCCGCACGCTGTTCCACGAATTCGGCCATGCGCTGCACGGCATGCTGTCGGACGTGACCTATCCCTCGGTTGCCGGCACCGGCGTCGCGCGCGATTTCGTCGAACTGCCTTCGCAACTCTACGAGCACTGGCTGACGGTGCCGGAGATCCTGGAGAAATACGCGGTGCATTACGAGACCGGCGCGCCGATGCCGAACGCGCTGCTCGACAAGGTGCTGGCCGCCCGCACCTTCAATGCCGGCTTCGCGACGGTGGAATTCACCTCGTCCGCGCTGGTCGACATGGCCTTCCACACGCGTGGAGCAGTCGACGATCCGATGGCCGTGCAGCGCCAGGTTCTCGACGAGATCGGCATGCCGTCTTCCATCGTCATGCGCCACGCCACGCCGCATTTCCAGCATGTGTTCTCCGGCGACGGATATTCGGCCGGCTATTATTCCTACATGTGGTCGGAAGTGCTGGACGCCGATGCCTTCTCCGCCTTCGAGGAGGCCGGCAATGTTTTCGACCCGGTGATGGCCCGCAAGCTCAAGAACAATATCTATTCCGTCGGCGGGTCGATCGATCCGGAAGAGACCTACAAGGCCTTCCGCGGCAAGCTTCCGGACCCGCAGGCCATGCTGAAGAAAAAGGGCCTGGCCATGGCGGAGGAACTTGCCGGCAGCGATGCCTAGTTGAGCGGGCTTTTCGAAATCCGGAGCCTGCTCTACCGGTGGATGTGATCGGTTGTCGGTTCCTGTGCCTGGCCGCGCCCGACTGTCACATGACTGTCACGGAACCTTAATAAGCAACCGGCATCGCCCTCATTGATGCCGGTTCTCCATGACGCCTCAGCCCTCAGCGACCGATGCTGCCGTTTCGACGGCCGGTGTGGAACTGCATTACGGTGCGACACCGGTGCTCAAGGGCATCGACATATCGCTCGTCCGGGGCAAGACGCTGGCGCTGCTCGGGCCTTCCGGTTGCGGCAAGACGACCTTGCTGAGGCTTGTCGCCGGGCTGCTCGCACCCACCAAGGGTTACGTCTCGATCGCGGGGCAGGTCGTCGCGGATGCCGCCACCGGTGCGTTCTCTCCCCCGGAAAAGCGCAATCTCGGCATGGTCTTCCAGGATTATGCGCTCTGGCCGCATCTGACGGTCGGCGGCAATGTCTCCTTTCCGCTGGAAATGCGGGGTCTCGGCAAGGCCGAACGCCAGAGCCGTACGATGCGGGCGCTGGAGCGCGTCGGCCTGAGCGCCTATGCCGACCGACGCCCGAGCGACCTTTCCGGCGGCCAGCAACAGCGCGTGGCGATCGCCCGCGCCATCGTCGCCGAACCGCAGCTCATCCTCTTCGACGAACCGCTTTCCAATCTCGACCGCGAATTGCGCGAAAACATGGTCGGCGAGCTCGCCGAGCTGATCGCATCGCTCGGATTGACCGCGATCTACGTGACGCATGACCATAGCGAGGCGCTGACGCTGGCCGACGATGTCGCCGTCATGCGCGGCGGACTGATCGAGCAGCTTGCCACGCCGGACGAGCTCGTGGAGCGGCCCGCAACGCCGGAAGTGGCGGATTTCCTGCGGCTCGGCGGGATTGCCGAACTCGAATATCGCGACGGGCTCTGGTTCTTCAAAGGCAGCGATCTGGCGCTGCTGCGGGAAGACGGCCGAGCCGACCAGACGGCGCGCGTCCTCATCCCCATCGCGTCCATCACGCCCGGCGAGATTTCGCCCGGGCGGCTCGCAGGGACCGTGCTGCGCTCGCAGTTCCGCGGCGACGGGCATCTGGCGACCGTTTCGGTCGTCGGCCCCGCCGGCGTCGATCTGCAGGTGCTCAGCCATACCAAACTTCGGCCAGGCGAAGGCATCGGCCTGTCGATCGATCCCGACCAGATCCGCTGGTTCGGCACACACGTTCATTCATCCAAAGAGGAGAGTTTGGAACATGCTTAAATCATTGAAGAGCATCACTTTCGGCGTTGTCGCCGCCGCGCTGATGGCCGGTGTCGCGCATGCCGACATCACCGTCTATACCGCCGGTCCGCAAAGCCTGATCGACAAGCTGTCGGCCGGCTTCACGAAGCAGACCGGCATCAAGGTCAACGTCTTCCAGGCCACCACCGGCAAGGTCATGGCCCGTATCGAAGCCGAAGCCGCCAACCCGGTCGTCGACGTTCTCGTTTCGGCTTCCTGGGATACGGCCACCGACTTCGCCAAGCGCGGCTGGCTCGTCAACTATTCCAGCCCGAACGCTGCCAAGGTTCCCGACTTCCTGAAGTCGGAAGGCGCGGTTGCACAGGGCATCTCGGCTCTTGGCATCGCCTGGAACACCAAGAGCGGCACGCCGAAGCCGACCGAATGGGCCGATCTCACGAAGCCGGAATACAAGGACCTCGTCAATATCCCGGATCCGGCCCAGTCCGGTTCGTCCTTCGAGCTCACCGCCGCTCTCGCCGGCCAGGACAATTTCAAGCTCTTCAACGACCTGAAGGCCAACGGCGCGATCATCGCCGGCGCCAATGCCGACGCACTGAACCCGGTTCTGCAGGGCGCCAAGGCCGCCGTCTTCGGCGCCGTCGACTACATCACGCTCGCTTCCAAGGCGAAGGGCGAATCGATCGACGTGATCTTCCCGGCCTCCGGCACGGTCATCGCGCCGCGCCCGGCGATGATCCTCAACTGGTCGAAGAACCAGGACGACGCCAAGAAATTCATCGACTACATGCTTTCCGACGAAGGCCAGAAGCTGGTTGCCGACGAAATGCTGATGCCGGCCCGCACCGACGTTCCGGCGAACCGTCCGCTGATCAGCGATCTCAAGCTTCTGAAGTACGACACCGCTGCCGTCTACGGCAAGCGGAAGGCGACGCTTGCCGAGATCACCAAGATCTACGGCGGCAAGTAAGCATGTCAACGAAGGCGAACGGTATCGGCGGTGCGGCTCCGGCTGCCTGGCTCGCGATCGCGGGACTGATCCTCGTCGTCGCCGTTCCCTTTGCCGCCGTGGTGCTGCAAGGCATCTTCCCCAATCTTGGACAGGGTTCGTTTTCGAGCCCTTTCTCCTCTCTGATCGCGACGCTGAATGACAGCGCCTTGATCGGCATGGCCGGCAATACGCTCCTGCTCGGCGGCTGCGTCGTGCTCGCTTCGGCGCTGGTCGCGGTGCCGCTCGGCGTGTTCCGGGCGCTTTATCGCATCCCGTTCGCGCCGGTCTGGGACATGCTCCTGCTCGTGCCCTTCATGATCCCGCCCTATATCGCGACGCTCGGATGGATCATGACGCTGCAGCCGCGCGGCTACCTGCAGCAGGTCGCGGGTTTCAATCTCGCGCCTTTTCTCTTCTCGCTGTTCGGCATGACGCTGGTCATGACCTTCAACACCTTTCCTGTCGTCTACTTCGCGGTGTCGCGCACGGTGGAAGCGGTCGGCGCGCGCTATGCGGATGTCGGCCGGGTGTTCGGTGCCTCGCCGGCGCGCGCCTTCTGGCGGATAACGCTGCCGCTTTCCGCGCCCGGCCTTGCGGCAAGCCTGATGCTGGTCTTCGCAGCCGCGATCGAGGAATACGGCACGCCGGCGGCGCTCGGCCGCCGCGCCGGCTTCCAGGTGCTGGTGACGGGCATCGACCTTCGCATCACCGACTGGCCGATCGATCTGCCGGGCGCCGCGATCCTTTCCATTGTGCTCGTCGCCATGTCGCTCGTCGCTTTTCTCGCGCAGCGCTGGATCTTGTCGCGGCGGTCGTACCAGACGGTGAGCGGCAAGCCGTCCGCCAAGGACAAGCGACCGCTCGGGAGCCTGAAAATCCCGGTCATGATCGCCTTTGCCGTGGTGGCTTTCCTGGCGACCGGCGTGCCGCTGCTCGCAATCCTTGCGACGGCGCTGTCGCGGACGATTTCCGGCGGACTGGCGCTCGACAATGTCAGCTTCGCCAATTTCATCGCGGTCTTCAGCAACAGCGCCGGCGCATTGGCGGCGCTCGTCAACAGCTTCTCGCTCGGCATCGGCACGGCGCTGATCACCGGGCTCATCGGCGTGACGGCCGCCTATACGGTAGTGAAGACCAAGGCCCCCGGCCGCACGGCGATCGACATCATGACCGTCCTGCCGAACGCGCTGCCAGGCATCGTCGTGGCCGTCGGCCTGATCCTCGCCTGGAACGCGCCCTGGCTGCCGGTGACGCCCTACAATACGTCCCTCATCCTGCTGCTCGCCTATTGCTGCATCCTGCTGCCGCAGACGGTGCGCTACACGACGGCCGCCTTCCAGCAGATCGGCGACAATCTGGAAGCGGCGGCGCGCGTCTTCGGGGCCAGCAGCCTGACCGCTTTCCGGCGCATCCTGCTGCCGCTCGTCTTTCCGAGCCTTGCCTCCGCCATGCTGCTCGTCTTCGCGCTCGCCTCGCGCGAACTGGTCGCTTCGGTGGTCGTCGCGCCCGTCGGCATGCAGACGATCGCGACCTTCATCTGGCGGCAGTTCGAACAGGGCTCGATCGGTCTCGGCATGGCCATGGCCTTCATCGCCATCATGATCACAACGCTTCTGCCGCTTGGGCTGCTGATGCTCCTGCGCCGCAGCGGCCTTGTGGCGGAATAACCGCGTTCGTCGCTTGCGATTGCAATTCTGGCGGCATCCCCTTTCGCAAATGCGAAAAAAAGGATATGAGCCCGCCAACGAAATAAGGCGCGTCCTCCCTGACATCGCGCCGCAGCTTCAGAGATATTCAAATGGCACTTCGCAACATCGCGATCATCGCGCACGTTGACCATGGGAAAACGACCCTCGTCGACGAACTCCTGAAACAGTCCGGTTCGTTCCGCGAGAACCAGCGCGTTGCCGAGCGCGTGATGGACTCGAACGATCTCGAAAAGGAACGCGGCATCACCATTCTCGCCAAGGCGACCTCGGTGGAATGGAAAGGCACCCGCATCAACATCGTCGACACGCCCGGCCACGCCGACTTCGGCGGTGAAGTCGAACGCATCCTCTCGATGGTGGACGGCGCGATCGTCCTCGTCGACGCTTCCGAAGGCCCGATGCCGCAGACCAAGTTCGTGGTCGGCAAGGCCCTTAAGGTAGGTTTGCGCCCGATCGTCGCGATCAACAAGATCGACCGTCCGGACGGCCGGCACGAGGAAGTCATCAACGAAGTCTTCGATCTCTTCGCCAATCTCGACGCCACAGACGAGCAGCTCGACTTCCCGATCCTTTACGGTTCCGGCCGCGACGGCTGGATGAACTTCAATCCGGAAGGACCGAAGGACGAAGGCCTGGCGCCGCTTCTCGATCTCGTGCTCAAGCACGTTCCGGAGCCGACCGTCGAAGAGGGTCCGTTCCGCATGATCGGCACGATCCTGGAAGCCAACCCCTTCCTCGGCCGCATCATCACCGGCCGCATCGCTTCCGGTTCGATCAAGCCGAACCAGGCCGTCAAGGTTCTCGGCCAGGACGGCAAGCTCATCGAACAGGGGCGTATCTCCAAGATCCTTGCCTTCCGCGGCATCGAGCGGCAGCCGATCGAAGAAGCCCATGCGGGCGACATCGTCGCGATCGCCGGCCTTTCCAAGGGCACCGTCGCCGACACGTTCTGCGATCCGTCGGTCGCCGAGGCCATGAAGGCGCAGCCGATCGATCCGCCGACCGTCACCATGTCCTTCATCGTCAACGACAGCCCGCTTGCCGGCACCGAAGGCGACAAGGTGACGAGCCGCGTCATCCGCGACCGCCTGTTCAAGGAAGCCGAAGGCAACGTCGCGCTGAAGATCGAGGAAGCGGAAGGCAAGGATTCGTTCTACGTCTCCGGCCGCGGCGAATTGCAGCTTGCCGTCCTCATCGAAACCATGCGCCGCGAAGGCTTCGAGCTTGCCGTCTCGCGTCCGCGCGTCGTGATGCACAAGGACGAGAGCGGCACCCTCATGGAGCCGATCGAAGAAGTCGTCATCGACGTCGATGAAGAACATTCGGGCGTCGTGGTGCAGAAGATGTCGGAACGCAAGGGGGAAATGGTCGAGCTGCGTCCCTCGGGCGGCAACCGTCTCCGCCTGCGTTTCTACGCTCCGACCCGCGGCCTGATCGGTTATCAGTCGGAACTTCTGACCGATACGCGCGGCACGGCGATCATGAACCGCCTGTTCCACGACTATCAGCCCTTCAAGGGCCAGATCGGCGGCCGCGTCAACGGCGTGCTGCTGGCCAACGGCGCCGGGGAAGCGGTGGCCTACGCCATGTTCAACCTGGAAGATCGCGGCCCGATGATCATCGAGCCGGGCGAGAAGGTCTATCAGGGCATGATCATCGGCATCCATTCGCGCGATAACGATCTTGAAGTCAACGTGCTCAAGGGCAAGCAGCTCACCAACATCCGTGCCGCCGGCAAGGACGAAGCCGTGAAGCTGACCCCGCCGATCCGCATGACGCTCGACCGCGCCCTTTCGTGGATCCAGGACGACGAGCTGATGGAAGTCACGCCGAAGAACATCCGTCTGCGGAAAATGTATCTCGACCCGAACGACCGCAAGCGTTTCGAGAAGTCCAAGCTCGCGGGTTGACCGCAGATTGTACCTTGCCTTTTTCAAAACCCCGGCAGCGATGCCGGGGTTTTTTCTTGTGCCTTGGCACAGCACAGGCTTGTGGCAAAGGTTAAAAACACGTTAACGTCTGCTTCGTCGTCCACATCAGAAGTCTGTGGGCAATTCGCCGGGCACGGAATGCGGCCATGGCGGATCGGCCACGGCAGGACCTAAAGTAAGCGTTATGAAGACGTTGTCGATCGATGTCCGCAGGGCGGAACCGGAAGATGCGCGGGCCATCTCGGAGGCGCACCGGGAGGCGTGGACGCAAGCCTATGCCGGGCTCATCCCGCACAAGCCGCTGACGCAGATGCTGGAGCGTCGCGGCGAGGTCTGGTGGCGGAAGGCGACGCGCGGTCCTGCGACCTTGCTGGTGCTCGATGTTGCCGGCCAGATCGCCGGCTATGCGACGACCGGCTTGAACCGGGCGCGTGCCCTGCCGTATGACGGCGAGATCTACGAGATCTATCTCCGTCCGGAATTCCAGGGCATCGGGCTCGGACGGCGGCTCTTCGGCGAAAGCCGCCGGCTCCTGAAGTCGCTCGGCTGCGATGGGCTCGTCGTCTGGTGCCTCGAAGACAGCGAACATGCGGCGCGGTTCTTCCGCCGGCACGGCGGCGTGGATATCGCAGAAGGCATGGAGGATTTCGGCGGCACGCAGCTCAAGAAGATCGGCTTCGTCTGGCGCTGAGCGGAAGCCTTGTTCGAGATCCTGGAGCTTGAACGCCTCAGGGTCGCTTTCTCGTTTTGCGATGCATCCTCAGATTAAACATTCGTCCCAAAGCCTTGTTGCTTTGCAGCATGATTCCCGCTATCCGACGCATAACTTTATCGAACCTATCCGAGGAAAAGAATGCGTATCGATGCGATTTCCGTTGGCAAAAACCCGCCCGATGACGTCAACGTCATTGTCGAAGTGCCGGTCGGCGGTCAGCCGATCAAGTACGAGATGGACAAGGAAGCCGGTGCGCTGATCGTCGACCGTTTCCTCTACACGCCGATGACCTATCCGGGCAATTATGGCTTCGTGCCGCACACGCTGTCCGAAGACGGCGACCCGATCGACGTCCTCATCTGCAACACCCGCCCGCTCGTTCCGGGCTGCGTCATCAACGTCCGTCCGATCGGCGTCATGATCATGGAAGACGACGGCGGCAAGGACGAGAAGATCATCGCGGTGCCGGTGCCGAAGCTGACCCGTCGCTACGACAAGATCCAGAACTATTCCGATCTGCCGGAAATCACGCTGAAGCAGATCGAGCATTTCTTCGAGCACTACAAGGATCTCGAGCCCGGCAAGTGGGTCAAGATCGGCGGCTGGCAGGATGTCGTCGTCGCGAAGAAGCTGATCGTCGAAGCCGTCGAACGCTACAACGCGCAGAAATAAGCGTCAGTCCTTCAAGGCCGCTGCCAATTTCGCTTCCAGGTCCTCCGGGTCGCCATCGATCCGGAGGATTTTTTTGCGTGCCGTTTCGCCGGACATGATCGCAATGGAGGATTTGGGAACCCGCAGGGTCTTGGCGATCAGCTCGATCAGGGCTTTGTTGGCCTTGCCGTCTTCCGGAACCGCCGTAACGCGGGCTTTCAGAAAAGTCTCGTCGTCGGCTGCCGTTTCGATGCCGTCTATGGCATTGCGGCCCGCATTCGGCGTCAGCCGGACTGCGAGCCGCAGGTGATCGGAGTGCCTGCTATAAGGAGAGCTCACGCAAACAGCGGGTAGATCGACGTCCACATCAGCGAACGGATGAAGAAGATGATGAGCAGCAGGATCACCGGCGAGATGTCGATGCCGCCGAGATCCGGCATGAAACGGCGGATCGGGCGCAGCGCCGGCTCCGTCACGTTATAGAGGAAGCGGCCGATCGAATCCACGAACTGGTTGCGCGAATTGATGACATTGAAGGCATAGAGCCAGGAAAAGATGGCGCTGGCGATCAGCACCCACGTATAAAGGTTCAAGGCCAAATCGATGGTCTGAAACAGGGCGAGCATTCACGTCTCCATTTCGTTGTTGACAGACATGTAGACATTGGCGAACTAACGAGCAAGTGCCGCCTACCGGGCTCATCCAAATCATGTTTACGGGTGGCGGGCACGATGCCGGTTTTTTGGGCCGGCTTCCGATCCCGCTGAGAGTTGCTATTCCATGTCCATTCCCGCCTCGGGCGATCGTTTCGCCGCTTTCCGGCATGTATCCTATACCCGTTTCTTTTTTGCCCGGTTTCTTTCCGCCTTTTCGATCCAGATCATCAGCGTTGCGGTCGGCTGGCAGATGTATGACGAGACGCGCAATGCGCTCTATCTCGGCCTGATCGGGCTTTTCCAGTTCCTGCCTTCGCTGCTCCTGATCCTGGTCACCGGTTCGGTGGCCGACCGCTATAACCGTCGCGCCATCGTGGCGGCCTGCATGGTCGTCGGGGCGCTGTGCTCCGGCGCGCTGCTGCTGCTGACGGTCACGCATTCCTTCACACCCTGGCTGGTCTTCGCGATCCTGATCGTCTTCGGCGTCGAGCGCGCCTTCATGGGCCCGGCCGTGCAGTCGCTCGGGCCGAACCTCGTGCCGGAAGAAGACCTGCCGAACTCGGTCGCCTGGAACTCGTCGTCATGGCAGACGGCGGCGATCCTCGGTCCGGTGGCGGGCGGCCTGCTTTATGGTGTCAGCGCCGTCGCGGCTTACGCGGTCGCATTCGTTTTCCTGGTACTGGCCGGCATTCTGGTCTTCATGATCGCCAAGCCGGTTCAAAGGACCGCCGCCAACAAGGTGAACTGGGACGAAATCCTTGCCGGCTTCCGCTTCATCTTCAGCGAGAAGATCGTGCTCGGCGCGATCTCGCTCGATCTCTTCGCCGTGCTGCTCGGCGGTGCAGTGGCGCTGATGCCGATCTTCGCACGCGATATTCTGGAACTCGGTCCCTGGGGGCTCGGCATGCTGCGCGGAGCGCCGGGCGTCGGTGCGATCGTAGTAGCGGTCTATCTCGCCTTCCACCCGATCCGCCACCATGCGGGATTGGCGATGTTCATCGGTGTCGGGCTTTTCGGTGTCGGCACGCTGATCTTCGGCATGTCCGTCACGCCATGGCTTTCCATCGCGGCGCTGATGCTGATGGGCGCTTCCGACATGATCTCGGTCTATGTGCGCGAGACGCTGATCGCGCTCTGGACGCCCGACGAGGTGCGCGGCCGCGTCAATGCGGTCAACATGGTTTTTGTCGGCGCATCGAACGAGCTCGGCGAGTTCCGGGCTGGCACCATGGCTTCGGTCTTCGGCGCCGTGCCGGCGGTCGTCATCGGCGGGGCCGGCACGCTGGCGGTGGCGATCGTCTGGTCGCTCGGTTTCCCGAAACTGCGCCGGATCGACAGTCTCGACGTACCATATCGGTAATGCGGAGGGGCCTGCTCCTCAGTCTTTCGCCGGATGCTCTTCCGTTGCGCGCGCCGCCGCCTGCTGGCGCTGCAGAACCCTGTCGCGCGCCGAGACGCCGAGAAGGTCGGCGATCCTCCAGATCACATGATCTTCGATCTCGCTCCGCTCACCGTCGGCATAGACGATGTCCCAGAGGATGCCGAGAAGTTCGACGCGGTCTTCTTCATTGACGAGATGCCTTCTGAGATCGGCAGTGAAACGGTAATAGTCAACCGCCTCGCTGCCCGCCTGGTGGCCGATTTCGATCAGAGCCTTCAGGCGATCCTCGCTCAGATCGTAGCGTTCGCGCAGGAGCTCGCGGAATTTCCGCTGCTCATCTTCGGAGACGTTGCCGTCAGCCTCCATGACCTGGAAACAGAGCGCCACGAAGGCGACGCGCGGATCGTCCGGCGCGAACTCCTTCGAATGGTGGGATGACGCAAGCGTCTGGAGGAAGGCCTGGATGCGATCGAGCATGTTGAGCGGGGCTTCTCCGTCTCAGAAGAGCCGGAGTCTCGTCGGAGACCGCGCGGCATCGGGATCTTTCACACCCGGATCATCCGGCGGATGGCCGAAAAAGGGAACCGGCTCCCCGTCACTTTCCGGCGATTTTTCCAGGCCTGGCGTCACATTCGCGGGAGCGGGTGTTCTTGCTGCAACAGCGAACTCCTTCTTCTCCGGCTCCGGAGACGCAGGCGCCGGCACGGTGATCGGCTTGGCAGGCTCCTGCACCCTTATCTCCGGCTTGACTGCGGAGATCGGCGGCAGGCTGGCGATCGCATCCTCCGCCGCAAGCGAACCTTCCTCGACCGGCCCTTCGAGCTGGCCGAACGGCGCCTTCCATTCGAAGGCGTCGAGCCTTCCGGTGACCGGCGAAACCGGCAGCCATTTTTCCGATACGAAACCATCCGCGACCCAGGCCGGATCGCGCGGCGCGCGCAGCGCCTGTGCCATCCAATGGCGGACGCGGCCCTGGTCGCCGGTCTCGGCTTCCTCGATATCCGCCAGCAGGAGATAGGCGCCTTCGCGGGGATCCATGCGGACGGCGGCTTCCGCCTTGGCGCGCGCCTTCCTGAATTCCTGCGCATCGAGGGCAGCCTGGGCGACAGCCAGCAGCGACTCGACATTGTTCGGACGCATGGCTTCCAGCTTCTCGGCCCGCTTCAAACGGTCAGCCGTGCTGTCGCCGCTGCGCGCACGCACATAGGCGCGGGCGATTTCCGGATGCGGCCCGAGCTTCCAGACGCCGTCCAGAACGGAAGCGGCCTTGCGGACATTGTCTTCACGCAGCCAGGCCTTGGCGGCGATGACCGCGGCGGGCACCAGATCCTTGGCGAGCTTCAGCGCCGCCATGGCGTCGTCACGGGCACCTTTCGGATCACCCTCCAGCCGGTCGCCCGCCTTGGCGGTCAGGAGCACGGCCTTCAGGCGGTCGGCCTTGGCCTTGTCGAGAATATTGGCCACGCGCTGCTGGTCGAGAAGACGGATCGCGTCGTCCCAGCGACCGGCCTGGCTACGGGATTCGAGCGTCGCCTGCGCCGCCCAGGGCAGGTAGGGCGCGTGTTCGACCGCCTTTTCGGCGTATTGCCGGGCCGCCTCGTTGGCGCCGAGCCGGCGCGCTTCCATGTAGAGGCCGCGCAGGCCGAGTTCACGGGTTTCCGGGTCTTCGATCATTTCCTCGAATTTCCGGCGCGCCTCGTCATGCTTGCCTTCGATAAGGGCCGTCTGGGCTTCCAGCAGGTGGATCAGTGGTTCCTGGTTGGCGCTCAGGAGGCCGCGGGTGCGCAGGCTCATCTTGCGGGCGAGCAGCGCATTGCCGGCACCGGCGGCGATGAGGCCGGTCGAAAGCGCCTGATAGCCGCGGTCGCGCTTGCGGGAGCGGAAATAACGGCGGACGGAATGGGGCGAAGTCCAGATCACGCCGACGATCCACCAGAGGATCATCGCGACGGCGACGAGCGCCACCACGATCGTGGCGGCGACCATGATGCTCGTCTCGATGAGATGGTCCTGCCAGGTGATGGAGATGAGGCCAGGGCGATCGGCAAGCCAGGAGAAACCCCAGCCGAGGGCGAGCACGACGACAAGGAAAATGAAAAGTCTGATCATCCGGTTCGTCGTCCTCAGCCTTGGGTGCCGGCGACGGCGCGCGTCAGCGTTCCGCCCACGAGATTTTCCACCTGAATGCGGGCATCGAGCTTCTGCCGGAAATCGCGTGAGACCGTCTTGGCGGGTTCCGGCAATGCGTCCCATTCGCGGGCGGCGGTCTGGAGATCGCCTTTGCGCAAGCCTTCCTCCAGGCGGGCAACGATGGCTTCCGGCGTCTCGCCCTCGACATCGCCGACGCGCCGCACCTTGACGACGGACATGGCGGAAGACAGAAGCCGTCCGGCGATGCCCTGGTTCGGGTCGGTCGGGGCGGTCGCTTCCAGCATGGCATCGGCGACGGGCGGGAATTCCCGCTGCAATTCGGCATTCGACGGGACGCCGGTGGCGGCGAATTTCTGCAGTTCGGCGATGGCCGGGTCGTCGGCGGCGACGCTGGCAAAGGTCTGGAGCTCGGTCTCGAACGCTCCGCCGCGATCGATAGCGGATTTCAGGGCGGCCGCTGCGACAGCGCGGGCGACCTGCTGTTCCGGTCCGCGGTCGTTGAGTCTCTCTTCGGCCTGCTCAAGCCGGCGGGCAAGTTCCGCGTCGCTTGCCGCGGTCGTCTCGGTCGCCGATTTCACGTCGTTGATCTGGCTTTCAAGTGCGGTGAGCCGCTGCTGCAGGTCGCCTGACGCATTTTGCGAAGCTGCACTCTCCAGAGTCTGGACTCGGTCCGCAAGAGACGCATCCGGTATTGCGGGCTGGTTTCTCAGCCCCTCGATCTCCTGCCGCAGTGCTGCGATCTCGGAGGAAAGGGCGGAGGTATCCGATGCAGGGGCAGGGGCCGGTGTGGCGCCGGGAAGATAGCCCGCATATTGCATGCTGCCGGCAAGCAGCAGCGCGACGATGCCGCCGAAGATGCCCGAGGCGATAAGCGTGGAGATCGCCGGGCTGGGGCGCTGACGTGGAGCGGCGGCCGGCTCCGGTTCCGGGGCGACGGTCGCGGATTCCGGCTGCGGCGGGGCTTCGGCCGTGGTTTCGGTGTCGAACGGCGGCTCCTCTGCAGCGGAGAGACCTGCTGCGGGTTCGTCGGCTGCGAAAGGGGCACGGGCGGGCGCATCCTCCGCTTCGCTCTTTGCCGGCTCCCCCGTCCCGCCGGAGGCCTCTGCGTTTTCGGAAGCTTCCGCCGCCTGCTCGGCGGGCGTCAGAGGTTCATCGGTGTCGTTGGCGCGTACTGGCTCGGCAACGGCCTCCGACTCCTCGGCCGTCAGGTCGATCGTAACGGGTTCCTTTTCTGCCTTCGACCGGCGGGGCGGCTTTTCAGATACCATCTCGACCTCTTTTTGCATGCGCTCACGGAAAACTAGTCGGTGGGTGGGTGGAAGGGAAGGGGCGGGCACGAATTTGACGCGTGCCCTCGGCTAAAGAAGGGCGAAAAGCCCGCCTTCGTCAGGATGATCGGCGATCTTGATATTTCTATGAAAATCGGTCCGCACCGCTTCCGCGACATTGGCGCTGAGACAGAAGAATCGCATGGCCGCAAGGGCCGGGGCATGCGGCGCAACAAGATCGGAAAAAAGCCGGGCGCTTTCCCGGGAATAGAGGAGCACCGCATCCGCCGGCGGATCGACGACGGTGTCGCGGATGGCGCCGTCATCGTAGGCTATCGGCGTCATCTCATAGATTTCCGCCGTTGCGAAAGACAGGTTTCTCGCGCGCAGCCCCTCCTCGAATTTCGGCGAGCGCGGCTTGCCGGCGAGATAGAGGAGCGTAGCTGCGAATTGCGGCGCATCGCTTGCGACGAGTTCCGCCAGTCCGGCACCCGTACCGGAGCCGGTGCGGATGTAGCGAAAGCCGCTTTCCCCGACCGCCTTCGCGGTCGCCTCTCCCACGGCATAGACCGCCTCGCCAAGATGCGGCGTGAGTTTTCCACCGAGCAGGGCAAGAACCCGCACCGCCTCGGCACTGGTGATCGCCAGCCCCGTATGCGGCTGCTTCAGAGCCCCCTCGGCGATTTCCGGATGGTGAACCGCCTTGGTCAGCGGCAGGAGGACTGGTTCGTGGCCGAGGGCCTGCAGCCTCCCGGCAGTCCGGCGGGCCGAATGTTCTGGGCGGGTGACGACGACCCGCACCGGTTCAGCTCCAGCCTTCGAAGAAATCGGTGCCGGCAGCGGCCCGCACGGCCTCGCCCGCATGACGGCCGAGCGTTTCGGCCTCGTCACGTTTTCCCTCCACCTCGATCGAATGCTCCTTGCGTCCGTCTGGTGTGAGGATCAGACCCGAGAATTTCAGGTGATCGCCTTCGCAGATGGCATAACCGCCGATCGGCGTGCGGCAGGAGCCGTCGAGAGCGGCGAGAAAAGCCCGCTCGCAGGTGACCGCGTCATGGGTCGGCCGATCGTTGATCGCTTCGAGCAGGGCGCCTATGCGGGTGTCGCCGATGCGGCTTTCGACGCAGATCGCGCCCTGTGCCGGAGCGGGCGGGAAGTCGGCCGGATCGAGAAGCTCGGTGACGACTTCTTCCTTGCCGAGGCGTTTCAGGCCGGCATAGGCGAGCAGGGTGGCATCCACCTGTCCTTCATTCAGCTTGCGAAGCCGTGTATCGACCAGCCCGCGGAAGGTGATGACGGTGATATCCGGCCGGATGCGGCGGATCAGCGCCTGACGGCGGAGCGAAGACGATCCCACGGTGGCGCCATCGGGAAGGGCGGTGAGCGTCGGCGCGGTGCGGCCGACGAAGGCATCGCGAAAATCCTCGCGCGGCAGATAGGCAGCGAGCTGCAAGCCGTCGGGCAGCTTGGTCGGCATGTCCTTGGAGGAATGCACGGCGAAATCGAGATCGCCGGAAAGAAGCTGCTCCTCCAGCTCCTGAGTGAACAGGCCCTTGCCGCCAAGCTCGCTCAGGGAGCGATCGGTGATGCGGTCGCCGGTGGTCGACAGCACGACGATCTCGAACATCTCTTCCGGCAGACCATGCGCCGCCATCAGCCTGTCGCGGGTCTCATGGGCCTGGGCGAGCGCCAGCGGGCTGCCGCGCGTGCCGATCCGGAAAGGTTTTGTTTGCATCTCAGTCGTTCCGTTGTTACCGGAGGCTTCGTAGACCGGATTATCCGGCATCGCAATCAACGAAGTCGGACCCCATTGGCTCATGGCGACCTTTCTTCGCATCCTCGGCATCGAAACCAGCTGCGACGAGACGGCCGCGGCGGTGGTCGCGCGCCATGAGGACGGTCGCGGCGAAATCCTGTCCGACGTCGTTCTGTCGCAGCTCGACGAGCATAGCATGTATGGCGGTGTCGTGCCGGAGATTGCGGCGCGCGCCCATGTGGAGGCGCTGGACGGGCTGGTCGAGGAAGCGCTCACGCGCGCCGATGTGTCGCTCCACGAGGTCGATGCGGTGGCCGCGACTTCAGGGCCGGGCCTGATCGGCGGGCTGATCGTCGGACTGATGACGGCGAAGGCGATCGCGCGCGCCGCCGGCAAGCCGCTCATCGCTATCAACCATCTCGAAGGCCACGCCCTGACGGCGCGGCTGACGGACGGGCTTTCCTTTCCCTATCTGATGCTGCTCGTCTCGGGCGGGCATACGCAGCTCGTGCTGGTGCGCGGCGTCGGCGAATACGAGCGCTGGGGCACGACGATCGACGATGCGCTCGGCGAGGCCTTCGACAAGACGGCGAAGCTGCTCGGCCTGCCCTATCCCGGCGGACCGGCGGTGGAAAAGGCGGCACAGAGCGGCGATCCGGATCGCTTCTCCTTCCCGCGTCCGCTGGTCGGCGAGGCGCGGCTCGACTTTTCCTTCTCGGGCCTCAAGACGGCCGTACGGCAGGCGGCGACCGAGATCGCGCCGCTTTCCGATCAGGATGTCGCGGATATCTGCGCCTCGTTCCAGAAGGCGATTTCCCGCACGCTGCGCGACCGGATCGGCCGCGGGCTTACGCGCTTCAAACAGGAATTCGCCAATCTCGATGTCGATCCGACGCTGGTCGTTGCCGGCGGCGTCGCGGCCAACCAGGAAATCCGCCGCACGTTGCAGGCGCTCTGCCTGGAGCATGGTTTCCGCTTCATCGCACCGCCGCTGCGGCTCTGCACCGACAATGCGGCGATGATCGCCTGGGCGGGTCTCGAACGGCTGGCCGAGGATTTCCCGGCCGACGCGCTGGACGTCGCGCCGCGTTCCCGCTGGCCTTTGGACAAGGACGCCCAAACCTTGCTCGGCTCCGGCAAGCGGGGTGCCAAGGCATGAGCACGGCGGAGGGGCAGGGGGAACGGCCAAATGAACGAATTGTGGTCATCGGCGCGGGTGCTTTCGGCACGGCACTGGCTGCGGTCATCGCACTCGAAGGCCGGCATCCGGTGACGCTGATCGGCCGCGACCCTTCGCTGATGAGCGATCTGCGCGACGACCGGGTGCATGAGGCGGCGCTGCCGGGCGTGCCGTTGCCGGATATGCTTGAGTTTTCCGCCGAGCCGGATGCGATCGGCGAGGCGAGCCTCGTGCTCTTCGCCATGCCGTCGCAGGCGCAGGCCGATGCGGCGAAGCATTATGGTCCTTATCTCGCTCAGGCCGCCGTCGTCGTCACCTGCGCCAAGGGCATCGACAAATCGGCCGGCCGGCTGCTGACGGAGGTGCTGGAGGCGGACTTGCCGCACCATCCGGTGGCCGTCTTATCCGGCCCTGGTTTTGCGGCGGATATCGCCCGCGGCCTGCCGACCGCGATGGCGATCGCCGCTCCGGACCAGGCCTTGGCGGAGCGGCTCGCTAACGCCCTTTCCAGCAGGACCTTCCGCCTCTATGCCTCGACCGACCGGATCGGTGTGCAGCTCGGCGGCGCCCTGAAGAACGTGCTGGCGATCGCCTGCGGCATCGTCGAAGGCGCCGGGCTCGGCGATTCGGCCCGCGCGGCGCTGATCTCGCGCGGGCTTGCGGAAATGTCGCGGCTGGTCGAGGCGATGGGCGGCAAGGCGGATACGGTGCGCGGGCTTTCAGGCCTCGGCGACCTAGTGCTGACCGGCACCAGCCACCAATCGCGCAACCTCCGTTTCGGCATCTCATTGGGCCAGGGCGAACCGGCCGATACTGTGGGCGGGCCGCTGGTCGAAGGTGCATTCGCGGCTTCCGTCGCGGCCCGGCTCGGCGAAAAATTCGCGGTCGATCTGCCGATCACGCATGCGGTGGCGGCAATCATCGACGGCAGGCTCGACATCCGCACGGCCATGGAGCGGCTGATGAGCCGGCCGATCACCACGGAATAACGATACTTTGGTTAACGCGCACCTTGTCCGAAAACCGCTTACACTTTTCGGGATGCGCTTAAAGCGCATCGCGAATCCCCGGGTTCGCTCTTTGCGCTTTAAGTCCTTGTTTTTCGCATGTCGTTATCGCAAAACCGCAGCACACTTTTGCGCGACATGCTTTAGGAGAGACCGATGCTGTTTGCCTTCCTTTGCACCGACAAGCCCGGACATCTGAACGTCCGCATGGAAACCCGGCCCGCGCATGTGGAGCATCTGAACAAGCTCAATGCCGAGGGGACGCTGAAGATGGCCGGACCCTTCCTCGACGACGAGGGCAAGCCGAATGGCAGCCTGGTGATCGTCGAAGCCGCCGACATGGCTGCCGCCCGGTCGATCGCCGAGGCCGATCCTTATTATCTGGCGGGTCTGTTCGAGAAGGTCGAGATCAAGCCCTACAGCTGGGTCTTCAACAAGCCGGCGGAGTGAGGCTGCAGATGGCGTACTGGCTTTATAAATCGGAACCCTCCTCCTGGTCCTGGGAACAGCAGAAGGCGGCCGGCGACAAGGGCACCGAATGGACCGGCGTGCGCAACTATCTGGCGCGCAACAACATGCGGGCCATGAAGATCGGCGACAAGGGCTTCTTCTACCATTCGAACGACGGCCTGGAGATCGTCGGCATCGTCGAGGTCTGCGCGCTGTCGCATCCCGATTCGACCGCCAAGGGCGATGCGCGCTGGGACTGCGTCGATATCCGCGCCGTGACCGACATACCGAAGCCGGTGACGCTGAAGGACATCAAGGCCAATCCGAAGTTCGAGAAGATGTCGCTGGTGACCTCGATGCGGCTTTCGGTGCAGCCGGTGACGGACGAGGAATATTTCGAGATCTGCCGGCTCGGCGGTCTCGACAATCCGCCGAAATCGCCGGATTGAGGAAACCTTGAAGACCGATCCCCGGACCTTCATCCTTCAAAACACTGATCTCATGCCGCCGCCGCATGTGCCGGAAATAACGCTGCATCTCGCGACCGAGGCGCATGAGCTCTGGCTGAAGACGGAAGAGGATCTGGAAAAGATCGGCCTGCCGCCGCCCTTCTGGGCCTTCGCCTGGGCGGGCGGGCAGGGGCTTGCCCGTTATGTTCTCGACCATCCGGAAACGGTCGCCGGCAAACGGGTTCTGGATTTCGCCAGCGGTTCCGGATTGGTGGCGATCGCGGCCAAACTGGCGGGCGCGTCGGATGTGCTGGCGGCGGATATCGATCCGTGGACGGAGAGCGCCGTGGCTCTGAATGCCGCCGAGAATGGGGTCGATATCCGGTTCACCGCGGAAAATCAGATCGGAAAGGCCGTCGGGGCGGATGTCGTTCTCGCCGGGGATGTCTTTTACGACCGGGACTTCGCGGATGCGCTGATTCCCTGGTTCACGCGGCTCGCAGGCGAGGGGAAGCTGGTGCTCGTCGGCGATCCGGGACGGAGCTATTGTCCGAAGGATAGGCTCGAGTCGTTTGCCGTTTATGAGGTGCCGGTGACGCGGGCACTGGAAGACAGCGAGGTGAAGAGGACGACGGTGTGGCGGTTCAGTTAGGCACGCCTATCCCTTCACGCGCAGTCTCCTGCCGCGGTTTTCAAAGATCGGAGAGTCCACGCACATGCGAAACCTCTCAAATGTATAAAGCAGTGGCTCCGCATGTGCGTGGCCTTCGGCGTTCTTTCGGGGCTTCCGGCCCCTACAGGTGATCATCTCGCCTCGCTG